>JAABUW010004145.1_pt1 | contig 19883 bp, 17 predicted proteins | sample 5560081 | NCBI WGS metagenome assembly JAABUW01 (sample SAMN10711882, study PRJNA513363) | rock metagenome | isolation source: Antarctica rocks | place: Antarctica: Victoria Land, Knobhead sud
CGCCGGAGCGACCCAACTGACGGTCGCGCTGGTGATACCCGCGGTCGCCGTCGGCGCCGCCGGAACAGCGGGCACGTCGGTGACCACCAGGGTGACCGACTGGGTGGCGCTCTGACCACTGCCATCGACCACCCGCACGGTGAAGGTGCTACTGCCGACGGTCGTGGGTGTGCCGCTGAGCAGACCGGACGAGCTCAGAGTCAGCCCGGCGGGCAGGGCGCCGGCGCTCACCGACCAGGTGAACGGAGCTGTTCCGTTGGTGACGGTCAGCTGATTGCTGTAGGCCACCCCGACCTGCCCAGCCGGCGGGGCCGGGAAGTTGAGGGTGGGCGACGTGTTGGGGGTGGCCGACGCCGACGCGGCGGACGTCGGCCCCGTCGAGGGCAGCCCGGTCTGGATGAGTTCGATGGCATTGATGAGTGGGTTGTTGGCCTCGTGGGTGAAGTCGATGGTGATGGTGCCGTTGCTGGTCACGGTGAACTCGCGCATGGTGGCGGTCTGATCGGCGCCCGCTGCGGCTACGGGGTCCAGATGGTCCAGCACCGTGGTGCCTTGAAGCGCAACATCGAACTGGCGGGCGCCGACGGCGCTCGTTCCGGAGTACCGGTTCGCGAAGTACAGCCGGACCTTGACTGTTGCGCCCGAGGTCACCGGGAACATCCACTTCATCTCCCCGCCATCACCCTGGATACCCGGGTCGAATCGCTCGGTGTCGAACAGGGCTGTCGGCGTTCCGGCCGGGATCGTCGAGTCGAGGGCGGCAGACGGGCTCGCCCCTGCGACCGAACTGCCGGTGTTGTGCAGGGCGGTGTCGACGCTGTCGTCCGACCAGTTCGGGCCGCCGTCGGTGGCTGCGACGGCGGGGCCGCCGGCGTTGACGCGATACAGCACGTTGGTGCCCAGCAGACCTTTTGCCGCCACGGTGAACGTGTACGGCTGGCCGGGTGTCAAACCGGTGACCGTGCCGGTGGTCGCCGTCCCGGTGAACGTCGTGGCCGGTTGCGCCACCGCCCCGAGATAGGGGGTGACGACGTACCCGGTGATGGAGCTGCCGCCGTTGCTGCTGGGGGCATTCCAGTTCAGGGTGACGCTCGAGTCCCCGGGGGTGACCGCGGGGACGGTTGGGGCGCTGGGCGCGGAATAGGGAACGGCGGCGGCGGAGGGGGGGCTGGCCGCGGAGGTGCCGTTGGCGTTGACCGCCGCCACCGTGAACGTGTACGAACCGCCCGCGGTCAGACCGTTGATGGTGCGGATGGTGGCCGCGGCGTCGTAGGTCACCGCCGCCTGCGCCGTGCCGCCCAGGTAGGGGGTCACCACGTATTTGGTCAGCGGGCTGCCGTTGTTCGCCGGGGCGACCCAGGCCACGGTCGCGCTGGTGATTCCCGGCGTGGCGGTCGGCGCGGCCGGATCTGCGGGCTTGCCGGAGATCACCAGGGTGACCGACTGCGTCGCGCTCTGGTTGTTGGCGTCGACGACCCGCACGGTGAAGGTGCTACTGCCGACCGTGGTGGGAGTTCCGCTGAGCAGACCGGACGCGCTGAGCGTCAACCCGGGGGGCAGGGTGCCGGCGCTCACCGACCAGGCGAACGGCGCCGTGCCGCCGGTGACGGTCAGCTGATCGCTGTAGGCCACTCCGACCGGTCCGGCCGGCGGGGCGGGGAAGTTGAGGGTGGGCGAGGCGTTGGGCGTGACCGACGCCGACGCGGCCGAGGCCGGTCCAGTCGAGGGCAGCCCGGTCTGGATGATCTCGATGGCGTTGATCATCGGGTTGTTGACCTCGTGGGTGAAGTCGATGTTGATGGTGCCGTCGCTGGTGACGGTGAACTCGCGCATGGTGGCGGTCAGATCGGCGCCCGCCGCGGCCACCGGGTCCAAATGGTCCAGCACCGTGTTGCCTTCCAACGCAACGTCGAATTGGCGGCTGCCGACGGTATTGGTGTAGCTGGACTGGTTGGCGAAGTACAACCGAACCTTGGCGGTGGCGCCGGAGGTGACGGGGAAGAACCAGGACATCTCCCCGCCGTCTCCCTTGGTCCCCGTGTCGTACCGTTCACTGTTGAACAGCGCTGTCGGGTTGCCGGTCGGAATCGTCGAGTCGAAGGCGACGGTGGCGGCGGCGGCGGCGGTGGTGCTGCCGGTGTTGTGCAGCGTGCTGCTCGCGGCGCTGTCGTCTGACCAGGCCGGCCCGCCGTCGGTGGCGGCGACGGCGGTTCCGCCGGCGTTGACGCGATACAGGGTGTTGGTGCCCGTCGTGTTCTTCGCCGCGACGGTGAAGGTGTAGGCCGTTCCGGGAGTCAGACCGGTCACCGTCTGGGTGGTCGCCGTCCCGGCGAACGACTGGCTCGGTTGCGCCGTGGTTCCGATGTAGGGGGTGACGAGGTAGCCGGTGATCGGGCTGTTTCCGCTGGGTGCGCTCCACGTCAGGGTCGCTGAGGAGTCACCGGCCTTGACCGTGGTGACCGTCGGCGCGGTCGCCGCGGAATACGGAACTCCGGCATTCGAGGCGGGGCTGGCCGCGGAGGTGCCGTTGGCATTGACCGCCGCCACCGTGAACGTGTACGAACCGCCCGCGGTCAGACCGTTGATCGTCCGGGTGGTCGCGGCCGGGTCGAAGTTCAGCGCAGTCTGGGCCGCGCCGTTCAGATACGGGGTCAGCACGTACTTGGTGATCGCACTGCCGTTGTTCGCCGGCGCCACCCAGCTGACGGTCGCGCTGCCCAGTCCAACGGCCGACACGGTCGGCGAAGCCGGGGTGGCCGGCGGCGGCGTCAGGCTCGCCACCTGAACGTTGGAGATCTCGTGATTGTCACTGGCACCGCCGGTGGAACCAGCGAACCCGAAGGCCAGCTGTTTGGGAATGCCGTTGGCGTTCGTCCAGGTGGTGGAGGGGTAGAGGGTGGACGGCACTGTGGGCAACGTGCCGGAGAGCGTCCTGGTGGCCTGGCCCACCGGGGTCACCACCACCTTGTACGTTCCGGCCGCCACGGCGACCCCGGACGCCGAGGTCAGCGCGGCGGCAGTGGGGTTGACCAGCACCTCCACCGGCACCAGCGCGGCGGCTCGAGAGGTGGAGCGCAGGGTGAGCTGCGAGCCGGACGTGCCGTCGTAGGTGGTGGTCAGCCCGCAGTAGCCCGCCGTGCCGTTGCCGGGTCCACGGACCACCACGGCGCCCGGAACCTGGGCGGAGATGTTCGTAACGGCCGAGCAGCCTGATCCTTGGGAGGCGGTGGTGCTGAAGTTGCCGTAGATGTCCAGACCGACTCCGAGATATCCGGCGACCACGCCGGCGCCGGCGCCGGAGGCTGAATAACCCAGAGCGCCAAAGCCGCCGCCGATGGCCGCGGGTGGAGCGGGGTTGGCCGGGTCGACGGCGGCCAGCAGGAAGGACAGTCCGTCGCCGCCGCCGCCGCCCCACTGATACGACTTGAAGGTGACGTCCAGACCGGTGGTGGTCGCGTAGGTGGTCGCGCCCAGGGCGCCGCCGATCTGATTTCCGGCGGCGGCGGTCAACCGGAGTACCCCGCTGCCCGCGGTGTCGGTGGTGCCCGAGCAACTCAGCAACGGACCCGTGGCAGTGTTGCCGCTCGCTGTCAGGCACGCCGCGTTGGTCCCGCTGGGCGACGTCGGCTTGGTGACCGTTCCGGTGCCGTTGACGGTGTTTTGGTTGAAGGTGTTGTCGAACAGCACGGTGACCGCTGCGGAGGCGGGAGTCGGCGCCTGCACGCCGAGCAGCGCGGTCATCATCGCGACGCTGGTCACCAGGGCCAGGGCTCGCCGCCGCAGCGGATTCGCCCGCTTGCGCCGGCTAGGCATTTCCGGTGGCGGCAGCACCGGTCAGCGCCGCGGCCGCTTTCTGAATGCTCTTGCGGTACCGGCGGCGACTGATTCGAACGGCCAGCACCAGAAGAAGGAGCACGACGAGAACGATCAGCAGCAGACGCACCGGGAAAATGATCACCCGCACGCTCACCGACTGGGAAGCGCCGTCGGCGTTGACGAATTGCACCTTCGGGTGGCAGATGCAGATCAGCGGCGGCGTCCAGGTGGTGCTGATGTCCCGGGTCGCGCCGCGTGGGACGGTGAAGTCCGGGAACGGGACGGCCGTGCCGGGGCCGCTGACCGACAAGAAGGTGGCGCCCCGGAAATCCCGGTGCACCGTTCCGGTGTTGTGCACCTTCGCGGTGAGGGTGACCGGGCCGCCCTGGGCGAAGCCCGGCGCGGACAGGTCGGTGATGCTGGCGGTGTTGCTGGTGGGACCGGGCACGGTGATGTACATCGGCGTAGCGATACCGCGGTTGATCTTGATGTTGGCACTGGTCTTGCCGGCGGGGACGAGAAAGACGACCGCCACCTGATGGTCGCCGAAGTCCGGCTTCGCCGGCGTCTTGATGGTGGCGGTGACGACCTGGGTGGCGCCGGGAGCCACGATGAAACTCATCGGGGTCACCGTCACCCAGGTGGAAGCTGCATAGGGCGCACTGTCCTGGTAGTTGAGACTTCCGTCGGCGCTGCCGAGAAAGTTGCGCTTCTGCACGGTGACCGGCGCCGGTAGCTGACCACGATTGACGACCTGGAACTTCTGCACCTTGTTGAGGTCGTTCTGACCGATGATGAGGCGGGTGGGACTGATCAGCAGCGAGAACTGTTCCGGCACCAGGCTGTAGGACGCCGAGGGCGGACCGCTCGTTGCGGTGGGGGAGGTGGCCGGTGCCGCGCCGGGGCCGGCAGGCGCCGAGGTCGGCGTTGCTGCCGCGGGAGCGTTGGCACTGGTCGCGGCCGATCATGAGTGACCCTCCGGTTTCTGATGAATTGACGAACTGACTTCGCTGCGGACTACCTGTGTTCGATTACAGGGTGGACGCCACGTAATTCAGGGTGACGTGGTAGGTGTCCTGGTTCACGAACGGAATGACGACCTGGTAGCCGTTGGTGAGGTTGTCACCGGTTGAGGCGGACCTGGTGGCCTGCGAGTGCACCGTCACCGCCGTGGTGTTGCTCACCGGCGTGTAGACAGCGGTCGACGCATCCCCCTTCACGCTCAACGCCGCGATCGGAATGGAGTCCGTGTTGGTGGTGGCGGTGGCAGCCAGCGTCGCCGCTGCGGCCTGCACCGTGACCGCGTAGCCGGCCAGGTTGTTGGTCGTCACCGAGTAGGAAACAGCTGCCGCGTTGGCCTGAGTGCTGCCGGGCACCCCGGTCAGGGTGAACGCGGCCGTGTTCACGGTCAACGCGATCGCCGACGTGACTGCGACGTCCCCAGTCGTCGAGCCCGGCGAGGTGACCGCGGAGGCGACCCCGCCCATTCCGGTCACCAAAGCCGCAGCCACAGCGGTCGTCACCAAACCGCGAGCCAAGGTACGTCCACCACGCTTGATCGTCACTACGCTCATGTTCGGAGCCGAGGTGTCCCCAAAGATCTTTTTCATCATGCCTGCGTCCTTCGAAATGAAGGTTTCACGGGGATCCCCGCTATTCATGACATTACCCCCCATTTGGTCTAACGTACGGGTGAAAGTATCCCCCGTTGAATGAAACAATTATTACTCTCCGCTGCCACTCGGTGATTTCGGCATTGCACTTCGACGGCCCGGACACCACGTCCAGAGTACCTCCGAATCTGTTCCAGATGATCACCTCGATCGTCACAACAGCCTGCTGCTGAACAGGTCTCACCCCTGCGATCCCCTTTAGGGGCCATACATCCCAGAATATGCGACGCTGAGTCTCACCAACCACCGACCTACGGACGGATTCACCCCCAGAGAGCTAACGGCCACGCTCATCAAGTGAGCTGGCCAACAACCATTAACTCGTCCGTGTTCAACAACTCCTCGAATTCTGTGTTGCCGTCCGGAACTCTTCATAGAACTTCATGTGGCACGTATCCCCGCCGTTCCCCCCGCATGTCAAGGTGAATTAAGACCAGCGGCTCATTGCAAGTCCACCTGACACCAAGGAGAACTTCGCGCCGCTGTACGGATCGTCGACAGCGGGGAGCAGGTGGTATTGCCGTTCGACAAGGACGTGGTGAAAGGCGCCCCGGACGTCGTCGATTCCAGCCACCTGGACACCGGCGAGCAGCAGGGTCTGTACTCCTACTACGAGCGGTACCTGCGCGGCGGTGGTGACGCCGACTACGGCCCTGGCGGCACCGACACGTCGGGCCCGAACACCGACGACGCGATGACCCGCTCGGAGGAGCGCCTCAACGTCGGCACCCAGCAGGTGGAGGCCGGCCGGGGTCGGCTACGCAAGTACGTCGTCACCGAGGAGCAGACCGTCAACGTGCCCGTCTCCCACGAGGAGGTGCGGGGGACGGGGAACCGATCACCGACGCCAACCGCGGTCAGGCGATGACCGGCGGTGAGATCACCGAAGAGGAACACGAGGTGATCCTGCACGCTGAGCGGCCCGTCGTCGCGACCGAGGCGGTGCCGGTGGAACGGGTCCGGCTGGGTACCGAAACGGCCACCGAACAGCGCAATGTCACCGGCGAGGTCCGCAAGGAGCAGATCGAGGTTAAGCCTGAATCCGTAGACCGGCAGGGTGTTGATCTTGATCGGGGTGAAGGTGACTTTCAGAGCGGGTTGATTGGTCGGAGGCGCGCGGGTGTTGCTGGTCTGTCCAGCTTCTCCACTGTTGGTTCCTGGTAGCGGCTTTGCGGCCTGGGTGGGCGCGGGTTAGGCGGTGACTTGTCGACTGTGGTGACAGGTGTTGTTCCATAGGCTTTTCCAGCTGTCGGCGTGAGGCCAGTGCGCGGGCAGGTGCAGGATCCGCCGGCCTTGTGGTCGGGCGATCCGGGCGGGGACGTTGATGATTTGTCGGCGCAGGGTGGCGCCGCGGGCCTTGCCCAGGTGCGGCGCAGCGAGGGTGCCGGCGGCGCGGAGCAGGTTGTGGGTGATCGCCGCGAGTACCGTCCAGGCCGCGTTCGAGGAAAACCGTCCCGACGGCTGGTGGGCCCAGGGTCCGTCGATGAGATCGGCGAACACCGATTCGACGATGGCGTGTTGCCGGTGGGTGATGTCGGCGTCGGTGACCTGCTCGGTGTTGTCGGTGAAAAAGGGGTGGTACCGCCAGACCGGGAACAACGCATCGAGGTGGTTGCGGTCTTTCACGCGCCGGAGGATGAGCCGGGCGGTGACATGGTGTTTGGTGCTGGCGAACGCGGTGTAAGAGATTTCGGCGACTTCGGCGCCTGCAGATCAACTCGCCGGTGTCGGGATCTTGCACCGCGCCGGGGTAATGGACAGGGGTCCATGCGTCGTCCGGGATCGTCGCGATGGCCTGGTTCACAGATTGGTTCTTCGGAAGCACGAAGGAGAACTTGGCGCCGGTCTTGATCACCGCGTTGATGACATCGCCGTTGCCGTAGGCGGAATCGCCGCGGACCAGGATGTTGGTGGCGCCGGCTTTCTTGGCGGTGTTGATCGCTTGCACGACGATCCCGGCGGCGCCCCGGCCGGATCCGGCCTTCCCGGCGCGGAGCCGGACCGCGGCCAGCACCGGCGCTGCATCCGGGGTGGAGATGGTCACCGCCAACGGGGACAACCCTTTGCGCAGGACCTAGGTCCTTCTGGATCTTGTGGAGGGTGCCGGTCGGTATGTCCCTGGCACCGTGTTGCTGCACCGTGGTGTGAGCGGCCCGGGTGATCGACTCCCCATCCTCGTCCGCTTCGACGTAGGCGGCGTCATAGCGCAGATGGGAGCCTCTCTTGGCCGGACCGACGGGGTTTCAGGCCAGCCGACGCTTCGATCGTCTTTGTCGATAAGATTGTGCCGCCGGTCGCTGATCGGAACCTCTGGCGAAGCAGCCCGCCAGCGTTACGGCCGGGCAGCAGCAAGCGGGTTTGGACCAAGCGCCTAAACTCAGCGCCCATGGCTGACGTCGACGAGCAGGGCCGCCCCGAACCACCACTGGCGGCTGATGAAGCTGCCACTGTCCAGGGCTTCCTCGACTTCCAACGAGCGACCCTGGCCTGGAAATGCGAGGGGTTGGACGCGGCCGGTCTGGCCAGAACCGTCGCTGCATCGTCGATGACCCTGGGCGGAATACTCAAACACCTCGCCTACGTGGAGAGCTCGTGGTGCTCCGAGTGGCTGCGCGGACAAGAGCCGGTCCCCCCGTGGGACACGGTCGATTGGAAAGCAGATCCCGACTAGGAATGGCATTCGGCCGGCAAGGATGCTCCGGACCAGCTCTTCGCCCTCTGGCAGGCGGCGGTGGACCGGTCCCGCTCGCTGGTGGCGGAGGCGTTGACCCATGGCGACCTCGGGCAACCGGCACGGCGGACCTGGCCCGACGGCCGGGCGCCCAGCCTGCGCTGGATCCTGTGCCACCTGATCGAGGAGTACGCACGTCACAATGGGCACGCCGATCTCCTCCGGGAAGCGGTGGACGGGCGCACCGGCGAGTAGCCCGATGCCCATCTTCAACCAGCCGGGAGCGCCCGCGCAGACATCGCGGGTCACCGTGACTTTCTCAAATTGGTCGGACGGTGGAACCGAGTTGCGCTTCATTCATGAAAATTTCGTCGACCAGGTAACCGCGAGCTCGTACGCGCAGGATTGGAACGACCGTTTCGACCGCCTTCCGACCTGCCTGGCAGCGTGAGGTCGGTCGTGCTTTCGCCCGAGTACGAAGTTGGCCTCCTTGCTGCACTTGAGGTGGGGATCTGGCATCGACCGCTGTTCGCTCGTGGCGCGGGTGCGTATTCATCGCGACGAGCGTTGATGGTTTTATCGCGCGCTCTGACGGCGATATCGAATGGCTCACCGACCCACGCGAGGTGGCTGGCCACTGTCAAAAAGAATCGGGCAACGGAAAGCCGAAAGACTACGAAACATTTCTACGCTCGATCGACCATCTCGTCATGGGGCGCGGCACCTATGAAAAGGTCCTGACCTTCGACGGTTGGCCGTACGGATCGAAACAGGTAATTGTTCTGAGCACCACTCTCCCGGCTGATGATGACGACCGAGTCACGATCACCCGATCGATCGAGGAAACAGTGTCAGTGCTCGCGCAAGGCTCGCGGCGTCTACATCGACGGTGGAAAAGTCGTCCAAGAATTTCTTCGGCACGATCTGGTCGACGAGATCACCATCAGCCGCGCTCCCGTCCTGTTGGGCGATGGCCTGCCGCTGTTCGGCGCACTCGCCGCAGACATCCGGCTCATCCATGCAGGCACCACGAGCTCCGAAAACGGTATGACCAGCAGCCTCTACCACGTGTCCCGCTGAACCGCGGGACCTCCGCGCGGTGGTCGAGCCCTGGCTCATTTGACGCTGGTCGAGCGGCGAACGTAGGGTTTGCGTCACTGCTCCCCATCAGCGAAATCCGGTGTGAATCCGGCGCTGTCCCGCAACTGTGGTCCTCCGCGTGCAGAGGCAAGCCAGGTCGCCTGATGGGTCGGCGTCATGACCAGCCCCGAGGAATGGGCCACGTCACGCGACTCTCTTCCTGGTTGCGGGATCGACCTCCCTCGAGAACACAAGAGGGAGCACCATGCCCGCCAGAACCCGCGCTTCTGCCGTCCTGATCGCACTGTGCGCCGCGCTGAGCGCCTGCGGCAGCAACGCTGCGATCGCCCCGAGCACCGCTGCGAGCGTCGCCGCCAGCGCAGCAGGCGCCGCCACCAGCGCTGTGAGCGCCCCAACAGCCGGCGCGGTGTCGAGCAGCCCGAGAAGTTCCGCGGCGCCGTCCGTCAGTTCGATCAGCTCCAGCGTCGCGGCGTCGATCAGCTCCAGCGTCGCGGCGTCGAGCTCCCCGAAGGGCTCCGCTCCGTCGGCGGCCGTACCCGCCGGTGCGCCGCGTCGCATCGTCTCCTTGTCACCGAGCGCGACCGAGGACCTCTACGTCATCGGCGCCGGCAGCCAGGTCGTCGCGGTCGACAGCGACTCCAACTACCCGGCCGACGCTCCCAAGACGGCCCTGTCGGCCTACAAGCCGAACGTCGAGGCGATTGCCAAGTTCCGCCCCGACCTGGTGGTCATCTCCAATGACACGGACAAGCTGAAGGCGCAGCTCACCGCCCTCAAGATTCCGGTGCTGATGGAGCCGGCCGCCCAGTCCCTGGACGGCGCCTACCAGCAGATCCGAAATCTCGGCGAGAAGACCGGCCACGCAGACAAAGCTGCGACTGTCGTGGCCGCCATGCGCAGCAAGATCGCTGCGCTGGTGGCCACCGTGCCGACTCGCCGCAAGCCGTTGACCTACTTCCATGAACTCGACAACACTCTGTACACCGTGACGTCGAAGACGTTCATCGGGCAGATCTACAAACTGGCCGGATTCGAGGACGTCGCCGACACAGCAGGCGCCGGGGGCGGGGACTATCCGCAGCTGTCCGCCGAGTTCCTGGTCAAGTCCAACCCGGACCTGGTGTTCCTGGCCGACACCAAGTGCTGCGGGCAGAACGCGTCGACCTTCGCTGCGCGTCCTGGCTTCGGTGCGATGACGGCGGTCAAGGACAAACACATCGTTAGGCTTGACGACGACATCGCCAGCCGCTGGGGCCCCCGGGTTGTCGACCTGCTGGAACAGGCGATCACGGCCGGAAAAGCCATCCCGGCCTCGTGACCGAGGTCGGTGGAGTGCCGCCGATCGATCCCCGGACGGCAATGCTCCGTCCCGGCCGATTACAGCCATGGTGGCTGGTGGCCGGCGGTCTCGCCGTGCTGGTGGTTGCTCTTACCGGGCTCGTGATCGGCCCGGTGGTGATCGCCCCGGGTGAGGTGATCCGGGACCTGCTCGGGATGCGGACGAACCTGAGTCCGACCGAGATCGCCATCATCGAACAGATCCGGCTGCCGCGGGTGGTGCTGGGTCTGCTGGTCGGCGGCACGTTGGCAATCTCCGGAGCCAGCTATCAGGGCGTATTCCGCAATCCGCTGGCCGATCCGTATCTGCTGGGAGCGGCGGCAGGTGCGGGTTTGGCAGTCACGATCGTGATCACCGGCGGCCCGGACAACGGCGAGACCCTCAGTGCCGCACCGATCGCAGCCTTCCTGGGCGCACTGGCCGCGGTGGGCCTGACCTATGCGCTCGGCATCTCCGGAGGCGGCCGGCCGACCACTTCGACGCTGATCCTCGCCGGAGTGGCCGTCGGCAGTTTCCTGACCGCCGTGCAGACCTACCTCCAGCAACGGCACCAGGACACCATTCGGCAGGTCTACTCGTGGATTCTCGGCCGCCTGTCCACATCGGGCTGGCACGACGTGCTGCTGCTGCTGCCCTACGCCGCCGTGTCCTGGATAGTGCTGCTCACCCAGCGCAGGGTGCTAGACGTGTTGGCCGTCGGTGACGACGAGGCGGCCACGCTGGGCGTCGATGTGAGACGGGTCCGGTTGATCGTCATCGTCGCGGCATCACTGGGAACCGCCGCGGCGGTCTCGGTCTCCGGGCTCATCGGATTCGTCGGCATTCTCGTGCCGCACACCGTCCGACTGCTCGCCGGACGGAGCGCTCGGGTGGTGCTGCCACTGTCGTTGCTACTGGGCGGGGCGTTCCTGGCGGCCGCCGACCTGCTCGCCCGCACCGTGTCTGCGCCGGACGAGATCCCGATCGGTGTGGTGACCGCATTCTTCGGCGCCCCCTTTTTCGTCCTGGTCCTCCGCTCGTCGCGCCGGAACAACTCATGATCAGTTGCCGCGGGGTCACCGTTTCGCTCGGGAACAAGGTGATCTTGAGCGACGTCGATCTGGACGTCTCTTCCGGACAATGGCTCTGTGTGGTGGGTCCCAACGGCGCGGGCAAGTCCACCCTGCTCCGCTACCTGGCCGGCATCGTGGTCGGCGTCGGTGACCTCACGCTGGATGGCCGGCCGGCCGGGCGTCTCGGGCGCCGGGAGCGGGCCCTGTCGGTGGCGCTGGTACCGCAGACTCCTGTTCTGCCGGTGGGTATCCGAGTGCTGGACTACGTGCTGCTCGGGCGGGCGCCGCACATCCGCGCCCTGTCGGTGGAGGGTCCGCGAGATCTCGCCGCAGTCCGGGAAGCGCTGGCGTACCTGGACCTGCTGACAATGGCGGACCGGGCGGTCAGCACCCTGTCCGGCGGCGAACGGCAACGGGTCCTGCTGGCCCGGGCGCTGGCCCAGCAGGCGCCGATCCTGCTGCTCGACGAACCGACGACCGCGCTAGACGTCGGCCACCAGCAACAGGTGTTGGAGCTGGTCGAGCAATTGCGGATGGAGCGAAATCTCACCGTGGTCAGCACCATGCACGACCTGACCCTCGCAGGTCTCTACGCGGACCGCCTGGTCCTACTGGACAGTGGCCGGGTGGTCGTCGACGGGTCGGCGTCCGAAGTGCTCACCGAGGAGAACGTCTGGCGTTACTACGGCGCCAAGGTGATGATCATCGAAAACGGCGACCGCCCAGCCGTCATGCCGCTGCGGGAGCGCCCGCCTGGGCCCCCGGTCTGAGCTCGGCTCCCTACTACGATGAGAGTTCGCGCTGCAGGCCGTTCCGAATCTGCGGCGCTGCGTCGTTGCCTGCATCCGCCAGCTGTTGTACCCCGGAAGGGATTGATCGACGTGTCATCCTTTCGGGTACTGATGATCTGCACGGCGAACTACTGCCGCTCGCCGATTGCGGAGCAGCTACTGGCCGCCGCGATTCGAACCCGCTTCGGCGCGGACTTCACCTGGATCGTGCAGTCCGCCGGCACCGACGCCTGGGTTACTCGTCCGATCCATGGCTTCTCGGCCCAGGTGTTGGCCGAACGTGATGCGCTCGTCGACGGCCACCAGAGTCGAGAACTCGACGTAGCGATGATCCGCGACGCCGACCTGATCCTGACGGCCGCACGGGAGCACCGATCCGCTGTGGTCAAGATGCTTCCAGCGGCGATCGGCCGTACCTTCACCATGTTGCAGTTCGCCAGGCTCGCTGCGGCGGTCGAGCCGATCATCTCGGACGATCCCGGGGAACTCGGCCGCCGGTTGCTGGTGGAGGCCAAAGCCGCCCGGTCGACGCTGCAGCCGGTCGCGCCGGAATCAGACGATCTGCCAGATCCGATGGGCGGCCCGCTCCAAGGTTTCGAAGCCTGTGCTGTCGCCCTGGACGCCGTGGTGCAGAAGATTCTGCAGCCCCTGCAATTCACGACGCCGGTTGCTCGGTCCTGACCTGCCTGCTCAGCCCCTCCCCCAGCACGAGAAGCGCAGGTGCTTGTTCGTGTGCCACTCGATCTTACCTACGCCTCAGATGGCGACCGGCAGCCGGCGCGGGCCGCGCAGGGTGGTGCCGGGCCGCATGATGACCGGGCCGGCCAACTGGAGGTTCGGGAAACGGGTCGCCAGCGCGCGGAACGCGGCGGTCAGTTCCATCCGAGCCAGCGCCGCCCCCAGGCAGTAGTGGAGGCCGCCGGAGAAGGCTAGATGATCGTCGGCGTTGGCCCGGGTGATGTCGAAGCGGCCGGGCGAGGCGAACACGGCCGGATCACGATTGGCCGCGGCCAGCATCAGCAGCACCCACTGTCCGCGTGGCACCTGCACCCCGGCCAGTTCGACCGGATCGGAGCAGGAGAGCAGAACCCGCGCCGTCTGCTGCACCGGCGGGTCGTACCGCAACACCTCTTCGACCACGGCCGCCGCCCGAGAAGGATCCTGCACCAGCAACTCCCACTGTTCGCGGTTGTTCAACAACGCACGCACACCGTTGCCGATCGCGTTCACCGTGGTCTCGAAGCCGGCCAACAACAGCAGCCCGACCAATGACGTCAACTCACCGGTGGTGATCTCCTCGCCCCGCTGAGCCAGCAGGGCCGAGGTCAGGTCGTCCCCGGGCTCTTCCGCCGCCCGAACCAGCAACGCGTCGAAAGTCGCCCGCATCTGCCGGTCTGCCACGAACAGCGCTACCGCGTGCCGCAGCGAGTGCACCCCGTCCAACGCCGACGCTACCGTCGCGCCGACCCGTCGCAGCCGGTCGGGCTCATCGGCCAACCCGAGCATCTTGGTGATCACTGCGATCGGCAACGGGGACGCAAACGCCGAGACCAGCTCGAAGCTGTCCCGCCCGGCGACCCGATCCAGCAGTCGGTCGATGGCCACCTCGACCAACCTCTCGTACCCCGCCATCCGCCGCGGCGCGAACGCCGGTGCCGCCAACCGCCGAAGCCGGGTGTGATCAGGCGGATTGAGCGCCAGCAAGGACAGGTCGAGCATCTCTTCGGCAGGCCGCGGCGCCGCCGGATCGGTCACTCCGAAAGCTCGACTGCGCAACACCTGCTGACATATCTCATAGCTCGTGGTGCTCAGATTGCCCATCCTGGTCGGCAGCACCGGGCCGCGCGTCCGCATCCGCTCGTAGACCGCGTGCGGATCGGCCCGCCCCACCGCCAGATGCAGTTGGCTGAGCAGGTCGCCCTTCACCAGCCCGGAATAGAGATTCTGGGCGCGATTGGCGTAGATCCCGGCCGCGAACCGGCCTACTCCGATCGCCTGCCGGGTCACCTGCTGCACGCTCACCACCATCAATTCAGTATGCAACGGCCCAACAGGAATTCAGCGTGCAACGGCCCAACAGCACGCCGGGCTGAGCGCTTCAGCGCGGTCCGGGCACTGCCCTGTCGCTCGGGTCTGGCACATTGGAGATCCACAGCGTCGAAAGCAGGTTGTCATGTGCTACCAGGTCAGGCTGTAGTTGCGTATCGCCATCGTGTCCACCTATCCGCCCAGGGCCTGTGGGATCGGCACCTTCTCACGCGATCTCCGGGCGGCCCTGATCGAGGCTGATCCGTCGACCGAGGTCGAAATCATGGCCATCGTCAGAGAGGACCATGCGCCGGCGGCTGAAGTGGTGTCGGTGATCCGGCAGGAAGTGCGGGCTGACTACCTGGCCGCGGCGGAGTTGCTCGATGACCGGGAAACCGATGTGGTCCTGATCGAGCACGAGTACGGAATCTTCGGTGGGCAGGTCGGTCGTTTCGTCCTGTCCCTGGTGCGAGAGCTGCAACGACCGTTCGTTCTCACCTTGCACACTGTGCTGTCCGAGCCGTCCGCCGCGCAGGAGGAGGTTCTGCGGGAGCTGTGCGAGCGAGCCACGTTGGTCACCGTGTTCACCCAGACGGCGCGCCGCATGGTGCTCGGCGCAGGAATGGCCACGGCGGACCGGGTGCGAGTGCTACCACACGGAGCTCCGACGGCGCTGCTGGCGTCGATGGAGGCGACGGACGGGCACGCCCGGCGGCCCGGGCCGGGCGTCGCCGGAACAACCGTCGCGCACCTCCAGGGACGGACGGTCCTGTCCACCTTCGGCCTCATCTCGGCCGGCAAGGGCATCGAGACAGCGATCCAGGCGATCGCTAAAATCGCGCCGTTGCATCCGGACGTGCTGTACCTGATTGCCGGCCAAACGCATCCTGAGGTGGTGAAGTTCGAGGGGGAACGGTACCGGCTGGGATTGCAACGGCTGGTCCGAGACCTCGGGCTGCAGCGCAACGTTCAATTCCTGGACCAATTCCTGTCCACCGAGGAACTCGCCGTACTGCTTTCCTCGACGGATCTTTATCTGACGCCCTACCGGTCGCGGGAGCAGATCGTGTCCGGAGCGTTGACCTTCGCAATCGTTGCCGGATGCCCGGTGGTGTCCACGCCCTACTTCTATGCCGAAGATCTGCTCGGCTCCGGGGCCGGCGTACTGGTTCCGTTCGACGATCCGGAAGCATTCGCCGACGGAATTCTGCAACTGCTCGACGATCCGGAAGCTCTGGCTGCCGCGGCACGGGAAGCGCGGCGCATCGGAGCGGAACTGGCTTGGCCCGCAGTCGGCGCACAGACGCTGGAAATCCTGGGTGAAGCCCTGCAGCTTTCGATGCCCTCCGCCGTTGCCGGCGGCGCTCCCCACCACGTGGCGTCCGCGCCGCCGATCCAGCCGCAACATCTGCTCACTCTCATCGACGACGTGGGAATCATGCAGCACGCCGACGGCGTCGTTCCCAACAGATCCAGTGGCTACTGCGTCGACGACATCGCGCGTCTGGTCATCGTCGCGACCGCTCTGGACCGCGGCGCGCACGACTCGAGGTTCAGCCGGATCCTCACCCTGGGGCTCAGCTTTCTGCGTCACGCCTGGGACCCGGCCGCCCCGGGGATGCACAACTTCATGTCCTACCAGCGGCAATGGCTGGACCAGCCGCACACCGGCGACCATCTCGGCCGCACGGTGTGGGCTCTCGGCGTCGTGATCGCCGCCCACCCGCCGCGCGCTGTCGTCGCGCCCAGCATGCGGCTGCTAGAAGAAATCGCCCCCGTCGTACAGCAGATGGACAGCTTGCGGGCCGTGGCCTTCACGGTGCTGGGCCTTGCCGAGTCGCCGCTGGAGGCTTGGCCCCCGACGCTCCAGCAGAGCATGCAGATGCTGGCCGCGCGACTGCTCACCGCCTACACCACGACGTCCTCCGACAACTGGCGTTGGTTCGAGGACGAACTCACCTACGACAACGCTCGGCTCTCACAGGCTCTCATCGGTGCTGGTCACCGGCTCGGCAAACCCGAGATGCTCCATGCGGGTCTGGAGTCGTTGAACTGGTACCGCAGTCAGTGCCTACCCACTGACGCCGTGGTGCACCTGATCGGCAACAAGTGGCGCCGCCGTTCCGAGCCTCCCGCCGAACCCCTCGAACGTGGCGACGAGCAGCCGGTGGATGCCGCTGCACTCGTCGAGGCACTGGACCAAGCGTTCGCGGTGACCGGACAACCCGAGTACGGCGCGCAGGCGGTGCGCGTCTTCGAATGGTTCCTCGGCCGCAACCACCGGAACGAACCGATCTACGACTTCGCCACCGGTGGCTGTCACGACGGGCTCGGGTCCAACGGTGTCAGCGAGAACGAGGGAGCCGAATCCACCCTTGCCTACTACCAGGCGCTGCTGGCGCTGGAAGAGGCCGGGCTGCTCAGCTCCCTTCCACTACGCGGGGCGTCCACGCATGGCGCTGACCGTCATGAGCACTCAACCGACTAGGACTGGATGAGCTGCGGCGTCCGGAGCTCCTCTGGGAGCGCCGGATCAGGAGCCCGCGGATCAGGACTCAGGCTACGCGGACCTGGTTGCGTCCGTTCGCTTTCGCTGCGCGGAGGCCGGCATCGGCGCGGGTCAACAGTTCCTGTAGTTCCGGTTCTCCACCAGGGTGGTGGTGGGCGACACCGACGGACATGGTGATGTGCAGGCCGTGGTCGAACGTGAGGGCGCTGACGGCGATGCGCAGGCGCGTGGCTACTAGTTCGGCTTCGGCCTGGTCGATGGTGTCCAGGACGACGACGAATTCTTCTCCGCCGAACCAGCCGATGTCGTCGTGGCCGCGCAGTTGCTGGCGTAGGCATTGCGCGACGGCGGCGAGCACGCGGTCGCCGGTGAGGTGCCCGTAGGTGTCGTTCACTTTCTTGAAGTGGTCCAAGTCGCAGAACAGCACGGTGACGGGTTCGTTGCGGCGGTGGGCGCGGGTGAGCACTCCTTGGGCGTGCTCGGTCCACGCGGTCAGGTTCGGCAGTGCGGTCTTCGGGTCGATTGCTGCCGCTCGGTGCAGCGAGTTGACCAACGAACTGCGGTGCAGATAAGCCGCGAGGAGAACCGCGACCGGGGTCAGCGCCGGCGTGTGAATGAGGAATTCCGCGGTGACGATGCCCAGGGTCAGGGTCGCCACCTCGTAGCCGAACGCGTCGATGTCCGGCAGCAGTCCGCGCAGTGTGGGCGGGCGTCGGGTCACCCACATCCCGGTGATCAGCACCCCGAAATTGACCAGGGTGAACACGAGTAAGGCACCGATGACGGCGGCCGGGGCCAACAGGCCACCACGCAACACGTCACCTGCCCCGGCAACGGTCAACGCCCCGGATGCTGCTTCGGCGGACAGCATCACGGTGGCCCCGGCGAACACCACCCGGTACGCCACTCCGGTCCTGTCGCGGGAGCGCCGCACCAGGCTCTGCAGATAGAGCACTGCAATCAGAACGGCCGCCCATCCGGCCGGAACCGTCAGCACAGCGGCAAACGCCCACACCGACACCTGGTTGGAGACGACCCTGTCACCACCGGGCGACAAGTACCGCTTGAGCCGTTCGATCCGAGCGCCGGCCTCTGCATATCCGAGGGCGACCGCGGCCAACGCAGCGAACCGCAGCCAATCGGCGGTCGACATCCGTTCGGTTACCAGCAGCGCCGATGTGAGCACCAGCGCGACGACGTCCACCAATAGCAGGAACCAGCGGGCGGTGGTCGGAACAGTTCGTAACCGCCAACGCCGCGGTGACCACGAATGGGTGGAGATTGCGGCCGGGAAGCGTGAATCAGCGCTCATGGAGCACGTCACCTCGCCGACTCGTGTTACGCATTGTATTTATAATGTGACTGCAGGTACTTGGAGGTTTCAATTATCCACCACCGATGCCCCTCGTAGCATTTTCCTCCGGGTATTTCCTCCTCGAAAGCTCCTCGGGGGAAGCGGTGATTCAACGGGAAGGGCAGGTGAGCGGCGATGAGCAAGGCATGGGACTGGTGAACCAACGCCAGCAATAACACGCGCACGACCTAGCAGGGAAGGGCAGGTGAGCGGCAATGAGCAAGGCATGGGACTGGTGAAACTTGGCCAGCGCTGACCAGAGACGCGACCGGAAGGGAAGGTAGGTGAACGGCGATGAGCAAGGCATGGGATTGGTGAGGTGAGGGCTCGGCGGGTTGGATATTTGGCGGGTTCGTGCCGGGAGATGACTATGGCCGGTGAAATTTTCGGTCTCGGTGCCGGATCAGGGAGAGGCCGCCGCCCAGGGCGGTGGCGGTGGCTCCGGCGGCGGCGATGGCGGTGGACGGCGCCGCGAGTTGCGTGATGAGGCCGGCGGCGAGGAGACCGACGCCTTGGGCGCCCAACAGCCCGGCAGAGGCGATGGCAATCCCTTGGGCGCGAAAGGCCGGGGCGATCGTGGAGACGAACTCGGTGACAACCTGAACCTGATAGCCCGTGAAGCTGCCCGCCAGGGCCCACAGCGCGCAGGTCAGGGGAAGGCCGGGAGCAAATGCACAGAAGATGAGCGGTATGCCGGCGGCGGCGGCGAACGGGCCGAGCAGGGCCGCGCGGGTCGGCGCTGTCAGCAACCTGGTGTAGAGCAGAGTGCCGAGAAGGACTCCGGCGGGACCGACTGCCAGGAGCAGCCCGACTGTTCGCGGCCCACCCCCGAGCTGATGCGCGTAGGGCGCTGCCAGCCCTTCCGGGACGACGATGAGTCCGAGCAGCCACGAGAAGGCCAGCAGCAACAGCAGTTGCCGGTCGCCGAACACGGCTCGGGTCCCGTCCAGCCAGCGACGCGTCGGTGCCGAGTCGGCCGAACCGTTGGGGGCTGCCCCTGCGGTCGGCTGTGCAATGGGTGGGCGGCGGCGCACCCCGAACCGGATGATCACCGCGGAGAGCGCGAAGGTGCCTGCATCGACGGCCAGGGCCGAACGCGGGCCGATGACGGCGACAGCGGCACCACCGACAGCGAACCCGGCCAGCTGGGCCGCCTGACTGGTCGCCGCGCGGAGCCCAAGCCCCATCGGCCGGTCCGGGGTGGGCAGGATGTCAACGATCAGAGCCGATTCCGCCGCTTTCCATGGGGTTCCGACGACGACGGCGACGACCAGCAGCGCGGCGAGCAGGGAAATCGGTAGATGTGGGAGGGCCATCGTGGCCAACAAACGCAGCGCGGATGCCGTCACCTGCCACCAGCAGCGCCCGGCGCGGCAGCCGATCGGCGAGCGGACCCAACGCAACGGTGCCGACAACGGCGGGCAGGAACGTCAAGGCGTACACCGCGGCGGTTGCGAACCCCGAGTGAGTGCGATCGAAGACGAGCACTGACAGGGCGACCCGGGCGATCTGGTCGCCCAGCAGCGACTGGATGTCAGCCAGCCACAGC
>JAABUW010004147.1_pt1 | contig 19871 bp, 25 predicted proteins | sample 5560081 | NCBI WGS metagenome assembly JAABUW01 (sample SAMN10711882, study PRJNA513363) | rock metagenome | isolation source: Antarctica rocks | place: Antarctica: Victoria Land, Knobhead sud
GGCCTCAGAGACACAGTCGCACGCTGGACCCTGCACATCTACCCCAACTGCATCCAGGCCGCCATGGCCCTCTTTGATGTGCCTGAGGCCATTGCTGTCTCCAGAACCCAGATCTGCAATGCTGGCGGCATCAAGGAGCTGTCACGCTTACAGGTACAAGCAACAAGCTGACAGCAAGTGGGTTTCTGTCAGGTTGCTTTTGCACATACCTCTCAGCGCTGCTGTGCCCATCAATCTCCCTTCCAAGCGACACAGCTCTTGCAAATAGTCTCTGTTCAGAAGCCTTCCAAAAATTAGCCCAGACACACGTTGCCTTAGACCTTCAGGCGTGATCTCCAAGCCTCTGCTCAGAATGACCTCTTGCAGTTGTGCTTCCAAGCCATGTCAAAAAACATCAGCATGAACCCATGTGATGTGTGATGCATGCAGGCTGCTGCCTCAGGAGGCTCTGGTGATGATCCCTGAAAAGTGTGAACTGTTCTTTTCTTCTTCTGATCTGTGGTACATGCAGGCAGGAGCATACTACATGGGCATGCTTGCCTACTACTGGGTCCTGGCCACACCAGCAGTGGGCTTCTTGTTTGGCTGCTACCTCTACATTGCAGTCAACTGGTTCCATGTGCACTATGATGAAGCCTTCTCGGCCCTCAGGATTCCAAACTTCAAGGGCTTCTCCAGGCTGCATATCAACACCGATGGTGATCTGGAGATATATGGGCTTGCAATGGACAAGGTAGGGCGAGCACGGCAGCTTCTGATCTTTTGGAGCAGCATGTTTGATCACGCAAGCACTGCATCACACAGAGCCTTTTGACTAGGCTGAAAACGTCACCTGACATGTTGCATTATCTGCAGTGGTATTGCTGAGATCAATGCTGTTCAGCGCTGTACACTGCTTGCCTGCAGAGCTGCTAACAGATTCTGCCAGTGTCAGCATCTCACTGATGTGCATGCAACAACCCTTTGTATAGCACTTGCGCTCTTCTTACAGCATCAGAAGTGAAGGGATGTGAGCGTCAAACTTTGTTGGGCACATGAGCACCCCAGCCCAGTATTGATGCTGTTACAGGTGCCATATGCGTGGAGAGAAGATCCCAAGTGGCGCAGCTCTCAAGGGGCTGGCAACAGGAAGGGCTATTCCCACAAGGCAGACTACCCCAGTCGCTGGATTCCAGCAAAAGGCCGAAGACACTCAGAACTGGATGATTATGATGGGCTGGAAAGTCAGCAAGCTGGTGACATATGGGTCATGGACTATCTGTTGGTGCCCAAAGTCCGGCCTGCTTGGAAGAGTCAATCAAAGTGTTGATTGCTTGTTACTTGCAAGCGTGTGTCATGTTGTGCTCCTTGTTTCACATTTGGAGAGTTCTGTAAAGTTTTTGGTTAGTGTATTCAAGGGCCCCTTTCAGGTCATGTGCTGCTATTGGTGCTCATATATGGTAATGGTCATTCTACGGTCATCAAGACACAGCTGATTTTGTTGGCTGCAACTACAGGATAGTTATGTTATTAAGTATGAATTTGAATAGGTTTGTCTGTGCTTCAGCGTACAATAGATTGCTTTGCATTGTTGCTCTGCCACCTCCCAGCAGCTTTCTCACACGTCCCTCTGATATCGGTTGTGTCTACTTTTTAGCACAAGCCCCAAGCTGCATGTCAGTCTGCTATACTGTGTTGGCAACCTTTAAGAATACAATTGCATGAGGCAAGCACAAAGTGTCCAGCAAGCAGCATTGTTGTTTGTGTGACACTGCTACCGTGGCTGTGGAGGGGAAGGCTGGTGTCCAAAAGCCACAGAGTTTGACAGCCCTGTCAAGGCAGTTCTTTTGACAGATTGTCAAGGCAGTTGCAATTGCAAGCTGCCTTGTGCATGCTTGCGACATGTAATACCATTTAATGCACGATGTGTGAGATGATGCTTTTGAGAAGAGTTTACATTTAATCAACTGCAAATTATCTGGCACATGCCAAGGTCGCTATGAACTTTAAATTTGCCATGCAAAACTGACGTCCATCATGATATTACTGCAGCACAGGGAGTGCTCACACAGTCAGCCATACTATATTGCCATGGCTGCCTGTAACTGACCTTATCAGATTTCGACAGCATCTTGTATGTTTTGGTATGCAACAGGTATGATACACGGGGCATGCAACATGCCACAGCACACAGCTGTGACAAGCATGGGATGTCTAAATGTATGTGTATATATAGTTACATGTAGGCACTGGTGGTACAAAACAGGCTGCATAGGGTTACAAGTTGGAACTAATCTATGGTGTGAACTTGGTGGCTGCGGTGAAACCGTTGATGGCGAAAGGGTCGCTCAAGTGGTCTGTCAGATTCTGGATGGGGCCCTTGCCAGTGACAATGGCCTGGATAAAGAATCCTAGCATGGAGAACATAGCCTGCATACCACGGCATCATGAGCTGATGAGCAGGTAGACCCCGCAGGCAGCTGAAGGACAAACAGCTGATGCTAGACGCAAAATGCTCAATAACATATGTGGACACCAGTTGCCAAAGTATGCAACAATAAGCAGGTGTTAGGGTATGTCTGTTGGTACAATGCCAGGGAATGTCTGTTGGTACAATGCCGTGGTACACGCACATTCTGCAGAGTAGCCATGGTAAATGCACATTAAACGTAGTAGCCAAAGTGATTCCAAACTGACTAGGGCTCTCAGATCAGTAGAAAAACAGCGTAGCAGTGTCGGCAGCAAAGTATTTCATAGGGTCACATGACTTGCTTACCAAGCGTCCGTTCTTGATCTCCTTAACCTTCAACTCAGCAAACGCGTCTGGGTCATCAGCCAAACCAAGGGGTCTAGACCCTCACCTGCTGGGCCACCGTTCACACGGTATCCCTCAATCAGACCCATAAGGATGACCTGCAAATTAGTCATGTTCAGTCATACTGCATGCAATCTGTTGTGTATATATATATGAGCTTGATGCGAGCACTGTCAACGTTGCTGCAGCAACCCAACACATGGTAAAATTGTCACCTGACCTTGACCTGACCTTGTCCAATCAACAAGCAAATCACAATGTTGGCAACAGCACCTATCAAATTTAGGAAATCTAAGAGATGAGATGGAACTGTGCAGAATGAGTCCATGCAGATGTGGCAGGTCAGTTCTCAGACGTCAACACTTCAAACACCTGGACTGCTAGAGTAGCAATGATGGACTGTGCGTGGACAAGGCTGCTGTTGCCAAGGTAGTTCAGGCCGCCCTTGTTGAAAATGGTTGCGCCTGACTTGAACCAGACGGCACCTTCACCAAGCTTTGTGGCAACGCCGTTCTTTGCTAGCAGCTCGGGTGTGATGCACCCCAAGGCACCCAACATGGCCCATCGTGCGTGGATGATCTCGATCTCCCTGCGCGGGGGACATTGCAAGCAGGTTGCCGAACTGCTGTTTACCGCTTCGACAGGTCGGTCACTGGGCACTGTCGAGTGGAACGAGGGCAGTACCTGTATCGAGAGAAGGTCTCTGGGTCTGCTGACAGACCAGCTGTGTCCCAGCCATAGTCTCCGGCGAACTCGCCACTCAAGTATTGTGGGGGGCTGGTGAAGGGACCTGAAACACGGCAAAAGCTTTGAAAACAATCCGCAAAAGCGAAACGGCGAAGTAGCCAATTGAAAGTGCTAGTTGGCGGAGAGATACAGTGCCCAACGCTCACCCAGGAACTTGGCTCTATCAGGGCCATAGAATTCCACGGCTGCCCGTGTGACCTGTTTGTTGCCCTGCATGCGCACAACAGCCATCAGACTTGGCGAAGGACGCTGCAGACCCAGGTGACGAGAAGGAGATCGCTGAACAGATGCAAGATCTGCAATTCGACAAACTGAAGGACTGTTGTTGTCTTGCATCGCAAGCCAGAGTCGCGAGACTTGCCTTGCCCTGGACTGGAACTGCGGACTTGATGCTGGCGCCCAGAAAGGTCTTGGACATTTGCGTTGCTGCCATAATGACAATAAATTTTCTTCTCGAGTATCAAGGGACAATGTGCCGACTCAAAAGGATGAAGGATGCGACTAAGCTGTGCACTGCGCTATAAACTTTTATCGCAGCAAGATCGATCTCTCATCCTGATTCGCGATCTTGATCAGGGTAAGCGCCTACCCCTCCGCCCTAGGGCTGGTCCTAGGGCGCCTGTGAAGTCGCGTTTGAATTCATGAAATGGTTAGCGCAGACACATATTTCCTGCGTAGGCCTGTGCGTAGGCTGGCCTGCTTACCTACACCATCGGCACGGACTCCCATCTTTTGCAGACCCCGTTGACCATACTGCAAAGGGTTGTGGCAAAGGACAGAAGTAGAGTATGCGACATGTGCATCTTACAGCACAGCCTTGCTGTGCAAGCTAAGTTTGGGCCGGTCAACGACTTTGCGCTTCACATGCAAGGTTGTTGCCTATGGAAGGCGCTCCACATTTGCACAGGTCATTGGACGGCCGTGCAGACACAGGTATCGTAGCAGGGGACCAGTGCTGGTGGCAACAACATCAAGAGTGGCGCACGACACATGTACTGTGGCTGCACAGACCTTGTGCTGACCAACGGCGTGGTCTTCGCAGTCGCGATCAGGTGCTTCAATTGTGAAGATCATGGCATGACCCCTTGCACCACAGACTGCAAAAAATTAAAAGGTGTCCGCATGGAAGCCTATAGAGGACTTTGTCACCAGGCAATCAAGTGTTGGCTCTAGTCTCGCAGTTACATACACCAGTGATGAAGGCTTTGAATTGACACACCTTCAATTGTTCCAGTGACAAACACATGGTGGAGACATAGGCACAGGTTTGACATAGGCACAGATTTTGTCAGTGACAAACATTTGACCAACACACAAAGGTAGAAAGTAACATGTAAGGACAGCTGTTGTAGTCAGCATGCGGTGCAGCAGAATTCTGAGCCAAAATCATTTGCCTATGGGCAAGCACAACAGGCTGCTACTGGTACACATCATCACGATGTTCAATGCGCACAGGCTGGAAAAGCAAGCTTTGCCATCTGTAATACTGGCAGAGCTGTATCTAAACGCTATTCTACCTACAAGCAGCTGGCTAAGCAGCAGACCCATGTTGTCAGTCAACAAACATTGCAACAGCAAGAATCAAATGAAGATACATCAGAAGAGCACATTGTGTAGCATATTAACACAGGTGCATCGATGCTTGCCATTGGTGACGCCCAACACGCACAGTTGGCCCTCCTAAGCATACATGTTACTCTGCATACATGTTAGTCTGCACATGGCGAGAGCATGACCAAGCATCGGTCGGTTTCTCTTGGAGGTGTGACAATCTGAGACATCAAGCATAAAGACCGCATGATTCAAATCCGCAACAGCTCTCCCAGACTTGCATAATGTCAGGCTTTCACAAAAATACGTCACCCTGCTCTCAGCTCCTGGGAGTGCTTGCTGGCAGCCTGCTTGGCTTGCAACACAAGGTCATCATCTCGCCACACATCCCTGTACCTGTCAGGAAACTCACGCTTGTTCTGCCCAGTGGCTTCGTACATCTTGCGCCGCCAGGGCTCTGTCTTGGGCACATCAGGGCCGCACTGCTCAGCTATCCAGTCCTTGTACTCCCACTGCTTGTCACCCAGCTGATGGGTGTACCTACACATTCAATCAAGCAAACAATCAATCAATCGCCAGAAGGGAATACAAAAAGTAATGACAATTGTAAGTATTTCCAATAGAAGGGGGTGTAGAATCAATCAACCAATCAATCAATCAATCAATCAATCAAGCAAGCAAGCAAGCATCAATCAAGCAATCAATTAAGCAATCAATCCATCCATCCATCAATCACTTCATCAGTCCGTCCGTCAGTCAGTCAGTTAAGGACTTCCCGTGTTTAGAACGCATCAGGGGAATCAATCGACAATGACTGGAAAGGCAGCATACACTATGCTCTCAGCGTTTAGGACATTTGACCAAAAAGCACCATTATTGCAGTAGCAATGCTGTAATGAACACAATACATGATGGCTGTTGAAGCAGAGTGCACATGTGGTCTGGTAACAAGCGCTTCAAAAGCCATGTGTTGCTTGCTGAAGCAGCAGCAGGATGTGCATCTTGCTGCAGGATTGGCTATGGCGTAAGCCACATGCCTGTACCGCTGGGCAGGATCCCACATCCTCATGTCAACAACTGTGCGTAGTGAGTATGGCTCAGACGTAAAGGCCCAAAACCAATCCTTTATCACTTTGCAGCTACATCACTTTGAAGCATTTGCAGTGTATGTCAGCCTGGTCTGCCTCAGTTGATTATGACAATGCTCAGGTAGTTGTCCACACCTAGCAGGCACCTCTTGTCGCTCCAGGTCAGCATAGAACTGCTGCACTTCAGCTTGCATGGCATCCATGCTGGGCAGGTGAACCCTCTGAGACAACACTCTGGCAATCCACTTGGCCTGAACCTCAAACTCTGGGAAAGGCACAACCTTCCAAGGCAAACCGATGATGGACAAGGTGGGGGCTGTTGACAAAGGGAAGATGTGGCGGTACACTGGTGCCACCCTGCACACACACATGGACTGCCTAGCTACCATCCCACAGACAGACAAGCAACATTTCGAGAGCCGTCTGTATGACTTGCTGTGGCATCAAACAGCATACAGTGACGCAACAAGACTACTGGCAAGGGCTTGACCTTGGTCTCTGTGTACTTGTTTTTTGCAATGTTTTTTGCAATGATGATGTGCTGTAATGGTGTGTAATGATGGTGTTGGTGTAATGATGGTGTGTAATGATGGTGTGTAATGGTACTATGAGGATGGTAGGATCAATGGCGTGCGCCTGGAAAGGGTTCAACTACAACAAGGGGCTCTGGGTGTTGACCATTACACAGGGACAAGTGCTTGCCCAGCTTGCAAGCTGCAACAGACAGACAGACAGACAGACAGATGTGCAGACAATCAGACAGACATGCAGGTGCAACACATTGTGAGCTGCAGCATCGAGAGGCATTGACAACCAGAACAACACTGCAGGCATGAAGGCCTGTGCAGCAGCACTACCTGTTATCAGCAGTGGATACTATGTTCTCCAAGAAGGGAAAGGTGTACAGGTAGCCAGTGCAATACATGACACTGTCCACCTGCTCCACTCGCTGCCCATCTGAAAATGTTACTGAGCCATCTTTGGCCAGACTTGTTGGTACAGGCCTTCGCCAGATGTTGTGCTGATGCCCAAAGGGCACGGTCTCAGTGGCCCATGCAGGGTTTTGCCAACTTCTAGCGCACAAATACACCTGCAATGAGAACCCAGCCCGAGTCAGCAAAGACAATGGGATGTTTGCCCCCACTGTATGGTACCGCTGCTGGGTTTGCACTTCTGACCTGCTCTGAGACACAACAAACATGCCAGAAACTCCCACAGAATACCCTTGATGTCTGTATTTAGAGACACAATGTAGTACAAAGAATGCTGTACATGTTGCAAGGAAGCTATGCACTGCTGGTAGCACTATGGGCAACACTTGCGCTGTACACTTGGTTGTAGCACCAGGCGTGTATACGGTTGTTTCCACAGCAGCTACACTGCTATAAATTTAGACAACTGTTTAGCAAGAGTACGATTACCTTGTCTGCCACTTCAGCAATCTCTCTGCAGATGTCTTCCCCAGAGGCAGAGGCTCCAACCAACACCACAGTCTGCCCTTTGAAGGTCTTATTATGTCTGTAGTTGTGGCTGTGCATGACCTGCCCTGGAAAGACATCTGCACCCTTGACCTCGGGACACCTTGGAGCGCTATAGTGGCCGCTGCATACAACCAGTGCATCGTATGTAGCAGTTTGTGACTGCCTGCCTGTCTGTGTGTTGCTGTCAGGCTGTGAGGCACCATCAGGTGATTGAAGGTCGTCTGTCTGTGCATGGCTCTGAGTGCCATTGGAGCGCAACATGTTGCCGTTCTGTTGTGATGAATCATCTGACGGATCATCTGAAGGCTTGCTTGCGCTAGCTTGGCGACTGTTGGGTTGCTCAAGCTCCAGCAGCTGCTCTGTGCTGTTGTGCTGGCGCTTGTGGTGCACTTTCTGGGTGGTAATCTGCCACTTTGGCCAAGGAAGGGGCGATTGATGATGTGAGTGCCCGTTGGTTGCTACATCTGCATTGCCATTGGAATCTGCAGCAGCCTGGGGGCCGTCTGATTGCTGCTGAGGCTGGTGCTGGTGGCTGTGAGAGAAGATAGGGACAGCTGCTGTCACTTCAGTGTCAAATTGGACGAATTTGTGAAGCTGGAAGGCAGCTGCAAAAGCTTGGAGGTACCTGAGCACCTGTGAATGTACAGCACACTGTTAACCCAGTGTGCTTGTTCAAGTGGATGAACGACGTGTACTTTCAAAGTGGGGTCTGGCAGAGTGTGTGTCAGCAGCATCTTGGTGTTTATATGCCAGGGCAGGTTGAAGTTGTTTGACTTTGCAAGGGCTAGGCTCATCTCAAAATGCAGATGTACAACAAAAAACATTCTACCGCAGATTAAAATCAGCACACTCACCAGATGCTGATGGCATGAATCTAGCCCAGATATTGATGGAAACACTCTGTACAGGCAGATCTAGAACAGCCTGCAAAGCTTTGTACTTTGTTCTATAGATGATACTGCTGTGCAAAATAAGTGCAATGGAAACAATGTCAGTCAAACTCTGAGTACCTCTTCATGGGAAGGGAATCTGCGAGAGTCTTTGCTCTGTCCAGCCAAGTCATCAAAAGCAAAGTTTGTGTAAGCCATGACTTCCCTAGGTAGGTTGGTGCGTAATTGCGCGTACATGCTGCTGTGAACCTTGTGTCTTTCTGGGTCCTGACCTGCAGGAGACCCATGTGTCGTGATCAGATCGAGACAGCAGCCATGATTTGCAACCAAAAGCTACATAGCTGACATCAAAGGCTGATCATTGTAAGAGTTGCAAGAGTGAGAGCTTCTACCTGGGTGGCTGAGTCAAAGCCTAGCAGCAATCAAAATCACAGTGCATAGCTCTGGCTGTGCAACAGCAACGGCTGCAAAGCAACCAGCTGACAGGCAGATGCGTGGTCCTTCCTGAAGAAGAGCTGAGCAGATGGGATGGAGGAGCAAATGCAAGCACCAAGTCAGTAGGCAGGGAAACAAATGCTGTGTGCATTGAGATTGGCACAAGCTGAGGGATGGGTCATCATTACCAGTATAGCCATACCCATCTGGATACATACAGATGAATGCAGTTGAATGCGTACCAAGCAAGTCAGGTGCTTCCACCTCATCAGTATACACCCACACCCCGCCTGTGCCAGACCCCTTCTCAAACATGGTCACATGGTGCCCCTCAAGTACCAATTCTCTAGCTGCAACTAGCCCTGCTGCCCCTGCCCCAATCACAGCCTGCATGCAACATGAGCAGAGTCAACACTGCAGGTGTACTGCGAGATGTCTGTTCTCATGCACAGAAACATGACACAAGTCCCGATGTCTGGAACCAAGGCGCAGCAACTGTTGCACCTGTGATCTGCTGACTTGGCAAGGCACAGCAGTGCTCACAGTAGCGGAGCAAAAAGTGTCACATCACAGCCGCAAGGTCTGCTAGCAGGCTGAGAGAGAGAGGAACGAAAGTGACAAGGGCAATACAATTTCACGGCATGTATGGAAATGGTCAGCCAGCACCAACATCTTTGCAACAGGTACGCAAGGTGAATAAACAGGGTAAGTAAAGATGGTAGATATATTGTGTGATTGAGATACAAAGGTCATGTGGTGTTTGACCTACCACGGAGAGACTCTGTTGTGGCTGCGCATGGCTTGCCGAGCATTGCACCATGATCAGTTTATGTGGCTGCTTTGTCAATTTGCGTCCAGAGTACCAAGCTGACCTAGCGACCTGCAAGTACCATGCGTACTGTGCAAAGGTCGCCAGTTCCTACATGAGGGCTTACATATGCCCGCAAGTAAGTGCATCGATCGCCGCTATTGTTCTTACCACACGAAACGAGTTGACGACAAATACTCCAGCGGAGGACACACAAGGCATGCGGATCAACAGCGACAAACTTGGCAGCTGTGGTTCAAGCTAGTATGCTCGAGGGCTACATGCTCAACACTCGGCGCACCGCTGCATGATGCCCTTCGTATATGGGGCCCTGTTGGAGGGGCCCTCGTGCTGAGACACCACGTTCATCCCGCAAGTCATTGCTAGGCACCAGTGATCATGGCGCAGGCAAAAGAGAGTCATCGCAGCCGGCTGTCATGTAAGGTGCCCATCCCTTTTTCTTTCCACAGTGGCACTTGCAAAGGTAGCCCAGCTCGCATCCCGACTTTCACAACTGAGCTTGACAGAAGCAAGTCACCCGTTGGTGCGGTCAGTTCTTTCATAGGCTCTCAGATGAGCCATGCAGCTCCTAGAGCTGGCTTGCAACTGCCATCCACAACGGCGCCGACACAGCCGTCAGGATCTTCAACTTTTCCCCTCTCTGTTTTACCCTTGAGATCTCCCGATCTGTGGTGCCACGAGTCGCTGGTACAAGCCAACCACACCAGCATGCTTGTCTGTACTATGGTCCTGCCAGACACAGCCGTCAACTGAGGTGTACCTGTATGTCAAGATTTCTCCGCACCTGCAGGAGTGACGTTGCGTCTCGTAGAACAAATGCTTGAATCGCCGGCGGAAGCGGGCTGAAGCTTGACAGTGCTCTTCCTGATTCAAAAGTCTCTGCTGTTGCATCAGCAAAATTGGCGGAGGCACTGTGTGGCTCTGATCTTTGTAGTCTTATTGTTTTGGTCAGATCAGCAATATCTGGTGCTTTGCAGATACAACAGCATGTTCAGAGTCCTATTGCCTACCGGTTATGACATGATGGCATTTTCCGGCAGCACTGCTATCTTTTGCTTTCCTCAGCTCCTCTCAGTGTGTCTTCAGCCTGCACTGCAGCCGCTTCAGCAAGATCTCTTTTCTAATCAGCTGTAGGGTTTTTTCTTCTGTATTCCAGGAGCGAATAAACAAGAGCATGGGTCAGCATGCTGTCCTGCTGGCTGCCCATGCTCGTATACATGATATTGTGCAGGTAGCACCTTGCTGATCAGGGACCAAAACCAGTTTGGTCTGCAATATTTTCCAACCCTGCTTTGTCACTCAGCTCGTGCACTGCTTTTCTCCAACAATAGCGCTCTCTTTTCGTTTTCTTCAGTAAGAAGTTGCTTTACTCCGCCGCGGATCCCATTTCAAATCCGCGGCGGAGTAATAGCAGCTTGTGGACTCAGTTTTGTGAACGTGTTGAATCATGCAGAACGTGTATGCTGAGGACTGTGAAGTGCTTAGTCAGTGTAGTCTTCAGTGTGTCATCCTCTTTTGTTGCTTACCAGGTGAAGTTGCTGTACACAACCAGTGGTCTATGGAGTTCTGCATTGCAGGTAGTAGTTCGTTTTGTAATGTCAGCATTGCTGCATACAGCATATGCAATGCTGGCTGATACCAGCTACACTTTTGTCGCTGTAACATTCTGATGTGGTGGGAGCCAAAAGTGCGATGCTAGCATATCAGGGCCTGCACTCACCACTTTATTGCAATTGTGTACGTATCATACTCAAGTGCTGCTGTGTATCTTGATGTGCAGAGGCCACTGCTGTATCTAATACAGAGGCAGTACCGTTGCAGTGTGGGAAGGTCGCTCTGAGATCCAATCTATCAAGGAATGTGGGAAGGTCGCTGCCTGCGTGAAGTTGCGGAGAGCGCACATTGTGCCATAAAGGCTGATGCAAACATACTGAGCATCACCTCATGTACAGCTTAGCAAGGTGTGCTCAGAATTTGGCATCCCATGCAGTAAAGTTTCACAGCAGGCTGTCAGCACTCATGCAGAATGTGCACAGCACACTGTGCTCGCAATCTGAGCCCATGTCACACGGCAGGTCTCAATGTGAGCGCAAGGTCAGACTGTCGAAAGGCCTAGCAGGCACACTAAGCATTTTGACCATGGCCAGACCAAGCAGCCATTGACTCATGCCCTGCTGGCTTCTGCTGTGAAAGCAAATGACTTGCAATCAATTGATTGAACAACAGAGTGAGGCCACGTGAACACTATGTTGGTCTAGCACACATGTCCATTTATTGCTGCTTGGACTGACCCTGCAGCATTGAGCACACATAATGCCTCGTCCAGCTACCATTCCAGCAATGCTGCATGACAACAACACTCCCAGAGACGACTATTAGCATCAAAAGGTATGGGTCATACAACAGCAGTCAATGAGACCAACAACACTTGCATTTGTACCAGTGTTGTGTCAAGCATGTTGGACAACATCCAAAAACGAAATGAACTCTGCTGCAAATCAAGCTGAGTCTGCTGAAGGGCAATAAGGCTAGCAGTGCACATGCATAAGTTCAGCTGAGCACGGTAATACTGCTTGAAGAAAAGGTACCTGTATGAGCTGCAGTCTATATTTGAGTGTATCCAGCAGGCTGACATGGCCATGCAATCTTTGGAGGACCAAGGAGCGTGAAAATGTGGCAGCTTCAACTTGCTTGCTTGCCTTCATGAGCTGAATATCCAGCTTAGCTCCTGCTTGCAAGCAGCACCTCCGGTGTTGATTGCAAGGGGCATGTAGCACATACTAGGATGCATGCCTCATGAATTCATGACACTTGCATGTGATTGCTAGACACATGAAGCCTGCAGTGGTTGACGTCCTTGAAGCATCACTGATGAATGCCAAAAATTTGTCATTGGCTAGTGGAAAACAAGATTAGTAAGCAGATTCCCACATGACGCAATGCATGATGGCAAACGGAACAGTGCTGCCCAGTGCTGCATGAAGCCCTTGAATAGACATGGTCTGTGCAGGTGTCTGCCTGTGGAATGCCATGCACATCATATAGACCATTTTGAGAACATGGGTATGTGCAGTGCAAGCTGCTTATACTGTTGTGCATCCTGATATAGCATTAAAGCACAAAGTACTTTGTTGTGAGTACCCCTTACAGCATGCAGCCAGCAGCATGTTGCATTGCATGCAAGTTGCTCACCTTGCAAAATTAGTCTTTTCCGTATTTGATAAATGGCTACCCGCATGGCTGACCATACTAACCACCAGGCATATCTGATTTGCCCTGGGATGACATGATATTTAATGAAAAGAGGCACAAACCACAGAAAAGACCAGGGTGTCACGTGTTTTGGCTGGCTATCCCGCGCTGTCACTTCTTTCCACTGCTTGATATAATCCTGATCTATGTCATATCGGCTCCTGATGAAAGTACAATATGGTTAGCGATATTTTGGTTGCTGTTTGAGTGAGTTGACAACATCGTGCCGCTGTTTGCTGTGTCAGGAGCAAGGATATGCACAAGTCATTTTTGCCAAGCATGCAGGCCTACCTGTATTTGTTGTATGCTGGCTTTATCTGTGCTGCTTGTATTGCTGGGCAGCAGGACTGCCGTCCCTGCTTCTTCCGGGCAGGCAATCGTATGCACCTCCTGCGGCATAGGTTGGAGGTGTCTACGAGTCACAGCCTTGCATGGACTCGAGAGAGCCTGTTTCGGTTACCTTGCGAATCCAGAGCTGCAGTGTGGAGGCAGGACAGTGCTTCGAGCAGTGAGAGGCTCTGTTGCAAGAGGTCTGAAGCATTGACCAATGCCAGACGTGCTGCGCATTATCACACAGCAGGTGGCAGTCGGGTATATCACTTGCTGTCACACATGTGGACCTTGCGATCTCAAGCTGCTCTCAGCTTCGGTGCCCACTTCGCGTCAGGACCGGGTAGAGGTAGCCTAACGGCGGTAGCTGCGGCAATGCGATGCAGCTGGCAGGATGGGGTGCGTGCAAACCGCCACAATAGCGTTGGCAGGAGGTATCAATCCAAGGGAAGTCTGCTGTCAGTGCGTTGTGAGCCACCTGGCACACTTAATACTAAAATCACTGATCGAGGAGAGTTGAGAGGGAGTTCATGCAGGAGGCATCCTTGAAGCGATGTTGCGCAAAAGCATCATGCTGTGAGTCTTGGGAAATCTGCAACACCCTCCTGGCATCGATGCTCCCACGGCGCTGTTATGAGAACGTCCCTAGTCCCGTGTGATCGATAACTTATATGCACTGAGCGTCGACCTCAATACGATGAGTGCCTAGATTTGTCCGTCCCACGCTGATGCGGCACACCCATCGCCTCAACGGTGCATATGGCCGGTACAGCTCTAGAGAATGGCGACTCGGCTGTCCCGTGTGTCTCAGCGGTGAACGGAGACTCAGGCAGTCCGCATGTTAATAAGCAGAAAAACGGGATCCGTAAAGGCTTTCTGGACAATCCAAAAACGTCGATCATGGACGTGCAAATGCCAGCCGAAACTGAAGAGGAAATTCCTCCTGAGTATGTGCCAACGTTCAGCTCAGCCAGCCCTCCTAGCCTGGTTGCCGTGGACACAACCAGCATGAACCTGCAGTGGAAAGCAGTTACTCAGACTGGTTTGTCAGTATCACCCCCAGCAGGCACTGAGTTCCCACCATGCAGCATAGCCTACATACTGCAGATGCAACAGGTGAGATAGTCAACCACATCTGATAGGGTTTCTGCTGTCGCACTCACACTGTACTACTCATCACATTTGTAGGTAGAGACTAGGTCAACAGCAACTGGGGCTGAGCTGGCTGAAATGTGCAAACCAGACAAATGGACTGAGGTGTACAAGGGTACCATCCTCATTACTCAGGTGCCCCCACCTTGACCCTCTTCCATCTCTCCCTCTTCGGGTGATCAGGTGCAGCTGCCTGTGCGTAGACATTGATCTGATGAGTTGCAACTCCGTCACAGGTGCATGCTTTGAGACCAGGCAGACGCTACGCCTTCAGGCTGGTCTGCTCACCTGTTGTTCTGCCGCCATTGACGGCGCCACCTTCTCAGCCAACTTCTCAGCCCGTGGCATTTGCTACTCCAGCCACTGTTCCTGTTGCGCCCCAGCCCGTGACCTTGAGTGGTAGAGGACGGACCAACCTGACGGTGGGTTTCTCATGCGATTGCCTGACCGAGTCTAGAATTTTGCTGACATGAGCCCTGAAACAAAGCACATACATCTTGGTCCCACCACTTCAGTCAACAGCTGGAGATGCTGATGCAGTTCAAATGGAAAGAGCCTGAGGACACAGGCGGCAGAGACATCTTTGAGTATCACTTGCAAATGGCCTATCCAGGCAACTCCCAAGATCCAGAGTCAGATCAGGTGATTGCAGCAGAGCATTTGCCATGCATGGAGCAATGTAGAGTTGCATGTGAGCCTTTTGTGAGCATGTTGAGCCAGATGTCTAGTTTGTTCAGTGAAAATTCAGCAGTCAGATGCGCTGTGCCATTGGCTGAAAGCTGCAATGCTGCAGGCTTTTGTGCCAGTGTATGAAGGGGAGGAAAAAAGGTACAAAGCAGCTAGGCTATTGCCAGGCAATGAGTACAAGGCTCGTGTGAAGGTATAATGTACCTTGATTTGTTGCGACTCGTTTGTGTAGAGACTGCTTGCATGAAGATTGGTCTTGTTCTTATATGAAAGCTGCGTACATCCCTGCAGCTACCATCTGACTCATACCTTTGTCACACTCATTTCACATATGGTGACCAGTTTAGCGTCCTTGTAACAACAACACTTGGTATTAGCATGGGCACTGTTTGACATGCTTCACACAGTTGTAGGCACAATGCATGGCAGCTTTTAGCTCAACACAGCATATGTGTGTCAGGCTGTGAACATTATTGGCGAGTCACCTTGGAGTCAGCAAGCGGCTTTCATGACAGACGCCACAGTACCATCCCCACCTGAGTTCTTGACCTGCACAGCCAATGGAGCCAATACAGTGCTTGTGAGCTGGCAAGCACCACCTGATGGGGGCGCTCCAATCCATGCATATCAGGTGCACAGGGGTGACGGCATGGATGGAGACTTCCAGCCCATGTACAATGGAAGTGACTGCCAGTATCAGGCTACAGGCCTGCTCAGTGGTCTTCAGTATAGGTTCAGAGTGCGTGCTGAGAATGAGGTGGGCCCGTTGGATACACACGCATGTAGCAGGAACCCTGAGAAGAACTGCTGCTGCATAGTGTTCAAGCCAACATTTGCAATCTGAACTCAGCTTATGAAGCAGAAGTGCAGTGTGATCGAGCACAGCCTTTTTGGGCTGTTGAAGCAGCTTAGCCTGGCTTGTGTGTCTGGAAGCCTTACATGATGATATAGTTGCAAGATAGATGCAATGACTCATACCAGATCAGACCTAGTCCGACAGCTTAGCCGCAAAGTTCTATCCTGCGTCAGGGCTTGCATCTGAGAAGGTTGCATAAGTATGTGCAATGCTTTGCCCGCAGTAATAGCATGAGATGCTTTGTCCACACAGACAGCATGAGATACTTCGCCCACTTGCACAGCATAAGACCCTCTGCCCACGCTGACAGCATAAGATGCTTCGCCCACTTGCACAGCATAAGACCCTCTGCCCATGCTGACAGCACAACATGCTCTGCCCACACTGAAAGCATGAGATGCTTTGCGCACTGTGTCAGCGTGAGATGCAGCTTCCAAAACCCTTGTGCGTTCACCTAAGCCATGGTTGGTCAAGTTGTAAGCTCAAGTGACTTGACAGTCATCCATGCCTGCTTGTTCAGGAGGGCAAGGGCAACTGGAGTGACACTGTCACAGCTCAAACAGCTGCTGTACCCCCTGACTCCCCTTCAGCGCCCACAGTCCTTGGCAGCAACCGCACAAGCGTGAGCATCAGATGGAATGCCCCAGAAGCTGATGGTGGCAACGCTGTGACAAGCTATGAGGTTGAGCTGAGACCCAAAAGCAAGGCGGGGTTGGCCGGCATGACTGATGAATGGCTGACTGTGTACCAGGTTGGTTGCCCTCACCCACATGTGCTGGGCTGCCCTGTCTTGAGGTCCCCAGTCTCTGCTGCAACACGATCTACCTGTGGCTTTGCATGCAAGCTGGCAACGGCAGGGTGCATTGCGCACATGCAGTGCAACTGATGCTGGTATTTGTGTCACATGCAGCTGAATGTTATGCAGCCACAGACCAGGCCTATGGCTTGCACTTCACATGTTTGCACTCTGCTGCTCTGACTGGTATGGTCTGAGCTCGGTCATATTTTGCAAGTCTATAGAGGGTTTTCTTTGTGAAGCACACCAGTGTCATGCATTTTGATTGTCTGCCAGGGCGAGGCGACAGCATGCACAATGGGCTGCCTGTATGCTGGCTGTGTGTACCGCGTACGCATCAGGGCTCAAAACGCCTCTGGCTGGGGGCAGTACTCTGTGCCCTGTGACGTCAAAGCTGCAGCTGGGGTACCCCATGCCCCTACAGCCCCCAAGGCAGTGGGTCAGAGCGCTATTGCCATTGAGCTGGCATGGGAGGCCCCTCAACATGATGGGGGCTCTGACATCATCTCCTATCGCTTGGAAATGTCATCAGGTATAAGCTCTTCAGCCCGTCTTCACCAGATCATACATGGCAGCTTTCACAAACGAGATGGTCATGTGCCTGCCTTGCACACAGGGGACACTGCATGCCATCCATCTTCGGACTTAACTTTGATGTGCAAGTCAGAGAAGCCTTAGCCCATGAACTGCATACTGCATGATTGTCACCTGTGGACAACTGATGGAACAGGTCTGCTTAGGCAATTGCAGGTGGCAATTGACTTGAACAGAAATGCTATCAAACACCTGCCTGACATGTGAGTCTAGCCCTGAGTGACTCCTTGTGCGCGGTCCAATGCCTGGCAGTCATCTCTCCAACTGAATTTCGTCATTTGTGCCACTGTATTGCAGATGCTTCCGCATCAGATTTCAGGACTGTCCAGACACAGGCAGCAGCGGCAGGGTGCAGAGCTGACGTGCTGGACCTGACGCCTGGTACCCAGTACCGTTTCCAAGTCTATGCTGTCAACAGCCAAGGCGCTTCTCCTGCCAGTAGCATAGGTCAGTCTCACAGTATTGCAGTGTCATGCAACAGGCCCTGAAGAGCGCTCCATCTCTGTTTGCATGGCTGTGCCTTTCCTGTCTGTACACAGATTGTGAGACTGTGTTCGGAGAGGAGAGGCACAGCCATGCAACTGAGATGGGGCGCTCTCCAAATTCTGTGGCATGACATACATTGAGTAGCAGGTAATGTTGTGTTGACTGGTTTGTATGGTAACGTCCTGAATGCCTGGAGTATTTGTGCACTTGTTACACTCTTGCCCTGTGGTGCTGCTTGAGGTTTTTGCTGTCAGCATTTGAAGTCTGTCAGCTGCATGAATGCATGCATGCAGGGTTAGAACAACTTGCAGTCAACAGGTCACAAGCAAGACAGCACCCGGCCATATGCAGTCTGCATGCAGCTGCAACACATCAGGCCGTGTATATCATCAGCAGCATTTGTGACACTGACTGTCTTGCAGGTTCAGCCACCACTCGGCCAGCCCCTCCCTTAGCCCCCCATCCCCCCACCCCCTCTGCCATCGCTGCCTCATCCTTCAAGCTCTCCTGGGCATCCCCCCTTTCTCGGGGGGCCCCTGTCACTGGGTACCTGGTCAGTGTCCAGCAACCTGCTGCTGTTGCTGACAGCAACGGCCACAATCCTCTGGCTGGAGCTGAGCCAACTGCAATCAGCAATGGGCATGCTGATGCCAATGGGAATGGCGTCATGGACTCAATGGACGATGCTTCTAGCACATCTGGCAGTACCGCACATGTCCAGGTGGGTGGTACTAAGCATCTCAAGAGCATGGGGCTTCGCACCCCTGAACCCACTTGTAAGGGTGCAACACAAGCATGCAAGCATGACTAGCATGCATCAGGTTACAGTTCATCTGTACATGCACAATGTCTAGTAAATGGACGTTGGTTGCCATCTTGTTGTGCGTACGTGCGTGCGTGCGGGGCTGGGCAAATGCGCTCATGATTTTGTCCATGTTGGTTGTCTGCTCTCAGGATTCACAGCATCATCAGCCAGGACATGCTGTACAGACAGTGAGCCCATCAAATGGGTCCAAGGGCCCATTCCAGGGTACAGGCCAGTGGCATCTGTCATCTAAGTCCTCAGATCCTTCTGTTACCATCAAAGGTGAAAAATGCTTGTGATGAAACCTGCAGGACAGAATCACGTATTTACATTGGGTGTTTGACTGAAATGTGCTAAGTGGCATGCTGTTTGATTCATATGCTCATACGTGCCTTGATCCAGCAGCACTTGTCGCTGCAAACTGTCATGCTGTGTCATCTTCAAAGTCTTTCCTTAAGCTGTCCTTCGATGCATTCAATAATCGCATGCCTGTCCTCAGGATGAGGCATGGACAGTCCTGAGTCCCTCCCTGTTTGAGGTCTTGTTTCGGCAGACAGCATGCCAACAGTGATGTATGTGACTGTGGCCTAAACTGGACAAGTTCACTCCAATCTCTGCAAGTATGCTGACTTGATGTGACAAACTTGCTCTGCCCATTCAAATGCAGGTCTGCAGCCCTTCACAGAGTACAGCTGTCAGCTTCAGGCAGGCAACTCAGCTGGGTATGGGGACTGGAGTGAGGCTGCTTGTGTACGCACTGCACCTTCTGCCCCATCTGCTCCTGTCGGCCTGCAAGCTTATGGTGAGCCTTTGTCTCGCTGCTCTGTTGCTGGTGATAGCCTCACTAAGGCTTTGCCTGTTTCAATGCTGGCAACCCACGTTCACCAGGGCAATTTCACCAGGGCAATTTCAGAGGAAGTCCACTGGTACTGATGTTGCTGCTGTAAATCATGTCAGCTTCATGGCTGTGACTGCTGCTGACATGTCATGGACCTGCTTGTTATCCAGAGCAAATACCGTACATTAGCTACTGTGACCAAAACACTGTGATCGAATACTGTGATTGCTGTGATAGTCAGTGCCCATCGGCAACGGTGC
>JAABUW010004151.1_pt1 | contig 19859 bp, 33 predicted proteins | sample 5560081 | NCBI WGS metagenome assembly JAABUW01 (sample SAMN10711882, study PRJNA513363) | rock metagenome | isolation source: Antarctica rocks | place: Antarctica: Victoria Land, Knobhead sud
CGAGGGTGTGTGGTCCCTTGAAACAATGGGTGGGGTGGAGCTGCCCCAAGACCACACACAAAGGGGGGGCGAGCCCCTGTAACCTCAGCGAACCGCACAGTGCATGTCAGGAGCCCGCGGGCCCGCCGGATGAGAAAACCGGCGGACGCAGCAGCGGCACTATATGTTTCATAGACGAAAGAGTCGGCACGCAGACAACGCAAGTGGACCTCTAAGTTTAGAGGAAATAACGACGCAAGCGAACACCCCGCAAAAGCGGGGGATTGGCGCAATGGTAGCGCGTCCGCCTCCAGAGCGGAAGGTTAGCGGTTCGATCCCGTTATCCCTCAGCCTTTTGTTCTGCAGGGCAGTTTGCATATGTGGGCATGGTGATTGCGAACGAGGTGATTGCAACGGTGCACGTTATCTCTGCTGACTGCGGTGCGTGATCTGGTAGTGCTGCACCGCGCGGCGCCCGCCGCCCGCACTGCCGCGCCGTCGCATGCATGCATTGCGTGCAGCACTTGAGGGCACTACCGCGGGCTGCCGCAGGAGGCGTTGCCTGCACGCTCGATGTGCAGCGACATGGTTCGCGCCTTTGCAGCTTCAGCTTTGATGCTCAAGTCCACACATGCTGGCGTTGCCTCGTCGAATCTATCATAGTATGCCCAAGAAAGTCACATGCGGCGTTCCGTGATGCATGCTCTCTCTCTCTCACGGCAGCGGCACAATGCGCAATGACGGTACGACGCATATTGAGGAAATGAATTCCCAGATGATGCTCCAGCTACGAGGGGGCAACCCCGAGTGGCGGTTCTCATGCCTGGCCAAGACTCCACCCAACATTGAAAGCAACATATGCAGTCTAGCCAATTAATTGGAAACAAATAGAAACAAATATCTGTTTCTGCAACACCTTGGGCATCAGCATCAGGATCGCAGCCACTGGCAGTTGAACTCCCGATAGCTCTTCCTCTATCATCAGGAGGCAAGTATTATACATTGTGCACGACGGATATTCCGCTTGGCGACAGGCCCCTGCACATTTGATCATGCTCTAGTGTCACCGGCGCCACGAGCCCTTCCAGGAAGGTGCCACGCGCTACGCCACACCGCCAGATGGGGATCTGATGCAATAATATAGGGCCACTGTGTGACTAAAGCGGCACTACAAGGTTCGTGCAGACGAGCTCTTGCTGGTGAAGCCGTGTTGGTGGATAGCCTCCTAAATGGACTAGAAGTGAAGATCTGGCATGTTTGGAAGACTCTGTTGATGGTAACAGCACACTAAACGAATCAACCAGCGCACCTGCTGCAGTTATTGTGACAAATTTGTGTGTCGGCAACTTCTTGAACAGGACGAACGCCAGGAACAGCAGCGCTTTGCTGGGCGTCGCCATCCTGCTGAGTGCCGCTGAGGAATGTTCTGGCGGGAAGAAGTTGCAAACTGCCAAAATGACCCTCGATGGTGCACGTAGCAATCGATTTAAACCTTCGCAACGTTAACGCTGTCAAGTGAGCCTGTGCGACTCAAACGAGGTCAGCCCCTACTTACATCGATCGATCAACACATCTCCAATTCTTGTGCTGCTGAGAGACGGAGGGCTTCCTTACTCATCAATAATGTCTCGATCAGCAGATGGGGAAGCAGATGGCCGGCGTTGCGCGATGCATCTCGAGCTTCGCACCGGTCCGTCAAGTCTGAATGTCTGCAGGGTGATATGCACATTGTCACTAACGCTCGCTGCATCAGCTTCGGACATACACCCTGGCGGTTGCTGCCAACCCTGTGTCCATGAATAGCGCTGCTGGAAAGGGCATGCGTTAGCGCCGGCTGCCGCGGTTCTCGGCCCAAGGCAAAGCACCCACAATCATTCATACATGCATCATCACAAGAAGTCTGTCTATTTCTCAGCTGGCCCTTAGGCTGGGGATGATCGACCCATCGATCGATCCAAAGGAGAAAGTTTGTTTGGTGAAATGACACATGTCAAGCTTCGCTTTAGATCCAGCCCAGGAATACTGATCACGTCGTGCACGTGCAACAATGGCACTTGCACACTCCCGCGAAGTCGGGCTCTGCGTCAACGTGACATATCTCTCTCGTTCTACTCCTGCCTCTAGCGCTGTTCTCTGAGCGGCGCTGGAAGGCTGGCCAAAAATCTCCGGCGGACAATCTGGCGGGAGAGGGTCAAAATACGCGAAACTCGCACTGGAGCTTTCTGGAGCGGCAGTCGCGGCTTGATAAGGCCGCAGCTGTTGTTAGTTGACCAGCCCTACTCTCACTGAATCATGCCTGCTGTGTTGGCGACTGACTGGCAGCCCCACCAGGGCATCTCTCAGCAGCGACAGCTATGGGCCCGTCGTGCAGAGCAGTAGTCGCAGCCAGCACGGCAGCGGCAGCGGCAGCGGCAGCGGCAGGAGCAGCGGGGTGGCAATCCTGACGCTGGAGGCCGCCCAGATGCTGAGCCTGGACGACGGGCAGCACAAGGCGTCAGTGTCGCACGCCAACAGCCAGAGGGCGGGCGTCGACAGCCGGACGGGCCTCAAGTGCACCTGGCTGGACCTGTTCTTTTTCGCTCCAGGTGAAATTTCAGCGATGGTCTCGCTTGTTGGAGGCCTCCCCTAGAAACATGTTCTAGGGTGCTTGCAGCGACACGATGGCCAGCGACTCTGCATCCTGCTGTCGGGGGCCACTCACGTCGTCCTGGACATGCAGCATGCTGCCTGCCAGTCGTGCCAGCATGATGTGAGGACCTGAAATTTCGATTGTGGGGCCTTGTATACAGCAGCAGTGCAGGAAGACTCGTTTCGTTCTCGCATTCATGGCACTGTTCAGTGCACATGCGATCTCGACTGGGCAGGTGTTCAGGATGCGCAGCCGTGTGTGAAGCTGGAGGTGGTCATTGCGGCGGCGCCCTGCGGCGGCGCGACTGGAGGTGGCAGGTGAGTGCTTCAGGCTGAGGTATACCGAGAAGCATGCACATGCTGCTGGCAGCATGCAGCACAATACACAGCAGCTCAGCATGCCATGCAGCATGACGAGTTCCTCATGCAAGCCGGCCTGAGCGGCTGCAGCTGTTGCCGTGAACAACGGTGCTGTCTGCAGCGTTGACAGCGAGCAGCTGCTTCAAGCGATATAAGGCTGCACTCATCTTTCTATGCTCGTAACATAAGGGTGGACTTGCATCCGCGGCAGCTGCCATGCAACACTTTCTTGTGTGCAGCACACCGCGTCAGCAAACGTGGCACTGATCTCTTTTATCAGCTTCTCCACCGCGGTGCAGGCGACAGACGGCAGACTGGCTGCGGCTTGGCGTCGGCACGTAGAAGTTTGCCGGGCAACTGCAGGGCCGGCATGTTAACAAGTCCAACGATTTACCTGCAGTAGAGACGACATCCTTCATTTTTCATTCGTTAGTTGCAGGCGCCAGAACGTGGACTGGGTGCGGCTGGGCGTCAGCAAGGAGGCGTTTGCAGGGCAGCTGATGGCGCCGGTGGCGGACTGGGCGTGGGACGGCGGCCATGCTGCGCTCGACCTGCGCCGCTTCAACTTCGGCCCCAAGAGCGGCAGCATGGTGAGTTTCCTCATCTTCCTTGTGCATAATGCAAATGAGTGCAAGATGGTTGACTGGCCATGAAAGGTTGCAGGACGCTATTATAAGGCCAGCAGTCTTGTGGGCTTGCATTCTTCATGGGCACGCTGCGTGTACACATTGACCAGCCCCAGTCCTGCTGGTTCCTGTATTAACGTCCTACAATTTGGTGGCGCCTATGGTGCCAGACGATAGGATTCAGCATCATTGAAGAGCAGGTGACACTGCGTTGATGTTGATCGACTGTGACACTGCAATGTCCAGGTGTGGTTTGACGCCGTGTTGGGCGGCGCCAGCAAGTCCTGCGCCGTCGACCACTTCCGCAACACCGGTGGCGGCGAGGGCGAGCCCACCGACCTGGCGGCGGCCCTGCAGCAGGCAAGACTATCCTCGTCCTGAAGGACTGTTTCGGATTTGCAGTTCCGCAGCCGCTGCTGCTGCTGCTGCTGCTGCTGCTGCTGCTGCTGCTGCTGCTGTGCCTGTCTTGCGCTCCTGGGGCCATGTGTCACTGATCACAGAGTGGCAGCGGTGCAGCAGTCGCCTCCGCAGGCTGTATCTTACATATTGCTGAAGGATGTCTTTGTGATGATTGCGTGTATCCACAGAAAAATGTTGCATCACACCATGACCGGCAGGTGAGCGAGGGAGGCAAGGCGGCCGCAGTGCGCGCCACAGTGCGGCTGCGTGTGTCGCTGTCGGCGCTGTGGCCCACCGCCGCCAAGGCCGGCGGCGGCAGCATCACGCCGCCGGCACACGCCAAGCCGCCAACCTACCGCCCGGCGTTTGCCGCTGCGGGCATCTACATCAGCGGCCCCGCGCCGCAGAAAATGCACGAGCCGCCCTTCACTCCAGGGCCGCTGCTGTATGGCGGCGCCGAGTGCTCGGCGATCGCCGCGGCAGGTAGGCGATGTTCTGACGGCACACCCTCTGGGAACATGGCAACACCTTCAGTGGCAAACAGCAGGTTTGCCATTGTTTCCTCTGCTGCTGGCGCTCATATGTTTCATCAGTGCTGGCTACTAGCCGCTAGTAGCCAGGCTAGTGCCTTTCCGCAGCGCGAGCAGGTCATATCATCGAGGTCACGTCTTTCGTGTGTAATTGGAAAGGCGGGCTGAGCTTCATATTGACCCTGGTTGTCCGCACAGGCGCCGCCAGCAGGGCACCGCCAGGCTTTGCCTTCGGCTCCGGCATCCCGCCAAAGACAGCGCCGCGCATGCGCTTCGACCAGCTGGCGGCGGCGGCCGCCGTGTGCAAGCCGCTTCGAGCCAAAGCACCGCAGCGGCGGACCAGCGGTGGCAGGGCGTACCAGAATGACGTCTTCAGCATCGACGCCACGTCAGTGACGTCCTCGCACAGGTGACGATCATCAAAGAGTATGTTCACCGAATTTCGATCGACAGGAGGCACTTGAGTAGCTCGGCAGAGTTCTGCCTGAAACACGCCCAATGTTGTGGAATTTCCGCATCAGCTGACACACCTCGCTCATTGGACGACTGCCCTGCAAGATGCACAGCTTCAATCGTTTTCCACCCGGTACTTGAATGAATCACCTCACAAACGCTCGACAGAACGTGTATTGCAGGATGGAGGTGCCGGCGGTAGTACGGGCGGTGCACGATCGCACCTTCCGCCCGTGACCAAGCCGTCAGACTTTCCGGATATAGCTGCATGCGCGCTGGCTGCTGCATATCAATACGATGTTGTGGCGGACGAAGGGGGAGACTGTCGGCTTTTGTGTTTTAGAACGCAACACTCCGTGTCGTGTATCTGTCTTTTCGTCACAAAGCCAGTTCTATTCGTTTCTGCACGCTCTGACCGAACGCCGCTGTGTGGATACCATGCCGCTGTCTGCCGAGAGTGTGTTGATGGTCGACGGTCTCGACACCCAATCCTTTATGGCTTCAGAAAGCTGCCCTGCGTCTGTCTCAGCTTCTGACGAATTTGTCGAAAGAACATACATGTCCATCTACCTCTGCGTCAAGCGAAAGACACAATTCCAGCCGCACTCCTGTCACTTTTCTACATTATGTCTCTAGCCGTCTGCCGCCGTGTGCCCCTTGCCAAGCGCCACAAAAGTCCACTCAGCTGCCGCTGCCGCCATTGGCTGCCCCCTCGCCCCTGCCGCTCGCCGCGCGGGCGCGCTTTGCGGGGCGGCGGCGGCCGCTGCCGGCGCCGTCGTCCGTGTCGCTGTCGCTGGAGGAGCTGGAGCTGCGAGCAGCGACAATCCCTTGTCACGCTGTAAGTCGATCATTCCCATACTGACAAATGAATAATGGTTTGTATGCCACTAATTGCCCGGGATGCACATGTCTCAGCAGACAAACACACACGAGCGCAGTCACGCGGACTCTCAAAGCACGCGGCGCGCAGATGTCGGAGGATGTGTTGGCTGGACAATGCATACAAAAATTAGGCTCCTGAACTTGAGGGCTGAACAAAGTCAGAATTCCGTTTGCGCCGCAAGCACAGGACACGTTCCAGCCGATTCAGCTCCACCTGCTGCTACAGTCTTGGCAAGGTGAAAAAGGCGAGCGTTGTCACAGCGCGTAAATATACGTTCGACTGGCGACACACGGCGTGCCAGCGCTTCCAGCCCTCGAAGCCTGTATGGAACACCCCATTTGCTGCTGCTGGAGCTGCTGCTGCTGCTGGAGGAGGAGAGGAAGAAGACGAACCCGCAGCAGTCCTTGCCGCCCGCAGCAAACCCAATTCATCAATGTGAGCTGACTTTCAGCCTACAAACCTGTGCTGAAAAGCCCACCTGCTGCTGCTCGAGCTGCTGCTGCTGCCGCCGCCGCCGTCCGAGGAGCTGCTGCTGCTGCTGCTGCTGCTGGTGGAGGAAGAGGAGGAGGAGGATTTCCAGTGGCAGACACATATCTCATACTTTGCAGTGAGGCTCTGTTAGCGCAATTTAGGCTCAGAAGGAAACCCACCTGCTGCTGCTGGAGCTGCTGGTGCTCTTGCCATCGTCCGACGAGCTGCTGCTGCTGCTGGAGGAGGAGGAGGAAGAAGAGCTGCCGGAGGCGTCCTCGCCGCGGGCCGCGCCGCCTGCCGCCGCCGCCGCCAGATCGGGCCGCGTCGCCGAGAGCACCCGCAGCAGCTTGGCCGACATCCTGGGCCGGCCCCGCTTTGCGTGCCGCCACGCCTGCAACACAGGATCTTGAGGGGTCATGCTTCGCATTAAAACAGTACGCGCCGCCGATAGCACCCGCAGCTTGGCAGACATCTTGGGGCGGCCGCGCTTTGCGTGCCGCCACGCCTGCACGTCAGGGTTTAGGGTTTGTCAGGTTTAATTATTGCAGGTTTTGAACAAGACGTCGAGACGGGCTGCAGGCTGATGCAGCCAGTTTCGTGTGGCAGCACGCACAGCTGGTGCGATTCCGCCTCAAAAAGGTATGCGAGGACCCTGCTCGTTTCAGCTGCTGCCAGTGCTTCCGGAACGCCAGTGCTTCCGAAAGCAGGCAAGCCAATTCAACACTTTCCTGGATGTCCAGGACAAGCAGCATCAGCCCACCTGCGGGAAGTTGGAGGTGGACACGTAGTTCTGCGTGACGGCGACGGTGAGGTCCAGGTTGAGGACTGTGTGCCACCAGCCGCCCGGCACCCACACCGTCTCCCCCGCCCTCTGTGGCACGGCATAGAAATCATTTGGAGGCAGGATGTGATTTGATCGATGGGTTCGCGGCCGGGGAGTGCGTGCCGCCAGCCGCCAGCCGCCCGGAACCCACACCGTCTCCCCCGCCCTCTATTGCAGCACGTGAAGAGGGCGACCAATCAACAAATGAACGAAATGAACGACTGATCAACACATGAAACAGTATTACATGCTGGCCGCCGCACATGCTGGCCGCCGCCTGGCACCCAGGATGCTCCCGCACCCTCTACTCCAGCACATGTGAATGCTGGACCAATGTGACCAATCGCTGCTTCTCTTTGACTCTCGTTCAGCACCGCATGCGGCACCAGCTGCCCAGCATCCACACCAGCTCCTCCGCCCTCTGGGATGCAGCACATGACCTGAAGCATGCACACACCTGGATGATGTTCAGCGGCCGCGCCACCGGCCAGCCGGGCTGCTGGGTGCGCGGGTAGACACGGCTGTACCACGACACGGCCTCCCGCTCGAGGCCCGGTTCCCGCGGCAGCACCGCCGCCCTGCACACAACAGGAAGGGGTGAAGGTGAAAAAAATAAAAATAACATATTGACAAAATAACATATTGCCAAATTAACATAAAAATAACATATTTTTGTTTTCAGGTGGAAAAGAATTGAAAATTAGAAGGTGACGTGTGTCCAAGGTGAGGCAGAGTGATGTCGCATTGGCAGGTGCTCGGCGAGCCAAGCTTTCTCGTCGTGCTTCCACAAGGGGGGGGAGGTCGCAGAGTCTGTCACAGTAGTGCGGCGGTCAGAAGCCAAGCGTTCAAAGCTGAGTGTGATTTCACTGACGGGGCGCAGTTGCATGTTATTTATATTATTACTTATTGCGACACCCTCATGTGAAGTTTGCCGCATCAGTCCGCAGCACAGCCCTCATGGCAGCGCAATCACACTGCAGACAGCAGTATGTCAGCAGGGGGGCAGGCAGACAGTAAATGTGTGTGTGGCGGTGCGGCGGTCAGAAGCCAAGCGTTCAAAGCTGAGTGTGATTTCATTGACGGGGCGCAGTTGCTTGATGCGACACCCTCAATCGAAATTTGTCTCATCAGTCCGCAGCATGCCCACACAGTAGCGTGCCCCAGATGCCAACGCGCCCATACAAGCCACTGGACAGTAAATGCGACACCGGCAGACGACGGCCATCACTGGTGCTGTGACGGAAGAGCAGCCGGTCAGAAGCCAAGCGCTCAAAGCCGAGTGTGATTTCACTGACGGGGCGCGGTTGCTTGATGCGACACCCTCAATCGAAGATTGCCTCACCAGCCCGGAGCCACACACACAACAACGCGCATCGGCATCGGATCATGTGAAGAAGCATCGTGCAAAGCACCGATGCGTCCTGGGACCAAATGGCATGACTTAGTAGTTGAGTTTCCTCGAACTCATGTATGTCGGCATCATCTATGATGATGGCGTCATACGTAGAGTTTAGTCGTCTAAAGTCTGACGAGGGTGGCCTGCTGTGCATTGCTGCTCGCAGTCACTGACGCTGTCACTGATGAGTCATGTTTGCACAGGGCGTCGTGTAAAAGTGTCACATGCACATGGTGTGAACTCAAGACAGAAGTAGAATGAGCAAGAACGGACCTTGGGGTGCCGGGCGGGAAGAGCGCCCACCGCTTAGTGCCGGACAGCAGCGCGTTCCAGGCGGATGTCGCCAGCGGGTCGATGTGGAGGCCGCTGCCGCTGCGGGCAGGGCCCATCACCAGCCACCTGCAGCCAGAGTTCACAGTGTTTGTTGCGGACTTCTCCCGATGTGCAACATGCGCAGACGTTGCCAGCGGGTGTCAAAGTGCAGCTGCACTTCGCACTTTTTTCCTAATTACAGCATTCACAAGAATCAGCCGCTGCCGCTGCGCAACGGGCCTATCACCAGCCACCTGAGCAGCAAAAGGTTGAGGTTGTTGTAGAGACAGGCTCAGAAGTGCAACAGCTCTCTCGAAGCTGGCATGACTGCGCCAGCCTTGGGCATGTATCTGGCCCTCCGCCTATGGAGACAGAAAACGGACCAAGAGCATCTGTAGGGCTGCCGCCGCCACCGCTCACCCAGGCGCTGAAACACCTCCTGGAACACCTCCAGCGCCTTGCTGGTCGGCTTTCAGGTCAGAGGAAGAAGTGAAGAGAAGGATGAAGGCTGCGGCAAGGAATGTGCAGGTACATCAGCACCTGTAGGGCGGCCGCCGCCGCTCGATAACGTGCTGGAACAGGTCCTCCTGGAACAGCCCCGGGGATTCGGATCACACAACAGATAACTAACTTTACAGACGTAAACGGTACCTGTAGGGCGGGCGGCGGCGCTCGCCAACGTGCTGGAACAGGTCCTCCTGAAAGAGCTCCGGCACTTCGTAGTCGCCCCGCAGCGCGGCGGAGCCGGGCCGCTCTGCAAAGGTGCCGTCGAAGATGTAGAGCGGCGAATCGTCCGCCGGCGCATGCGACGCGTCGCCCAGGTAGCGCAGGAAGTGCTTCAGCTTCATGCGCACCGAGTAGCCGTCGTCGTCGCTGCCCACCTGAGAACACACTTGCAGGGTTCAAGCATGTTCTGCACAGTCATATATTTCAGTGTTAAGAGTAGATATTGCGTGCGATGCGCCCGCCAGGTGGCGCAGGCGTGCTTCAGCTTCATGCCCACCGAATAGCCGTCGTCATCGCTGTCCACCTGCGCATGCGTTGGTGGGGTTTACGGTCTTGTGAAGGGATTGAGCATCGGAAGTGCTTCGGCTTCATGCGCACCCATCGCCGCCGCTGCCCACTGCGCAGGGCTTTGTGGGCTTCAGGAGTCGGTAGGGTCGAGCGGAAGGTCTGGCGAGCAGGACTCGCAGGCAGTTGTGCCAACGACACATGCTTGTGCTCATGTCCACTTCATCCTCGAGTGAATCCCGGGAAGAGTGTCATTTCCGGAGCCTGATCGCTGAACGCCGCAGGACAAGCCAGACAGCGCTCATCTGCAGAGCCTGTGAACAACAGTTGTGTTTGTCTTATTTTGATGTCCGTTTGTGAGCACCTCAAAACAGTGCCCGCCGCAGCAGGCGCGCAGCGGCGGCGGGCATCCAGCCGTTGAGAGACGACAAAGACCTGCACTTGTTTCGGTTGCCATCCCTCCTCTTCATTCTGATTCGGAAAAAAATCAAGTACCTTGAAACGGTGGTCGCCGTATTCAGCGCGCAGCGCAGCAGGCGTCCAGGCGTGCGTCGCGGGCCAGGCGTCCGTAAGGCCAGTGATGACGACGGGTATGCGCGGCTGCTCGTAGCGCTCCACGAACTGCTGCAGCGTCAGCTCCTGCGAGACATCAAACTGCCAGCAATCATGGTGAGTTGAGGTGAAGGTGAGTTGAGGGCCTGAAATCGCGAGCTGTCCGCAGAACCCATGGCCTGTGCTTTTGAGCTGACAACATCACATCACAATTTATGCCACAGGAAGCTGGAAGGACCACAGCTGTGCGTAGTGCAACTCCACAGCCAGTGTGCGTCACCCGAAGGGCACACACCGAGATGTGCACGCGCTCGACGGTGTCCACGATGCCGTCCGTGGACAGCATGTCTGACGCTGCGTAGTCGTGCTTCCGCCTGCCGCAGGTCAGCAGCAATCAGGGGTCGGGCACACGGTTGTGAGACTCTAGGACCGTGGTGCAAGCTGCACTCATTTCTGTGCGGGCAGGTGCATGGTGGGCTTGTGGATGAGCCTTTGCGTCCAGGGCATCCCAGCGATGGCAGTGGCGCTGATAGGACAGGCGCAGCAGCAGCAAGGCACGCACCACTCCCCGCGGGAGACGCTGAGCTCGCTGCGCGCCGCCCGCTTTGCCCGCCGGATCTGGCGCTCCGTATGCCTGTAGACATGAGCGATGCCACTAACGGAATCAACCATGTTGACTCGTTGGACACTGCTGTGAGAACGTTTGTCAGAGCACTGAAGCAGCTCAAATGAAGAAGGCGGCCGCCTCAATGGCCACAAAATTCTGGCGTTCAACTGGATTGAAGAGTAAAACTGGACCTGTCGGGCAGGTCAGTGGCTTGAAAGAAACTAAGCACTCACGACAAATGGTCTTCTTTGCCGACAGGCTTGGCCTGCTTCGCCTCAGGAGCAGGCTTGTCCGCCGACTGAGCGGCCGGCCGCGCATGCTGTGCGTCGCGGGCTGTACCGCTGTGGTCGGCACCGCATCTGGCTTCCGCGGCATCTGCAGCATCGCCAGCGAGTCTGCTGGGTAAAGTCGCGTCGCGGGGACGCTTGCAGCCGTTTCCCGGTGCTGGCTGCTCTGCCGAGTCGCTGCGCTGCCGGTCCGCAGTCGCGCCGGGGTGGCCATTCGCATGGGCAGCCTCCAATGGCGGTTGCCGATCAGCCCACGGCCGAAAAGACAGCTCGCTGTTTGGCGTCAAGCAGGCGCTGTCAATGCCTGCCCGCGGCTTGGTGTCGCCTGCCGAGCCCGGTGGCAGGCTGCCAAGGCCACGGGATGGCGTCGCTCCGTTGCTTCCTGGCAACTCTCTGCTGCTGTGAACGCCGATACGAGTGGCGGGTTCAGAATGACGTGCAGCCGTGCTGTCGCGAGGCGGATGCGAAGCGTGTGACGCCGCGCTGGGACCCATGAACCACGACAATGTGAACGCAATGCGCAAAGTGTGCCTTGCGTTTTGCCATGGAGAGATAAATACACCGTGTCGCAAGTCCTGAGGGGCTAAGAGGGTGCCAGCCACGGGGTGGGAACCCCTCTTCTAACTGTCTGAACGAAACTGTCGAACCAAGCAACGACGAAGTCCATCACAGCAACCTGGTCTGCCTGGTTGACGAACTCACGCATGGATTGACCGTCCTAGAACAGGTCCGGATTCTGGTCGGGAATGTGCTGTACTGCTGCGCACTCACAAATCATGTGCCGCTCGTCGCCCACCACCGCGGCGTCGCACTGCTGGCAGTGCCGCCGGTGCCTGGGCGTGTGGTCCCGCCTGCCCATCACCACTGGCAGTGTGCTGCAGCCAAGTCGAAACCATAGATAGCTGCCGATGCGCCGCGCCGAGTGCCGCTGCCGGAAGATCCGCAGGCGCACCTGCTGCCGCGGCGTGCGGGAAAACCATCGCCAGTACGTGCACTTGGCTGCACCCTCGGTCCGGCACGTCCGAGGGCACACGCTGAGGGCCCTCCATGCCCGCTGCTGCTGCGTTGCCTGCAGGCCCAACACATATTGCACGTCGATGCGCCGCGCTCGCTGCGTGCTGAGCGGCAGCTCATACCCCAGCCTGTGGCGCTCTCGCCGCAGCCCTCACACCCAATTCCTAGTGCCGATCAGCAGCGCCTCGCTCTGGGCGTCCATCAGTAGCTCGTCGGCTGTCTCCTCGCGTGGCGCTCTAGCGTATCGCAAGAACTCAGAAGAGAACTCGGAATTGCCGCTGGCGCGCCCATTTTGCATCTTGTGTAGGGCGGTCAGCACCTCCTGGCTGTCGATGTCGGCGTTAAGGCAGTCGGCGGCGGCGATCAGCTCGGCGGTGGGCTGAGGCGTGGGTGGCAGGTAGCAGCAGGGGCGGATGGGGCGTGCCGACTGCAGGCGGAGGTAGGCCTCCAGGCCGCGGGGTCCTGCATCTGCCGCGGCACGCTGGTGAGCTGGCGGCAGCGTGGCTCCCTGTACAGCTGGTCCAGTAGCTTATGTAGTTGCTGGCGTTGCCACGCGCGCTTCTTCCCCGCACGAGGCTGTGATACTGGCTCTCAGCTCGAGCGCAGTCGGCGTCGCGGTGGGGGCGGCTGCGGAGCAGACGGGCTCTTTGCCAACTGGCTCTTTGCCACCTGGCACTCCGCATCGTAGAATGGCGCATCGTGTTGCCGCGGCCCGCTCTGACGCCGCGGGCCAGTCGCTCCCGCTTGGCGCCGGCGAGCTCCGCTGCCGTGCGCAACGCTCTGCAGAAGTGCCGCTCCGTTACTGACAGGTCTCTGGCGGCGGCCGTGGAAGCGGCAGCGGCAACCTCCACTGGCGTGCCGCCTGCGACGTTAGCCGCCGCTCTGGCGGCACCGGCTGCGACGCCGGCGGCGGCCGCGGCAGCGGCGCATCGTGCCAAGCTCTCAGTAGCAGCCGGGCTTTTCAGCCCGGCGGCATATTCTGAGCGCATCTCCCCTGCCATGTGAACTGGTGAAAAGCGCCGCCTGTGGAAGGCGGCGGTGCCGGCGCCGGCTGCATGAACAGCTTCAACTGTAGGTGCAGTGGGCAATGGTCCGAGTCCGGCCGGAGGGCGCCGACGGTGCTAGAGGAGACGGCAGGGTAGGCGGCAGGCGAGACCAGCAGGTGATCCACACACGTGGCGAGGCGGCCGCGATGCCACGTGGGGAGCACTGCTTCATCCTCAGGCGCATGTCCCGTGCAGAGAACTAAGCCAGTGTCGGTGCACAGCTGCGTCAGAAGGCGGCCGTGGGTGTTGACGGTGGCGTCGGTGCAGCCGCGGGGGCTGACGGTCGCGCCAAGAATGGAGGGGGCTGGCAGGACGCCGACGCGGGCGTCCCCAGCCAGGATGACCGGACCGACGGCCGCTGCCAGCCCAATCTGAGTCCGTCGGCAGCGGTGCGGCACAGCTGGGGGTAAGCTGAAGGCGGCATGTAGCAGACGCCGAGCATGTAGCGCTCCCCAGATCCATTTTGCCGAACCTGGATCCAGAGGGTGCCCGACCCAGGGTCAGCCGGCCAGGGGATGGTGACGAGGCCAAGGCTGCGACGCACGCCGAGCAGTAGGCCCTCGCCAGGGCGGCCCGCTGTGTCGGCCGGCAGGCTGCGGAGGTCGTGATGGGGCAGCAGATGTGACAGTGGCGCGATTCAGACAGAAAAACGAAATCGAAGGTGTCGAGAAACAGGTGCGTCTCGTGCAGAGACGCGGTGCCGGCGCTCGTCAGGCCTCGGATGTTCCAAACGAGCGCGCTGCGCACCCCGGAGCTGGCAACTCCCTAGCACTGCTCCTCAGGAGGAGGAGCGGCTATCGCGGCGGTGTCGGCGAACGAAGCTGACAGGTGACCGCCGTCGGCGTCGGCGGCGTCAATCATGTCGGCGTCAGTCGGTGCTTGGCCGTCAGTCGGCGCGGCTGAGAGCCCGGCATCGGCCTCAGGTGAAGGCCCGAGACGGGCTGCCGTCGGAAGCACCCGGGAAGCTGGGCTGCGGCGCACTGGCGATCTGTCCCGGGAGGGCGGGCCGGACTGGCCATCGCCTGTGCGATGCAGCGGCAAGCGCGTGCGCTGCACCTCACGCTCTGGACCGTCGGCGGCCTGGCGGGCGTGGGCACTGCCGGCACGGCGGCGCGGCGGGGTCATGGCCGAGCGCATGCCAGGGAAGTATGTAAACGCCGCGGCCGCCCTGGAGAGCAGTCCGGCCCCCGGCGCCGTACCCTGCATACGCGAGGCAGGTCGGCGGCCATCGAAGCTCGCTGTGGGGTCCTGCTCAGCAGCAGCCCTGAGGCCCTGCATACGAGATGCGCCCTGTGTGTCGGCGGGCGGCGGCGGCAGCGGTGGTGGTGGCGGCGGCGGCGGCGGCGGCGGCGGTGCCGCTGCGGAGCGCCCACCTGCAGCAGCCCGGGGGCTGTGCTGGCGGAGCGCGTCGGCGCGCAGCGGGCCAGTAAGTGGTGACGGTGACGGCGGCGGCGGCGGCAGCGCCGCTGCGGAGCGCCCGCCTGCAGAAGCCTGGAGGCTCTGCTGGCGAAGCGTGTCGGCGCGCAGCAGGCCACTAGGCGGCGACGGCAGCGGCGGCGGCGGCGGCGCTGCGGAGCGCCCGCCTGGGACCTGCTGGTGGAACGCGTCGGCGCGCAGCGGACCTCTAAGCCGTGACGGCTGCTGCAATGGCGGCCCTAGTAGCCGCGCTCCGGCCTCCTCGGCCCCTACGGCCTCGCGCACCTGAGCGTGGCGTGTCGGTGGCTGTCGGTGGCGGTGGCGGCCCCGCTGCGGAGTCCCTGTGGGGCCCGTCGGCGCGCATCGGGGCTGGAGGAGGCGGCGGTGGTGGCGTGCGCCCCGCCACGGAGTGCACAGCAGCCAGGCCGAAGCCCTGCTGGTGGTGTCCGTTGGCGCGCAGCAGAACTGGCGGTGGTGATGGCGGCGGTGGCGGCGATGGCTGCTGCAGCGGCCCGATCGCGGGGCCGATGCCAGCGGCCGGCCTGAAGCTGTGTGCCGGCTGCTGGCGGGGCGCATCGGCGTGCGGCGGGGCCGTCGGCTGGCCGAGAGCAGCATGCTGCCACGGGGCTGAGTCCGGGCCCAGCCCCGCAGTGGCAGCAGTGGGTGGTGTGGTGCTGTCCCACTCGCGCCGGTGGTTGCCCTGCATATAGGACGCACACCGCCGCGAAAGCGGGGCCTGAGGCCAAGCTCCCGCAGCGCCACGAACGCAGGGCCGAGCTCACGTCGGCGCTGCTGCTGCGCAGGTGTGAGGTCCTGGGAGATGCGGGTGCCATCCCGCCGGACTTTGTGGATTCTGCGCACTAGCCTGGATTAGTTCTGTCCCACTAATCCCACTAAGGGCGCCCGAGACGCACCCTGGAGTGGAAACTCCGTCTTGCTCCGACACCACTCCGCGATCGTTTTGTGCAGCCGAGGCACCATTAAAATGTTTGCAGCCGCCGCCCTGGCACAGCGACGCTGGCGCATGTGATTTCGATCGTTCCTGCTACTCTTCGTCTTCTGCCTCGAGTCGTTGTGCGTTGCCTTCATTCAACTTGTCATCAGCTAAGATGGACTTCAACTTCGGGCCGTTCTCGTGCCTGCCGCCACCGGGACTGCTGGGAAACATGGGATCTGCGGAGGTGAGCTGCTCTGATGGCCGACTGGCATGCCCGATCCAGCATGCGGCTCCCATTCGAGCATCGGTGGCGATGCGTCAGAGCCTCGTCTGTGACGTGCATGCCGCGCTTTTCGGTGCAGGACCGTATGTGCACAGCTCTGCTGCACCTGATGGCAAATTTGAGACTGCACATTACATGCAGACGGCTGCAGTAGACTTGCCGCCGTCGCAATGATCGTGTCGTGCCGTGACAGAGACGACAAGCATCACAACGCGAAACGACTGTGTAGTCCACAACAGGGAGTGTTGGTCATTCCAACGCGATCCAATTGGCATTTCGTGCAGGCATCCAGTCCGCTGCTGCGCAACCAGCACCTTTGGCCGTCGGAGTTCAAGACCGATCACTTCCGCATGTTCGGCCTGAAGGTGTCAATTGCCGCCTTGCGGCACCAGACATGTCTGAGAAATCTTTTTTCGTGCGTCAGTATCGATCTCTGGCATCTGCTCTGCACCCCAATGCGCCAAGCCTGCATGCATGCATTCTGTGCGCACCGCCTGGCATGCCTGCTGGCCAACACCTTTGAAGGGCCACTGTCATGCTGCCTGTTGATTCAGACCAGCCAGATCTTCAGTCGCGACGCGCAGGTGGCGAAGTGCCCCATGCGGGAGTCGCACAACTGGAAGCAGTGCCCGTACCAGCACGTCAGCGAGAACGCGCGGCGGCGGGACCCCACCAGCATCGAGTACACCACCGAGGCATGCCCCATGTACCACCATGGCATCTGCCTCTTCGGTGCGCCCTTTTCTGACTGCTCTCTGTCAGCTGTCATATCACATGCGTCAACTGCACCTCACCCTCGCCTTCCCTGCAACACAGACACACCATTGACAAGATGCATGCATGTGGCAGCACTGCAGTGTGCGATGCAGCCTGCAGGTCCATCAGCAGGGCTAGGTCGCTGGACACAAAGCTCTCCTGTTGCGCCAGCTTTCCAAACTTCACATTTCCCAGAGGACGGTAAGGGTCTATACATCAACCGCTGTGGGCCACAGTGCATGATCCTGAAACTGATTGCATGCAGGCGAGACCTGCCCCTTCAGCCACGGCGTGCACGAGCAGCTGCTGCACCCCGCCAAGTTCCGCACGGCGCTGTGCAAGCGCGCCGGCGGCTGCGATCGGGAGGTGTGCTTCTTCGCGCACACGGCGGCGGAGCTGCGGCCGCCGGCATATGAGCCCCAGGAGGGCACCCGGCTGTGTGCATCGCACCTGCTGGTGAGCCAATGCGTGCCCTCTGAACGAACTCCTCCAGGCCGATTTGCCTCTGCAAGCGCAGTCGAAGTGGGTTGTCCGCTGCCGGCTCTGCTGCATGTGCGTCAGGGTAGCCGGATCTCGTACCTACCAGCCTGCATGCACGCGGCAACGTGTCCTGACGATTCACCTGACGAGTCAACACAGTGCTCCTCAAGCCTTGGTGCGTCCCTGCTGCAGTACTCCCGCGAGCTGTGGCATCAATGTATGTGGCATTGAGCGATGGCATCCGAAAGTTGCTAAACTTCATTTCACCCTGCTGCAGTACTCCTGGGAGCTGTGGCACCGCCAGGGCGACTACCCGCACGGCGCCGCCGCCTTCGCGTTTGCCGCGGCGGCGGCGGCCGCTGGCTTCAGGGCGCAGCGTCCCGAGTCGAGCCCCGGCGGCAAGCCCGGCCCCGGCGGCCACACCACCGCCCGCATGCGCGCGGGCATTGGCTACTCGCACGTGGAGCAGGTGCGTCAGCTGCTCATGGCATGTCACTGCAATGTCTTTCTGTGCACTTGCATGCATGCATGGCTGGCAAGAACGCGTCCAGTCCGCCCTTACGCAGGTGTAAGGCGCAGGGATCCATGTCCCCCGCCTGTGGCTGCACTGCTCTAGTGCATGGGCGGCTGTGTGCTCCAGCCGTTCGCTTCTGCTCCTGGCCTGTCAGGCATAGAGCCCTTCATAGCTCTCAGCGACACAGCACTTGACGTCAATCACCCTACAGCCTGCCAGGACCAGATGCCGACCTTCCTGCCACTGCCATCCTCTGCAGATGTACCTGGGGGAGATCGCCGCGGCGATTCCGCTCTTCACCGAGGCCTATCAGGCTGACCGCGGCGAGCTGCCGCCCGAGCCGCGCATGGCCAACGATCTGGCCGTGGCCCTGGGTGCGTATTCGCCTGCCTGACATTCCAATCACTGAGGAGTCGTTTAATTGGCACAGCTGCTGCCTGAGGCCCTGCATCCGCTGCATGCAGTTCAATGAGCGGTGATGTAACCTGCGCCTGACACACCTGCTGCTGCTGCTGCAATCCTCACATTCCAATCACTGAGGATTCGTTTAACTGGCACAGCTGCTGCCTGAGGCCCTGCATCCGCTGCATGCAGTTCAATAAGCGGTGGTGTAAGCGGTGATGTAACCTGCGCCTGACACACCTGCTGCTGCTGCTGCAATGCAGCCGTGTTAGTGTAAATTGTTTCGTGCTGGACTCCAGATCCTTCTGATCATCCTCGACATTCTACGCCGCAGGCCTGAAGCACGTGGACATGGGGCACGGCAACCGGTTGCGCCGCTCGCCGCCGGGCTCGGCACCCGCCTCGCCGCTCTTCGGCGGCGGCGCTCGTTTCGCGCCCGGCCCCTTCCACGGCACTTGCGCTGCCGGCAGCGCCTTTGGCGACCACCATCAGGCGCTGCTGCACGCAGCGACCTTTGGCGCCGCCATGTCGGCGCCGCCCTCCCGCACCGCCTCCGGCCTGGGGCTGTCGCGCGCAATGTCTGACTCCCTGGCGCAGGGCATCATGTTGGGCAGCGGGCTGGCCAACGGCGTTGCCGCCGCCCCCGCGCACCAGCGCCGCGGCAGCAACGGCAGCGGCTCTGGCCGCTCGTCCGCCGCCGCGTACCTGGCCGCCGCCCGCAGCGAGGCCGCGTCCGATCAGGCCTTCGAGCCCTTCTCGCTGACGGGCCTGACGGCCGCCGACGCCGTGGCGCGGCTGCAGCAGCCATCCATCTCAGGCGCTCTGCCCGCCGGCAATGGCGGCGCCAAGGCCGGTACAAAGACCGCCGCCGGCCGCCGCCCCGTGTTCGACATTCACGTCCACGCGAGCCCCAAGGCGCTCGCGTCGCCGGCGCCGCTGGCCGACCTGTCCAACCTGCCGGGCGGCCTGCACCTCGGCTCGCTGCCCTTTGGCGGACCGCTGGCCGCCTCGCGCCACTATCCGCAGCACGTCGGCATGTCCTCCGGCCCCTTCGCCTTCGGCGCGCCGCAGCAGCTGCAGCCGGGGCTGATGCCGGCCGCCGCCGGCGGCGGCTACCTGTCGCCTTCAGCCGCCGCGGCGCTGCCGGCGTCGCTGAACGCGTCGCTCAACCCTGCGGCGCCGGAGTTCGATCCGAGCAGCCTGACCGCCGCCGACTTTGTCGCCGCCGGCGGTGCCGCGTCGAGGGGCCTGCCGTCCGCCGGCAGCAGCCCGCTGTCGGACGCGCAGCGCCAGTGGCACGCCGCATGGGAGTTCCCCATCGACACCGACGCAGGTGACCTGCGCAATCCAACACCAGTTCCAATCCGACGAATGAGATGACTGTTCGCAGCTGCTGCATCAAAGACGTGCTGCAGATATCCGCACACATGCATGCCGCCGTGCTGCTACCACCTCAAGGTCGGTTCGTTGTGGCTTCAGTTGTCAAGCTCTACCATTCAATTCCCCGTTGCAGGTCTCAAGGCCGCCGTGAGCGCTGCGCTGGCGATGTCCTCACACCCGCGTCCGGGCTCGGCCGCCAGCGACGCGGCGGCGTCGGCGTCGGCCGACTGTCGCCGCACTGCCAACAATGACGCCGATGCGCTGGCTGCGCAGATGCACAGCATGGCCGTCACCGTCAGCCGCATCTGAGCCCC
>JAABUW010004152.1_pt1 | contig 19855 bp, 20 predicted proteins | sample 5560081 | NCBI WGS metagenome assembly JAABUW01 (sample SAMN10711882, study PRJNA513363) | rock metagenome | isolation source: Antarctica rocks | place: Antarctica: Victoria Land, Knobhead sud
GGTAAGACGAAGACGGTTTTATTATTAACGAGATATAGTAAAAGGATAGAATCTTCAGGACGAAGATAAGTGGGAAGGAGGGGTAATATTACGACTAGCTAGACTAAGTAGTACGTGTTATACTGTGGTAGGTATTCTAAGGAACGGTTACCTACATGATAGCTTCCTTAGTAGGCGAGTAGTACTTACTCTACTCGATAGCGAGTAAAGCGAGTACCGGTCGTCCTACTTAGTAGCGAGTATAGCGAGTATACCTCTTAGTACGGATTTCCTATATCTATATAGATAGCGATGTTTCCTAAGTAGATAGAAGCTCCGTGCTTAACTTATATTATAATTCTAGTAATCTCCTAAGTACTAAATATAATACCTTATACTAGACCTATTTAATATAAGCCTGCTTACCCTGCTTCCTTAACACTCCTTTTCACGAGAACCAATCATAGGTCTATCCCATCCACGGACGGAGTGAACCGTAACATACTGTCGCGCTACGGGGTATATAGGCACTGCTGCTATCGCGCTGCAGGGTATATAGCCACTATTACTATCTTGTTATAGGTACCGCTACTGTCTTACTATAAGTACTACTGCTGTCTTATTATAGGTACTATAGCTGTCTTACTACGGGGTATATAAGTAATAGTACCTATAATAAGCTAGGAATAGTACTTATAATAAGATAGCAATACTAGCCATATACCCTACAGCAAGACAGTAGTAGTACCTATATACCCCGCAGCAATAGTAACTATATACTCTACAGCGAGACAGTAGTAGTACCTATATACCCCGCAGCAATACTGGCTATATACCCTACAGCGAGACAGCAGCAGTGCCTATATACCCTACAGTAGTAGTGCCTACATACCCCGGAGCAAGACAGTAGCAGTGCCTACATCAAGACAGCGATAGTACCTACAGCAAGACAGCGGTAGTAGCTACAGGGGCTATAGTAAGGCCTAGCTAGGGGCTATAGTAGGGGCGGCGACAGTAAGACTACAGGCTGGGGCCGTACCGGGGGCCAAAACACTATAGATTATGTATACAGGACAATTCACAGCTTCATTTAGATATTTATCAAGACTCTAGAGGCTACAATTACGAGCGCGTGTCGTTAAGATTTTCAAAACGATGTGTCCGGAATGTCGTTGTGACCGCCCGTAGGTAGCGGTGCTTCCGGGCGGAGTCGGTCCGCGATAATACTCATCCTTGTTTTGTTGCCGCTAGCAATTTCCTTTACACTCACCCAACGCGTCAGTGATAGAGAATGTCTACTTACTTTCGGCTGACGTGGTAGAGGGGCTATTGACTGGAACAGAGTCTAGCTCGCTTCTGAACTTGCGATGTACCGGCGACACCTTGTGCGGTCCTGCAACTCTGCTTGGCTTTCTCCACGCGACCGTATGGCTTGAAAAGGCGTCAAAACAAGCTTGCCAAGATCGTAGAGGTACCCCATCTGCAAAGCATTGTTAGGCATAGTTCTATCTCTTGCGGCGAGGAAGACATTCATGTACTTGAATTTGATAACCTCAAGCCGCGTTTTTGTGACAGTGAATTTGACAGCGACCTCGGACCTAAAGAGAGCCCTGGCAAGGCCATTCCCATCGCAGTCACATTACTTGTTCCAAGCAGCAGAGTCAATGGGCACGCGAGGTCAATACGTGTCGGTGATGACACACACTATGGCTCCGTTGCCGAGTTTGACTTCGATGGACACGGCGGACCGTCACCGTCACAGCTATGGTGGGCGCGAATCCAGACTTGCAAAGCGCGAATTCTCCCTTGGGCATCGGGTTTAAATGGATATATCTATGTTGACGTCGTTTGGGAAATGCGAATCGTGGAAGGTGATCCAAGCATTGGCCGGTAGACCGCAGCTTGAAAGCATCTCATTACAATCATTCGTGGACTTTCACAAAGGGAACGGGTGCTTGCCCTCAGCATTGGACCGCGAACAACAGAAGCTCCTTTCATCTGCCTGGAAAAGCCGAAGCAGATTGCATCTCCTCATACCTCAAACGAGAATAAACCTACGAAAAGGGCGACAGTCGAGTACTTCCCAGTACCACAATACTGCAAGCTACTGAGATTCTCGAGAGTCTGGGGCTGGATCTCGGTGACATTGATAAACATGAACACCTACTCGAACATTCCAAGAACAAATCGTTTGGGGAGAGCAAAATCGTCCATTTTCGGAAGGCGATGTTAGTTAATCAATTGCAAAAGAAGTGGATCCCACCGACTTTCTAGTGCAATCATGCTCTGACTTACGAGAAGTGAGATTGTGTGGTGCACGCCTCACCCTGGGCTCCTGTGGTAATGTGTTCAGGATCATGCGGAACCTTGGATCCTTTGAAGTAGTGCAAATTTCATGACTCAGGTACGACTATTACAAAGGGAATCCTTTCTTCCATGTATTGCATGACGTCCAGGCTAAGGATCCATCTCTGTATGACTACTTATGCAACCAAATTGAGCTGGATCCTTGGCCACAGATAACCAAAAGGCATTTCCAGATCATCGACAAAGAGAATGTGCATGATGATAGCGATCAGAATTAGACCGAACTTCAAAGCCAGTGATATCGCAACTGCCGGGGCTAGGTCTCTAGGAAGGTTGTCCCGACCCTCCCCATCGCCTGCGGTCCAAGACGCCTCTAGTGTCACGCCAGCCGTGGACAGGCCAAAGCAAAATATGTTATAGTAGCTGTACGCCAAATTAATTTCTGGGCTGAGGAATGAAAAGCCCGAACAAACCTTTAGACGTTTGACTGCCTCCTAGTAGTAAACCTTATTCAAGAAACAAGAACTTTGGCTTGAAGCCATCCTGCGAACACTCGAGCGCCGCTTTCCCTAGCGCACAGCCGACCACAATGGAGCCATCCGCAGCATGACAAGCAAATGACTCGATAGTCCATTCAGGTCTAAGTTCGATGGCAAATCTTGCTATCATCGCCTGTCATGGCGTACTCTGGTGAGCCAGCATTGACGTTCCGAGCGGTCCGCTTCCTATGGATTCCTCTTCCTCGCAGAAAATCCTTTCATCGTCTACTCTCTTTCAGATCTCTTGTCAGTCATGTTCAACCCAAACTCATTCTCTGCTCCGGAACTTGCTCAATATAAGAACACACCAGCCCTGTCGCCGCCAACGGGCGTAACTCCCAATCTTGCGGCTGACAATGACAGAGCCGACCTTTATATTATTCTTTGCTCCATCCTACTCGCGATCGTTTATCTCTTTGTCTCGCTCCGCATGTACTCCAAAGTCTGGATTAATCGCGCCCAGGGATTGGATGATCGTAAGACAATGAACCTTCCTTCGAAGCGTCAATCTGGCTAACGTTTGTAGTGGCAGCCATTCTTGCGACGGTGTGTTCGCGATGCAGAAGAAAAGTTGCTTGATCGGACTAATCCACTACTCCAGGTCGGCTCGACTGCGTTATTTGCAATGTGTGTTCTAAGTAAGCTTCACTTGGCAGGTATTGCGATCTACCTGACGGCTCCACCAGGTTTTTCACATGGAGTCGGCAAGCACCAGTGGGATGTATCTTTAAATCAAATACAGCCAATACTCCGAGTAAGCAAAGAAACCTGGTGCCAGGATTTGGAGATCACTCACACAATGCAGTGGGGCCGATATCTGAGTATCATCTTACCACCTACGGTTCTCTTGATCAAGCTATCGCTCTTACTTCTTTACCTTCGTATCTTCGGTCCCGACAAGGTAACGCGATATCTGATATACTTTGGCATAACATTCTGCTCCGTGGCGTATACCATCGTCATGTTCCTCAGTATATTCGCTAGTGTCCAGGGCGCAATCAATGGCAGCAAAACAGTTGGTGCGATCAATCTTTCCAGCGATATCTACATACTGTGTGTGCCGATCATGGCTGCTTCGAAATTACAGATGTCCAGGAAGAGGAGAATCGGTCTGTTCTTGGTGTTCTTGACTGGGGGCCTGTAAGCTGTCTCAGTCTTGGTGATCCGCAAAGACTTTACTGAATGTTGAACCAGTGCCTGCATCATGAGTGTCATCAGTCTCGCCTTTCGACTTGGAGTCCAACAAGACTCAGTAGATGCTACGTTTCTGATATCAAAGACATTCTTGGTCACGTAGGCTCCCTGTTTGCAATCTAATGATATCCGAACCCGCTGATCTCATATAGCACCATCGAGAATAATGTGGGCCTCATGTGTGCTTGCATGCCATTCTTTCCTGCCCTCATCAAGGACTCGTCACTGCTGCAAAAGTGCTACCACTCGATCCAAATGCTGGGATCAGGGTGTACGAAGTCACTAGGCACGAATACTTCGAAGAACGCGAACACTAGCTACGAAAAGCACTCTGGACGACGATTTACGATAACGGAAGATTCTTTCCAATTGCCAGATAACCAGAGCTCTGGAGACGTCACACTGAACAGCCCGAAGAAATCGCCAAGGATGGAATTCGGTGATGATAGACCCATAGCGTGGTCGGAAGTGTAGCTTCACTAGCCTGCGTCTCCTTTCCGCTTTTCAGCACATTGAAAGCCGAGCTTAGAGTACAGGCACAAACAATGAGCGTTTGGCTCAGACTTGTGACAGCAAAATTTTGCAAAGTGAAGGATTCACTAATACATTCATTTGTTCCTGTTGCGAAGTCTCTTCTATCTGTATTCACTTTCGAGACAAAACATCGTCTTAAATTGTTTTCGTAGCATTTGTCGGCATTGATGGGCAACACCAGCCAAGCACGTTGTTTAGAAGAGATTGACAAGCGTTTGTTTTACCTCAATGGTTTGCTGATGATCCTGGAAGTCACCAACCGATGTCAATCTCTGATAATGTTTGCAAAGCGCAATCCTCTTTCTACCACATGAAGAGTATCATTAACCTTCTCTCCCACAGTCTACATTTCTCCAACCACATCCCTAGGAATCCTAACAATAACAACAACCACCACAGCATGTCCTCTTCCAAAGAACTACCTCCACACCCCTTCTTAACCGCCCCAACCATAACCTACAAATTCGTCTGGGAATCCTGCTTCGACGAAGACCCCAAACCGCCAGTCCCAGACAGCCATATCCTTATCACCCGCCTCCCCAAAGAGCCAGAGTCAGAACCAGACACCGACCCATCTCAAACATCCACCCTCTCCTCTCCACCTACCACAGATCCTACTTCGTTTTCGCCAAAAACTCGCACCATCACCGAAGCACGCGACAACGGACACCAATACATCCCCTGCACCGCCGTCCTCACCTGGCGCCACTACGTCGCGACTTTCTACGGGCTATTCAATGATTACACGTCCAAGTTTTCGGATTGGATTACTGATGAGGAGGGTACCAATCAAGCATTTCTGAGTGAGTGGGAGGGAAGTGTGGTGTCGATTGGGCATACGATGAGGAGTGGGTTTCATGGGGGGATTTGGAGTGGGACGCCGGTGCTTGATGATGGGGGGAAGAGGATGTTATTTGTGTGGGTTGATAGTGGGTTGGGGTGGGGGATTAAGTTGTATGGGAAGGTTGTTGGAGAGGAGGAGGTGGGGGGTTTGAGTGGGGGGGAGAGGGAGAGGTTGAGATTTGATCGGGAGGGGGGGTTGGGGGGGAAGAGGGGTGGGGTGTGAGTTGGCATGCAAGAGGGGTGGGAAGGATTAGAAGGATTTATAGGGGGTTCGAAACGGAGATAGAGTTGTTATGGACTGGAGCTTGCGTGCCCATGCAATAGAGGGCTGATACTAATACCTGGCATACATCGATTTATGAAGCGCGCTAAATGAGCTCATAAAACTAGTGTCTTGGCATGCAGCTCAGTAAGGTAAAATTTCTGCTGCCTGTGAATGAAGTATAATAAAATGAAGTGTAATACATGCCGCATGGTTGGCTTACATGCTGAAAATCGAGATATGCTGAGCAACAGTATGCTGATCAGCGCAGAAGCTCTCCAGCTGCTGACGCACTCCGACACACCCTTTGTTCTTTACCTCACCACGTGCTGGGCACATTCCTCGCCTGCCGATTTCATTTCCACCCAACCCATACGCTACAGCCGAATGCGGCCCTGAAAGATGGCTTGCTACCTTCTTTGTTTGATCAAGTTCAGCTTGCGTACAAGCCCCATTGGGCTCCAGCACCTTCTCATCTCACTTTTACGTACTTCGATTCCCAATGACGATCAAGACTGTATAGGCTGAAAACCTTGATTTATCATTCGGTCTTCAAGTGATGATGGACGAGACAGAACGACAACCACCAGCCACATACAATGCACACGAGCCCGGCGATACACCAGGGTCTGCCAACGACGAGACACCTACGGTTCCGAACATCGCGAGTAGCTCCACGATCTCGATTGACTCAAGGACTTCTACTCTAAAGTATGACCAGGAACCATTCGACCAGTATCAAACTCGAGTCAACAAGCTATGTCTTCTACTTTGGCCCAGCGCGCCTCAAATTGGACCTCGCAGGCATACCGTGAGCGGTGGCGGAGCCAAAGCTCGTATTCTTGATGCAGTGAAGGTAAAGAAGTGGCGTCGCCTCCACTCTTATACTTCGGAAAATGTATACACCATCGAACGACTGAATGGCGGAACTTACAATCGAATAGTCGGCATAAGTGTCGACAACGTTGGTACTAAGGAGCAAAGACGCGTTATACTGAGGGTGCCCCGCGCAAATATGGCAGAATTCTCGTACATTGAGCGCGAAGTCGCTATCATGCGATTCATCCGCCAGAAGACCGCTCTCCCAGTGGCAGAGATTGTCAGCTTCGACCCTACGAACAACAATCCTCTTGATAGTGGCTACGTGATTCAAAGCCGATTGCCCGGCGTTCCTCTCCATACAGTCTGGGATGTTCTCACGCACGGACAACGATGTAATATCGCGAAAGACGTGGGCAAAATAATGCTCGCCTTGCAGGAGGTGAAGCATTCTTTTCCGGGTCTTGTGGAATCCTGCCCCGAAGGAGTTGAAGACCAAAAAGTCGTTGTGCGCCCATTCGACATTGTGTCTCCGCATGACATTGATTGGAAGCGAAAGATTTCCAAGACAGTGTCTGACGAGGAAGTTGATACAACGACCGACGGTACTCTCCAGTGGTTCGGAACCCAGTTTGGGCGCTGGTTGGCTCACGAGCTGCTTGCGGATCCCTCGGCAATTCTCTACTGGGACTATCAAATTCGTTTCGTGGAAGTGGCCAAGCAAATGAATGCGCTCGGCTTTCTAGGGGACGGTCAGAATTGTCTAAGCCATTTCGATCTTGCGGCCCGCAATATTCTGGTGCAAATTATTCCCGATGGCTCACTGGCGATATCTGGTATCGTCGATTGGGATAGTGCGGTGTTCGCGCCAACTTTCGTCTCATGTACTCCTCCTTCTTGGCTTTGGACCAACATAGGACTATACGATGCGGAAGAGAGTGAGGCAAATGACACACCTACAACGCCAGAGCAGGAGGAAATCAAAGAAATATTCGACGAGGTTGTTGGCTTTGATTGGACCTGGCTGGCTTATCAGCCAGGATCCCGGTTAGCAAGGGATTTGTTCCACTTTGCGCAGCGTGGCCTTCCTGATGGCGTAGCTAGCACGAAAGCTGACAGGTTCCTGAAAGAGTGGGCAGCACTGTATGATATACTGCTGCATCCCAAGGAAGAGGACGAGAACGGCGAACAGGAAGCCGACGTGGACATGGATGAAGCAGACAGCGCTGTCAGATATGCTGGGTTGGATGGAGAGGTCCACTAATCATGTTGCTCCCAACTGCTTAAATGTGGCCTTGATAGCTCTTTCGTGAGCTCCTATCGTCAACATGCCCTTGTGCTAGGTTTGAAAGAACAGGAACCTCTTCCCGGAAATGGAGAAGGGGCCCGTTGCGGCATACGTGCTTTTTTTGCATGCGGTGGAGGCCTCTTCTGCGTTTTTTCATTATCCCAGATTCAAGACAAAGCGGAAGGACGTCTATTCATCTTACTAAAAAATATCTCATCCTTGCATTATCATGTCCCGAATCTATGTTTGTCTTATCACTTCTTCCACGCAGCTTGACCTCCTAAATATATACGCCGCTTGAAAGACTTTAGCATCATAATGCCTCAGCCGCCAGGTACCGGGACGACCCATCATTGCCCTGGTGCAAAAGTGAGTATCTATGTTAAGATGGGGCCCTGTATGTTCAGACGCGGGTGCTGTCTTACGCATCAGCTTCAATGCCCAGAGCCACTATGCAAAGGCTGGGTATACATGAACCAGAACTCGTGCCTAAAATGCGGTAAGCGTGCCATGGTGAGCTTGTCTTATCATCCACTTAACATTACGTGCTAATAAAGAAAAAGGAAAACGGAAAGAGAGCAAATGCAGCTGAAGACCAGGCCCAAGCAAGACGAATGCATCAATTGAATCAAGAGCGTGCGCAGGCATCTCGTAAGAAGGGGCAGAACCCACTGAATGCGGGAAGACGATAAGTCGAGCCTTTGGACTGCATTAGTCTACGTACTGGTTACGTTCTTTGTAAGTATTGATCTCGTCCTTGGCGTTCTTCTCCTTACTGAAATCATGAAAGCTTCATTGGCCTCATTATCATCCTCCCACCCCTCATTTCGAAGTGGTCATCCTATAGACTCCCCATACCGGAGTAATATATCTACATCAAAACAATACGATTGGTTCTTAGCTATAGAAAGAGGGTCTAATATCTATACATCATCAGCATAGTGTGTTGCGTTGAACTGATTATGCGACGCCAGATTACAAAGACAGTAGTAAAGACAACCCGGGATTACGATAGCCTACGTAACAATCATTGAATCGCATAAGCAAGGCGAAGAGTTTAGCCATCTATCGTCTATCTTGTACCTCAAGGGTTTGCAAGAAGTGTATCTTGAACAATTTTGATTTGTGGGGGGCATTATGGCAAATGAACAAGCACTATGAATACCACCAGACTCAGGCGACGCCGAAAATCACCACACCGAAAGATAGGAAGCGCCGCGAAATGTCTTGCTTCCAGTTTTAATGTCGGCGTTAGTAGCTATCCGCGCTGAGGAGATGGATATGATATCAAACATTTTCCCGAAACTTACCAACCTTTGGTACTGCGATACCGGCATCTGCTTTCCAAGGGTCTTTGTCTTCTCGGCCGCCTCGAACACCACTGTCCTGCTGCCTATGGCTTCGACCCTTTCGGGCGCTTTGGGCAATAAGCTACGCGTATGCGGTCTCGTAGCGCTCATCGACGGACTCTGAATCCCGACGCTCATATCGTTCGTTTCGCCCTCGTGGTCCGTACCGCTCATTGGCTTCGATCTCGGCTAGGGTGGCCCATTGAGCGTCTGAATTTCGTACATGCTGGCGCTTGGGCTGTTGGTGGACTTCGGCCCTTAGATGGTCGACGTAGCCACGTGGATCTTGTTTCTGGAGCCTCTTGCCGCTGCCTTCGGGCTTGGTACCTTGGCGCGCACGGTCCGAGAGACGTTTCCTCCCTCGCTCATGCTCTTCCTTGTTACCAACCCAGGCGCCGTAAATCCATTCCGACGATGGTGGATGGTGCACGGTGAATTGTGGAGTAGGTTTCTTCGGTTTCCGGGACTCAGCACAGTTGAATAGCCCCATATCTTCTCCTAATTTGGATTCTTGTTGGTTTGTAAGTGGTATATATTTGACGATATGAAAGCTGGAGGCGTAGACTTGATGCTATGAAGGCAAGTCGTATAATGCGCTGGGAGCAGATTCCGGAACTTTAAGCAAGTAAGAGGGGAAGGAGTACTTCGGAGGATAAGAAAGTACAATGCCTTGTTCAACGCCTTTGTCCTTCAAATCACTCGAGTTCTTCACAATGCAACCCTCTACAATGCGTTGTCTTCTAGTCATACTTTTCTTTATGGTCATTGTGTCTCCCTCTACCGATTTTCGAAGTACTGTTGATATCATGACCATGCTCATTGTGGGCCGTCTAGCCTGATGATCTCATGGTTTGCGTGACGTCCCTATCGTCGTCTTACGTTATTCAGTCGATTTTCATCTCGAGCATCTTGGCAAAAGAACCATCAACGTGGCTCACAATACACCAAGCCATGGAGAGCTGCACTGAGACTAATCGTTCCCATAACGGAGCGACCATCCTCTGTTCCACCAGAGGCTCGGCAATATCCCATCGATCAGAACAGAATGGCCGGTTACACTTAATGGTTACCCAGATCAAGCAGCGCTACGTTCACGTTTTCGAAACGCTGGAATGCATCAGGTGTCAGTTCATCCTATATGCTGCCATGATTTTATCACAGCTTTGGATCCTGGATCAACTCAAACAATCCATTACCATCGGAATCCGGCCGAGAATGACTCCTGTCGGATGCCAGCAATACGTGTACCAGGTTAGCTTCCTAGTAGGCCAGCTGAAACAGACATTGACTTGTGAATCGCGCATGAGGATTATCTGCCGTACTGCCTGTGGTATAGTCAATTTCTGGGTGCAAAAACATTCCTCCATTCTACGGGAGTATTATGCTGCCGCGGTTGCTGATCTCGATGTTGCGCCAGGCCCGACTAGCAGCTTTCCGCCGATGTTAGGAGATGCAGAAGAAGAATTGGAGATCGCACAAGACATGGCTGACAAAGAAGACTGTGCCAATTATCTTGCTCGCTGGGGCGGAAAGGCCAGCCATAATTTGACAGTGGAAGACATGCCCGGGAGAAAATGGTGTATCCAGTACATCATCAGTAGGCGGATGAGGGACAGGTGGTGTCAGGATGAGGATTTGTGGCGCGACGAGCAGTATCCGCAACGGACACCCGAAAACAATTCCATCCGAGGCAAGGAGTGGTGGGACCAACGAATGCAAAGTGCTAATTAGCTACATCAGGGGGGACATAGGGGATTTTCCTACTAGATCACTGACAAGTATCTTTCAATAACTTCGACTAGATGAAAGGCTGACATGATTACAAAGACACTTTCACAATCGTTTGAAACCCCGGTCGCAGCTCAAACCAGCTTATTGACCTCGGCCCGCTGGATTGTCTTTGCCGAAGTGCAAACAATGGCCTTTAACAAATGTCCCTTGTCTGCGGTGATCGACAAACCACTTTGTTGGAATAAGGACATCGATACAAAGTACAGGAAGGTCAGCCCTTCACATCATCTGTTGTGTCATTCGAAATCAATAGCTCTTCAATCATCCACACATTCTAAGCCATAGCATCATTACTACGAATTCTCCAAGTCTTCAGGGAACCCAATCGAACCCATCACAGTCGGCCCACATAGCCAAACATGTCAGTACACACGACCGATAGCATGTCGTCTAACGCAAGCGATCACAATCACGACAGCGGACTTGAAGAAGGGGAGATACCCTGTTTCCAAAGCGCCTCCGATTTTCACGACCAGCTTCCGGAGGTCGTTCTAGGAAGTCTCCCAGAAGAAGATCGATCCTGTAGCATCTGCCAAGAGCCGTACGGTACCGGAGAGGTACCCGAAACGATACTGATACTTCCTTGTAAGCACATGTTCGGCTCTGCCTGTATCCACCACTGGCTAGCCTTGTCTAACAAGAACACCTGTCCCCTCTGCAGGACCGTCCTCTTCGAGATCGATGCCGACGAAAGTTACGAAGCTCAACGGGATATCAGGAACCTTTCAATGACTGGCACTTACGGCAACTTCTTCAGTGTCTTCATCATGGCTGAGCGTCTCATCCAAGCCTTCCCTACTCTGCTGAGGGTGAATCGAGCCTCGTGGAACGGACAAGGCCCGCTAGAGTCAAGGGTAGGGGGCATCACCATATCTCGTGGAAGCTATACCCTCGCCTCGGTGCAGCTGTGGGAACTCTTCGTGGAGATCTCGCGGGCCCGTTTTCGTATACCTCCGCAATATATCGATAGTCTCGGCTCTCTTATGGGACGCTTGGCACATGACTTGCGAGAGCCTCTGCAGGAGATGAGAGTTACAATGTTGTGGTCCGCGCAGGGGCTACCGACACGTGTGCTGTGCGATCCGGAGTTTCGAGGGATGGTCATGATTTCACTGAATCGTATGGTAAACGCCGAGGAGAGGTGGGTGATGAGCGGCTCTTCGGCTCGTACTGAGATCCAAAGATTTGTCCTAGACCGGAGAGCTCAAGATCATCCTGGGAGACTTAATATGATTAATCAATCTAGAGCACATTTTGGGTAGGCCAAGGAACTGTAGGATGGGTTGAAGGCATTATTCTGTGCTTGGTCGAGAGATCAAATGATAGCGAATAATATCTATTTATTTTATGCATATGACTGCAAGAAATCTTCCGGTCTACTGTTCTATTTGGCTACAAAATATGTTATTAATTTTAGAAAGACAGACCATCGGGCTACCTCAGCTTCAAATTACTGATGCACTAGGATGCCAGGTCTGGGTATTAAGGGGACTATCAATCTACCTAAGGAGTTAAAATATATCAGAAGAGTAACACTTAAGCCAAGTCTCATGAGATACCGCCAATTTTTTCCCGGGTTAACAGACTCTGCTACCAAATATGGGATCTCGGAGTGTGTACGGTGGTTCTGAATCCACAAGATGTTCTCAAATAAATTTTGTTTGTCTCTCCAAAACCCTCGGGAGAGCAGCATCTGTCGCACTAGAATCGTCAACTGTAAATCATACGACGTCATACGCCAGCACATCAAACACCTATCCCAACTACCCTCTCTTCAACCCACTCCACCTAATCATGTCCACTCATCCCTTCCCTGAATCTCCCCCACTCATCACCTCCCCTTCCCCCCTCCTCTATCTTTTCCTCACATCTCCCATCCTCCCCCATAATCTCTCTATCCACAATTAGCATTAGCACAAATGCTGCGATGCATACCATGATAGTGTAGTAGACGCATTTGTATAGGGGTGAGGGTTCAAATTCGGTGCTGAAATGGTATGTGCTTTTTGGGATTTGGTGTGTGGGGTGTTGGGGGTGCATTGGTGGGAGTTGGGGTGTGGGAGATTTGGGGGTTGTGGGTGGGGGAGGAAGAATGGGTTTTGGGGTGGAGATAGTGTGTGGGATTGGGATTGGTGAGAGGAGGTGGATTTTATAGGGGTTAGGTTGGTCTTTTTGAATGGGGTTTGTAGGGGCATGATGGATGTAGTGTTGTAGATGGGCTTGTTGAGGGATGGCTTTGTTATGTATGGATAGAGGTGGGACAATGCTATTCTTCAGCCTGTCTTTGTTGATGTGGGTCGACGCTATTCTATTTTGTCTTTCGGTTCGGAGAAAGCTATCGTATTTGTAGAATTCTACTCAATAGCTCAAGCCTCAGTAAGTACTTTCGACATCCCATCTCGTCTAAATCCTCTAACCTGATAACGGCAGACCGACGTGATCAGTAGTAACTTCTAAGATCCAATCATTGCAGCCCCTTTCCAAGTCCCAAACCATCACAACCAACCATGACACCCCCACATTCCCAAGAGCTCGCTCTCCGCGGCATCAGATACACAACCAACGCCTACAAATTACTCATAACCCTACCAACACTTCAATACACCAATTTCATGGACTTATCGCCAGTCGAGCTTGCCAGTCTCCAGGGTAACAAACAGGCCTGCAATCTCTGTCAAGCGCCAAACAGCTCTAGCGAAGGAACTATAAGTGGAATACGCTTACCCTGCACTCACATCTTTTGTGAGGAGTGCACATTCATCTGGTTCCACCCGCGAAAATTCCGCAATGGGTGTCCGAGCTGCTCTACCGAGTTCTTCGAGATTCTATACGTTGATGAGGACGATGATGAGGGTTTTGAAAATGGTGGTGCTGAGGAAGCGGATGACGAATTATCTGATGGCGCTCAGAGTCTGGAAGATGAGGATGAGGATGGGCATGAATTTTTTGGAATCGCTCGTTCTGAGCACGAGGTTGAGGATAGACAAATGACGAGCGAGCTAGAGCGCTCAGTGGGGGGAGTTGAAAGTCTGATTGCGCTTGGAGGCCCAGGTTGCGCTGCTGCTGCTGCTACCACGACTGCTCTGGAGATGTCTCAAGTTGCTAGATCTCGCACCTACTGGCTGTTGATGTCTCTGAGCGCTAATGACTTTTCGAAGCATGATCGGGTCGATGGTGAGGTGAGTGGACTAGGAACTTGTATAGGATATGATGGTGGAAGTGATTGATGGGATAAAATAGGGTAAACTTAGATACTCGTTGTTCTGAAAATTACTACAAGGGGACGAGGAGTCGACTCTGTGGTTTAGTGTGCCGCCATATGTGATACCTATGTGCAATATAAGTCCACGAGTCTAGCGTAACAGCTTCTAAAGTACACAACAATCGACTGACAAAATTCCATAACTTCTTAGCTATCGTACCCAACCCGAGATTTATATAGCGTAGCGGAGCCTTTTAACGCGGAAAGAACTGACTATCAGCTTCCTCAAGTAAGTTTTTGGCGTTCACTTTCGCCTTATCCGCGGCATACTGGCCTGGAGTCAAGTCTGGAATGCTGGCCGCACGCCAATCTGAAGTACTAGCATGGCCGAGCTACTTAACCCTTTCGAGCCGAGAAGTTTTGACCTAGCACTGGCTAAGCCTGTAAAGACTAGACTGCAAATCATCTAAGCACATAGTGGTTAAGTTGCCCAGCCCTCGAACCTTAATAGGTTAGCAGTTGCTAGATTTGATAGATAGAACTGGAAAGGTTATTTTGAGCGACTGTGACAATACCCCTGATATGCTAGGGCGCAGCTATGAAAATCTGCTGTTCGATATACCCAGCACCATCGCAGGTCGGCTCGCTATCGGCAAAATATGTCAAAAAGCTTGGTCGTGGTCCTGCGCGCGAAGTATTGCACCGATGACGAGGTCCGGAGTGTTGAAGACAGTCATGTTTTGATGCTGTCTCAATTTCGTCACAATTTCTTTCGTCGCTCTAGCGCATTGCCATGATTCATCGTGGGCTAGAGTCACGAGATACTGCTTGGACGCATGGGCCCAGCATTAATCACGAAGTGTTCATTACCCGACGTAACATTGAAAACGATAAAAAGCTACGCGGGTTGTAGTTGAAGCGGGAAAAGTAGCAAGACAAACGGTAAGGTTGGTCATATACGTGAGTCATAAAAGTATACGACTCTACGCATCAGCCATATCACTCTTGAATCTCTCTATACACCTCTTCTTTGTCTCATGCCAATCAACATGTGGCTTCGGATATCCCAACTTCTCAAACTCTTCCTTACTCAACCTTTTGTGCGGCTCATAAACCGCTTTCCCCTTCACATCCCTCAACTCCGGGACCCATTTGCGAATATATTCACCACTAGGATCATTCTTTTCCGCCTGACTCACAGGGTTGAAGACCGTATAACTCGGCTCCCACCCCTGCGTGTTATTGCAAAGATCCCAATCAACGAGCGTTTCTGCGAAATATCGCTCGCCGCGGTGGTAATCGATGAGCAGATTACAGTAGAGATAGGAAGAAACATTCATGCGCAGTCGATTGTGCATGTAAGCTTCGGTGTTGAGCTGGCGCATACCGGCATCGATGAACGGGACCCCTGTATTGCCTTCATACCACTTTTTAAAGCCCTCCTCGTCCTCTTCCCATCGCACAGATTGGAACTTGAGATTCTGCGGCAGATTCATGCTGTTGTGGGGGATGACGATCATCATTTGGCGGTAGAGCTCGCGGAAGACTAACTCGCGCACCCAGGCACTGACGCCAGGGGAACAGCCGGAGGAGGCGAAGTCGGCGCTGTTTTTGTTGTATTTTCGAAGTTCGGAAAGAGCTTCGCGGACGCTGACGGTACCCGATGAGAAGTAGGCGGACATGCGGGAAGATGAGTCTTTTGATGGATCACTGCGAGTGGCGGCGTAGTCTTCGATCTTGTCGGTGATGAAGACTTTCAGGCGTTTGATACCAGCAGCGTGGCCGGCGGGCCATATTTCGCGGACGCGTTCTTTGGTGTCTGCTGAGTCGAACTGCTTGTTATCTGGTACCGTGGGTGCTGTGGTGGACCCGCCCTTCACTTCTGGAGATTTGGCCTGTTTTTCTGGGGCTGGCACGGTATCAAGTAAATCCGGGGAATCTTTGACGATGCCGAGCCATTGTCGGTGATACGGGGAGAAGACCTTCATCGGCCCACCACTGCCTGTCCTCACAGATCCAGGCTCGACGATAGTCTGGTCGTGGTAAAGTGAAAGTTGAGCATCGGTTCCGACCTGCTCAAGCACCTTGATGTCTCGCCTGATCTCATCAACCTCGTATTCGAAGTTCGCAAACACATGACTTGCGTCAATCGACTTGATGAAGTCGACGATTTTGGGCACTATCTCCTTCCTTCCCTCGGCAATAACGAAGCGTAAGGGAATATTGAGTTCTTTGAGTTCTCTTTGCATTATCTCTAGAGTCTGCACAATCAGGTCGCTTCTGGCTGGACTCGTCCCGTGCCATTCGAACTCCTCTGGACAAAAGACGTAGACGCAGAAGACTTCTCTTTCGCGAGCAGAGAGGCATTGTGGAGACCTCTGTTGTCTTGGATGCGCAGATCTTTGCTTCTGAACCAGTGGACAACATTCTTGACCTCTCCAACCTCATCTTGAGACTCTAATGCATGAGTGAGGGAGTTGAACGGTGTGTCCGCGTCAATTTGCTTGGCTCGTTTGGTTGAGGGGTGCTTCAATTCTGGGTGCTCTTCTGAAGCGTTGTGCTTTGCCATGATTGCTCACTCGAGTGCGATTGAGAGCGAAGCCGCAAATGTCCTGAGAGCAGAGTCGCCCAATTACTGAGCCTGTGATTGGGCTATATATATAATTGTAGTCAGTGTCCACACATAATCAGACGAAGATATTTCAACATCCAGAATGCAAAGTCAGGGATGGGAATGCGAAAATAATGACGTCAAGAAGATCTAGCCTCTCAGCCCTACCAGGGACCAGATCTCTGCTAGTATCGCCAAGAACTGTGCGATTCATGTTGCAGATCTTGGCGTGATCATTGACTCGCCAAGACCAAGAGCCAGAGCCACATAGCAAGTCCTGGTCTGGTCAGCCTTGTGATGCCAGTATTGCTTGTCCCATCCAGTTGTGAACCCTCTGCGCACAGCATCGGCTTCGCTCCTCGCAAAGTCCTTGATGAACTCCCAGGGCACAGGTCCCGTGCTGCAGCCCAATTCCAGACGAAGGTTCCCATATCGGAGAACAAGTTGGTTCATAGGCTGCGATTCCGACCATACTGTAACGAGGAGATCCAGGATGTTGAGATAAAAGTCGAGGAATGCGGCAGCAGCGAGCGAGCATGAGATAATGTAGGTGAAGACTGGCGCATATACACCCAGAATGATCTGCCACGTTGGGATTACAGCGACTGGTGGGTAGTATGGTGATGATATCCCTATATCGAAGCGACTTCGAAGAGAGCCCTCAGTTGGTGAGGCCGACGCTGCAATGTCTGGAATAGCTCTCTCAAGTCTGGGCGCAAGAATGAGCCGTTCTGTATGCTCGTGTGGCAACGAGTGAGTAGCAACATGTAAGGCGTTGAAAGTCACAAAAGTCAGCTGCAAACTTTGCAAGAAACGCATCACACGATCTGGCTTACGGTCAAGACGCATCTTGAGTCAGATATGTACAAATTGCACCGATTGCCCTGTATCTTGAATATTGTGTGTCAGACGCTAGAAGCACGATCTTTGATCTCGAGCCAATGAACTTCAATGATGATATCGTTTCCTCCATATCACCAATTTGCGCAGCGCTTGAGGCCGGTAGCGCCTATTTTCATGCCTACGACTGGTCAGGCAGTACGATTTTTGTGAAAAGGACAGCGCGGGTAGCGCATAACAGCTTCATGAGATCATGGGGTCAAAGCGATATTCCGACTGAGAATGTACTTGCTGGGTTTCGTCGTAGATCACGTCATCGTCAGAGCTTGATCAAACCATGGAAAGAACATTGGCACGGCTTTAGCTCCATTGTTTGCCACAGGAAAAGTTCATAACGTTGAAAAGGCGGGAAAACAGCTGGGCAGATATAACACTACCAAATGCGTGGACCCAATGGATACGCTGATGATGAAGATCAGGCATGTAGAAAGACAATAGGCCGGAGTACCAAAGATGATACATACTAGCAACAGTCTTCGTCGATACTTTATCATTGCAGGTGCTGGGAAGTGGTCTACTCACCATTGTAGGTAGAAGATCGCGTTCGGATCGAGTTACGACCTCCGGCATCATGACCGCAGGCTTCATCTGAGGCCTATGTGTAGAGCTTCCCAGCTTCTGTTCCTTCCACTACTTCAACTTGGGGCTGCACGTCGTACCATGTCCAAAAGGGTGCTTCAGCTTCGCTCCTGGACTGTGCTACGGAGCGGCAGGCGCATTATGACAGCGCCAGCTCTTGTAAACCACAGGGCTCCTCAGAAGAGTATCATGCTTGCGATCCAGCACTGTGTATCGCCCGTTTCCCCCCTTCCAAGCTGCATATGGTAGGCTGCATTGGACCGCGGCCTGGGTACCACGAAAGATGTCATCCTCGTGGCTCTCTCGTATCTCATATTCTGTTTGCAATTCACCGCATGTCGTGGTCACGGTGTGCTCTAGCCAGTGTTCCAGCTCCCCACCAAGTGATTTATAGCCCAAGCTCTTCATGACCTCCGTGGGGCTCTGTTATAGTAGCTGTCGGCACGTCTTTGGCTGCGTCGGCGCCAATGCCTCGAATTTTTGTAGGCCACCAACGCCGTCCTTGGGAGGTGCTAGTCCAGAATACCGTCAACCCCACAAAGGTATGCCCCGCAGGTGACCGAAATCTTGCAAAGCAAATACCACAGTAGGCGTCAATGCAAAGAAGCTATCGTGGGCCGTTCGATTGCCCGATCTGTGACCGGGATCAGGGCAGATCTTAATAGGTGACACATCTCGTTCAAGCCTAGCGCTCAGTCGGACGACGCGCTAATTGATGCCAAGCATACCTACAGGGGCTTGAGACATTGCCATGTTTGCTTGATTCTCCTGGGTTTAATTTTCTTCGCTAGGCCATATCTGGGACGTTCTAGACCAGCGTCCCGATCGAGGTAGCGGCCTATCCTTACAGGCGATCATAAAGGTCAGACAAAGATGAGCACGAATGGTAAGGGTCTGTAAACGCTCGTCCCAAGCCGGAAAATTCTCAACTTTTCTGAACAAGAACCCGCCCTTACCTAGGCGCCGAGAGCCATCATATCAGTGGGGGTTTCTCGCTCGAAAGGACCAACTAGACCTGCTCTTCTAGTGTCCACGAATTTACCCCTGCAGTTCTTGGAGATCATTGGGCTGACTGACCAGCTCAGATTCACCCAATCTCGTACTACTACTAGAGACTAGCGGCGGCAGCTATTGTCCGAAAGAGTCTTTCAGCCAGCCAGAGTGAGAGCAATTCCACCTGAGTCGCTACACTGTCGACTTACAGGACATGGAGGTCTAAAGCCTCCGCCATGCAAATTATCTGCGAACAGCCCATGAGGTATGAAGACTTGTTGGAGTGCAGGGCAGCTTGTTGGAAAAATGAGGCAACACAGACTTCTAAAAGTCGCCAGTTCTATGCTTTGCAATTCTGCTCCATAAGGAGATCTCCGGTGTACTTTCTATGCCCGCTTTCATAGTCATAACCTTCCGCTTCTAGCGCCTGATGCAATCTTTAGTATATGCCAAGCGTCCCAAAGAAGCTGAGCCTCCATCCCGCAAATCCTGAGGCGTAGAACTAACGTAAACACAAGGAAATCATCAGAATATAATACCGCACGATTCCCCATCTGACCATGATGCACTTTTCTCACTTCCTACGCAGCTACGAGATTTTTACTTGTCTATCATCTGTCCACCACTATGATGCTTTCCTATCAGAAGAGCCTTCTCGCTGTCAT
>JAABUW010004153.1_pt1 | contig 19855 bp, 19 predicted proteins | sample 5560081 | NCBI WGS metagenome assembly JAABUW01 (sample SAMN10711882, study PRJNA513363) | rock metagenome | isolation source: Antarctica rocks | place: Antarctica: Victoria Land, Knobhead sud
ACAATGCTTCTGGCATACCAAGCGAATTGACAGATGTACGTAGAACGAGGCTCAGCTACGACAGAAGCTGCCAGGAAATTGCCACAGCCCAAAAATGTAGCCGGTAAAATGTATTTCGCCGGCCCATTGAGAGCTTTGTGTAGCCATAATCTACGCACACTATTGCCAGGAAAACTTTCGTCCGGTTTTTTATCGCGCTGAACATATCGATAATCATTAAAGGCCAGGATGAGCGGCACGAAGCCCTGACGCAGGGTCAATAATGGTAGACTCGGTCATGGGAAAGGGGATGCGCACTTCCAACCCAGGGATTTTGCATTGCTGTTGATCTAGGACCAGCCTAAATATTTCCACTCGAAGACAGATAGCAACAAGTAAAGAAACGAAGAAAGACCGGTTTATTCCGGCAATAAGAGTTTCAACAGTTATGGAGATTTTGGGGGAGGCATCCCTAGACGTAGGCGGGGAATATCGGGTCTGCAGTGGCAGAGTGTCATCATGGATGTTTGAGGTAGAGAGAAAGAGCTTGGGTATCGTTTTCCGCAAAAAAAAGATGCAAATGCCAGAAACAAGAAAAAGAACAGTGGAGGATTGGGTTGGCCGTACTATTCAGGTTGCATGGTTAGCCAATGGGACTAGGGTTCGCCGAGGCTCCAGGTCAAGGGAATTACCATAAACCGGCGAATGCTCATAAGACAAAGAAATGATGCATATTGAAGCAATAAGCAAACTGCAAAGCAGTCAGCGGTCAGGGTACAGCACCTCCAAGAGTTTGGGGGGTTCAATACGCTAGGGAAAGGAGCATGGCCTTGCCCAAGACCTGTCGAAATGAAGCATGAGCAAATAGAGATATAGTAAGCTACACATCCCATCAGTAACCGTTCTTCATGATCCAACATGCTTATTGTTCCATATACTGACCTGAACGCAATAAACTTAACCTTCCAGACACGTTATGAGCTTATGAGCGACGAACACAGAAAACGTCGCCTTGATAGAGAGTAAGGTAAGGTAGCTTGACTAGCACGACTAGGTGCTAGCTCAGCGGCAGCTGTAGCTTCCCGCCGCTAGTCCATGAGCTTATATATAACCCTAAATTTCAACCCAGGTCGAAATTCTGATGCCCACACAGCAACTTCAATTTCAAATTCTCTGTGTTTCTGGAAATACCCAGAAACTAAGGCATCTTGCACGCTTTGATATGAGTGGTTTGGCTATTGGATGGTCGAGCGCAGGCGACGAAGCTTAGAAGTCTTAAAATCAAAGAAAGGAGAATATATCTTGATTCCTATAGGCCACTAAATTGTCCAGAACAATCATGACTGGATGAGCTACCGGGACTATTACCTGTTCTTTTTGCTAATTTGAGAATATATTGTTGATAATCGAGGCATTGGGGGAGATAGTGCGCACAAGAACATGCCGCGAAAAGCAGTGTATGTGCTTCTTACATATCACCCCATCTTCAGGATGATATTATATTCTTACCATTCATTAGGGACTCGCGGATTCCCGCTCTCATTCGAAATGGAATTCAGGTCAGCCTACTTCTGGACTTTAAATTCCAGAATTATTATCTGACACTAACATAATGTAAATCTAGGAAAAGAAGCGTAGCTTTATTGTTGTTGTTGGTGATAGGGCTAAAGATGTGATTGTTCACTTGCACTACATCATGTCAAGTGTAGATATCAAGCAGAACAAATCTGTGCTATGGGCATATAAGAAAGACCTACTGGGCTTCACAAGGTACGCATATCCTTGTATCTCGCTGATGTAAAATATTTGGTAACCTTCTTGTATTATAGCCATCGGAAGAAGCGAGAGAATAAAATCAAGAAAGAGATCAAGCGTGGCATCCGTGAAGCTAATACCGAGGATCCGTTCGAGTTATTCTTGACTTTACATAATATACGATATGTGTACTATAAAGAAACCGAGAAAATTCTCGGAAATACTTTTGGTATGTGCATATTACAGGATTTCGAAGCTATCACCCCAAACCTGCTGGCAAGAACAATTGAGACAGTAGAAGGTGGAGGGCTAGTTCTTTTACTCTTGAAGGGCATGAAGAGTCTGAAACAGTTGTATACCTTATCAATGGACATACATTCAAGATACAGGACAGAGGCACACGATGATGTTACTGCACGATTCAATGAACGTTTCGTACTATCGCTGGGTAGTTGCGAGTCTTGCCTCTTTGTGGATGATGAGTTGAACGTACTACCTATCTCGGGGGGCAAGAACGTGAAACCACTCCCTCCTGCGGATCCAGAAGCAGAAGGAAAAACTCCAGCCAGGAAGGAGCTTGAAGGTATCAAGGAGAGCCTGGCCGACTCACAGCCCGTTGACTCCCTTATCCCACTTGCCAAAACCGTTGACCAAGCTAAGGCGCTTTTGACATTTGTGGATGCTATCGCTGAGAAGACGCTGAGGAGCACTGTGACTCTGACGGCAGCGCGTGGGAGAGGGAAGTCTGCAGCTTTAGGGGTGGCGATTGCAGCTGCTATAGCACATGGATATAGCAACATCTTCATTACTTCACCTAGCCCGGAGAACCTGAAAACACTCTTCGAGTTCATTTTTAAAGGCTTCGATGCTCTTAACTACCAAGATCATCTCGACTATACAATTATCCAGTCGACTAACCCAGACTTCAACAAGGCAATTGTGCGAGTCAATGTCCACCGACAACACAGACAGACAATCCAGTACATTCAGCCTCAAGATGCTTACACTTTAGGGCAGGCAGAGCTTCTTGTCATCGACGAGGCAGCTGCAATACCACTTCCGCTTGTTCGGAAGCTGATGGGCCCGTATCTCGTTTTTATGGCATCGACCATTAATGGTTACGAGGGGACAGGTCGATCTCTATCCTTGAAACTGATACAACAATTACGTGAACAATCAAGGGGAGGCGCCAAGGCCAACGGTGCTGGGGATGGAGATGTAGTTCAAGGCAATGGGGAGAAAATACACGCCAGAGGCCGAGCTCTGAGAGAAATCACTCTATCAGAGCCTATTCGGTACGCTCAAGGCGACTCGGTCGAAAAATGGCTGAATAAGGTACTTTGCCTGGATGCGACTCTGCCTTCACCAAAGATTAATATCCAAGGATGTCCTCACCCTTCGAAATGCGAGCTCTTACACGTTAATCGAGATACCCTTTTTTCATTTCACCCAGTCTCCGAGAAGTTCCTTCAACAAATGATCGCTCTGTATGTTGCAAGTCACTACAAGAACTCGCCAAACGACCTGCAACTTATGAGCGACGCCCCTGCCCATCAACTTTTCGTTCTCGTCCCTCCCATCGACAACGACAGTCCCCGCTTACCAGAACCACTGTGCGTGGTTCAAGTTGCTTTAGAAGGTCAAATCAGCAGACAAAGCGTACTAAATAGCCTAAGCCGTGGCCAACGAGCAGGGGGCGACCTAATCCCCTGGCTCGTCAGCCAACAATTCCAAGACGAAGAATTCGCCGGTCTCTCCGGCGCTCGTATCGTTCGCATCGCCACAAACCCCGAATACATCGGCATGGGCTATGGCAGCCGCGCCCTCACTCTTCTCACGGACTTCTACGAAGGCAAATTCACCTCTCTCTCGGAAACCGAACCCCCTCAATCCGACTCCATGGTACGCGTTACCGACACTGAACTAGAACAATCCACCCTCCTCTCCGACAATATCAAAGTCCGCGACATCCACAGCATGCCCCCTCTCTTCTCCAAACTCTCTGAGCGCCGCCCCAATGGCCTAGATTACATAGGCGTGTCCTTCGGGCTTACCCCCCCCTTGCACAAATTCTGGAAACGCGCCTCCTTTGCCCCGGTCTACCTACGTCAAACGCCCAACGACCTCACAGGCGAGCACACCTGCATCATGCTACGCGCTCTCTCCACCAGCACCAACGACCCCGCCTGGCTAGGCGCCTTCACGCGCGACTTCCATAAGCGCTTCCTCTCCTTGCTATCCTTCCAATTCCGCGCGTTCCCCTCCGTTCTCGCACTCAGCATCAACGAGTCCGCCAATGCGGGTTCGAAGCTCGATCCAGAGAGCGCGGCACCCCCCCTCACGAAGCAAGAGCTTGATAAGCTGTTCTCGCCGTTTGATCTGAAGCGGCTTGACAGCTACGCGAGCAACATGCTCGACTACCACGTTGTCCTTGATTTGATACCGCAAATCGCTACCCTCTACTTCACCGCGCGGCTTTCCCCAGCTCTCTCACTCACAGGCGTACAATCTTCAATCCTGCTAGCCATAGGCTTACAGCGCAAAATCCTCGACGACGTAGAGAAAGAGCTCGGTCTACCATCGAGCCAGCTACTCGCCATGTTCGTCAAGATTGTCCGAAAAGCGTCTGCGCACTTCCGCTCGCTGGTGGAAGGAGCTCTGGCAGAAACCATGCCGGCTCCTGCGACGACTACCAGGGAGGAAGCCATGGACGGAGTTGAGGGAGAAGGCGACTTCAAGCCACTGGCTACGGACCTGAACGACGAGCTGCGCGAGGGCGGCGAAGCCGTCGACCTAGAACTGAAAGAAAAGCAGAGGGCGTTGATCGATGCCCTACCCCTAGACAAGTACTTCCCCTCTCACCTTTGAATCCTAAGAAAATCGCGTTCTAAAAAAAGTACCGTACCATAGATACGAAATCGAAAGCGGCACCGCCGCGGCTGACTGGGCCGACGCCGAACAACAGGTCCAGCGCAGCGAGAAGAAGAAAAGAGGGGAGGTGACGGTCAGTGTGCGGAGTGTGAAGAAGACGGGGGAGAAGAGGAAGGGCGGGGTGGAGGAGGTATGGAGGGAGGAGATTGGGGAGAAGGAGGCGAAGAGGTTTAGGAAGGGGATGGGGAGGAAGGGGGAAAGTGGGTAGGGGGTAGTGGGGGGGTAGGGGAAGATAAGGGGGTGGGGATACAAGGGTTTCACGTCATGAAATGAATGTTCATGGTGTAGAAAATGCTGGAGGACAAGAAGCGTGATGCTTAGTATTTCAGATTCCTATCAGTCGTCACAACGATATACAAAAGCGCCGATATGAGCCCCTAACTCTACAAATTCCCCAATTCCCTAAAAACAACACCTACTTCTGCGCCCTCGGTCCAGCCACCCCCGCTCCAATCACGCTCGGCAAGTCCTCCTGCCCAATGCTAAACAGCAACCCGATCGCCCAACTCACCGTCGCTAGCATGGCAATCGTGAACCCGGCCAGCAAGAAAAACGGCACACTGACATCCTTCTTCTGGCACGCCGGTCCGCCCCAGTATATCGTCTTGGTCGTGCCATCATCGTTCGTGATGACTGTTTTGTTGCATTTACAGGCGTAGCATTCGAATCCCTTCTCCTCGGGATTTGGCGGGCTGTACTTCTTGTAGACGGTGCCGTGGGAGGAGCAGTTGTTCGTGGCGGTTATGGCTTCTTCGGGGGAAGTGTGGCAAACTGGGAGGGGGCCTTTATGAGGGGCGGAGGTGGCGAGGGGTTGTAGATGGCTGGGGTGAGAGGGGGTTTTGGATGTTGAGATGGGTTCTGGGGCGGAGAGGGGCTCTTCGGGTTGGAATTGGCGAGCATGGAGCGGTTTGCTAGGCATGTAGTAGGAGCCGTAGCCTGTTCGCTTAGTTTCAGTTGAGTGGGGAGGCATGACGACGATGGTCGTTTCTGGGGCGTTGGGCATGAGTCGAAGGTTCATAAAGGCCCTTCTTAGGTATTCGGTGGTTCTGACGTAGGCTTGTCTGTCTCCCTCAAGAAGTCCCTGGAACGTTGTTAGCCTCGCGTTTGTGGCGGGGCGACGCAGATCCTACTAGTAAAGAAGATATATGTAAGATCGTGGTACGCCCATGATTAGGGCAATTGGCTAGATACTCGGTGTTTCCGGTAGGATCATCTTCTGTGTGGCTACTCATGTAGCCGCTTAAACTGCATTCTTTAGATCCCTACACGAATGACTATTAGCAGTCTTTCTCGTGTGTTTGTAAAGGTCGGCTGACCTCATCTCCTCCGCTCGTACCACCCTGGATATGTTTTTCCTTAGGTAAGTCAAAAGAGCCGCTGCAATCTATATCTGATCGTCTATGCCTGTCTTGAGCAAGTAGGTCCAAGGCTAGCTGTAGATTCTGTGAGGGAGATGGCGGTTGTGTAATGGTGAAGGCAGGCCCTGCGGTAATGCGATCGAGGATGTCTAGTATAAGCTGTCAGGACTAATTCAATAACCCCTCAGTACTACGTATTCGCGAAGAACCTTTCGGATCTTGCCAGCCTTCAACAATAATAAGGAGCTTCATAAGCGTCTCGTCTTGCTCTCCATTCAGAAAGATCTGCTTTTGTGTCCCCCCAAGTGCATTCAGTTGTCGTATTGTAGAGCCATCAGCGTCTTTCAGACTGTGGTATTGTGAGAGTTCTAATCGTTGGGCGAGTAATAATCTTGCTGTGCTTGGAGGCACCGAAGGCGGCTGCGCATCCGAGGGCTCTGTATTCTTGTCAAAGAAATAGACAGAGGCTTCGGGCGAAGTGGCGTAAGTATGAAGAGCTGCACTTGCCCAGACCAGGCCAGCGAGCACCCTCATGTTGAAGCTGTTTAAAGATGGCAATTAATATCCTTGAGATTGATCGATGATGTGCTGATAGCAGGCATGATACTTCCGTAAAGCGTACTTGATCTAACCACGAACTGTCTAGACTTGGAATAACGTTTGGGCTGCCGAAAACGCTAGAAGTTTACTTAGGGCTGTCTTATAGATTTCCCAGTGTCACCGCGTCCGGATCCCTATTACAGCGTTGGACTGATTCAGAACTCCAGAACATTTTCGAGCTATCCTACCGCTAGTCACGCACACAGTTCGTTTCAATATCCTCGCGAATCTGCTTCATAAGACCGCGCAAGAGCTCGCCAGCTAGGTGGCGGGCCTTGCCCCACAACACCCCATGTTCAGAACTCTCCGACCCTTCTCATCTTTCAGCCGCCGATTATCTTATTCTCATCGTTCTCTGCTTAAACATGATGGTCCAATCATCGTGCAACGTGTGCGCTTCAGCCGCCCTATATTCACAGCGAAGTATACTTTCCGCAGCTTGTTCCTCTCCATAGACCAGGGCGGCTGACATGGCTCTCCTAGGCGCTTGCAGTCCGTTTTCATTAACGCGTCACTCTTTGCGGTGTTCTATTATTTTATGATAACGGATGAGGTGGAAGACGAGTCCCTCCCACAACACGAGGGTAGTAAAGGAGAAGATAAACAAATTACAGCCATAGATGGGCAGGAACTAGCAGAAGATGAGGGCGGAGATAAGGCGGAGGACGAAGATGACGTTCAGGTACCAGACATAATGCCTGAAGACGCCCGTTTCATTCCCTTGGGATTTGCACGTCAACGTCCGCAAACATTCTACAAGGGCAGCGACCCAGAATGGCAGAGCTTTATAGAATTTGCGAATGATAGAAAAAGGGGTTTATTTTTACGGAGTAAGCACTGTTTGAAAATTGGTCTACATTGGGGGGGACTAACAAAAAGCAAGACGAGCTAGCCGGGCTTGTAGGTCATCGTACAGCCAATATGAAGGCTTTTCAAAAAATACTAGGGCCGCCAATCGAGCCGCATAAGTACTGGTTAGATATAGACTTCCCTGATGGCCCACCTCCGGAGTATGAGCGGTCAGGGTAAGAGTGCCCCTAGTTCTATGTCCGGAGCCCTTGATTAAAGTACTTATAGGTTAGAAATCACACCCGATTATGTCGCCTGGACAACAAGACCAGTATCTCCAATTCAATACTCCCGGCTTCAGACGGCTCTTTGGCCAACACCGATGGCATCATCATTTTGGGCAAGCTACACAACTATACTGTCGTTGCAGGTGGCTAGGGCCAAGCAATTTCTTGGCATAAAGTCAGAGCCGGAAAAGCAAGGCTCTCAGGCTCCAGCCGGCTTTGTTGATTTTCAAAAACTGGCGAAAAGTACGAACAAGCAGGAGTCCCACAGTGGTGCAGGAATCGAGAAGACTTCCGGCTCCGAAACTAAGTCTCCTGAGATAATGCCCACCAAGTCGTCGTCAAAAGCGGCTTCGTCCGACTCAGCGGGGGTGTTCCCTCCTTTACCATCTATTCCACAGCCAGGGGAAGACATGAGTTCTGCCCTGATGGCATTCAAACGCACTCTTGTAAAAACGTGGCACCCGCCATCCACTCCTCCAGAGCGAGGCACGTTCATGGTCTCGGGTCTCATAGAATTAGCGGGTTCAAAGGCCGTGTGTGTGTTAGATGTGCAGGCTGCGTACCATCCTGGAGATTCGAGATGGGTGGTTATTGGCATTGGTATACGACGATTTCAGCAGCGGAAGCAAGGTCCCAGGGGCGGTAACTGATTTTCTTTTAGTGCGTGATTGTGTTGGTTTTCACTATGAGCGTATTGATGTTGCATGCATAGCTACGGTGTTGAGGGGTTTCACGGCTCTGGGAACCCAGAAATCGTGTGAATAAGTATCGTGACTTGCTCATGCAATCCGATTCACTTGGTTCCCTCTGACGTCTCTCCTTTGGCTCGGCTCAGGAACTTATCCGGTCAGGGCAGTGTATTTGACTTGACCGCCACTGCGTTGTGAGTAAATTCTCTTACTTTGTTCAACCACAATTAAACCTGGACATCTGTTCCTTTGACACTGTTCCTTCAATTACACTATGCCCTTACTTCTTCGTATTCTGATCTTTGCACCTGGGAAATTCGTTGGGTTGCTGGTATGCTAGAGATTTGTCAAGATTTTGACGTCATTCTCGAAAGTATCACATCTCGTTGTACAACTCTGCTGTCTTTTTTTTGGCCAGAGTATCATCCTACCCTCTGCCTGCCGCCCAACCCTATGGGAGACATCGCTAAGGGTCCAGACTGAAGCTTTGGTGCCTTGAAGACTGCGTTGTTCCTCTACATGGAAGTACAGGCTCCATCCCCATAGAGTAGTCTCAAAAGGACGAAGCAGGAGGGCGTGGTTGACAGTCCTGCTCTTTGCCTCTCTTCAGTCCCACTTACTTCCAAGTGATTGTATGGTAATGCCTCCGCTCTATATACATCCCAATGCTTACTATATCTTTCCTAGATGCCCTGTGTTCTACTACCATTGTCAGCTCTCCAAAATGACGGCTAGTCTAGCTCCCGGTATCCACAGAAATACTGATATTCAGGCTTCGCCAACCCCATCCCAATTCCTCACCATCACCGTTCATCACCGCCTACAGAATCACAACACACCTGTTGTAACGTACAAATCGCCGTTTTCAAATACTTTTTATTGCACCGAACAACCTGTAAGTGTCCAATTTGTGTTTAAGGCGCGGTCAGTGCTCAAATTTCCGCTTTTACCCGATTTCCCTGATGTTTCTGTCCACACAAACCCACGCTCAACCACCCAATCTCAAAGCGACATAGATACACCCCAAGAAACATTGAACTACAGCTAATCATGTCGGCCACCGGTGGTGTAGAACTCCGTCAGAGAAATCCTAGAACAAGTATGCCTCAGTCTACAGGAGAAATCTCAGGCTCTACTCTGCAGTTTTATGAACGCTCACCAACAGCGACACCAGCTCAAACGCGTTCCGGATCACCCACTCATGGTTCACCTATCCCACATACCTCAGCCGAGACGATCAAGTTTATGAACGATCTCCACGAAATCGCAGGTAAAGACACGACATCCGACATTACCAACTCCACCGCCACCATGACTTCAGCTGGTGTAATTGATGGCAGCGTTTACGTTTCTACCGCTATGAAGATGAAGTACCTTGCGGTTTACTTCTTCTTTAACCTGGGCTTGACCCTCTACAACAAGGCGGTGATGATTAAAGTAGGTCTTTCCACCAATCTAATAGTTCCCCTATTTCCTTCTTGAGCTCGATGGCTGTGCAAAATCTTATCATGTCGTCGACTTCGCCACCAAGACTTAGGCTACGCGATTATCTCGCTGCTTGTTCTCTGCGTTCAATCTGTCGTTCAGTCAGTTCGTCGCGTGCGCCATTCCCTCCCCCAAAAACTCAAAATCACAAGAAAGAGTTGCGGAAGTCAGATCGTTTGTGATTTTGCTGCTCAGCCATAATTGCTCTGTTGATTCTCCAAGAGACTATCTAGAAGTTGAGATTAACGGACCACGCTGCAGTTCCCGTTCCCATTCCTTTTGACCGCTCTTCACGCTGCAGCTGGGGCACTTGGAACCGCCGTGTTACTTTCATGCGGTTACTTCAATCTGACACCCATCACATCCAAGGACAGCTCTGTCCTGTTGCTGTTCTCGCTCTTGTACACGGCTAATATCGCCGTCTCTAACCTCTCCCTGTGAGTTCTCACCCCAAGCTCTCACCCTACAATACCCCTAACCTCAAAATTAGTCATATGGTGACTATTCCGTTCCACCAAGTCCTGCGCGCCACGGCTCCGATTTTCATCATCGCCATCTACCGCGTTTTCTACCGCTCCACATACCCCCTCGACATCTACGTCTCCCTCCTCCCCATCATTGTGGGCGTCGGTCTCGCCACCTACGGCGACTATTACTATACGCGCCTCGGCTTCGTCATGACTTTGCTCGGCACCGTTCTCGCAGCGCTTAAAACCGTCGTCACGAACCGTATCCAGACCGCCGGCATTCACCTCAGCGCGCTCGAGCTCCTGTACCGCATGTCTCCGCTCACCTTCCTGCAGTCGCTCGTTATGGCCTATCTCAATGGCGAAATTGCGGGATTCCACGCGTTTACGCACGCGCCAGACAAGTTTTCCAACGCCGCTATTCTCATCATCCTGGTCAACGGACTCATGGCCTTCGGGCTGAATATAGCAAGCTTCTCGGCGAACAAGAAGGCTGGAGCCCTCACGATGACGGTGGCGGCCAATATCAAGCAGATCCTAACGGTCTTGCTTGCCATCCTCTTCTGGGACTTGAAGGTTGGGTGGATCAACGCTCTGGGTAAGCACTGCTGTTATCTATTTGAAGACATGAGTTAATGGATCACAGGCATTGCCCTCACCCTCGTGGGCGGCGCGTGGTACGCGCGTGTCGAGATGGGCGGAGGGAAGGCGGGGGAGGGGGCGAAGATGGAGGAAGGGGAGGGGGAGAAGGAGGAGTCTACAAAGACTCCTTGAAGACTTCTTCCCCTGGCCGGGTCACGTGGTGGGCATCCCACTGGGGGTGTGCCCACCTGGGAAACCATTCACCGGGCCGTCCCTTCTTCTTGCTGGATCCTCCGGTGTGGGGATTTGTACCATTGGCTAAGTAATCACTTGGCTATTTCTTTTGTTCTCTGCGGGCTTGCTCAATACCCCCGTCTGCGTTTCGCTATGTTGAACAGATCGTTGGTACGATCTATGTCTAGCCACAATTAATGATGCTTCCAACCATGAGTTTCGATATGTGCATCTGAATTGCCCGCTACAACTTAGAAGCCTGCTTCAACGATTGACCCTTTGGGAGTATACCCATCTGGAAAGTTTGCTCGTTCGGCCAATCTTTTTCTTTTGCTAGGTCCTCCTATGTGAGAAATTCTTTACTAACGGCTAAGTCTTGACCTGACCATTTCCCTTTATTCACTGCAAGCTTTTATGAAAAAGAGATACTCAGTGCGCGTTCATGTACTTGGAGGGACCACTATTACGGCCTCTTATCTAGCTCAAAACAACCGTGCTTTTCGATATGCTTTCCCACATGCGCGCCCGAACTCCTCGCTAAATTGCCCCCAAATGCCCTGTGGAACATCTATAACAGGTATCTATATGTCCGTATCTACAAATCCTCCCTCCCCGGCCTACTGACCTCCCACTCCCTCCTCGCCATCGGCATTCCCAGCCAAAACGCCCATAGTCGACTTGCCTCAATCGCAAAAATCCTTCCAAGTTTCCCGGGGAGCTCAATCCAGCTTCTTAGTACATACAAATAGGTACGCCATACAAGAGTGAGCTCAGCCATGATGCTTTCCCAGACAGTTTCTTCTTCCGAGTCATCAGGATAGAGGTGAGGGATGTCCTCTTCGTCTTCGTCGTAGAGAGGGGTTTCTGACTTGGTATTTTCCGGTATAGGCAACGATTGTTTTGGAAGCGTCATTTCCTGAAGCCGGCCAAGAGCTGTCAGGCTGTTGGAAACGCGGTCTAGGGTATTTACTAGCGCTACGAGCTCTGTCCTGCGTAATGGAGGATTCTCCCCATTCTTCGTCTCATCGTACTCGAACAACACCTTGAGTGCTGTGCCATAACCGACGGTTTGGAGCTTCCCCCAAAGCCGGCACTTGTCGCAACCCACACAATCCATTAGGCTACTCACGTTCCTGAACCGGTTGCGGAAGTCCTCTTTCAGTTGCGTGTCGTGAGAATTCTGGAACATGGTGTTCTCGTCAAAGATACGGGGTTGCTTTGCCGCGGCGTCCGCAAGAGCAAGGACGGCGGTGCGAGTACTGGAATCCTGCATAGCGTCACCAGAGCAAAAAGTATAGTTTTTGAGGTAGGTGCGGAGTTTTGTGACGGCGCGGAGGAGAAGGGCGTAGTTGAAGTAGAGGTTTGAAATACGTTCTGGGTGGGTGGCTAGCCGATCCTGGTAGCATTGGAGATTGGGGCCCCAGGTCCCAGTAGTTTGATTGAGGTAGTCGTTACAGATGTGGGTGGTGATAGAGGCGTGCATGCCGCTTATGATGCGATAGAATACACGCTTTTCAAGGCATTCGTCGTCCAGGGAGAGATCCAAGGAAGGGGAGCCGGCTTGGATGACGGTGCGGAGGTCGTTGGCGGCTTGGAAGATGCCCAGGGGTTGTGGGTTGCCGGTAAGGGTAGTTGCGGAAATGTCTTTGGAGAAGCAGTTTTCTCGGTAGATGGAGTCCCAGACGTTGGCCCCTGCGTAGCCGGTGAAACGCTCAGGGTTCTCTACTAGACTGACATAGTCGCCTTTTGCGGTTGCGCTTTCGTCTTCTGGAACACAGTAATCCCGGTCATCACATTCATCGTCATATTCCACCACGCAGCTTTCTCCAACGTTGTCACCTAGTGTTCCCTGCAGCGGTCTTCGACTGCCTCGTTCTTGCTGCAACAACCGCCCCGGGTGTGCTGCTTTGGGTCCTTCTAATTTGCTAAGCTCTTTTGCTCTCCACACGAGAGGTATGTCTTTCTCATCTTCAAGCGTGTCGACCTTGCAAGCTATGTTGCCGCATGTCCCTGTTTCGTCGTCCCAGGCGCGGACCGGACATGTTTTGTCAAATAGGTTGAGACGGTAGTAGGCGAAGAAGTCGGTAGATTGGGTTATCGCTTTAAGGGAAGGTGAGAGGGCCTTGTTGAGCGAATCGAGAGCATAGTAAGAGGCACATGCGTCGGAGACTATGGCTTTGGGGTCAATCTGGTCTATAGTGAGCCGATGAGCTTTCAGAAGACGGCAACAGAGCCTACAGCGCAAGTTTCTGAAGCAGTTGGTTTCCAATTTCCCGCTGGGTCACTTAAAGCGTGAGCAGGTCCTAGCAGGGCAAAGACTGCTAAGTAAAACCCCTTTGCGGCGGACCGCATGTTGCTAGCGGTCGGAGGCACTGAGGATGCAGACAAGTGATGCTATTTCAACAAGCCTTGCCAGTGTTGCTATGTTTCACGATCTCCTTCAAGGAATTCGGGGATTTTTATTGGAAAAGTTGGTTCAGTTGGTTCTATTGGTAAGCGGATGCAGCTTTGAAGGGTAAGGAAAGGAAGCGGGAAACAGGCTTTGACAGTCTGAACAAAGGGCGTTCAATTCTCCTAAATTGTTTCAAGAATGTGAAGGGATTGTGTACACAGCGAAAGGTATCATAAACAATCAAAGTGAAAGCACAGACTGCTGTAGCAATATCTGGCCTCTCCTACCTACTGCTATATCATCGTAGTGAACCGCGGAAACTCTATTATTAGCATCATTTTTGCGCTAATCGCGGCCGTACCTGTTACAGTAGGCCCGCAAAGCGCGTGAGTTAATTAATTATCAAAGTAGAATTAACGAGATTACTTATTTTTCTTGCTTTATGTTTCATGGAAGGCCCATCGCAATTGTAAATGAGAGACATTGTGTACAGTGCCTCAAGACTCTGGTTGTAGGTTGACCCTTCGAACGCCATGACAACCACTGCCCGCCGTCTATCCTTGAACCATCAATCTCGACTGACATCGTTCAGGAGTCGATTTCATGATTAATGTCTTTTCTCCCGAGACTTCCGATACGCTTCCTTAATGAGCCGCCAGCTCTTCGAAGCGATGAACTACGACGCATATTGCCTTCCCATTCGCTATACTTCTGTCCGTCGCTTGTAGGTCGTGCTTCCGCGCCAGAAGTAATAGGACGGCGAGGGGCCATCTCGATACCGGAATCGCCGTCGGCAATACCACGGCGATGGTTTTTGTGCTCCTTCAAGGCTTTCTCTATTGAGTATGACGGCTCACCTTTGCCCTTTAGGTCATTGGGGTGGTATTGCTACCCAAAACATTAGTAAAAATTAATGTTCGGGATCAGTAATCCAACGTACCACGCCGGGCCAGCGCTTGTAGTTACCTCCATTCTCAATATTCATATCTGCGCCTTCTTCATACTCGTATTTGCGCCCCATCGAATCAGTCAATCCTATAGTCAGCATCAGTCAGTTTATCTGTTCTCGGCGCTCAAAGTGATGGAAACGCCTTACCTGGCGGAACGATCGCCACCCCATCCAATGGCCGATGTTTCTCAATGCTGTCTTGGATTTTCTCTTTGGGTGTAGCTTTTAGCGCCTCTTCATTTGAAGCTCTGACGGCCTCGACAGGACTGAATGTGGAAGAGGTGTTTCTGGCAAGTAAGGTCGCATCGTAAGGACCTTCGTGATGGTAAGCCCCTGGCCCAATATTGTCTAGACTATCGATGACATCCGGGCCCACGTGATTCTTCTTGCGGAGGTGTGGTGCGCGGTTCGCGAGCTTGGTGTCTCGCTTGATCATCTCAAGAGGTCGGTACGATGGATCACCATTGAAGCGAGATGAGGGAGAGCCATTTCTGCGTTGACCTCGAGTAGAACCACCGGTGGAAGTTGGGATTTGGGTAGATAATTGGCTTAGCCGATTAGAGACGCCGGAATCACCACTGAAGGCAGAGTATGCTTCTTGGCGGCGACTGGGAGGTTTGTCCCGGCGGGAACTGGCCGCATTGGACGGCGAGGGATATCCATTTTGTCTGTTCGTAATTGTGTTTCGGACGTGCATAGAAGACCTTTGTGTCTCACCAGACGAACTTGCTGTAGGCTGATGGCTGGGTAGAGGGTCGAATGTGGAACTATAGTGGGTTCCCGGGCCGGTTTCTTGGCTTGGCTCTGGAGCATTGAGTGGGTCGAGTAGGTACTTTGAAGCCTGATCAAGGTATCAACTGTGAGGGAGTCTTGTCTAACGAGTGATGTTATCGTCATACCCATTGCTTATCGTGCGCTGTCATGGTCTGGATACCAAATATATCTAAAGACTGATGCACCTTAGGAATTTGTCAGCAGCTATAGGAACTAACTATGCTGTGTAGGTAGGTTAGGTGTGAATGAGAATATGTTCGCTAAGGCTAGAGGAAGAAGTAATAGAGATAAGTTATACACGAACTCGTATCAAGAAACCAAAGCCACGCGGCTGCAACGCCAACGTCACCTGTGCCGCTTACCGATCTAAACCTTAAAAGTGGGGCCTTGCAAGCTATACGTACACTAAGGTAGTACCACAAGACCACTCTATCTTTTTCGCCAGTCATCATTGTCCGGCTTACTGATGGCACTGGTTGACTATCCTGACTCGGACGACTCGAATGAAACACAAGGGAGGGTACATCCAGAGACTACAGGAAACGCTGGTGACAGCGATTCATTGAAGAGCAAGGGCGCCGGTGACCCGAACCCTGGTCTACCGCCATTGCCAAAAACCTTCCGTGATCTCTATGCTTCAACATCAAGAACCAGCAACAACGACGACCCAAGCTTACATGACGGGCGCCTGCGAGCTGCCCCACATGTTGAAGGGCAATGGCCGACCCATGTGTATATAGAGTGTGAGTCTCATGTTTGGCTTCCAGGCTTCGCTACTGGTCGAGATAGCTGATGGGTAGGAGGGCATCCTTCAAAAGAAGAGTCAAGCCGTCTACATAGCTTGCTAGCCAGCATCAACCATCCACAACCTTCAGCGGGTCGTTTTCATAGTTTGTTGATTAGTGAACTTGGTGCAGAGTTGCCCCTTCACATAAGTCTTTCACGGCCGATTGTACTTCTCGCTCATGAACGTCAACCTTTTATTGATGCTCTGACTCTTGCGATCAGCAAGTCTGGTATACGTCCGTATGTTGATTTCCAGGTCTGCAAATAGTTTTGTTCTGACAGAATATGACCAGACTCGAGATATCCGCCAGGGGTCTCGGTTGGGTCGCTAACTATGAGAACACTCGGTGGTTCTTGGTAATGCAGGTTCAAAAGCCTCCTGGAAACGAACTGAACAAGCTTCTCCGAGTCTCCAATGAGACTGCAAAGGCCTTCAAACAGCCACCGCTCTATACCGAACAACTCCCACCTGGGATGGATGATGGTTCCCGAAAGTTGAGCCAACGGAGCGTCACCGGGAAGACAGCGCGGGAGAAAGGTTCGTCTACTGGATCGCACTCCCAGAAAGGGCTATCAAGCGACAAAGATCTGGATATGTCCCCTAACTTCCATATTAGCATCGGATGGATGCTCAAAGCCCCATCTCAAGACATGGTTCTGACGCTCAACAGTGTATCCGTAGAACAGTCAGCGGGATTTCAAGTCTCTGTGGATACTGTAAAGGTCAAAATTGGGAACGGCGTCATTGTCGTGCCTCTTTCGTCAAAGAAAAAACTATCAGGTGGAATCATCGACACGTAGGCCGATGATGCGTAGAGAATGGAGTCGAATTTTTTCGATGAACATAGAAAGTAGATTAGCATAGAAGATGAAAACTGTAGCCTTTGCGATAGCACATCATGTTCCACGAAGGTACAATCAGATAATCTGAAAGGCCTTCGGTATACTCGTAGAATCATTTGTCGTCAGCAGCGAGAGGCATGTAAGACAGGCCTTGATAAATCTATGCAACTCTCAGAGCTACATTTATATACTGTCACACTGTATGGTCTGACTCTATATCACTTTGAGCTAAGTAAGATCAATTAGTAATTAATTGAGTGTGTTTTGCATAAGTCGAAGTCGAGGAGAGGTGGGAAAAGGGGGTGGAGTCTCTCGCGACAAACTCTCACTTATTATTTTCTTGCCCCTGGCGCGTCTGCGGGCTCGGTTAACTAACGGCCATGTTTGTTCCCCTGCCCCTACAAGTATTCCGTACAGCGATTAGTGCTACCGATTTCTCCGTGGAAGTCTGTAACGTGCCGAGAAGCTGGTCTGCAACGAAGGAGATGGCTTGAATTGCTTCATATTCGTTGAACGCCCCTTCTCCCCCTGTACAAAGACTTGGCAAATACCAAGAACCCGTCAGAAATAGGCAGTATGAAGAAAAGTATGATAGCTCAAGCATCCCATGGATCCGGACCCCCAAGCGATTCTTTGCTACCTACCGTAACAGACGCTAATCTCAGAGTACTGGCAGGTACGGCTGCGCATGAGTGTGTCTCAGAAGAGGCACTTGTGCATCTCAAGTCCTACAAGTACTCGAGCGTGGATAAATCTCTCATTTCGAAATATATCTTGCGGCATTACGTACCTTCAACACTTCCCTTTCGATCTAGACTTAGGCACTGATTACCCAAAACACACAGTGGAATGCTGCCGTCGAGCTATTACCATTATGGCTGGCGCCCAATATGGTGACACTTCTGGGATTCTTTTTTATTCTAGCCAACGTTATATGCCTCGAGATATTCATGCCAGATTTAATAGGGCCGGTAGGATAGCTCATTTCTTAAGTCGTTCTGCGGCGGATTCTTACTCTGGGTACTAAACGGCGCCCTAGGGTCCGCCATGGTTGTACTATAGCTTTGCTTTCGGGTTGTGGATGTGAGAAGATGGGGAAATCGGGCTCTGCGACATTGGAGCTGACTTGATCTGCGGAGACAGGTACTCGACTATGGACAATATTGATGGCAAGCAAGCACGAAGAACAGGACAATCAAGTGGGCTAGGAGAGCTTTTTGAGTACGGCCCCTCCAGCTACACGACCGACGGATCCAGCGTTAACAATGTCGTAGCCATGGAATCGACTCTTTGAATTGTACACTGGCAAGCTTGTGTGAGACGGCTGTGATGGGCCTAGGGCCTTCTCGGAAGGGTGTCTTCACCGCTCTAATACCATGTCTACCTATGTTCTTCTCAACCTGGGAGACCTATCACACACACACCCTGTATCTCGGATACTTCAACGGACCCACAGGTAGTTCTGCACGTTCTCATTTCTTGTACGTACGCTGACATTATAACGGCAGAGGGGTTAATTCTAGCATGCACGTTAATGATACTATCTGGCTACTATGGACCTCACATCTGGACTCGACCCATTACCGATCTTGTCGACCAGCCCGAAATTTTTGGCTCATCCTCTCTTATAGATCTATGGATCCCAATTCTACTGTTTTCGTTCTTTGTCGCCCACCTTCCGGCATGTGTATACAATGTTGTGAAGGCTCGTCGGGCACATGGTCTCCCTGTTGCTCCAGTGTTCCTGGAGTGGACACCTATGGCTGTCTATACCGGAGCCATCGGTGCATGGCTCTACTCGCCATACTCGACCCTCATGCGCGACAATAGACTAGTGCTTTTCTGTGTGACGATGTCATTTGTCTTTGGGCGTATGACAACCAAGATCATACTTGCTCATCTGACACGGCAGCCGTTTCCTTACTGGACCGTCATGCTAGTACCTCTAATAGGAGGTGCTGTCCTAGGTAATTTACCAAGAATAGGCCTACCAGCCGTAAGCGCGCACGTCGAGCTATGGTATCTGAGGGCGTACTTAGCCTTTGCCCTGATCGTATACTTTCGTTGGGCGCTCCTAGTGATCAATAGCATCTGCACCTACCTGGGCATAAACTGCCTGACGATAACCAGCCAAGCTGCTCCCAACCAGAGCACGGTAAATGGGAAAGTCGGTGCCGGTGCCAGTGCACCAGCAGTGGAAAAGCAGGCCTCGGTTGGGGGATTCTCTCGGAAAGGGGATTGAAAGGCCATGGCAGGAACGTTGGCTTCATGAGTATATGGTGAGCTACGCGAATCGTGCTGTTGATCGAGTGATTCGTTGCATAGTTGCATCTGTTTGGGAAGGGCTGTCGTCTGCTTTACAGGTTGGGCAGCATAGCCGCATTTGCAGTGGAGGGATTTAGAGGTGACATAAGATGGGAAACTCGATTCATATTCAAAGATCAGTAGGTAACCACCTAAGTAAACGTAGGATAACGTAAACGCCGTGGTGTTACCATCATAATTTTGCTACGTCACAACCATGCCTGTTTTGTAATATGGAAGGGAGGTTGCCGTCTTTGATAAATTACCTTCAAGACTTTTCCATCCCTCCTTCGACCCACAACCGTAACGACACTGTCAGGCCCGTTATCCCTGACTTCCAGCATGTTGGTCCATTTGACTATCAGGCAAAACATACATCGTTGAGCCCAATGAACGGGCTGCAGCAATGCTCCTTCACCGTGCAATTGCATCAGTCAAACAAACAACACGAACTTGAGTGGCACTCGGTATTAGCTTAATGTACATGGAGGCCTCAGGCTAAAGAAATAAACGCTACACAAGTAACACAACAACAGAAGTCCTTTTGTGGACCCAACGCTATCAAGAGAAAGTATACATCAATTTCCAACAATTAGGCAAAAAATGGCTCATCACTTCTTTCCTCCAAGACCTGGGATGCCTAGCGATTTG
>JAABUW010004156.1_pt1 | contig 19850 bp, 7 predicted proteins | sample 5560081 | NCBI WGS metagenome assembly JAABUW01 (sample SAMN10711882, study PRJNA513363) | rock metagenome | isolation source: Antarctica rocks | place: Antarctica: Victoria Land, Knobhead sud
TCGGCGTCAGTCGCCAAGTCTACGCCGAAGCGCAGCCTATCCTCTACGGCGGCAATGTCTTCATTTGTAAGGACCCGGCAGTCCTCCATACCTTCTGCGCCAAGATCGGACCCCGGAACTGTGCAGCCCTGAAGGAGCTGGTCCTGAAGGAATACGGTTACAGCGGGGTCTCGAAAGCCATGAACCACGCCGCCTTTACGATGCTAGCTAGTGGTGGGGCTGTCAACCTGAACCGTCTACACCTAGACTGCGAGGTCCATGCGGGAGGTGGAAAGCTGCTTGCGAGACAGATGATGCGGGATGGACATTTCTGGTTCGAAGCTGTCGGCTCTGCCAAAGGAAAGCGGGACGCAGCCATTGACATGTTAGATGCCGGGTCGAATGTGGTGATCGACGCGCATAAGTTGAAGTATAATCCGATCGGGGACAAGGCCATGGCTGTGAAGGTCAAGGAGGGGCTTCAGGAATTCCAGACTGAGCTGAAGCTGTTGCTGGAGATGGGAAACTAGACGTCATTGGTCGGCATCCCGATGACATGGGCAAGCATGAATAGAGCGGGAGCATGCTATGTTGCTGGTAGCTTATGCGGGACATATTCTTTAGACTACAGGTCTGCTATGCGACCGATGCAGGCAGGTGAGCTATACTGGGTCAATTGGGGCACTCGGCAGCTTCTATCGACCTTGATCCGCATCCACTTAGCCTGGGTCAATATGCATGTAGGTTTATCTTCTGATACTAGCTACACAGAATTTTATAGCTACACAGAACTCAAGAGCCACACAACATACAAAAACACCCCAAGGGCCACGCATCTTACATTGGAACTCACAACCTACTCCTACGCCAGGAGAAACAATTCATCAGTTGTACTACTGGCACCGAAATCGTAGCCGTCGATAGCCCAGAGGTAGCCCTTCCTACATGACTTCTCGTAGGCCTTTACATCAAGGCAATAAATCTAGGCCACTTCGTCTTGGTAATGCCCAGAAGCCTCCCCTTTTCCCCACGCCCCCGAGAACACACTTGCTCTCGCACCAACACATAATGATCCTTACAGGCCTAGCCCACTAACCACTCTGATTAATCCAGCACTGTCGTTCGCGTGGATCAAGCCCGGAAGAAGGCGTGTCATTATCTGATTCATGCTTCTGGTAATACTAGCTTGTTAGCATGTCCCCGTCATCTCGAAAAAATGGTATAATCGACCGTCGGCTCTTGCGAAGAGGAATCGTGGTAACGAGCGCGCTGAGCTGGCGTGCTTTACTGGTTCGATAACCGTCTCGACAGTGCCGTCTCCCGGCGATAGGCCCCCCGATCAATCCGTCAATTTCTCCTTTCATCGAGTGCCAATGAATGAGAACACCAATTTTTATAGGCGAGATGGAGACTTAAGAGGTGCGATCAATCTTTAGTTATCTACTCGCTTATGAGTGTGTACAGGTAGCTGGAAAATTGGACGAAAAAAGCAAACGTGATTGCGTAACAAGTCAATTGCTGTGGAGAAAAGCAGTAATGAAATGAAACTAGATGTATGCTGATTTGAGGATCTGTGGACGAGACGAGAGATAGAAATTCTACTCGCAGCCTCTCAAAGCGAGGATAGTAGAGTGGCACTTTCAGAAGTCTCCTTGGGGAAGATAGTAGATATACGATACATACGCACGTAGGATGCCGCACTAGCATTTCTACTATAGCGCAACGCATTGATGAGGATGTTCCGTTTTGAAAGAACCAGCTGTCTAGAGCAAAGCTCTCCTCGTAAGAAAATAACCACCTTGCTGAAGGATTGAAGGCTGATGACTAGTTACGCAGAAGCTTCACAAAGTCTTGTCTCAGTGCTTGGTGTACGAGCTGGAGTCCAGAAGCAAGGGACCTGCGCCCTGAGGACAATGTAACGTCACAGGCCAAGGAAAGTTGCATTCGGTTATTAATCTGGACACAGCCTAGCGGTTGGACGTCGAATGGCGATATCGAAGCAGAAGCGTTGATTGAAGTAGTTGTATCGGAGTAAAGTAGTGCCGGCGCTTCGCTATTAGCAATTTCACAACGCTTGCAAATCCTAGGTTTTATTTTTAGATTCTCACCCCTGTTATCTTAATTTGTTAGTAGATGCTTGGAGAATATCAAATACAGTTAAATAGTTCTTAATCTCTTAATTAATTTTTTAAAGCTTTTATTTTATATATATTAATCGATTATAGATATTAAGTCGACTTCGCAAGCATAATTTATTGCAAGATTAACTCTATTATTAAATCTAGATCTATTTAACTTTTTTATAATTATTAAAGATTTAATACAATTGTTGCAAAAACTTATTATTATTCTATAACTATCTATTAATAGAAAAACTATCTACAAAGCAATTAAGATTTTTTTTTTTTTTTTTTAAAACAAAAGTCTTTTAAAAACTCTATTTATTAATAGTTTGCAATATAATTAAGTATTAAAGATAATATTCTTAAATTTATTACAATAAACTAATTTTATATTGTAAAAAAGAGTAAAATATTAGTATTTCTAGATCTACTATCTATTGTTTCTTAAAATACAAAAAAATTAGTTAAAAGAAAAAACAATTTGTAAAACTAGATTGATTGCGTCGAATCAATTAATCGAGTTCGAATCAATTAATCGAATTAAATTAAATCAAATCGATTTTAAAAGTTAGAACTAAAAAGTCGAGTTAATTTCTAAAGTTAAAATCGAAAATCGACTTAAATCAAGTTAAGATTTAGAGATAAAATCGAAATCCAACTCGAAAAACCGACTCGAATTATTATTTTTAATAAATTCTATTATTTTTAGTAATAATTTAATAGAAAGAGTTAATTTATTGTATTTAATTAATAATTATATTAGAAATATCTATCTATAATAGTATTACTATAATATATTACCATAATATATTATCTATAATAATAATAAATCTAAATTTAAACTTTTTTATACTATTTTTAGTAATTCTTAGTATAATAATGTTATTTTCGATTTCTTAACAATTTGATTTAATTTCTAATATTAAAATCGAAAATTAAGTTAAATCGAGTTAGATCGATTTTAAAATAATATTAACTCGATTGAGTTTTAAGTCGATTTCTAATATTAAAATTATTAAGTCGAATTAATTTTAATAGTTAGAGTTGAAACTCGATTTAACAATTAATCTATATAAAACTACAAAGTAAACAACTTTATATTATCTAACAAATAGATATAATTAATTATATAACAAAACAATTAATATTCTTCGACAAATTCTTGTTTAAATTAATAATAAAATAGTAATATATAATATACAAATTTATTAAAATAGATATTAGATAGTATTAAAATATTAAAAAAAAATATACAATATATTATCTATCTATATTGTAAACAACTATCTATTAAATATTGATATTAAAAAAAGCTATTACAATAACAAAAAACTCTATTAATAGATTGTTAATAAACTTCTATCTTACTATAATATATATTTAAAGTTGCAAAATATAATCTGCTTAAATAATATTTCTATTTATCTAAATATTTATATACAATAGATAATTAAAGCAAAAAAATATCTAATTTATTATCTATTTTTGTATTTATTAAACTACAATTTTATTAAACTTATATTTAGTATTCTTAAGATTTAAATACAATAATATTAATAAAATTTGCAACTTTAGTTTTAAAATAATTTCGAAAGTTTTCTACAATATATTATTAATATATCTAAATATAATAGATTTGCGAAAGAATATTATAAGTAGTATAGATTTAAGAATAATTATAAGATTCTACAAAGAAATCTAAATATTTAATCGAGACAAAAACAATAATATTAAAGAAAATATATTAAATTATATATAGAATAGATATTAAATTCGATATATTTCTATTTTATTAGTAGACAAAATAATATAGTTTAAGAGTATAAATAATATTTAAACCAGTATTTTATATAGCAATACAATAGATTTTTCTATTAATAATTTTTTTTGTATATATTAGATAGAATAAAGTCTATCTTTATATTAAAATAACTATAGAATCTATACTCTTCTTATATTGCTAGTAGAGATAGTATTTTAGTATAATTATATTTTAAATTAGTATTTTTTCTTTTGTAAATACTGTTAAAATTAGTATATTTATATAAATCTATTAATTATAATAGTATTTAGATTTTTGTCTATATAAATAAACAATATATTAATAATTTAAAATTGTTAAATACTATTAATTTAATTAATATAATACTATAGATATTCTAATATTTGTATTAAAACAAAATATATTTTAAATAATAAATAAAAATAATCTTTGCAAAATATAGAAAATATAAAAATTGCAAATTAAAATACTATCTATCTATTTTTGTCTTATATATAGAAATAAAATCTATATTTATGTTAAAAATAAATTAAAAACAAATATATTTTTATAGAATATAAAAAGATATAGTTAAATTATCTATAATAATTTATATATAATTTTAAATTAATAAAGATCTATTTTAAAGTTAGTAATTAAAAAATTAAACAATTTTAGATTAATAACTACTTAATATTAATACAAATACTTGTTTTTTATTATTATATAATTCTTTAGTTTAAATGTTTGTCTTCTTATAGTATTTCTAGTTTTAATAAGATAGATACAATCTTTTAAATAATTTGTAACTATCTTTTAATTTTAAAACTATATAATAATATCTTTTTTCTTTGTTTTTAAATTAATAGAATTGCTAGATAGATTTATAAGTAGAGAATACTAATATTGTATTAATATTAAAATAACAATGGTAGTAGCAAACACTATAGAAAAAGATAGAACAAATATAGAAATTATTGTTAATTAAGATTAATATATATATTGTTACTATAATATTGTTAATATTTTTACAAATAAATATAGATAAATAAATTAAGAAACTACAATAGAAAAAATCTTAAAATATTATTTTCTATTAACTATAATATCTATTAATTTAACAAAACTATTAATAATATTTAACTAAACAATATTTTTTGTTGTCTTAATTAACTAATTAAAAATCTTAATATTTAATTTTTATTTAATCTAAGCAATTGTTACTTAACTTATAGAAAATATAAATCTATTTTATTATTTTAGAAAATTGCAAAGTAAGAAAAAAGAAATATTAACTAATATATATTTTATTTTGCTAGATATATAATTAATCTATTACTCTATTTGCAAATTAGTAAATTTATAATAGCAATTATTATTTGTTTAGTATATATTGTATTTATTAAAGTAGATATTGGTACTATATTGCTATTTTTCGATTAAAATTTTGCAATAGTTGTTAGAATACTTTTTGCAATTTTATCTATTTATTATCTATTTCTTTTATTGTATAATTTAAGTTTAACAATAATATAATAATTTTAATTAAGAGTATTTATTAATAATAATAGTTAAAATAATAGCTTAATTATTATTATTTCGATCAAGTTAATTAATTGTTTTAATAATAATCTTTAATTTATAATTAGAAAAGTATTTCTATTTTAATCTTAATATTAATTCTATCTTATTGTATTAGATATCTATTATAATATTAGATAGTATTATTTTCTATATTTTGTTTCTAATACTATCGAATTTAATACTAATAATAATAGAAATTAAGTTATTAATATATATTTTTTAAATATTTTCTTCTCTAGTTTTAGCTCTAGAATCTTTGTACTAAATTTATTTTTTATTTAGCTATTAGTATTAGTATTAGAAAATATCTTTTCGAATTATTTAATATAAGAATTAAAACAATCTATAATACGCAAAAATATTTTAATTCGAAAAAAATACTATTGTTTTAGTTATATTTAATAGTTTTTTTTTTTTTTTTTTTTAACTTATCTAAATTGTTGTTTTATTCTATATTGCTTATTTAAAATAGTAATAATATAGAAATTTATTCTTTTTATTACTTTTTAAAAGATTTTTAAATAATTATTTAATTTTTGTTTATCTCTATTATAGATTAATTAGATTTAACTCTCTTTGTTATATTAGATAAATTCTATTCTATTTTTATTAATTTCGATAATTATATATAAAATAATTGTTAGATTAATCTATTTTTTTTTTAAAATTAAAATTAAAATTTAAATTGTACAATATAACAATATAAAAACTTGCAAAAAAAATATAGTAGATTAATTGCAATTACAATTATAATTTTTGTTATAATATTAGATTAGTAGTTTGTTAACTACATTTGTCGATTAAACAATTCTTTGTTTTAATTTTGCTTAATTTTTTAAGCTTAATCTTAATTAGATCTAAGTTAGATTAGATTAAATCTAAATTAATTTTTACTAAATATAAAGTCTACAATTTTATATAGTTAGTATTGTTTTATTTTTCTTTTTTCTTTTTTGTTTTTTGTTTTATATATTAAATCTAGTATAGATTGAAGTTCTATCTAGTTATTAATTTAGATATCTCTTTAATAAAGATTTTAAGTCTAGTCTCTAATATTACAAAAAATCTATACTTTTTGCAATACTTTTACGCGTTAAAATCTAATCTTCTCGAATATATTAATATTTATTCAATTATCGACTTAATAAAGTATTTCGAACTCTTATTAAAGATCGAGCTTATTGTAGAGAAGTTTGCTTAACAAATTATTCAAAATTTAGTCGAAATTCTATATTAATTTCGAGAGCTTTAGAATTAAGTACAATTTAATATTAATGCTATCTCTATTTTGTTTATTTTAAGTTTTTTTTTTGTAAAATTAGATTCGATATCTATAGTTGCAATTGTACAAATTGTTGCTTAAACTATAAATAATTAATCTATTTTTGTTATACAACTTTTATTGCTCTTTATAAATATTATTGCTTTTGTTATTTCTAAATTTAAGAAACTTTTCGATATACTATAATACAAAAAAAACAAAAATTAATTAAATATATAAGAGCAAAATCTTATACAATATATAAATATAAATTATAATTAATATTTTATTAATTAAGTTAAGATTGTCTATGCAAAATTACAACTTATTATAAATAAGAAAATCTATAATCTTATAAAATAAAATTAAATTAATAATCTTTATATTATTGTTTTTTTCGACAAATAATATCGAAATCTACGTTATTGTTATAACAATTTTTTCGAATTAAAAAATATATATTTGTATTTTTGCAAAACTCTAAAACAAGACTTTATTAATTTTGTTAAATATTATAATCTCTTCTATTAGAAAAAAGAATATTTTTAAATAAAAAATATTTTATTAATTAATTATATAAAGTACAATATTAATTATTTTATTTAAGTTGTTACTATATTTTAACAAACTTTTTAATAGCAAATAATTATTTATTTTTTAACAATAAGTTTAAGCTTTTATTAAGATTAAAAAAAAACTTTAGCAACTTAAATATTGTTAATTTTGTACTATTATAATTGTTGTTGCTTTTGTTAAATTAAAAAACAATTTAATTTTAATTAACAATTTATTAGAATTTTGTATTAATTTTTTTGTTTTTGTTGTTTTATTTGTATTAACAATTTTTGTAGTATTAAACAAGTTAATAGATTTAAGTTTTGCTATTGCTATTGTTTAAGACAAATTTTTGATTATTTTAAAAATTAAAGAAATTTACAATAAGTAAAAACTATACTACTACTACAAATTGCAATATTTGAACAAAATTATTAAAAAATATTTTAATAAGAAATCTTTCTTTTTTTTTGTTAATCTAGATAGTATTTCTAATATTAACAAAGATATTTTGCTATTAGCAAAAAAAGTCTAGTTTTTAAGCAAAATTATATTCGAAAATTAATTTATATATTCTTTTGTTTTCTAGTTTCTTTGTTTTTATTTTTTTTTAATTTTATAAGAAATTCTTAATTAAAATAATTTTAAAACTCTTTAAATTTAATTCTATATTTAAGAATAATTATATAATAGTTTTCTTTATTTTATATTAAATTTAATCTCGAATTTCTATTATAACTCTAATTGATAATAGAATTTTAGCTTATATTTTTATTAATAAATTTTTTGCGCAATAATATAATTTTTCTTTTTATTAATTAATTTGTTTTTGTAGACTTCGAGATTTTAATAATTAAGCAATCTTAACAAACAATATTATTTATATTATTAAAACTATTATAACTTTCGACAATTATATCGAAAGACTATTTCTCTATATTATTAAATTTAATTAATATTTTATTGTTATAGATCTATTGTAATTTTGTTATTATTCTATCGACGCAAACTTTAATTATAATATTTTTATAATATTTTTTTCTTTTTGTCTTAAATATTGTTATCAATTGTCTATTAAAATTTACAATACTATTTAAGAAAAAAAAGAATTTTTGTCTTCTAAGAAATTTTAATATATATAGAAACTCTAAAATTAAAGTATTTTTGCTTTTATTTATAACAATCAAATCTTTTCATTTAGTTTAAATCTATTTTGTTAAAAAATATTTAGTATTTTAGTTATTTATAAGAAACAACTTGCTTGCAAGAAGCAATCTAGTTTTGCTTTTTAAAAACAATTTAGTTTTGCTTATAAAAAACAATTTGTTTGTAAAAAGTAATTTAGTTTTGCTCTTTAAAAGCAATTTAGTTTTGTTTATAAAAAACAATCTATTTATCTCGATTTTAAATCTTGTTTTGTTTTGTCTAATTTAAAGCAAGAAACTTCTAGTTGTATTTTTTAAACTATTTAGAAAAAATACTTTTCGAAAATTAAATATCGAAGTCTTTTGTTTTTTAAAATTTTTATTAAATAATATACAAAATAAGTTAAACAATCTTCTATATAACTTAATATAATTAAGTTAGAAACTCGTAAATTTAATTATATTGCTTGCACAAAAAATATTAAATTTTTTAATATTATTTTTCGAAAGATAGATATTTTTCTAAATCTAGTTAAGAATTTGTTTAAATCTAAATTAGATTTTGCTTAAATTTCTAATTTATTAAATTTCTCGAAACTATTATTGTTCTATAAAGATATTAAGATTAATATTTATAATCGAAATTATTGTCTAGCACTTTATTAAATAGAAAAGAAACTCTATTTAACAATTTTTACTACTTAAGAAGATCTAGAATACTATTAACAAAACAAGAATATCAATTTAGTTACAATTCTATTTTTTAAATATTTTAAATTTCTTAATATCTTTTCTAAAAAAGAGATAGATATTTTATTCTTTTATTGTTTTTACAATTACACTATTTATTTTAAAAAAAAATATTTAGTTTTTAGTCTTTGTTTTGTACAATATAAATTATAATAAAGTTCTAAAACTTTGTTGCTATTTAGATAAGAATTTTAGTAAAAAATTTATTTAAGTTAATTGTTTTTAAACAACAATTTTTGTTCTTTTTGTTAAAAAATTCGAAAGTAGATTTAAATTCTATATAAACTATAAAGATCTAAATACTATTACAATTAAAAACAAATATTTTTTGTCTTTAATTTTCGAGATACTAAATTGTTTTAATTAAGTTAAGATCTTTATTAAACTAAATATTATTTTAGTGTTTAATCGACTATGTATTCGAGAAAAAGATAAAGTTCTTACTATTTTTTGTATTTGTTTCAAACTCTTCGAATATTTTGTTATATTTTTCGATCTATATAATAAATTTGTCTTGTTTTAGAAATATATTAACAAAAATTTTCGAAAATTTCTAAATAAGTTTTGTATTGCTTATCTAGATAATATTTTAATCTACAATAATAATAAACTAGAACACAAAGTTTATATTAAATTTATTTTTCGAAAATTGCGCAAAGCAAACTTATAAACAAATATAATTAAATGCAAGTTTTATATTACTTAAGTCTTATATCTAGAATTAATAATTATTATTAAAGAAATTAAGATAAATTCGATTAAAATAGATACTATTGTTAATTGATTTACTTTAATTAATATTAAAAATATTTAAAGCTTTCTAGAATTTGCAAACTTCTATAGAAGATTTATCTATATTCTATAACTATAGTAAAATAGCTATTTTGTTAATCTATCTAATTAGAAAGAATTAATCTTTTGTTTAATTTAAGAAATATTAATTAGTATTTACTATCTTAAAAAAAGTCTTTATTTCTAATATAGTATTTTGTTACTACAATTTAGATTACAAAATTATAATAGAAATCGATATTTTAAATTATATATTTAAAGATATTTTTTCTTAGTACAATAAAGAGAAAATTCTTTATTTAGTTGTTTACTTTTCTAAGAAATACAACTTAGTTAAGTATAATTATAAAATCTATAATAAGAAACTTATAACTATTATTTGCGTATTCGAAAAATAATATTTTAAGCTTAAAAACTTAATTTATTCAATTAAAATAATTACAAATTATAAAAATCTTAAGTATTTTATATTAATTAAACAACTAAGTTGTTATTAAATTTAATAGAGCAAGTTTCTATCTTAATTTAATTATCAAATTATATATTGCTCTAACAAAATCGATAGAAAATCAAATATTCTTATATATTGCTTAGAAGATTTTTCTAAAAAAAAGATATTTTTAATTCTTAATATCTATATTAATATTAGACAATTTTAAAAATTTATATTCTAGATTTTAAGATTGTTGAAAATTTTTAGTATTAAGCTATTATTCTAGATTCTATTTAATTATATTTTTTTTTTGTTTTTTTAGCTCTTTTTGTTATATTAGTTTTGATAGAGTTAAATATAGAAGAACTCAATATTAAGAACGTCGAATTTTAGTTAAATTAAGAAATTTCAAATTTTGACAAAAATTTAGAAAATATTTTTACTTAAATTTTGTAAAATTAAGTCGAAGTTAGCAATTAGTTTGTATCTTAAATACTCGAAGCGTTTTGCAATAAAATATATTATTATAATAGAATTTCTTTAGTTAAATATAAATAACGTTTTAATTTTTTGTACTTTCGAGAAAAAAAGTATATCTTTAACTTAAATTGTTTTTGTTTTTGCGTAATTTAGTTTGCTTATAATAGTATTGTCGATAGCTATATAAGAAAAACAAAATACTACAAATTAATTAGTCGAGTTTACTAATAGTCTAATATCTATAAATATATTTAACGCTTTGTACAAAACTATTATATATATATTTGTTTCAAATTTTCTAAACAAAAGACACAAAAATAATTGTATTCTCTTTTCGTTTCTAAATATTATTAATATAATATTTTTATAGACTATATAGATTCTTTATTGTCTAGTATCTTTATAGATATTATATATAGATGTATTTTTGTTTTTGTTAATTGTTTTATTAAGATAAGATATCTAGTCTCAATTACTTTTATAAAAGTAGAAAAAACAATTAATTGCTTTTACGCTTATATTTGAAAATACTACAAATTACTTAAATTCTTTGTATCTAATTAAGATATACAATTTATCTTCGATATTTAAAAATATCTTTGTTAAATACTAAAGATTAATATTAAGTTATCTATTGCTTATTACTTCGAGATTAATAGTTAAATTAAACAAGTTAATATTGTTATAGAATATTATTTTTGTATTTTTGTTAACTATATATAGAACAATTAAACTAAATAACTTTCAAATATTAAATTTGTTGTTAATAATATTTTTTTGTTTACAACTTTTGTTTTACTTTTTTTAATTAATTTAAGTTAAAATTTATATTTAGACTTTGAGTCTTTAGAACTTTTGTTGCTCAATTTTACAACTTAGATTCGAATTTAGTTAATTAATATTGAAAGTTTTACTTAGAAGATAGAAAAACTTATTTAGTATTTATATAATAAGATATTTGTTGTTCAAGCTATTTATAAGTTTAATATTAATTGCTTTTGTTGTTTTTGTTCTAAATACTTTGTAAATAACAAAGTCTAACTTAATATTAAGAATCTTAATATTGCTTGTTCTATAATTAAATTAAACAATTGTTATATTAACTTCTTTAAGATAAAATATATCTTTAAAAGAAATTCTCTAGTTGTTAAACTTAAGTTATCTATATCTATAAAAGTTTATTTTGTTTTTTATACTACTTTTGTTAATTATACTATTATCGATTCTTTGTCTAAACAATGTTAGAAATCTCGTAAATCTATTGTTGTTAAAAATAACAAAAAATCTTAATATATTAATAGTATTCTAAACTTCAAATATAATAGATATTTTAATTCTATTCTACTTAAGTACTATATTAACTAAAAAAAATTATTTTTCTATTTGAAAATCTTTCAATTTTCTAAACAATTGTTAACAAGCTCTTAATAAGTACTATCTAGTTAATTCTATTGTTAAGAAATTATATATAATATTTTGCGTTATTTCTAACTATTAATATTAAAAAGAATAAATAGTATCTTTAATCTTGCTTAAATCTTGCTTAGATAACAAAGATCTTCTTATTTTATCTTATCTAATTTAATAAATCTAGATATTAAGTCTTGCTTAGATTTTGCTTAGATAACAAAGATTTTTCTATTTTGTCTCAATAGTGTTTCGTTACTTCAAACGCGTTTAATTTTGGCTAAAATAATCTAATCTTGTTTAAATCTTGTTTAGATAATAGAGATTTTCTTGCTTTATCTTATTTGATTTAATAAATCTAGATATTAAGTCTCGCTCAAATCTTGTTTAGATAACAAATATTTTTCTATTTTGTCTTAATAGTATTTTGTTATTTCAAATATATTTAGTCTTAACTTAGTTAGTTTAATCTTATTTAGTCTTGTTTAAATTTTGTTTAAATAATAGAAATCTTCTCTCTTTATTTTGTCTAATTTATTGAATCTAGATATCTTGTTTTGTTTTTGTTGTTTCTTGTTTCAACTTAATTTAATAAATTCGAATATTTTGTTTTACTCTTATTTTGTTTTGTTTTTATTTAATTTAATAAATCTAGTTATTCTGTTTTATTTTATTTTGTTTCTCGAAATCTTCTTAACTCTTAATTCTTCGATTCTTTAATAGTTTGTTATATTGTTTTAATTATCTTACAAAAGTTCTATTTTGTAGAGAGAAACTACTATTATAGTATTAGATTAGCAGTTTGTTAACTATATTTGTCGATTAAACAATTCTTTATTTTAATTTTGCTTAATTTTCTAAGTTTAATTTTAATTAGATCTAAGTTAGACTAGATTAAATCTAAGTTAATTCTTACTAAATATAAAGTCTACAATCTTATATAATTAATATTGTTTTGTTTTTCTCTTTTCTCTTTTGTCTTTTGTTTTATATATTAAATCTAGTATAGATTAAAGTTCTATCTAGTTATTAATCTAGATATCTCTTTAATAGAGATTCCAAGTCTAGTTCCTAACAATTTTTGTTAATAGATAATTTGTTTAAATTTATTTGTAAATCAATTAATAGATTTTTTGTTAATAAATCTTTTATTAATAATATAGAAACAAATAGATTAGAAAACAAAAAATTAGAAAAAGAAAAATTAGAAAAAAAAATTAGATATAGAAAAAGAAGAATTAGAAAAAAAAATCAAATATTAAAAAATTAGATTTAGAAAAATTAAAAGAAGAAGAATTTAAAATATAATAACAATAATTAGTTTTTAATTAACAAATATATTTTTATATATTTTTTTTACTTATCGATTTTTTGTTGTATTTAGTAGCAATTGTATTGCAATTCTATTCTAATTTTTGCAATAAATATTAATAGCTTTCTTAATAACAATTTGTTGTCTATTAGATATAGCAACAACAAAAACAATAATATAAACAAGATAGAGATAGTAGAGTTGCAAATAAGATATAGAAATATTAGAATTTAATTAATATTTACAAATTTAGATCTTAATTATAGTTAATTAACTAAATTTGATGTTCTCCAATATCTACTAACAAATTAAGATAGCGAGAGTAGAAATCTAAAAATAAAATCTAGGATTTGCAAGCGTTGTGAAATTGCTAATAGATACCCGACGCTTTATCCTTAGCGCTGCTGCTCTTCTAGAATACTAAATACATTTCCTGCCAGACCACCTGTTGTGAGAGATCAACGTTCGACGGCTTTTGAAAACGTTGTAAGATCTTTATCGAGTCATGGTCACTGCAGATGACACACCTGCCCCTAAAAATAGCCTTTCTCTACCTCCGGAGCTTGCCGCCATCATCCTTTCTTAGGCGCCCGACGCGTGAAGCTTGAGGAGCCTCATTCTCTCTGCTCCTTGTTTCTATCATGGCTTTATTGCGACTTCAAGACTCATATTGCATGCCGTGCTCTTCAATGAGTTTGGATCAGCCTTGTTACCTATAGTGCTAGCAATAAATCACTGCAAACGCTTGACATTAGTAGATTTACATCATGCCGCATCTCAAAGAGAGGAATGGGTCAACCAGGAGATTTTAGAAAAGACTCGTGCAAATGATCTTTGCAAAATGCTTCGACCAGTACGGATACCAGACAATTGGACTCTCTCGAATTCATTGGCTTTGATCGAGTTCCATGGTGACGTGGATTGGTTTGTTTCCAATTATATTGCGACTCTCTCTAGTCCTTCTCAGAAAGAAGCAAAGTAGGAATGCGAGCCCCTCCGACGAAGAGAGATGGATCGTGTTCGCAGCGCGTTCTTCCGCTTCGAGTTGTACAGACGTGTGCTCTCCAAGCGCTATCTCTACGAGGAACGCCCTCATCCAGACGAGAGAAAGGAGATGCTTCCTGAGATATTCGCGGCCGGGGAGAATGAGCAACTGGCCCACAGCCTACGAGTATCTGCTGCACCGACTGTCCATAGGTATGTCTCAATTCTTCCTGAACACCACCAATCTGCTGATGTTTCAGCCTTCGATGATGTTGCGGAACATGACATACTATGGGGCAAGCATGAGATCCGGTACAACAAAGACGAGGAGCCACCATTCAAGAATACCTTTAAGGAACATTGCCTGTCTCTTGGTCTTGCATGGCTGCGTAAACTCGTAGCAGCAGATACCTACGATGAGCATTACCAGTTGCTGGCCCCAAAGACTGGCGAACAGCATACCGATTTTATTTTTAATGCCCTTTAATGATATGGATGTTGTCGGGTGCGGCAAAGATCAGGTCATGATCCATGAGCTCAGGGAAGGTATTATTTATGATTACATCGTGCCGCCACTAGACGAAGTTGGGGATAATGGGCCATACATCGCTTGGCAATGGGCTCACAACAGCTTCTCGGCCGCGCATACCTATGGCCAGAGAGAGCTTTCCCAACTGAGGAAGTCGGGCTACGTGATATTCGATCAAGTCAGGCTGCGAAATCGATATGACCTGGAGACTCCCTTTCAGCCGGTTCTAGGGCAGTCTACAACGTATTACAAGGATTACACTCGCGCCCGCGAGAATATGGAGTATACCTTCCGCAAGCGATCACAAATCTACGACTCCGGAGGCCGAGACGATTTGAACGAAGACACTGGCTCGAGACTCATCTGGCAGGTGTCGCGCCCTGAAGATATGGCGGAGTTGACACTAGGAGAGCCTTATCGAGACTTCTGGGTGCAGGGTATTCTTGTTGATCGAGTCAGGTTTGACGACTACGTGGTCTACGATCTTTGAGGCGAGTGGACGGACGCTATCGTTTGACAATGAAGCTGAATTGGCGCACGAAATGCAGAATAGCGAAGAGCTGCCGGGGCGAGAGGATAACATCAAGACAGGCGCGGGGCCACGCCTCGGAAGCCGTCAGTGCAACAGCACTGACTGGATGGCCTTCAGGTGAAGCGCAAATGCCCAGCTGGGCAGAATCGCCAGCCCCAATGGAAGTAGCCTTTGAGGCCGTCTCTGCTGTCTCGTATGCTCTACAAGCTCACAGGGCCGAGGGCGACCTGGTTTGCTCATTCAAGAACATCGAATACATGCTTGATACTTTCTGATGCTTCTACACCCGGGCAATGGTTTCGTCACTGGTTTTCCGATCTATCACTGCCCCATTGACCAGAGTTCGAGTCATGGTTCAGCCAACCCCTAGGCCTGGGCTCCCTACCAGCGCATGCGATAGCACTGACTGTCGGAGTCCAGGGGAGTTGCCGCGCATGCGCAGGGATGGCTCAGCGACCGAAAATTTGGAGTGTAGTCTTGTTCGTGAAGTGACTTGAGGGGCAGGGGGAAGGGGAGTGGGCTGCGCTTCGTTTCAGCGGTGCGAGACCTGAAGCAATGTTAAGTAGCGGAATTGATTGTTGCACAGACGTGGCGATGTGTTGGGGGAGGAATCGGAGTGGAGGAAGAGCGGAAAGGGCACTTACATGTACCTCTCTGAGAGTTTGGACTTTGCTACGGGTCAAGCAGGTACAGAGCGTGAATTTCAGTGACAGCATGTTCAAAGTCTTGCGTTGACACCCCTATCTTCATTGGGAGTTGTCCTGTCTACACGCTTCATACCAGTATCGGAAACCTCAAACATTGCAGTCTGTGAGCCGCGATGCTGTTTGATCGCTCGAAAAAACGCCGGAAGCTATGCTTCTGTGATATTGAGTGAAAGGTACATCACCCATCCTGCTTCTCCTCTGCCGGGTGTTTCCACCTAACGAACCCATTGAATCCAGACGCGACCGAGACCTTGCCTATGCAACACCAAACAAGATGTAGATCACGCATCCTTCTTCTCCCCCTCTGGATGTTTCCACCTTGTGTACCCACTGAATCCATGCCACAAACATGCCTCAGGCGGTTGATCTTCAATCCGTTCAGGCGCCGGCGCATGAAACGACCGAAAGGGTAAAATCATAACATCACCAACGCGAACAGGGTGACTGGTCCCATGCAGTCGGCGAGAATCGAAACCCCATCTCGCCCACAGGTATCGCCACACCGCGCTACTCCAGATCTCCGGGCCCGTCCATGTATAGACAATGCGGTCCAAATTCCATGTCCTGTTGTCGCCTGCGGCCCGGAGCTGATCCACGGCGCGGGAAACCTCCACGATGTGCTGGAGCAGGTCCAGGAACATGGGGTGGCCTGGTGCAGCCGCGAAAGCGTACTGTGAAAGGTGTCCGCCTTCGTGATCGTCTCGCCGTGTGCCCGTCTCCAGCGCGACGATCAACGCCGGGGGTGCCTCGTTAATGGGCGGCGGACGACTGTCGCCGTGGTTGAGTTTCAACGCCTCGGCGTTCAGCCGCAGGAGGGTTGAGTCCGTCCAGTCCTGCAGTGTCCCTGCCTTCTTCCCCCATTCCATGACGGGCACCACGCCGCTGGTGTCTGAGTCTGCATACACGCCACCTTCTAGGAAGACTTTCAGGTAGCGGAACATGTCGGATTTGAGAACAGGTCGCGGCAGTCCTTCGTACGCTTTGAGCACGGCGGTTTTCTCGGCGCCAGAGTCGGTGGTAGTGGCCAGATGGTCTCTCATCCAACTATCTTGGGTCTCGTCATCGTAAATGTTGGTGCTCCAGCCTGGATTGGTCCTTTCCCAGCCCTGGAACTCTGGCGGCATGTCCGAGATATCTTTGAGGCTGGTACTGATCGCGTGAGGCAACTCCGGTAGTGGCCAGCCATCTTTGGGCGCCAGCTGGGCTGCTGAGCGAGCGGACGTGATGGCTTGCTGTAATCGCGAGGGCTGTGGTAACGAGGGCAGGGAGAATGCATCTTGTATCGCCTTTTCTAGTGAGGCGGTGTAGTTCGCGAAGCTCACACTGGGCCCGAGATCAAGATGGTGGTTGTCGAAGACGGCTTGTTGGTCGTAGTTGGAACTGAGCTGCTCTAGTCGCTGTGCGATCGATTCACGGAGGTTTTCGAGCGTGGATTGCGTTGACTGTTGTCCACGTAGCACCCAGGTCTGGTACAGGATTCCTACTAGTAGGAAAGAGACGAAGATGCGGAGGACAGCAGACCATGCTGGTTTAGCTGCCATTGGGAATTGAATGGGATTTAGTTAACGCCTTCATAACGATAGAAACTGTGGGGAGCGTTGCATCCCCATCCCGAGGACGTCTTGGCTTCTTAACACTCGAGGGGTAGGAGCGATAAGCGCCGGATTCGAAACGATGAGCCTTCACTAAGCCCTCTCCTCTGAATCCTGCCGCGAATTCATCCTGCGAAGGATCCGCTTTGTTTTATGTCGTATCGCAAGAGGGCGCGTCAACGTACGTCATTTCGGAGTCCCGGCGGCTGAGTGGGATTCAGGAGCCGTGCGACACAGAGCTGAAACACCCGAGTTGGTGGCATGCTAGAACTATCGGCATAGCGCAGAGAATTTGCGATACAAACGCTGAGTGATCTGGAGCAACTTCAAAGCTTGAAATTGGAATTCGAAGCGAAGACCATACGGAGGGATACCTGATGCTCGATCTGGTTGTGGTTGCGAGGTGCGGCGCCTGCACGGCGGCTATTGGATCCCCTATTATTAGAGTAATGTAACCCGAATGGGACGGTGGCTGAAGCATGAAACTTGGCTCTTACTTCTACCTCCTTACTCATACATAGCCTCCTGTTCCTCCTTGTGCACCTACTTCCACTCCTAATTCCACCGTAGGATTCCAATCTGTTCTCCATTTAGTACTGCATCCTCCAGTTTATCAGAATGCGCATTCCAAGCCCCGCCGATAACATCTCGTGGCATGATTCTTTTACTGCGCTGCTTGTACTGTCCCGAGCTTACCATACCATAAACAAAGCAGTCGATGCCATGCCTGGTCCCCAAGCTCGCGATACGTTCATATACTCTCTGTACTACTAATACACAAGCAATAGCATCCTGACTTCGGAGATATCAATTCTTGCATTTTCATTGATCTCTTGCTGTAGTTCTTCGCGGACGCCTGCTGGCTCTGAAGACTCTGAATGTTTCTCATTGCAGGACCATCATAACAATAACCTTAGCAGCATCCTCTCGCCGTGTCAGGTTCCTGTACATTCTCACTTTCGGTCCGTCTTACACGGCCATGGGCACTTGCAGCCATCAACAGCAAGACATTTCTCTACGCAATTCTAGCCCCCCGCATTCTCTTCTATGCGCTTGGTAAAGTATCTAAAATGCAGATTGTCGAGAATCTTATTTATTTATTAAAAAAGCACTTAAAGCTATATGTCTTAGCTGCTCTTATATTATTCTATATATTGGCAAAATATATTTCTAACAATATTACTTAATTCTTATTACTCTTAGAGAACATATTAATAATATAACAATAAATAGATTAGTTAATAGCAAGTTATTGTAGAAGAAACAAATAATTAAAGTATATTATACTCTTATAAATAGATTAATTATTTAGAATCAAATTTTTATAAATTTCGAATTAAATTTTATAAATTATAAAATTTCTAACTATATTAGATTAAAGTTTAATCTAATTAGATATAACTTTTAAGTTAAGTTTTTAATTTTAGAAAAAAATTAATCTAAAAAATTAATTTATTTAAGAATAATAATTATTAATTAGAAATTAATTCTTAGTTTCTCTAGTTATATTATAAAGATATATTTAAAGATAAAAGTAATAGATAAGATTTAATAATAAGATTTCGATTTATTTATAAATAATATATAAATAATTAGTTTTTATACTAGAAGTTTATAGCAAATTATAAAGTTTTAATACTAATAAAAAATATAAAACTCTTAATATAAGAATATACTTTTTCTTCTTTTCTTATATATTATTATTATTTATATTTTATTATTTAATTAATAAATATTTAACTATATTAATAATATCTTCTATAATATTTATAAGTTAAAAACTTTCTTAAATAACTTAAAATTACTAGATAAAATATAAAATACTTTAATATTAATAGATAATATTATATTAACAATTTCGAAAGTTTAAATTCTAGTATTATTAATAGTTAATAGTTAAATTAGTTAATATATTAATATATT
>JAABUW010004157.1_pt1 | contig 19845 bp, 16 predicted proteins | sample 5560081 | NCBI WGS metagenome assembly JAABUW01 (sample SAMN10711882, study PRJNA513363) | rock metagenome | isolation source: Antarctica rocks | place: Antarctica: Victoria Land, Knobhead sud
GGGAGCTTTTGGGGTTTGAATTCTTGGGGTTGGGGGTAAGACGTGATGGGGATATGGAGGGAGGAGAGGGGGGAGTTGGACGCGATGGCTAAGGAGGGGTTGGGGAGTGGTTTTGGGTGTAGATTCCTTTGGGGCTGAGGATGAGGTAGGTTCTGGGATGGAGTAGGTTTGTTTCCGACGTTGGCGTGGAGGTGTATGGTGAGGGATGTTTCTGTGTCTGTGGGTTTGTGGCTGTGGATGGTGTGTTGGGGTGTTGGTTAGGCTTGGGGGCTGTGACCGTGCTGGTGCATGGTTGCTAGTCGACATGGTCCAGACTGCATCATGCACGGCGAGTGTTTAGGCTCCTATTATGATGTGTAGGTAGGCGATGGGAGGCAGCGATTAAATATGGCTGCTCATCAGCAATGGTCACGATGAGGCACACCTGGGAGAAGTGGATTGCAGGCAAGAAATGAGTTCTTGGTATCTAAGCCTATGCTATCCCGCTTTTCATTCAAGTTCCGTGACCGTGAATGTCATCCGTCGTATCGTGATGTTCCGTCAAGCAACAAAAGCGACACTAGCAGCTTGAGTTATGTCCTCAAACTAGCATCCACCCTCGAGCCGATGACCTGGGATACATCTATGACTTGGCGTCGTGCTTGGTCTCATCCACCTTGTTGCCAGCGGCATCCTTTGCTGCCGATGCCTTGGTGCCGAGGGATGCATTGTCGCTCTTTGCGGTTTCTGCAACGGACATGTCAATTATGAAGTCATTAGACATGCTGTGAGAGAAGCGTACCCTTGTTGGCTTCCTTCTGGCCGCTGGCCATGGTGCTCTGGGCGGACTCGGAGACTGAGCCGGCAGTGTTTGAGATGGTCTCAGAGGCCGAGTTGGCTGCGTTCCTAAGATACAGGTCAGCAAAAGGAAAAGAATTAGGGGTAAAGGTGGGTGAAGCCTACTTTGCGGCGTCCATTGTGATGAGTACTGGTAGTTTTTGTGGTAGTGAAAGTTGTAATTGTGTGTTGCTTGATTGCTTGTTGTATGCTGAGTTGGAGTTGTTGAATGGTGGAGAGAAAGAGAAAGCGGAGAGGACTTGGTGGGGTTTTGTTTACAGGCGTGGAAGCAAGAACGTTACCCGGCCGTACGTCACTCGACTAAGGCACGTCACCAGCTTGAGCCCGTGACGTGCAGGGTCCATCAAGCCACATCTCGCCACTCGGACGACCAGTCGCAGCGAATGGGAAGAGTGCGAGTAGCTTCAAGTGTCCAAGTGAAACGTTGTTGCCTGCAATCCTCCACGATAGCGAATCACAAGGTGACAACTGTGGTTCCCCACCCCACAGTTCACTGCTCGTGATCATGCAGGATGACGCCCGAAGTAGCTGCTGGGCCCTGAATGTTACGTATGCAACCAATTGTGAAAAGCCTTTCGTGGGCTGGGCCGCTGGCCACAACCTAAAGAAGTCGAAACGCGGATGCTCGTCCGGCAACTCCGGCTAAGTGTGAAGGTGGGGCACCGCGGACTTGCGGCTTATCCTCGGTGATCTTGATGTGGTCAAGTGTGGCTTGGCACTGGGTTCGGTCTAGCTCCCCTGAGCATCCGCATCTCCAGCTCTACATAGTACCTACAGTGTGTACCCAGCTTGCCCGAGTCCCTGAGTCAAAAGGCGAGAATTTTGGTCGCTAGGTTCGAGAAACCCACTATGCCTCTTTTCACCTGAGTCTGGCGAGCCTGGCTGGATCCTGGCCCCTGAAATCCATGTTGCCCCGTTCATTATGTATCCTTGAGATAATCTCTCGCTTGTTCGTATGTCGATATACTTTTCAATCTCTATGACGATGTGATGGTCAAAGTGAGATGGACGACATCGACGCGCTCCAACCTCCATTATCCGACTATAACATAGCCGCTGATATTGGCGATGTTCCAATACATCGCCAGGGAAGAAATATAAAAATGTCCCTTTTCAAATATTCGGACTGCTGAGACTTGCATTCGCACTGATACATAGAACCCTCGTCGACCATACATGGTAATTGAGTCATAGAAGAAGCCGTCATGCTCCCGTCAAGTTCTCTGATTCAGGTCGTCATTCTTTGCTTCACCGCACGCACCCTAGCAAGCGCATGGAATGTTGGCCTATCAGATACCCTGGGACAAGCAGATAGCAGCGTTGCCCACGAAGCTCACCCTCCCAATGGTCCGAATCTCACACCATCTGGACGAGCAAAGTTGAGAAGACGACTTTCTGGGGAGCTGCGAGCTTTGTCGCTTCCAGTGTTAAGCCAAAATGGTGCAACACGAGGATCACTAAGCACACCGAGCGGAGTCCTGCCACCCATGAATGTTTCAGCGGCCAATTTGAACGCGCCACCAACCTACCCGGTGGAATGTTTCGATCCACATGATCCGAAGTTTACCTCCACTGTGGCGGAAGACTGCCGAATAGTCATCGATCACATCATCCTTAGTTACCCTGATCCCATGGCAGAGCGAACATTTGGCTACTCAGATTCTGTGGACATCGACCTCAGGAGGCCAGAGAACCAAAGATGGATTTTTGGACAGTGCATAATCTGTATCAGAGCAGTGGACCAGACAGTCATCGAGACTTTTCGGATGGTGGACGTGGGAACCACTGCGTCCAGGATAGTCCGAAAATGTGTTGCGGAAACCAAACATCCGAAGGGAGGGTTGGCGGATATTGGCTCGAGAGAAGATAATTATTTCATAGCCGTTGGAGGTCATGGTGATGGGACACTTTTAATGAGCGGAGCTGTGCTCTCTTCCGCCTGAAAAGTAGCAGAACAGAAGTGGAATGCATACAAGATTCGTCAGATGATCACATGTCTTATACTGTCAGACTATTTGTGGTCTGTTTTCTGTACTGATTTGAGATTATATAACACAATGAGAAGTAAGGGAGATATGTTGTAGTATACGGTTAGACTGAAGAGAGCGCGGGCCGAGATCTGGTGAGGCCATCGCATTCCTTTATGACAGTAGAAAGAGAATACGGGTTTGCGATGTTTCTTAGACTATTCAATATTGATCTCCCAAGGCTCGATGTAGACTGACCAGGGTCTGGACAATGATCCAACATGACCTTTCTTAGCCTCGTATCTTGATTTCATGTTAATTCACGATATCTAATCAAAGTCCTGAGAGCGGTATTCAAGTCCTATGCAAAGCTCATCTTCAGCTGTGGGAGGAGAGGGGAGGTTCTCTTGGGGAGGTAGATCGCTGAAGGTGGTGCAGGTTGAAATGAACCAGCCTGCCATGTCTTGATATTTCTGGCTAGACCAATGCCGCTAGACTAGCGGATGACAGAAAGATTGGCACACGACAAACATGGACGTTCGAGAACAGAGTCACCACGAGCGGTTTGAATATATTGCATTTGGTGCAAAGACTGTAGGAGATGACAATGAAACAGATGTTCGAGCTATAGTAAGCTCTCAAGCGTGCTGATTGTCAAACGACTTGGCTTCACGATGTGGAAGAATCCCTTAGCTTATGCCAGTCTCTTTTTGGCTAGCGCTACCCCTGAGTTAGGCTAGCTTCGCTGACAGCAAGCCAAGACATGACAATTTGCCTGAGGGGATCTGGAACGCCTGTTGCGCAACCTCTTACTCCGTCCGAGCCATGCTCATAGCTTACTCCATCAGTCTGGCTTATGAGTCCCAAATTTATCTAGACTTATCTGTATAACTAAGGCTTTATCCTCCCGATCCTCATCGTAAGGATGCGGCCTACTATTTTCCGGGGTTCAGAAAGGCAAAGCTCAAGTGGCTCACAAACAGGACTATTGCAGGTTCTCATGATAAGGGGACAGCAGATACGAACAGGGAGGGTTTCAAGATAATGAGCACACCTCTTTCTTTGGTACAGCAATTACCCTCCGGACCAAACATGTCTCTCGCGTGTCAAGTTTGAAGATGGTAGGCGATATGCTCTAATTGCCTTGTCGTGATGACCGTTCTTTTACGTCAAAATTTTCGGGATAATACTGCTTATTTCCTCGCAATTTTCTGCGATTGCGTCAAATTGTGATTTCTTATCTACGGCGCGGCTATGCAATCAAGTGCCTCTTTGCTTGTACTTTGTACAACGGGATTGATAATGTTCTTGGAGTTCTGTTCAAATCCAGCCCTGTAGAACAGCGGGTTGACACGAAAACATGGGCGAGTCTTAATCATGGACTGAGTAGCTTGTGGTCAGCATCACCGCAGGTCCATTTGACCATCGCATTGGCTTTTGCACTCCCAAATGGACACGATCTGCATCTTTATGCTGGTGGAGTCTTTGATCAGGGATGACCACTGATCAAGTTCAACATCTCGAAGCCATATGAACTTTAATTATAAGACCTCCCAGATCCCCTTTGTTTGATGTTACACGTTGGTCGAAATGCAAATTAGTGTAAGAACACAGCTGCGCTCAAAATGAAACTCATTACATAGGCGTACTCCATCTATCAGCCATTGAAGGGATGCTCTGGCCTCAAGCTAAAAACACATATGGCTCTCGAGCGACTTACGACACAGCGTGGCTAGCTGCTTGAGCTACAGTCGAAGATATCACAGTCTCGACAGACTCCGGACCTCCTAGCGCCTTCGCTATCTGCGCAGCCATAGCTCGATGCATCGGGTACGTTGGATGCAATGAATTCTCCCACAGGTACTGGTTGAGCGGTATACCACAGCTCGGCTCGAAGAGATCCATTTTCATGGCGTACCCGTATGCATCGCAATTGTCTGTGGTGTTCTTGATATGGGCTGTCTGTGGCAAAGAGGTTGGGTCGTCGAGGACCTGCTCGAACAGATGGTGAAGATCGAAATAAAAGACAGAGATCTCCTTATATGTGTTGCTGACGTTGTTTGCTAGTTTTTGCAAACGCATATTCCATTGTTGTACCACTGGCTTTTTGGATGCCTCACCAGATGGTGCTCGATCCATCGGCGGCAGGTTGATGAACAAGAAGTTGCGAGCGCCGTTTTGGTAAAGCTTGGAGTCTGCTTAGCTGAGTTGTAATATGTAAAGCCCATTGAACTTACCTGTTCGACTAGGTTGTTATATGTCGCAAAGATATTGTCGAGGAGCATGGGTATGTCATCCTCCCACTCCTCCGCTACCATGTGGCTATCATTGACTCCGAAGAACATAGCAAAAAGACTGGAAGTCGAATGCCAACCCGATCCACCATATAACGGCAGGAAGTCTGCTCGCACCTCATGTACAAAGTCCGAACCGTGAGGAGTGATGGACGCATTGACCGTATCGGCAGACCGAGCGAAACAGTACGTCTCGATGAAACTCTGATTGAACTCAGTCGTGAGGTACATGAACCAATATGCGCCATACACCGCTGTCTCATCCGGGTACGATGGTTTGGAATTTCCAAACGGCGATCCTGGTCCGGGTTGCGGTCCTGTGAGGTTGAACCATGCGTCAGACCAGGAATCTCCACTGGCAAACGTCAATATCCTGTCGCTGTGAGGTGTGTATTGGGGCACCATACAATACGAAAATCTTCTCTACGCTAGCCCAGCCATTCCAAGCCTTACGGTGTAGCTGTGGGCCCACTTTTCCTTCTCGTTGCGATTGGGAAGCGATCAAAAATAGTACGAGGATCATAATCAGGAGAGTCGATCCCACCAAGGAGAATTGACGTCGTATAGGCGTCATGATCAGATGCATTGTTTCGTAATCTACTTCAGAAGAGTCTAAAGTTAGCTATTGAGATATAATTGTTGGGAGGGCTAAGAAAACTTTCCACAAAACCACTAGCTTACCACTACACAAGCTCTTTTATAACGGCTGGCTTCGCATCGTCTCGGCGCGCAGTATCACCAGCTCTTTCCAATGCGAATATTGATCGTGTCTTGTAGTAAGCACACTAGGTTATCACGTAAATAATGGAACTATAGAAATGCAAAAAGGGGCTACGACCCAAATATCATGTATTCACAAAATCCGACAGTATCTAATAGATAGCCGCAGACTAGACAAACCCCAGCATCTCGTATAGATTGAGATCGAATTTCGGACATACATATGCATTCCTGCACGTTGATACGTCTATCAAAATCCTGACATGACTTTGCGAATATTTCCGAGTATCGGATAGTCTCGAAATATCTGCAACATGAGCGACGAGATAGCCTGATTTCATCATCTCAGTAATTGAGGAGCATTCCGGCCCATGTATAGTATACGAAAAGCGGTCGACCGAAGTGTTTTCATGCCTTGACACAACGCATTGCAAACAAAGACCAACGATACCCAAGCCTTATCGTTCTTCACGCACATGTCAACCATTATTCGATGGTGGAGTAATGAGTAGTTCTTACACTACCAAGCTCGAAGCAATTCATGCCACAGGATGTGGAAGGCCATTCTGGGGCGAAATCCTCCAAGAACACTCATCTGAGAGATTGGGTCGGTAGCTCTTCGATCGGCCACGTAATCTAACAAAGGTTTCATAAGGTCCGCCATGCAAATCTAGCAAGAGAAAAGCCGGAAAAGGATCCCAATAGCCGGTAGAGTCAATTCATTAGCGGACATGCATTCAGGCGGACCCAAGAAAACGAATTGAATTCGAACTAAGTCTCAGCGAGGCGCACAGCAGCGATGATAGGAAAGCATGAATAGTCTAGCTAGTAGGGGACGTCACATGGCTAGATACATGAATAAATGACAATGCAATCAGGCATGATAAAGACGGACCGAGCAATCATGAAACCAAGCAATCATGCACGTGACCATAACCTATGGAAACACCCTGACAGAGAGGTATCCCAGAGTAATAGGGCTGGAGTGGAAGCTATGAATGCGGGGGGAGGTGATGTCCTGTTATGACCTTCATGGTATCAGTGTTCAGTCCTGGCGTTGTTATAATTCTTCCACGCCGGGATGGTATCTGCTGACAGTAACATCCCGAATCCGGCTGGAAGAATGTTCCTGAACGGATCAAGCTTCTACCCACTGGTCGCGTACAGGATCCCTTTCATTGGCAAGCGATGTATCTATATCAAAGGAAGTGGAGGATGGAGAGGGCAGCATGGCGGACTGCCAAATGTTAGCAGATAAAGAAGTGGTTTGGGAGGTCATGTCAGCCAATTAATGAACATATCAACGATCGATCTGCTGAGGTAAGGACAGGCTAACAATATAGGGATTCTTGTTGCGGATATTGACTGAGTCTCTTGGAAAGGCGAAGATGTTCGGTATGTTGTGAAACCAAACATCCAATGCGACAACAGGGCATAGACTATATCAGGATATGTCAGTGATCATGCTCTCGACATGAGTCCTAGTAAAGGTATTATGACGCGGGTGAATTGTTTTTATTTCGCATGCCTCGCTCTATGGACAAGTCGCTATGTCAGTCGTAACCTCTCTCTCCTAGCCTTTCGTAGAATATCCGAAACGCATCCTCAGCATGCACAGATCAGTCAAAAGAATGATCAAAATTCCTTGAGCGTCAACCCTGCTCCGAGTCGACGATACCAAGGTACCGCGTTTGGCTGGAATGGAGGTCCATTGATCGCTCCGACACTGGGACTGTTCAAAGATCGTGGTCGATCTTCGTTGGAGTTAGAATCTTTGGTCTCAGTCTCAAGCTTGTTGACGTCAGGCTTGGGCTGCTGGTAAACTTCGCGCGGACCGGATGCAATGTTTGGAGGATTCTGATGTTGGATGGTAGGGTCAACAAGGAGTTGTCGAGGCGGATATAGTGGTTGGGGATGATTGCGGATAGGCTGGGGAAGGACTGCTGCATAGGGACTAGGCGGTAGAGGGCTGTAATTGTATGGCGCCCGTTGCGGGATGTGGAAGCCTTCACCCAATGGAGGTAGGTACGGCTGACTCCTATATGCAGTTGCACCACGCGTACCACGAACGGAACCTTCGCCTTGGTCGTTACGACCGGAATGACGGACTTGAGGTTCTCCACCTTGCTGACGATATGCTGTGCGCTGCTGATAAGGATGCCTTGGCTCAGGCAACCGATAGAGAGAGTCATGAGTGTACTGATGACGGTCTGGCGCCTGATTCTGTGTTGTTGCATGGCCGTAGAAACTCGTTGCAGAGTAACCAGGCACGCCGGACTGCTCATCCTGGCGGCCGTAAGTGGCCTCTCCAGATTGACGGCCGAAGACCAACGCTGAAGATAAATCTCGATCAGCCGGTTCTGTCTCCTCTTCGACGCCTTGCTGAAGATCATTGTCGTTAGAACCGGAACCTGGGGAGGTTTGCTCTTCCTCGTGCTGAGAAACATTGACTTCGGAGGATGGCTGGTAGGTGCAAGATATACTGCCACCCTCACACGAGCGACACGGTTTGCGTTGGTCGCAAGGAATCTTTCGCTGACGACAATTCAAGCAGACTTTGACTCTCCTATTCCTCTTCCTCACAACTCGGGTGGGAGCCTTGTCCAGGTCGGCGGGATTCTCGATGTACACACATTCTAAGCCCTTAGTCTTACAACGAGAGCAAGGGTGGCCTTTGTCGCACCCAACCTTTCGACTACGGCAGTTGGTACATGATGCAATCTTTCGGTTTCTCTTCCTCGACGCCCTCTTTTTGGCGGTAGTCTGAGGATCTGCGATGTGCGGAGAATGTAGGGCTGTCTTCTGAGGTATTAAGGCAGGTAGCTTCTTAGGGGTTGGCTCGGCCATGGTGAAATGAGCTTGATGGGATCTCAACGGATTGGATATGCCGCAAGTGGAATTGAGTACAATCGCCCTAGGTAATTAACTTCGAGTCTATAAGGCGTGTTGACTCGTCATGTGTTCCATCATCTCCTAAGCCGGTGGTACGTGGGGAAGAAGCAGTTGCGCGGATGCGTTGAATAGGTTCGAACGTTAGTGGTACAAGCTTAGGCTTGTTAGCATATCGGAAGCGGTTTTCATAAAGCCGGGATGGAGTGTTATACCTTTTATTGTCTCACGAATGAAGTGTCATGACTATGATATTGTTGAGTGTGAAACATTAGGCTAGTCCCTAAGTGCAGAGCAGGAAAACAGACATGACATGAATACTATTCTCGACAAAGAAAGCGATACTATATCTGTCGCTGTTTGGCTCTTCCCAGGCGCCGAGACCGTGACCCTGTACTACCCAGCTCTTGACCATCATTGGGCTTCATGAAGGGGCTGTGCTTGTAATCAAGATCTAGCTGTAGTGTCAACTTAAGCAGTGACGCATGATCTACAAATGTACGCCATTAGCATCAGTATATTCAACTCATTCGCTGTTACCCTAGTCTGCTTTGGTGTCAGCAAGTCAAGCAGTGGACCGTATCTGGCAAGCGTTTCAGCACACCCTCGAAGTGCGCTCAATGGACGGACAATGAACCGCTTTAAGTCCTGACAACGACCACTAGGCCGATGTGAAGCGGTAAAGGGCAAAGTACCTCCCACGCGAGACCGAGCTTCACCAGGCGGAACGCCTTGTGGTTGTGGGAAAAAGCGAAACGCACCGCCACTGCATGCCTAAAGTAGGATGGTAGCATACTTGTCATGATTGGCATTGGCATCGTAAGTAATAGTGAAGTATGAAGGGAACCAGTTTGCCGACATTAGATTAGACAATAAAGGCCAGAGCAAGGTATCAACGACGAACGATAGCGCAATCCAGGTTCTTCTGCCAGTTTCCAGACATCGGTCTCTATAGTCTTAACGGGAGCGGAGTACATCGGGCATCCTGTGTAAATGGCAAAGCCGAAGCTGGAGGAATACCCATCGTCCTCGCAATCCATCGACAACCCTTGTAGCGAATTGCGTGACTCGAGACAAGTCGTCGGGTTGGGGGTTGATAAGCATGCCTTGGCTGCTTCCTCATGGGACCTGCCCTGCTTTGCCAACGTATCGAATTGAATTCTGCTGAATCTGATTGCAGTATGACTTGCTGCATCGTGTAATTGAACGAAGGTAGGGAGACTATTGACCGTAAAGTAGATGTAAAACGATCTCGGTCCCAGTATAAATTGCATCTGGCTTGCAAGAGAATGCGTTGAGCCGATTCGCGAAGCCGGGTTTCGTTCGCCTTATCGCTGTCCGTGCCGTACAAAATATATAACTGAATGAGAACGGCACCGGGACTGATATTCATACTGGACTTGGCTCCATTTTCAGTCCTTTTTTGACCCTCAATTATTAATTCTGAGCATCCTTGATTGCTGGTGAGTAGTCGCGGGACTCTAACGTCTCCCAATCTATATTCTCCCACACCAAGCACTCTCCCATCACTAAAGGTCACAGTTTCCTCGGCCGGCTCTTTGCTGCTTGCTTGAAGGCTGAGCTCTGGACACATACGCCCAAATCATTGAATACGGACGAAAGCAAACCTTGGGGGAAAGACCCTTAGTTGGTGTTGGCTGATTATGTAATTAGCGGCTTGGCATCAATGTGCGATCCACCAAGTTTGATGTTTGTTGTCTGCATGGAGCCATCGACTGACGAATCCAGTGTTACCAAAGAGCAATGTGTGGTGTTTTTACCCATGCCACCTACTTTGGTCATACATGCGGTGCTACGAGCCCGTTCTTACCTATCAAGCGTCAGAGCTTTATCAATTACCAGATGCCTCGGCAACATTGCTGACCTCACATCGGCCGCTCGAGACTCTGTGGAAATTCCCCACAACCACCTGCCAATACTCAAGCCTATCATAAAGCAACAGCTAGTTCGCTCAAAGAAACGAGTCCATCATATTAGTCACGGGATTTTCCTTCTAGGATCTGCTACCCTAACGCGAGAAAGGCGTCACCTTCTCTCCTCCCGATCTTACAAAGCGCTTCACCGATAGTATTTTAGATATCTCGATCTGACAGTCGTCTACAACGCACTGGAATGGCCTCTGCTAGTCATCTGTCCTAATCACGCTAGCCTGACAGCGATTCGAATGCAACTTGCTTAGAGAATGATCAGGACTCCCTTTACCATGTTCGGTTTCAGCACCAGCAATTTATCTAAGACTATGTAGTCTACTGGTATACAATAGAGTGTGGGTATCTCAAAATCATCCCTGCCCAATACGAGCAGTCTCCCTAATCAAATGTTATATATTTCAAGAGCAATGAGACCTCCTTTTGTCCTGTAAAGCTGCTAGCACTTTCCGACTACATTACATCAAGCCTACTAATAGCGATACTAATCCATAAACTTATTCGGTAACTCGTGCCAGACAAGTCTCCTGGACCAAGGGAATTATAACAAAAGCTTCATCGGACTAGAGAACTACTGTTTGGGAGTCAAACCGCTGCCAGCGGTGTGCTAGTCACCGCCAAACGAATAGGTATAGATTTTGTCTGCACGAAAAGAAGTCATTCTATTATCTGGCGTATTTCCGGCTACCCGGGGAGCCCTTGCTTGGGAAATACAAATCTGATCTAGAGATCATCAGCAACCTCCCAGATATCACTCCTGTTTGGCTAACACTCCAGGCCGATACCGATAAGGCCAATGCAAGCTTCAAGCACGTCGGCCAGTTGTAGGATGATAAACAACATCGTCATTGATGAGGACTATCTTCCTGGCAGTTCCACGATTTTCCACAGTCACTTCATTGCAGTGAAGCCACGACTAAGATCGTCTTTCAATCTGGACCAAATATCACAACAGATGCTGAGATCCTGCATTTCATTCCCGAGATTGCCAAGGAGTGTTGCTATGTATAGGAAGGGCGATCCATAGCGCTGTATTTAGTACTCGTGCGAGAGTGATCGGTATACAAGGATCGAGGGTGGTGGACGCCAGTGTCTGCCCATTCTCGCCTCCAGGACAACCTCAGTCTACAGGGCAGGCGCTCGCTGAAAAAATTGCGGATGATATCAACCATGGCCCGTTAGCTGGAGGAGCAAGCGCAAGAGTAGTCAACCACTCGAGTCTCTGATGATGCAACCTCTGGCCTTGAAATGATTGAGACTCCTTAACATGAGCTCCATGATTACGGGGTTTTGAAGGGATGATGGAGATCATGAATAACAAGCTGAGTACCACACTCAGTATCCCATGTCCTGGCAAGGCACTCGTTTCAGGGGGTTTGCCAAAGCCTAGCCGAGACGAGCGCCAAAGTCGCCAGGACATCCCTCTCACATCGACGCCAGCTTCGTTGTGTTGCTATACAATTTGTAATTTCTTCCGCTTGTTCCGCCTGTCACAGAGGAATCTCGCGATTATACGTATAAAGCACATTCGCGGCATAGTCAGCTGTTCTTGATCAATCTTCGCGATGGATTTGTGACGGCAAGCGCTTATCTACGCAGCAGCTTTTGTTGCTTAGGCTTCAACGAGGAAAGATCATAAGAACGCTCCGCCCCCCAAGGCAGGCAGGCATACAGCCACTTTGACTCCACAACCTCATGAAACTTCTTTGGTAGTCCCTTCCGTATCTGAAACGAGGCCCTATGGTTAGGGAAAGCGTGGGTGCGGCGATTTACTGGTCTGCGGGTCTGGCACATATGCGCCGCCCCGTGTTTCAGCGGTCTGCCGCACTTGATGGGGATAACATTTAAGGTCCGAGGGTCTCTCTCGAACCATAATCTATTTTCGTATGCGCCTATGACAAACTTGTGTTTTGCTAGTCTGCCGTACTGCCGTAGTTCATGGGGGTAAAGATTTGAGATCATCAATTTGCGTGTGGCTGTGTGTCTCGAATGATCTTATATTTCCTCAGGCGTGTATGAAGGAGCTGACATAAAGCCTTGACTGAAGACTCATGCTTATCCGTTGCCGAAGCATTTCCAAACTTGCAGTTCACGACCTCGGTCGTTACACCTAGCTTAATGGCAGCCAAACATCTTGTTCGGTTCCTGGACCTCCGTTATGCGCTGTTGCTCTTGGCTTTCATCTCTATAACATGTTTTGCTGTTGCGCTTGGCATCTACGACCACAGTGGCGCGAAGTACCAGGATTATGTGACCGACTGGGGTGATGGACTCGCTGTGGCTTCCGTAAGTCTACAGTTTGATTTAGACAAGCTCAAATAGCCACCTACTGACGGCCACACAAGGTATTGCCATCTCTGTTCTGGACCGTATCAGTCCTCCTCTACAATCAACATGGTGTCCGACTCCGTCCCGGTTGGCACGTTGGCCTCGAACTCGTGGCTTTTCTAGCGATCGCTTCGTGCTGCGGGATGGGCGTGGCGCTCTCTCAAATCTTTACAATTGCAACTGATATACAGATTGGAGGAAATGAAGACTGCGCGAATTGGCCTCAGCAAACGCGTTGCGACCCAGGCATTCGTGGGACATTTGGAATCGCCATAGCAGCGTACGCTAGCGCTTTTGTGATGGCGTAAGTGACATCCTTCTTTTCGTTGCCTTTTAACCCAGCGCAAGTGCTAAGCTACAGGCAGGATGATTCATTTCGTGTACTTCGTCATTGCCTGCCGTGCCACGGACCTCAGAAATCGCGAGAACCGAAGGCGAAACAAAATCATGCGACAAGGAGGGCTAGAAGCAGTCACAATTAACGGGGAAGGTGAGGAAGAGCATATCAATCTATGCCCTACCTCTGAGCTAGATTCCCCAGAGAGTGGTAAGTTCAATTACGACCACAAATTTGCAGCAGAAGTATCCTCTGGAGCGGTTCATGACTGCGTGGCCGAGATGAGCTCTCCAATATGCCATCAGCGCGCAGCCGAGCTAGATACTACAAGACTGGAGGCTTCTCCGCATGAACTTGCGTCGTCTAGAAGAATGTCAGGCTCCACACCCAGGTCGGTGTCTGCGAGGAGTCCTGTGGCGTTAGCGAGATCTTCTAAGTGAAATAATGAAGTATACGGGTCCGGGCGGCGACTGGAGCCACATATGCGATCCATAGTAGTGTCGATAGCCTGGAATAATTGGTACTGAAAGGGCTGGAATGCGATTTCCCACCATCAATCTGTCTGCGCATCAAGGAGGATACTTCATACAGCCATCGCAATGTCTCCATAGACAGATGGTCCCCATGAAGAGAAACACAACATCTGACCGCGTCTATGCCCACAGCTTCTCGAGGTTAGTACGTGGTAGTCTTTAATCGGAATGGACAGAGGGAGTCCTCCCCCTCGTCCGCAGACAGGGGCGGCAAGGTGGCAGGATGCCAAGATAACGCTAGCTCGATAGGGCCGATTCTTGGCATCGACTCCAGGCTCTTGGCGGAGAAATCGCCAAGCTATTGCAAATGAACCACCCAATGACCCAGCAAAAGCTGCATTCATGTATCTACTGCCGACCACAAATTGAGCTATGATGTAGCGGACATGAGCGAACCCCGGCTGGGTAGACCCACATACCAGGCCGAGCTCTGTCGCCGCTACAGAGCCAGGCACCTATAGATGTCACCCTCAACGGGTATCTGGGGTCTTCATGGTAGGCGAGAATTTGTACAAGCGTCCTGACGTGGATCAGCACGGGATCACGATGAGCAAGATTACCTTGGCAAAGAGATCAGAGGAATGATACTCCGGTTGCTTTTTCCCTCTCACGTTGCCTCGACGCCACTTGGTGTTTCTTCGATTCTAGACCACTGTATTGCAGAGCGTTCGATATTATAATTGACACCGTGAGATGACCTGGCAGATGGATGCTCTCGATGCAGGGAGCGTCAAAAGACTTTCAGGAGACCCAACGGTACTAATCTCCCAATCAGAAGTCAGATAGGAATGGAGAATTTGTCACTGCTTTGCGGTCTGGTCAACCTATCATACATCAACAAGGCAGTCTTTAAATACACAAGCGCAATTAGACGCAAGCCATTAATTCTTTACGTCTTTAATGCCAGACATTCCTCGACCTCAAGATGTAGACATGTCTCGGCGATGTCCACGATCCTTCTCCGACAGTATGGCATTCCGAGCATCAACATTTGTCCAAACGCCAGAGAAGACCACCCAGCCGCTACATTAATGTCATCACCGTTCTCTAAGCCTCTGCGTCTGCAACCACCTCCTCCGCTTGCATACCCTTCGGTCCTTGAGCCGCTATGAAAGTCACCTTCTGACCCTCCTTCAAGCTCTTGAAGCCGTTGCCCTGTATTGCGCGGAAGTGGACGAAGAGGTCATCAGAGCCAAATTCTGGCGTAATGAACCCATATCCTTTCTCATCATTGAACCATTTAACGGTCCCGGTCTGGCGACTAGACATTGTGGGTGGAATTTCTCGACTGTAAAGGTTAGCTCACTTCAGACCACCTCACGACCGATCAAATCTACCTGTTGCGCAGTCTCTGTTGGGCCCAAGGATCGTGGATCTGTCACACTATTAGGAGTCTGGGAGGCTTTGTCACTGATGGATGTTTGCAAAGCGTTGACAATAACCAATTCAGGGGGCTTAGGGAGCTTTATCAACGCGACAAATCGGTGAACTGCCCCTCCTGTTGCATCATCAGCTATGGCCAGGACAGAAAACTGTACCCATTGCAGAAGTCCCAGAGAACTGGTAAAGTTCAGTGATTCGACGACCATAGTGGTTGGAGCTACTGCACGTTGGCGCATACCACAGCGAAACCTTCAGAGCACAGAAGAGCACCAATCAGGTTTGAAACTTGCAGTCTCAATCATGCAGCACCTGTCCTGTGATCAGGCTTCTTGGCCTAATCGGGTGATCCGAGAGCAAGACGTGGAGTTGTGAGGCCCGCCTCAGTTTCCTCACGGTTCGCATTGAGCAAAATTCTTCGCTGGGCAACTGTGTGACAGGGCATTAGGCGGTCAAAGATCTGCGGCCTACTACCCAATGACCGAGATTCCTGTCAAACCACCGGACCGTACCGACCATCCATCACGGTGATACGGGCGGTCTCCACGGGGTCAGTCATACTGACAGACAGAATCCTCATGCAGGGTTTCGTTCTGGTCGCGACGGCTGCTTTGCCTAGCCCAATCCATGCAGAAGCCATGGCTTACTGGTTGACATCCCAGCTTATCAGCTTTCTCGGCATGCCTCCCACGGCAGTTGAGTTTCCCTCCCGAAGCCAGCTTTTGGATAAGCTCAGTTAGACACGGTCCAGAGACTCTGCCTGCTTAAGCGAAGTATGGCTCAGCGGCACAACAATTAGCTTGCCTCAAAGCACTATCAAAGTCTTGTTGCCGTCACTTGCCCCTTATCGATATGTTCCAAGGACAAATTCTGTGCTTACCTGCGCTACGCGTAATTCAAGCGGATGAACTGGATGTGACCTGAACACCATCTGCCCTGTTAGTTTGACTCAAAAGGGGGGTTCATGGTAAACTAAACTGCAACAACATCATGGGTGCCAAGTTATGGCCAATACTTCGGCGCTTGACCCTGGATTTCGGCTTGGGTTTTCCAAGCAGCTAGTGACACTAGCTTCCTGACCAGGTTCAAAACAGAAAAAAGCTATTGACAGATTCACATGGCTGCTCGTTGATGGTGTTTGCACGCTAGGTCATGTTCTACCACACGAGGGCGAGCTGATCGAGGAAATTAGTCCTTCGCCATGGAAAGGCTACAAACGAGAGCCCAGATCTATCGCGCAGAGAAGCCTATCGAACTCACCACTGAACACCATAAACAACTGCGCAGAAGCAATCATAGCAGGTGAAACATTCAAGGTTCAAGCGACTATCTCTTTCCTCAGAGTCAAACCTACAGGACCCCGGAATAGCCATTCAATTTAAACGAGATATCCGCCTTCGCTATCACACACAACTTTGCGCACCAAGAAGACTACGACGATTCGGGGCCATCGTGGTCTGAGCCGGGTAATAACTTCTGTATCCTTCGACATGCGCTAGCATGGAAGGAGTAACACAAACATGTGTCAGCTACTAGACTGCCATCAAGCTACCTTTAGCAGACATTATCACGACTCCTACACCTCCCTCCCGGGCGGTCTCCACTCTCATGCTTCATACCCGACAATCATGCCACGATCTGTCCGTGCGTTTGGTAGAATACACCCTTCTGCCTAGGCAAAGGCACCTGTGCAAGTACCATCCGGTAGGTTCATGGTTCATTCCCCATGAAATAGGAAACCGATACTAATGTAAAGACCTAATGGTCAGATAAGAGTCCATCATCGCCAAGTCCATTCCTGACGCTGCTGCGCTGATCCAAATAAGCTTTGTCTCTAACCTCTACGACCAAGTACGACAGGACAAAGCACAACGGACCAATGAACAACTAGACTTTCAACAGCCGGAAGAAGAACAATCCATAGATCCCTTGGTTCATAACAAGTCGGCTATGTCTGTGGTCGAAGGCATCAAATGATCTGAAGGCATGAGGAAGAGCAGGACTCATATGTTGGAACCTTGGAAAGGAGTGTATAGGGGAATATCGTTCAAGACTGAGATCGTGCCCGTTGATGCGAGAATCGCAGGCGTTGGGGAAAAGGTGACAAAGTAATGGCCGTGATGGACGCAGTTGCTCGACTAGCGATGACAGCACCTTACCCATCGACCCCCTCCTTCGAGTCCGTCATCTTCGCTCTCTGCCCTCCTGATTCTCCCATAGACTCTGCACCTGATCGATCCTCCTGCATTCGCTCCGTCTCGCACCCCAAATCTCAGTGAGTCGTTCCGGACATCATTGTGTGGAATGTTTACCTTTGAGATCCCATAACGGCGGATGGGGCTAAGAGTACTACTGCGCTGGTGAGACTCAGAGGCTTTCAACGGTTTCCCAACTCTTCTTAGGCTGACTTGAACAAAGGTCAGATAGTGCTAAATCTAGGCCTGAGAGGCAAACAAATAGGCTGAGACCCTTCAAAGATGGGGTTTTGCTAGTCGACCTCGGTCACTGAAGTGGTATGCATGCGCCAGTTGGAATAGTGGAGAACCCTACCCTATCCTCATGAAAAAGTTCAGAAGAGCAGGCGTGTTTGATGACGACAAGCTGGTCAAATGGCACGATTTGATCAAGTCCGACTACGAAGCAAATGTGCGGTACCTTTTCATTACTATTGGAGGTCTGAGTCGGAAGAATGCAAAGAACACGCCAATACCTTACGACCTCAACCTCATTCCAACACGACTAGGATCCCCGTCTGCGAAGAGCGACGTTGCCACTGACGCCGTTCAGAATCCCAAGTGGTCCTCATCTCCAATACTCTCCGAAAGATTCCATAGTCGTCCCTATCAGGAACCAGACGTCGGATACCCGGGTCAGCAAGTGCACCCTCAAGAAGTAGCTCTTGAAACGTATCCGACAGATCCTCTTCCTCGTCGTCGAAGAGGAAACGTTCGCGAGTCCGCCATCTCCCATTGCGGTCATGTTGCAACTCCCAGAAGATACCACAGTCTCGCAACATGTCATAGATCTCACGATTCGTGCGAGTATGACCGGCTCGAGGACCACCTCGCTCCACGCGGTAGGCCTCATTGAGAGCCAGGCCTTGGAACGCGTTATGCCCTTGGAGCCATCCGAACAGTGCTTGGTCTTGACGGTAATCGAGCAGCTCATCCATTGGGTTCTCGGGTTGAGGCAGGTGTACGCCTCGGGCGATGATCGATCTGTACTGGTCGCGCTCTCTCAGGGCCACCTGCCTTCTATTGGCAGCTCGTCGCCCGAGAATCTCTTCACGATCGTGGGTGGTGTGGAGCCGCCTCGTCCCTGGTAGGATGTGGAAACCAGCGTCTTCGACAGTCCGAACATGGGAACCTATTGCTTGGACTCCATGACCATCTACCTCCTGACTTGCGTTCCTGGTCAGATCCGCTCCAGACATATTGACGATGCCCTGTTCTTTCATTCGCCGCTTGAACTCTTCGAACCTCGCATCCCAGTCAGCATGCTCCTGGACCGCATTTCTTGGTGGTTCAGGTCCAGGAAGGTCAATGCCCCGCTCCTGCATCTGCTGTACGATCCCGACGAGTCTCGTTGGAGGAGTGTTCGTCTGCTGGTTCACAACCCTCGGCTGTCTCATCCTAAGGGTATTACCCCTTTGCTCCTCCATCCGACGCACCCTTGCTCCAATCCCCACTTCAATCTCATGTAACTCTTGATCCAATAATCGATTCGGAGGTCTCCTAGCTCTACGACGCGCCTCTCTCCGATCGTTAAAGTTCGTTAGACGTGGCACCGCAAGTATATTAGCATTCCTTGCTGGTGGTGAAGGAATAGCTGGCCATGCCGGAAATAGTGGTCGCCGACAAAAAGGGCAAGAGTTGGCATTCGATCCCTCGGGATGGGGCTTGAGCCATTTGGCGATGCATGCGCGCCCAATGGTATGTCCACATGGAAGGCGGCATGGATGCTCTGTCGAAAAGGTTTCTGGGCTTTCGTGACTGTGCTTGACAAAGCATATCAAACAAACATTGTCTGCTTCGGTAGTCTCGTTGCGAGGTACGACAGCAGGGAGCTCGCGTAGGAACTTCTCAATGTCGAACGGAGGATACTCCTCCGGTGGTGCTTCCATGAAAGTCGCTATGTCTACTAACATGTCTGCTTCGATGGAGTCGCCAGCTGGCATCTGTGTCCCTGGCTGTGTTTCCCTCGAGGAGCCAGCGCCACGCTCCTGCTGCATCCACTGGTGTGTAATCCTCGCGTGACCGGTAATGTCGTGCCCTGGCATCTTGATGTTAAATTTCAAAGCTTCTCTGAATAGTCGTAATGTATGTTAGAGATGTTCGAAACGTTGTGCTATCAAAGCATACCGAGACTCGTATGAAATATCTAGAGCGGAAAATAAATGCAAAAAGTAATTATTGTTGAAACCTCCTACGTGTTACTCACTGTTAACCACAGAAAGTCGAACAACTGACACATGTTATGGTACCCAATGTCATGTGTTCTCAAAAGAATAGATGTCTTTGTCATCGAAGGGAAATGTTGACAGATGGGACTATACGTGACTTACCAGAACATAATGTAACGATCCCTTGACATTCGACAAAACAGTCCTAC
>JAABUW010004158.1_pt1 | contig 19838 bp, 21 predicted proteins | sample 5560081 | NCBI WGS metagenome assembly JAABUW01 (sample SAMN10711882, study PRJNA513363) | rock metagenome | isolation source: Antarctica rocks | place: Antarctica: Victoria Land, Knobhead sud
GCTTCATTTTGCGTTTCTGAGCTCGCAACTCTGCTGCCGTCTTCGGTCGTTTTTCTTCTTCCTCGTCCTCCTGCTCGCCCGCATCAAGATCGAGCTCCCCATCTTCCATGACATCATCGTCCTGCTCTTGGTCTGGCGAATTGGGTGTCAAGCGTCCAGCGGGACTCGTGGGCGCTGAACCACCATACGAGGGCTGTGGTAGCGCCGAGTTGCCGGTCGGCTGTGGACCTTGCGAGACAACGCGTTCTTGAAAGTCTCCCAGAGCACTGATACCCGTCGAGTTCTGGAAAGGATCCTCCTGCGAGCGGCGTGACGGCCCCAATGAGTACGGGAAGCTTCTATGCGATCTTAGCGAAGGTCGCGGTTGCTGTGTAGTCTCTCCAACTGGTGTTTTGGCTGGTGGATCGAGTGCTTGCAAAGCGTCGGTCGGTTGCACTTCAGTCGGAAGTCCATCCTGGGGTAGTGTTGCTGTTGGGAGCAGCGCATCCTGTGCTGGCTGCCATCGATACTCGTCAAATTTGGCATCCGTGTCCGACATATGCGGAGACGTTGGCGGCGAAAGCAGCACCACGAGTTTGTCGTCAATCATTTGATAGAATCGTCGTTAATTCCTCAATACTAAATGTCACCGGGTTAGCCATCCCATCGTTGCTTGAAGCTGCGGGACACTGACTTGTACACTGTACAGAGAGGCGAGTATGCGTCCTGCGCACGACTCTCGCTTTTGCCTAAAACAAGTCGTTGATACTCTGGAGACTACGAATGCATCGGAGTGTATTGTAGTCTCGGTCGATCCGGTCCAGTCTGCGTTCAAGTCAAGCCAACGTCTAGCGGAGTTGTATAAGCGAGTGTAATGCTAGACGTTTGCGAGAAGAGTCTGTGGATGAGCAGGACCAAACACGAGGTAGACAGCAACAGTGCTTCCGTTGAAGCTGAGGTGGTCGTCCTCGAGACGACGCTCGCGGCTCGAGCTGGCGGTAGTCGGATGTGCCTGGTGATCCTCAACGTAATCTTCGTTGCCCAGTACACCCCGTAATAGATATCTGCTTCGAGTTAATGAAGTCAATCCGGGCTCAAGAGCACAGTAACGACAGTCAGCTCGTGCTCGTTGATCCAGCGCCGGCTTTGGGAGCAACCGCGATTGCACACTGATCCACGCCCGTCGCGGGGAGATTGAATAGATGTGAAGTCAGCGCTCGTGGATTGCGTAAGTTGCCTCGGGCTCGCTCAAACCGCCAATTCTTGATCGTTCAGATACGGATCAAGGCCGGGCCAGGTGCCAATCCTGTCGCTAGTGACGAGATTGCGTATGGAAGAGGCTGAAATACGCGAAAGATCGCAGAGACTCCTTGCTGGCGATGATGTTGGTTGAAGCAGGTAGATGGATGATGATTTCGACGAGATTAGGGTAGCCCGGGCGGCAATATCCAGGCAAGGTACGTTCTTATGGCTTGTCTACCCTCCACAAGCTTGAATTGTCCCCTCACAAGAACAAATCGTCGAATCACAACAAAACCGGGCTCGAGTGCTCCTCGGTACACCTCGATCTGGGAGTCGACAATATGGGGCCTCGACCCACTAAGAAGATCAGGGAACTTCTTACTCTCGCGAACACATCCCAGACTATTGAAAGACAATCGGCGTCGTCGACTTTGATGCCAGCTCAGGCCGTCCCGCAAGGCTAGACATGCATTAGTGGCCGAACAGCCCGGAGGCACACGCATGGATACATACCCTGTTCGAGAGGTGTTTGGCGTCTCGTGGTTGGCTACGAAGGCTGCCGTTGAGGCCCGGTTATGGGACTTTGAGGTGGTGCGGGGGTGGAACAGTAGCAGCGCTGGTTACTGCGTCGGTGATGCAGTGTGTAGTGACGTTCCTGCAAGCCAAAGTCCTTCAAAGCTGACCGGCATACACAATTCCAATCTTGGAAGAATTGTCCCTGCTCCTCCTGAGACGAGCCCTGCCAGCATGCAGAACCTGCGGGTCATGCTGCTCACTCTTACTCAGACGTTTACAATGTCGGTAGTAGTTGATCGCCGTGAGCATTACCGCCTCTACCCTGCCTGTGGCGGCGCACGGAGTCCTCAGATGCGAGCTGTACGCGCTCTCACACCTCCTCGAGACATCTACGACCGCTCGTTTCTGCTTGGCATCGAAGTGAAACTGTACAGACCGCTCTGACTCATGGTTCGACCCAGACAGGAGATGTACCTGCGTGTGGGATACCATGCCTGGAGTGCCACATCAGGACGAGCCGGACCATTCAGGCCCGGCCAGTCATCAGAGACTGCCAGGTACAAGCCGAGTACCTGTCTTTGCCGGATATCCCTGCACCTTGACGATGATCCGCACACAGAGCGACCGCTTTGAATTGCTGCATCAATGTTGGAGATCGCCGACGGATGTCAGTGCGGTAGATGGCCGCCACGTGCGGCATCAACCATACTTGAACGTCACACGCTGCTACCGAGCATGTAAAAGATATGTCGAAGCGTTCTTCGCACGAGTCTGGAGATGCTTCGGCAAGCCTCCGCCCTCACGCCACATAGCTGGCGTGTTCCAGAGAGCTGATGGCTGCGTGTTGGCTGATTCTTCACGGTCCTACGGAGATTTGGCGTGTATCGAAGTAGGGCTGTGGTTTGAGATTTGAGGGTCATGTTGACGTGTAAGCGATGTCGTTTGAAACGCTTGGCACAGTCTACCTACGTCCACGCCCGTATCTACATTTTAAATAGGCCACTTGCTACTAGACTACTGCAACGGCTTGATTCACAATACATATACTTTCGTGTAGGTTCGACGGTCTGTTTCGTTATTGACTCTTGACATGCCCAGAACCACACTTCAACAGGGCACAATAAGCATAAAATACAGATCGTGACTACCGTGCCTATCCCGGAGGAGAGGAAGCACGGACAGTTCTCATCGGAACATTGCCATGTGCAGCCCCCGCTATCTGCATCTCCGTCCATGTGGCGGTGTCGTGCAACGCAGGACGGGATGCCTGGACCATTGACCGGCTCGCAAGCGCCCCCCGACGTCTGTCATTCGCGCATGTACTACGTGAGCAGGCAAGAACACATGCACCCGGAAGCGTTTTCATGAGGTGCAGCGGCCATGATTTCATCTTTGTCATCGGTTCAGGCCGATCGCCGACGATCTTTAAAGCGAGACTAGAGCCGATCGCAGGCGAGAAGCTACAGATAGCACTTCTGCGTCGAGCGTTCAGCAGGTGTAATTCAGCCAGATATCAAGATCGCTGCCAGGGCATGGCATTTAGCCGCCAAACCGTAGCACGTGCGTAGTCCCTCAATCTCTCCAGCCTTCATGCCGGTGACTGCAAACTTGCCGAATGCCCTACAAGATCCTCGTACCATGGGGTCGCGTGAATGCCTTGGACGGGGCGACGGGTTGGGTTCCTTGAAGTGGTTTTGTGCAATCCGTAGACTTCCTAGCATTACCGTGGTCGACGAGATCAGTCCGATACATGGCAGCGCTGGTACCTGAAACCGCACCGGAGAGTTGCCATGCATACCCGGCCATGTACACCATGCTGTGTATCGACGTTTCGGAGGATTTTCAGCCAGAGAGGGGCCTACCGGTAGCCTGGCTTTGTATGAGTAAACAGGGTTTCGCAACGTCACGTTGTCGCCATTGCTGCGTTCGAAGGCGATCTTCGACACAAGTGTCCCTTCGTATCATCAGGCGCCGTGGATTTGCTGGAGCCCCCACGTTGAAATGTGCATTTAGCGATCACCGGATCTGGACCACCAGCATCTTAATGGTGAAATGTTCGGCTGGCTTTCGGGTTGGTACGTTGATATCGCGGCAATCCGACTGAGAATTGCTGCGAACACCTAAGTGGGTCTTTCGCTAACATTGCTGCAAAGACTCTGCACTATTGACACTGGTCATGTTCAAGCATGCGTGGGTCGCACTGGCGTGTGAAAGCGGTGGGTAGCATGTAACCTTGATATTGATCTCGAGAGCCACGGAGATTTTCGGGCAGCGTCGGAGGACATACTGTTTCGGTTTTGCGCACAATAGCCGCATATTGATTGTTCACTCCACCTCCAACTTCTCTCCCACATTGACCCCATGGGCGGCTGGTTGCTCCGCATTGCCGTCGCTGGCGAGGTCACCGTCCTGCCCATCGGCAGTCACGCGAACATCAGGTTCATGATCCACACTGCTCTCGCTCAACGAAGACTGCTGCCCGATGTGCGAACCATTCCCGAGCAAATTGGTGACATCGTCGATTCCTGCCTCAAGTTCAGCTTCTGCGCTTTCCTGACCGGCTCGTGACTCTGACGACGGACGGAACACGGTGTTGAGATTCTTCTCGGGCTCTACTTTGTCAAGCAGCGCAAGTCGGCTTGCTCTCGTCTGCCGTAACAGCTTCCACCGCTTGTTCGCAATGGCATTCTGTAGATTAGTCGCTTCATCGCCAGCTGCAAAGTCGAGGTCAAGCTCATCGGTCTGTATCCCGTCGAGTAGTTCGTCTGGCGTTGGAGCGGTGTATCGAGATATGCTCTTCAGCGCCTCGAGTCCTCCTCCACTACCCTCGTCCAGGAATGAATAGTTCATGGAGCCGGTTGGTCGTTCTGGTACACGCCGTATCTTGGTTGCATCTCGTGCTCCTTTGCGAGCTTCCATCTCCGACGAGGTTGACGCAGGATCCTTCACGATTGACGGGCAGCTCTCCACCTTCCAACGAATCCAGTTCTTGTCCCTTGCAAGCACCGTCTCGACCATACGGTTGAACAGCCGGCCTTCAGGCGACGCAGAGAGATAATTCGTGATGTTTGAACGAGTCGTGATCGCCCATTTGCTATCATCATCACTCAGTGTGAAGCTGTAGAGCATCGACTTGTTGGTCGGGTCCAACGCAGTGAGTTTCTTCTTCGCTTTTTCCGTCAGGGACAACAAAAAATCGATCAAGATCAGAGACTGGACCATGATGTGCCTCTGAAACGCCAGATCGCTCAATTCGAGTTCAAATAGGTCGCGACTGGTCAAGTACTTCGGGTTGTAGTTATCCACCAGCTGCCCGCTGTCTGCGCCAGACTCGCTCGTTGCACCGTCTTCGTCTAATCTGCGCTTGACACCACGCTTCCCGCTATTGGATGCCTGTGTCTGCACGACCGTGGGCGTCTTCTTGAACTTGGTGATGGTTCGATCGAGTCCTTTCTTGAATGTCTGGAAGTTGCCTGCAGAGAAAAGCCGGGTAGGATCCGAGAAGTCTTGCTGCAGTCGCCAAAACATGCCATACAAAGCATCGGCCGAGAGCAGTACCTCTTCTTCCTTCTTTGGCAGCGGCTTGATGGACACTGCTTTACTACCGGGCTTGGTAGGCGGCTGTGGAGTGCTGACTTTTGGTGTTGCTGTCTCGCTAGCAGATTGCTCGTTGTCCAGCTCCATTTTCTCGCCATCTTGATCCGCTTGCAAATCCGCCACCTCAAACTTGGTCGTGTTCTCGGTATGGAATTCTCCTCGCAGATTAACAGAGCTTTTGTCACCAAGCGGAAAGGTCTGGAAGAGGAAGAAGAACACGCGGCCGCAGAATATTGCATCCTCAGCGCGTGAAAGCCGCCTGAGCAGCTCATTGCAAGATCGAAGGAAGACCAGATTCTTCTTGTGGAAGTCTTTCTGCGCCAGTCGCTCGCGGCGATTTTCCAGATAGTCGAACACAACGCGACACCCATGCGTCGTCTGACTGTCCAGCAGCTCTTCGATGAGCAAGCAGCCGAGATCTGGTGCACATTTGCCTTCGTCGCTGCACATCAATAAAATATCAAGGAGATCCCAGACGTCGACGAACGCCGGATCCTGGATATCGCTCGAGCTTATCAGGGCATAGAAGATCTCGCGAGCGGCGGTCTCGACGGTCGAGAACCGAAAGGCCTGGTCATGCTGATCGGTGAATTCATCATGCAGTGCGCGAATCTCCAGGGTGAGCTCAGCTGTCGGTAGTGGCGGGTCGACTGTGCGATTAGGCTTGAGATTTCTGGCTTGCTGTAGAAGCGCTTGAAGTTTCGCGTTGACTTCAACTACCGGCTGCAGCTCGTTCGCGATAATTATGGCCATCTCGCGTGTTGGTAAACACGTGCGCGCCTCACAGTCGTCTTCAAGATTCAGATGCCAGCCATATAAGTTGGGAAGTGATTGCCGTAGGATCGAGATTCGAACCTGATGTTCGCGTTGTTACCGAAATTGCCGGGCGTGAATGTGTGCTCTTTTCGCCGCGCCACACAGTCCAGACTTTGGATGGCTTCTACCGAATTCGCAGTCGGTAACATTGATATCGTGCATATCTTGCAGAAGTGAGGTCGATCTCGGAAGATCTTGTTCAACGGTCCGAAAGCTTAAAATCGGCGCGTCTCCCACGGCAGGAACGCGTTCTCTATATTAATCCACCAAGATATGAGGGAACAACAAGCAACGCAGAACTAGCGATTACACATAACGACATCATAATGCCATCGGCAGTCTCACCAAATGCCCGCGCCGGCCCCGCTGCACCGGACGACCTCGACAACCTCTTCAACTACGACGATGCAGTGGAAGACTTCCTCAAAGATCTTCCGATCGAGAAGAACCAACAGAACAATACTACCACAACCCAAGAGCCCTCGAAGAACATCGACGAAGAAATCAGAGTCAAGAAGAAGCGCAAACCAGTACCAAAGCTCGACGAAAACCTCCTGCAATCCAACAAAGGGCTACCCAACCTTCGCAGAATCACCAAGTCACGACTAAAGTTTCGCGGCACAGGGCATGAGTTCACAGACATGTCAAAGTTGTTGAACACATACCAGTTGTGGCTGGACGAGCTGTATCCGAGGGTGAAGTTTCGGGACGGGCTTGCGATGGTCGAGAAGTTGGGGCATACGAAGAGGATGCAGGTTATGAGACGCGCGTGGCTGGATGACACGAAGCCGAGTGCTAGTGCGCGGGAGCCTAGTCCTGATGAGTTGGACGATACCGTGATGAGTGGTGCGCTGCCTACGGAGAGTGCACGGGTCGATGGGGACCGCAGTGATAGCGAAGCTGCACAACCCGTACGAAGTCCTACGTTGGAAGATACCGCGGTCGTAAGTCCCAAAGCACAGCAGTCGGACGATGCGCCTGATGACGATGAGCTGGACGCACTCATGGCAGAAGATACGATAGCGCCTAAGCCAGCACCATCACAACCGCAGAGGCAGAGAGGGCCATTCGACGACGACGATGACGAGGAGGAAGATGACCTGGCCGCTCTCCTTCAGGAAAAATCAGCTCCGGGCTCTGGCCAAGCCATGCTGTCGACTTCCAAGGCCAATACTGACCCGCCGCGCAATGGCGGCAACGAGGATGATTTCGCGGACGAAGAAGAGGCCATGGCAGACATGGACATGTGGTGAAACGACTTGAAATCGATTAAGCCCATGCTCACGTCTGAGTGTCTGCATCGTACTGTAAGAAATAGATTCACCTTGAAAAGAATCACGTACCACGACCTCACGCACTTTTCTGTCCCATCATCCTCTTCAACATCAGAACCTCATGCTTCGTAACAAACACCCCATTACCCATCGGACCACCTTTCGCGCCCTCACCGCCTGCAACGCTATCCATGGAGCAATTTAGAGCGTCTACCAGATCACGGACTTTGCCACCCTCCCACTCGCCAGCGTCGTTAGTCCAGAAGACTCGCTTGATACCCACCGAGTGCATGTACGAGATACAGCGGTAGCAAGGACGAGAGGCGCGGACGAGGCTCGTGTCCACGGTGTCCGAAGCCTTGGCTTTCGTGGTTGGACCTGGCGACGGCTCTCGATTCACAAGTTCATCGTGCAGCGAGCCTGAGCTTATCGATGAGGTGCTTGAAGATAGAGCGAGCTCGTCTTCCGATGCCGAACTCTCAGCTGATGCAGGATGCGGTCGCAAAGTCGAAATAGCCTGTTTCTGAGCTTGAGCCGGGCCTTTACACCAGCCCATCCGAGTCACGTAGAGATCAGCACCATTCAGTCTCGGATTCTTCATCCTATCGCTGATGTTATGGCTGTTGGTCCCTCCTTGGCCTTTTGGGAGAAGTAGTGGTTCGGGCTGAGGAGGCTCGACATGCTTTGACTTCATCTTGCCGGACTGTGATCAGTTAGAGATGTGTGGCGAATATTAGATAGGGGAAGCATAGCATACCCGTTTGTAGTCCTTCTCAAGCTTGCCATGCTGCTTTGCTAAACCAGATATTGCTGATACTTGCTCATTGCGGTCTACCGTCTGATCACACCCTCGTATACTGTGTTCCAACACCTCACTAGACGCAGATGCCTGTTGCGCCGAATGTTGTTGTATCTGTTGTCCACACCGGTCGTACGTCTCGTACTGATACTCTCCCTGGTTCTGACCACCCTTCTTCTCTTTCCGCTTCTGATGGTGTTTCTCTCCACCCGCCTGCTCGTGAAACGCCAGACCCTTCTCTTTCAACCTTCGTATCCCTGCCTGCGCCTGCTCCTCCTCGTTCTCCTCGTTGTTGTCCTCCTCCTTGCGCTTGTTGTTGTTGTCGCCTCGGTACTGCGCAGTCTGGTCCAGATGCGGAAGCTTCAAAACCGCACTCTTGAACCTGCAGCTGGCCGGAGCGTTGGCCCGTCTGGCAGACCGTGTTGACGTAGGCGGCGAGGACCTCACGTCGTAGTCGTGCTTTACGTTTAGAACCACCCGGTAGTTTGAAGCACGGTTTTTCGTACGACGTCGCCGTGGGGGACATCTTGGAAGAGCTCGAGAGGGCGGAGTGGATCGCCATCATCTCCGAGTGCATCGACAGTGGGGTGTTGGCATGGTGGCCGCCACCGGTGCCTTCGAACGGCACGAAGTTCTCCGACGGACACTTACACTGCTTCTCCTCCGGCTTGTCCTTCTGCTTCTTAAGCTTCTCCTTCAGGCTGGCTATGGCTGGTCCGTCGAGGGTGCTCTTCGCGATACGGCCATTCTTCAGAGCGCCGCCATCGTAACCTGTGCGGTAGTCATTGTAGCCCTGGCCAATGACCTTGCCGCCGCGCACGATGATAGCGCCGTGGCGGTAGTGGAGCGGAGATTTGGCAGCCTGCTCGAGGCACAAAGTGAGGTAGTTGTCGGTCTTCATTTTGGCTGTTAGTGGGTGGTCTGAGTATGTCCGGAGAACTGTTCTACTTGGCGTACTTTGGAAAGTGGTTAGTTAGTTGGCGAGAGCAAGTGGCCTATGAACCAGTATGTCGTTGGTCGCTTGTGGAGTATTTGGTGTCGGAGTCAAAGTCTTCCAGATTACAGTCACATGCGCGGCACGTGAAAGGACCGGAAGTGGGATGTGGCACGGGCCTCCTGATGAATGTGGGAGCAGCGAGGCCAGCAGCGTTCGACGTAGCAAACATGTTCATCCATCGAAATCATATTCTGCGTTCTGTCCAATGACACAACTTATTCGAGTTCTTTCTAGGGCCATAAACATCGTTAAGCACTATTCGAACATAACAGGTTATCACTGCTCGTGTCTTTAACCCTCAGAGTCTTCGCGAATCATCAAGCCACGGCCACAGACCGAGGTCCTGCGCCGCATACATCTTCACATTCTCATCAAAACAAAACACTTCTATGCTCGTCATCCCCGATACTTGTTCAGTGGATTCCACGCTCATGCTCACCAGGAACGAGTCGTTCATCATCGCAACGGAGTGTACCAAGTCCGAATGTCTAGCTAGACCTGGACTCATGGTGACCCCTTTCCATTCTGCTTGCAACACCTTGTCATAAGTGTCCTCCTCGCTGACGCTGCGATTCACTTCTGAAACCCGACAACATCGCCTGACTTGGTCCCGTACGGTCCAGGACCCAGTCTTGACATTGAACGCGAGATCGAGTGTCAGACGAACAGGCTGATGGCTTCTGTTCACCCCCGCAGGTAGTTGGGCGATTTGAATCCGATATTCGTCTTTGCATCCACTTAGTTGTGGAGGTGGCATCCCGAAGCGCACGCCAAGCTTGAGATATTCGCGAGCAATATTGTGGTGCCATGCGCGGCCTTGTCTGCTCAATACTACGCCTGTGAGAGACATACGTAAATGCGTGAGGATGAGATCGTCACCCGCGGGATCCGCGCCCGTAGAGAGCGGCGCAGGCTCGCTTGCAAGCATGAATATGTTGATTGTTTCTCTGCCACTGTCAACGATAATGCCGACCGCGTTTACCATCTTATCCTTGCCTTCGGGTTGTTTGTCTATATTGTAATCCTGTAGCCGTCGAGTTTCGGCATCATAGACGAGTACACAAGCCTTGAAGACACTCCCTCTGCCGCCTCGGCGTAGGACAAGCGCCAGAGTGTTGTCGTGCCCGGCTATTGCTTGCACATTCGATGATGGCAGCTGAATGCGAGTCGTCTTCTGCAAGAGGAGGTGGTCGGAGAGCTTTGTCACATACAAGGCCCCCTCGAATGTGACGAACGCAACAACGTTGCTCGTAAGCACGATTGACTTTATTTTCTCCCTAGCTTCGCCATGTAGCATACTGGCGGCTCCAGTGACCAGGTTGCGGACAACGACAGTATCGCTCTCTCCAGACTGGCGGGAGATGTAGGCTATCTTGTCTCCTTTGAGATCGATCCCGCGGTAGAATAGCTGCTGGAAAGGACCTCCCCACCCGGTACCAGTGTTGTCGTATGTGGTCACAGTGAAAGGCTTGCCATGTCTTATCGCCCGCACTGCACGATGAGATGGAGCGTCAGCGTTTGTCTTGCATAAATTTATAGCCAGGTTGGTACACGGAAAACGCTTCTTAGAACGAACAACGTGCGCACTGTTCTGTATTGAACTCACTATGCCGAATCTTGTCTCGAAGTGACCCTCCAGCAACATCATCGCGTGAGCGAGCACTGTCGCTTGGATCGTGGGACTCCCAGCGAGCCAGAGTTGCTCGCAGAAACTGTTCGGAAGATACAGTCCGCCGCCATTCTCTGTTGACCAGCTGAAGAGTCCATGCGTCGTACACATCTAGATAGCTGAAGACTTCGAGGACGAGTTCGAGGGGTAGCTGCGGCACAATGTCGTTCTTCGAATGTATCAGCGTACATGCCGTCTGGCGCTCGCTAAACCCGATCGTTTGCACGAGTTTGTGCAGACTGCAGAATGTTCAGCGTGTGCGATGCTACGGCCGCCGTAACAGGCAATAGCACTACTTACGCGCTCAGACGTTCTTCCGGGTTGGAGATGGAAGCAAAGCTTTGCACAAAGCGATCGGCCATGGCACCCTTTGCTGTGCATGAGTCCGACTCATGTAGGGAATCGTGTTGCAGTAGTGAGTAGGGAAGGATGCTGCCTAACGCGATCCTCTGGGAACGGACCGACCAGGTTCGTTGGCAGCTGGGATGTCTGGCCACGTTCTGCTGTTACACAGAATGGATACGATCCGGTTCTATGGGACCTGGCTGCCGGTCGTGCTCGGCGTCGGCACCTCAGGTCGGCCACACCTATCAGACCTCTCGTGGATTTGTTCAATATTTCGTATTGCGCAAGGAGGATAGCACAAGGACCATTTCAGGACCTGGCAACGACTCCACGAAAACCATCAGACTTCGACCAAGGCGTTACGCTAAATCTATGCACGGAATAGGGCGGCGGCCCGCTCAACTAAACAACCTCGGCCGATCGAGACCCCTTCCGACTACAGGAGCTCGAGGGAGTACTCAATCTCGAGTACCCTTGTACTTCAGCTCCATCTTCTCCATTTTGATTGCCTCCTGCTACTTCCGCCAATCTCTTTGCTCCCTTCTTTCTTTCGACCGCGCTGCGAGACTCAACACGAAATCCATACCACGACAATCTACGAAGCCTCGAAAGCATATCGCGAGCAGTTTCCACCTTCCCCGGGGGTCCAGCGAGGTCGGCATTGGAGTACTATCTGAAGAGCATCGCCATTGCAACAACAGGAATTGGCACATCAAGATACACGACCATAGCGGGGGCACTGCGGAATTTACTACATGAAAACAGATGATATGCGATGAGGGACAGGATTTCCTACGATATTCAAGGGCGCGAGCATTGAGTACACTTCGAGAAGGGAGAAGGAGATATCTGCAGGCTCCGGATCTGCTCGAAGCATAGCAGGCCACCTTCCAGTTTGCGCGGTACTCAGAAGGTCATCATCTTCGAAGCATATATTCACAGCATACACATACAAAACCCTTCAATGGCCTCTGTTGGACCACCGCTGAGCAGAAGCCCGTTCCTGGGGACTTCATCCGCATTCAACCCACCTTTCGCCAAGACCATCCCTATTCTTCCTTCATCTGGTCCGAGTTCAAACCATTCCGGCGACCCGATGGATACCACACAGAACCCCACGAACTCGATGGGCCCACCTGGACTAAGCAGCCCCAATGTCGACCGAAACAATGAGCATTTCGAGCAAACGCCTCCCACTAATGGAGGATCGAGTCAGCCCATGGGAGCCGCCGCTGCTGCACAGCAGCCGAAAGTTGTGCAGACCGCATTCATACACAAGCTATACAAGTCAGTGGTCGACCGTCAGTTGCTAACTATACTTGGCTGACACCCTCGCAGCATGCTGGAAGATCAAAGCATTCAGCACCTTATCTCTTGGTCGCAGACAAGCGAGAGCTTCGTGATGTCGCCATCTTCGGAGTTTTCGAAAGTTTTAGCGTAGGTTGCAAGGCCTCATATCGGGAGAAATTCTGCTAACAAGGCCAGCCAATATTTCAAACACACCAACATCTCCTCTTTCGTACGGCAACTGAACATGTACGGCTTTCACAAAGGTACGATACAATGTTCTTTCGATCACACTGTGTATGCGTGCTGATATTTCTACAGTCTCTGATGTCTTTCACACTGGATCGCCAGACTCACCACTCTGGGAGTTCAAGCACGGCGCCGGCAACTTCAAGCGTGGTGATCTGGTCGGCTTGCGAGAGATCAAGCGCAGGGCCTCTCGGCATGCCCTCATCCATCGCGACTCGTTTTCGAAACCACCAAAGATGCCACCAATGCCTCCCCAGCCTGGTACGCCGATGGAGGCCCCCCAAGATCCTACCGAGGCACGTTTTGGCATGCTCGAGTGGCAGATGCAGGACATGTATAGCCGACTCTCACGCACAGAAGAGGCTTACTCGGCTGTGACCGCCAAGTGCCAGACCTTACTAGACGGCTTGACAAGATGTCATCAATGGAACAACGACTTGTCGTCGCACTTGCTAACGCTAGTTCCTGATCCCGACAACCCGGTCCATCGCGAAGTGTTCGCAATGCGCCAGGACATCCAGAGACACGTCGATCACTTGCGCACAGTTGAGGACTCATCAGAACCATTATTCTCAAACAAGCAGTCTTTCTTCCAAAACAACAGCCTTGCTCCAGATATGGGTCCGCCAATGTCGCCTCGACAACGTCCGTACGATGAATCTCGCAGGCCATCACTACAAGCCTTCGGCAGACCCAACTCCTTCAGGACTCCAGTACCGCCCCATATGCAGATGTCGTCGCCGAGGCGATATGGTTCAATCGGAGCTGCTACTGGTGCATACTCGCCTGCTTCTACCCGGCCCAATCTCCCACCTCCACCACCTCCACCTCAAATCCAGCACCCTCTCGCCGACACATCGTCTCCACCAGCGAACCTCGCAAGACGGCACACGTCCGCTGATATCCGCGTGCACGGCTGGGCAGGCGGGCAGCAACCTCCGCACCTCAACCTCGGAAGTTCACCATACGCATCTGGACAATCGTCCTCCGCTTGGCCGTCGTCACCGCGACAGCACGCACACCCAGGCGACCAGCAACTCCACGATGCGCTGGCGCAGTATGAGCTCCCTCGCGCCCACAATCCCAGTTCGAGACACCCCTCGCCGCCGCCTCCACATGATCCAGGTCCACCGTCCTTCAGCAGTAGTTTCGGTGGCAGCTACGCCAATCCAAATGATGCTGGCTGGCAACTCCCCGGTCGGGCATATCCATTCAAAGCCATGGGTATCGAGACGCCTGGGCCTCCCACTCGCAGGAGCAGTATGGCCAGCAACGTGCACTCCCTGCTCAACCCCGCAGACACTGCAGAACGGGAGGGCGAGGACGAAGGTCCAGATGAGCGGAAAAGGAAACGACTACTATGAGTGCACTAGATGGTGCGGGCATAAGACAAAAGTTTGATGATCTGGCTGGAAATGTTTCGCTTCTTTGATACCCTGGCTTTTTGACTTCGAGGTGGGACTGGCTGTTAGAGCATAGATTTATGGGTGTTTACCAGGACAGATGATTTAGCTGAAAGCTATGAGATGACGATGATATGCTCACACTTTCTTTGCTGGCGCAGGTAAGGGATGTTTCTTCGTCGGAACTATTGGCCGCTCCTCCCCACCAAGCTCTCGACCACGTTTTCGAAGCTGTCGATGAGACTTCGACACTTTTTTCGGGATTGAGAAATATAACACTGGACTTGACAGTCGTGCTCTGACATTCAGTTGTACACACCTCATATTTACATTCAGGATGAGCACAATCAATCTCCAAGAAGTCCACGACTTCCTTGTCACCATTGCCCATCGGGCTGGCGAGATGATCACATCGGCCAAGCCCAGGCAGACTGACGCCGGGCAAAAGAAGAACAGTGCAGACATCGTCACGGAAACAGATCAGGCAGTCGAGAAGATGGTCACAATAGCCCTTCAAGAGAAGTACCCGGACTTTGAGTGTGCATCCATCCCGCCCCCTCTTATTCTCCCTATCGCTCTCACTAACCAGACCCCAGTCATGGGCGAAGAAACCTACCAACCAGGCGACAAGTTATCAGATAAACCAACCTTCATCGTCGACCCCATCGACGGCACCACCAACTTCCTCCACGGCCACCCCTACGTCTGCGTCTCCCTCGGCCTCGCCATCGCCCGCACCCCCGTCGTCGGCGTCATCCTCAACCCCTTCACCCGCACCCTCTACACCGGCATCAAAGGCTCCGGCTCCTGGATCACAGACGCCGAGCACGACCACGTGCGCTTGCCGCTCCGCGTGCCGGAACCACTTCCCGATCTCAGCACGTGCCTGGTAGCGGTTGAGTGGGGCAGCGATAGGGAGGGCAATGATTACGAGGTCAAGGCGGAGACGTTTAGGAAGTTGTGTGCGAGCAAGGAGAGTGGCGGGGCGATGGTGCATGGGTTGAGGAGTTTGGGGAGCGCGGAGTTGAACTTGTGTGCGGTGGCGAGGGGGGATTTGGATGTTTATTGGGAGAATGGGTGTTATGCGTGGGATGTAAGTCAGACTGATCTGTGACTGCCTTTCGGCTCGACCGGGTGTCCGAGACGCTTGCTAACGGTTGTCCTTATCATTTCAGGTGTGCGCAGGCTGGGTAATACTGGAAGAGGCGGGCGGGAGAATGGTGGGGAGTATGAAAGGCGACTGGGAGCCGATGGTGGAGCAGAGGCGGTATATGGCTGTGAGGGCAGGCGAGGGCCAGACGGGGGTGGTTGAGGAATTTTGGGGATGTGTGGCTGGGAGGGTTGAGGTTGGGTTTGATGGGGTGTCCTAGGTAGGGGTGGATCAAGATGGTCATATGGGTAGGAATAGAGGTAGAATGCTTGCAGACAGTGCCCTCTCACGAAATTTACAGGTGCGAGATTAAGGTATTCCAGGTTGTTTTGGAGGCACTCCCTCGGCCTCCTGAGAATGTTGGTGCCGCTGTTCGATCGCCCACCCTCGGAGAGACTCCCTCGGCCCACAGCATCACAGAGGGACATTGGCTTGGAAGAGTCTCTCGTCCAGCTGACGGAACTTGCTCCTGCCCCTTCTGCACATCATTCGAGCGGCACTGCCACCGCCTCGCCGTTCGATCTCCACGTGGTGCCTTGGCTGCGGGATCTGGTGTCTCATGGCGCTGAATCACGCCTTCCATCAATGCTTCTGGTGAGACACGAACGGATACGAGCGTCGACGTGGTTGAATCTCGTTGGCGTCTCGAAATTCCCGCAGCGAAGCGGGTGTTACTACAACGGCTTTCACGAGCCATTGCGCAACTTCTCATCCTTTGAGCGTTTTTCAAACGGCGGTTTAGACCGATGGCAAGCGCGTCTCTTTGACAATGCGGAACCGCTAATTGGCTCAGGTTACAGGTGGCGGCAGTGTCGATCGCGGGCATTGGCCGTTCTCGATTCAGGGTTTCGATTCAAGCAGCTTCCTCGTCATGCTTCAGGAACAGTTTCACTCACTGCCCACCTGACCTTTCATCGAGTCGTCTGACCATCAATGCAGTTCTCGAAACAATCCACAATCTTCTTGTTCTTGTTCACGTTTCATTCGAGTCAATCAACGTTTTCAGCTTCCCCAGACAAAGGTAAGCCCTGGCCAGAACCACCTCGACCCTTATCACGTAGCTGCAGGATACATGCAGGAGCCGTCAAATCGCTCAAGATCCCCTGCGAGGCGGTCAATGCTATGGCAGCATGCTATAGGGACCAGCTCGCCCGCACTGCGAAGATACACCACCCGTCTTACATATTCACTGCCACAGCCTCATCAGCTTCAGCATTCTTGGCTGTTTCCGCGTCATAGTGAAGCAGGCTTCAGGCTAGACCACTAACCAACTCCAGCAGATTCAAGGACTCCAGAGCATCTTGAATGAGTAGCATCTGACAAACATGTCTACACCAACTATACCTCCACGCCCGAGTCGGTCCTCCGCAGCCGCGCCTAGTGGGCCGACCGCTGTTAAGGACAGCATACCTCAAATCCCACCGCGTCCACTACGCAAGATGGACCCGTCACCGAGCCGAGATATGCGCTCGCCCTTCAACGAGCCTCCTAATCGTATGGGAATGGTTGGCAAGCGCCAGTCTGCAAGCAATCTCAACCCAGACGTCCCAGCGCGTCCTCCCAGTGTGTCACTGCCTTCAGTCGGCCAGGAAGGCTCAGAATACGCCAGCTTTGACATGCTGCCCGCCGAGGCTCATGGAGTCAAGGTTGATAGCAACACTGGCGAGATAGTCCAGCCGCCAGAACAGACCAGAAATGTATCAGCCAAGATGCCCCTACACGCACCCAAAGCTACAGCGCCTCAGGCCTTGGCAAAGAGCAGGATCGAGACAGTCACACGCACTGACTCGACGCAGGCAGCGGCAGCGGGTATTGGAAGAGCCAGGCCGGACGATGATGTCCACACTGGGCCGTCGGACTCGAGTTCTTCACTGAGTCGCGTGGTCACCGCCAGCGATGATCTAATGCGCGTGCCTTCGACCGAACCATCCCTTCGCTCGAAAACCAGTTTCAGCCGCTCTACACCGAACCTGCATCCCACCTCGTCCCGTCCAGGCAGCGTTCACGAGGGCAGCCACGAAGTGGGCATTCCCGAAATCGGCATGCAGATACCTTTATATCCCAACGCTGGCGATGTCCAGGCTCCTTCGCCTGCTCAGACTCTACCGCAGTTCACGCCGGGGATTGGGTTCTACAATGATGGCTCACAGCGTGCTCACCACAGGAGGAGAAGCTCCAGGAAAGACTTTGGGCCACCAGGTAGCTATGGCATGCATGGGCATGGCGAACAGCCGCAGGATCAGTTCGAAAGAGAGTGGATCAAGAACCACCCAGACAAGGCTGCGATAGAAGGCTTCAACATGCATGGCCCGCCCAGGCCTGAGACTGCGTTGTCGAGCGCCGAGCTGAACAGGCTTGTGAGGCAGGCTGAGGAATCTGGCTTCGGTAAGACCTGCGTTTACCGCCCGACTCTGTCCGCAAGCTAACAGTGTGCTAGGCACAAATCCAGACATGATCGGGATCCCGAACGCTGACATCGCATGGGAAGCGACACAAGAGTATACATCGCGTCAGAATACGCCTCAACCTTCTCCGGCGCCTGACTCCGAGCGCAAGAAGCGTAGCTCGAGCGGCAAGCAGACTGCAGTTGCATCTCCACTTCGTAAGGCAAGCTTTCCGTTCAACGAACGTCTTGGAGATAACAATGCCATCACGGACGACGACCCGGTCATTCATGTCAGTGAATTCGAGAACAAGCCGAACAAGATTACGGGTGGTGGAGACGTGGACGGAGCTGTTGACTTGAGCTCTCACGCTGGCAACACGGAAGAGGAGGGTGGCTGGTTCGACGAGCGTGGAGATGGGACACCAATTCTGGCTTCAGACGAAATCACTAAACGTCCTGGAAGTGCCTACATGCATGCCGCGGTCAACCCGGAGGTGCATCATGACGACTACTACTACGAGAGTGACGCAAGCCACAACGAGAGCAGTCGCAGGAACAGTGTCCGTGTACCCAGTCGGCCGTCCAGCAGACCTAATAGTATGCATGGCGAGTACCACGGCGGTAACCTGTACCGCTTCATGTCACACGAAGAACACCACGGCTCGGGCATACACACACCGCTAGAGGAGATCGAGGAGTATGAGCCTCTGATTCCAGAAGACGAGGAGGATGCGCCCAAACCGAAGCCTAAGGCGATCAACAAGAGACCAGGTCTAGAGCATCATCACTTCCCAAGCCAGGATGTCTGGGAAGATACACCATTGTCGTTGCAGTATTCCACTACTGTCGAGACTCCGGAGCCTCCTCGTGAAGCTCGAGCGCCACCACCGGCAGATAGCACAGGTGCAAGCACGAGCACTTTCGAGACACCAGAGGCAGAGCAGCGCCGCCGGAGCCAAAATCCGAACGACATGTGGAGCAATAGCAAGACCTTGTGGAACAAGCCGCATGCTCGCGCCCTCGATGAGCATAGACCTGGTGCGCAGCGCTTTCCCAGCCAAGATATTTGGGAAGATACGCCTGATAGCATGCGTCTGGTCACGACAGTCAGTGGACCTCAGATGGACGAGGCTAAGAGCCCTCCGGACGACCGGCCAACGACTGCTGGTGTCTCGGAAAGCCCAGAGGACCAGGACGCGAGAGCGACTACGGGATTCACACAGGTGCCGAAGCCTTCTGTTCCTACGCGGCCGCAGAGGAAGAGCAAGCTGGCGGAGGAGATCAAGCCTCATCACCTGGAAGAGGGTGCGAAGGACGAGGAAGCAGAACGCGAAGTACCGCAAACCTCGCCAACTAAGACGAAGCCGCCTTCGATCCCAGAAAGGCCGAAGCCCTCTGTACCTTCGAGGCCAGCCCGCACTTCTCGCGGCGAGCAAGCTGAAGGCAGTGAACTGACGAAGTCGATCTCCGCGGAGAGCCCAACTTCTGCAGAGGCAGCAAAGTCACCGCCAGTAGCTAAAGCCAAGCCAGCGATACCTGCACGTCCAGCAGGCGAGAAGATCGCAGCGATGAAGGCTGGGTTCATGAGCGACCTTAACAACCGTTTAAAGCTTGGCCCCACAGCTCCACCGTCCAAAGCGAAAGAGCTGGAGCCAGAGATGGCAGAAGAAGCGCAAAAGGAGCCTCTTGCCGATGCCCGGAAAGGCAGGGCTAAGGGCCCAGCTAGGCGGAAACCTGCCGCGTCCCCGTCCGCATCCGCCACCAGCGAAGACAAGTCGCTATCGTTCTCGATGTCCTCGCCTTTCACATTGTGGCATATCGACGAGGAGGATGAGCTACAAGTCCCGTCCGTGATAGTCACACCCCCTGAAGCAGATCTATCCGCCTTGGAAAAGCAACTGTCCGCTAACGAGGCGCATAACACCGAGGAGCCGACTCTGACACAGTCCATGTCGCCTGAGCGAGCCGGTTCACCTCCCATGGCTACTTTGGACGACAAGCTCGGTGCTGCGCAGGAGAGCATTGATACTCTCGTTGGCAAGGAGCAGGAGACAGCTGCGGAATCCGAGGCCGCGCCTACGACCGCGGATGTCGAGGTCAAGGAGGTTGCGCCGGTTACTACGAACGAG
>JAABUW010004163.1_pt1 | contig 19826 bp, 18 predicted proteins | sample 5560081 | NCBI WGS metagenome assembly JAABUW01 (sample SAMN10711882, study PRJNA513363) | rock metagenome | isolation source: Antarctica rocks | place: Antarctica: Victoria Land, Knobhead sud
AGCGGCAAGCACAACCCTGGACCTGCGACCGCACCTTGCTTTCTAGGCTGGCGTTTGCGCTGCTTGGCCTCCCTCACCCCGGCCCTCTCCCGGAGTGAGAGAGAGAAGCGGCGTCGCAAGCTGGAACCGCACAGTCCCACGCGGGTTACACTTCGGTATCCATCAACATCGGAGCACCCCCATGACCAAGCCGATCACCGCCCGCGCCGTCCTCCTCGCCCTGGCGCTGGCCGCCCTGGCGCCGATGCTGAGCGCCTGCAACACCACCGCCGGCGCCGGCGAGGACGTGAGCGCCGCAGGACGTGCCGTGACCCGCGGCGCCAACACGGTGCGCCAGGGCCTGTAGCGCGGCTTTCCCTCCCAGGCCGGACGGGGCTATCCTGGCCGGCCGGGGAGGACTACCATGGACTTTGATCTGACCGACGAGCAGCGTCTGCTGAAAGACAGCGTGGACCGCATGATCGGCGACCTATACGGCTTCGAGGCCCGGCGCGGCCACCGCGCCCATCCCGAGGGCTGGAGCCGCGCCATGTGGCATCAGTTCGCCGAGCAAGGGCTGCTCGGCCTGCCCTTCGCCGAGGACCAGGGCGGCTTCGGCGGCGGCCCGGTCGAGACCGCCATCGTCATGGAGGCGTTCGGCCGCGCCCTTGTGGTCGAACCCTACCTCGCCACCGTCGTCATGTGCGGCGGCCTGCTGCGCCACGCCGCCAGCGACGACCAGCTTGCCGAGCTGGTTCCGGCCATCGCCGCGGGCGACCGCGTGCTGGCCTACGCCCATGCCGAGCGCCAGGCACGATGGAGCCTGAACGACATCACCACGCAGGCCGCCGACGACAACGGCCTGTGGCGAATCACTGGGGAGAAGACCCTGGTGCTGAACGGCGACAGCGCCGACACCCTGATCGTCAGCGCCCGCACCGCGGGCGAGCACCGCGGGCGCCACGGCATCGGCTTGTTCCTGGTGGACGCCGACGCGCCCGGCGTGTTCCGCCGCGGCTATCCGACGCAGGACGGCGGGCGGGCGGCGGAGATCAGCTTGGTGGAGGCGCCCGGCCGCCCCCTCGGCGACCCGGCGGAGGCCCTGGTCGTCATGGAGCGCGTGAACGACGAGGTCATCGCCGCCGTCTGCGCGGAGGCCGTGGGCGTGATGGACGCCATGCACGCGATGACGGTGGACTACATGAAGACCCGCAAGCAGTTCGGCCGCGCCATCGGCGACAACCAGGCCCTGCAGCACCGCGCCGTGGACATGTACGTGTCGCTGGAGCAGGCGCGCAGCATGGCGATGTACGCCACCATGATGGCCGGCGAGTCCGACGCGCCCGAGCGCCTGCGAGCCATGCACGCCGCCAAGGTGCAGATCGGCCGCAGCGGACGCCACATCGGCCAGGAGTCGGTACAGCTCCATGGCGGCATCGGCGTCACGATGGAGTACGCCGTCGGCCACCATTTCAAGCGCATGACCATGATCGAGCGCGGCTATGGCGACACCGACAGCCACCTTGCGGCGCTGGCCCGGCTGGGCGGGCTGATCGCGGCGTAGCCGAAGGCGGGGTTCGCGGCGGCGAACCCCTGCCCGCCCACCGCCACCGGCATCGTTCCGGGCTTCGCTCCCCCGCTTTATCTTTCCCCGCTTTATTATTGTCAGGTCTTGTAGCTGCGAGCCGCTTGCAGGCGGGCGCCTATTGCTGTTCCGGCCCTCGAAGTGCCGCGCCGCCGTGGTTTCCGCAGTGGCGGACAGGGGCGCGGCAGGGTGCTGGACCGAACGCCGATTGTTGCCGCGAAAGCCGCACGCAACGAAGGCGCAACGGTCAAGTCTCGCAATCGTTAGCTGACATCCTTACTTGACCGCTCCATAGGGCAACCCCGCAACCGGGGCCGTCCAAATTTGGACGCAAACCGGCGTTAGTCCGCACCGGAGCGTGCAGGTGCGTGCAGCTCCGCTCCGACGCCTTCCCGCCTTGACCTGACCGCAGAGTGTTCTAGCCACAAGTTTGGAACGTCGTGAGGCCAATGCCGCCCTTGAACCTGGCTGCCGCCCTTCTCCTGCTGTCTACCCTGCCCGCCGCCGCGCAGCTGCACCGTCACCGCGGGCACCGGCCCGTGCGCGCCGCGGCGGCCCCGGCGGCGGAGGCATTGGGGCCGCCCGCGCCGGGCACCCCCTTCGACGCCTGCGACAGCGCCATCGCCGTGGCGCAGCGGGGGCGCATCCCCGACAAGCTGCTGCCCGCGATCTCCCGCGTGGAGAGCGGACGGCTGGACCCCGCCACCGGGCGCGTGCGCGCCTGGCCCTGGACGATCAACGTGGAGGGCGTCGGCCACTTCTTCGACAGCAAGGACCAGGCCATCGCGGCGGTGTCGGGGTTGCAGGCCAAGGGCGTGCGCTCGATTGACGTGGGCTGCATGCAGGTAAACCTGATGCACCATCCCAGGGCGTTCCCGTCACTTGACGCGGCATTCGAGCCGGCGACCAACACCGCCTATGCCGCGCAATTCCTGTCCTCCCTGCATGGGCAGCTTAAGGACTGGAACCTGGCGACGGCGGCCTACCACTCGATGGACCCGGTGCGCGGCGAGGAATACCAGCGCCTGGTGCTGGGCCGGGTGATGACGCCGATGGGGGCAGGTGGAACCGGGGTGATGGCGGCGCTGAAGGGCATCGGGCCGTATGCGGTCTGGCCGCCGCCGGGCAGCCGCTTCGCGGCGATCCCGCCGGTGAACTTCGCCTTTGGCGCGTTCGGCGGCGGGATCGGGCCGTCCTCGGTGCTGATCAACCCGTTGCCGGCGTTTGGGCGCCGCCGTTAAGACGCGATGCGCCACGGAAAATAGAACCGGACAACGGCACGGAACCGTACTATGGTCATGGTGCCCGGAACCCCGGGCGCGGGGTGAAGATGGTGGCAGGTGTAAACAGGCGCGCGATCCTGCGTGCGGCCGGGCTGGCAGGCGCCGGGTTGCTGGGCGGCGCGGCGCGGGCGGAAACGGTGGAAATGCCGTTCGGCAACGGCACCCGGCCCCTCGTGACCTATCCGGAGAAGCGGGCGCTGATCCGCATGACCTCCCGCCCGCCGCAGTTGGAGACGCCGTTCGCGGTGTTCAACGAGGGGCTGCTGACGCCCAACGACGCCTTCTATGTCCGCTACCACCTGGCGAGCCTGCCGACCGACGGCATTGACCCCGGCACCTACCGGCTGGAGGTCAAGGGCCAGGTCGCCACCCCGCTGTCCCTGGGCCTGGCCGAGATCAAGGCGCTGCCGGCCACCGAGATCGTGGCGGTCAACCAGTGCTCCGGCAACGGCCGCGGCTTCTTCGAGCCGCGGGTGGCGGGCGGCCAGGCGGGCAACGGCCTGATGGGCAACGCGCGCTGGACGGGCGTGCCGCTGCGCGCGGTGCTGGACCGGGCCGGCGTGCGGGCCGGGGCGGTGCAGGTGCAGTTCGACGGGCTGGACGGCCCGGTTGCAGAGGGCACGCCCGACTTCGCCAAGGCCCTCGACCTCGATCACGCCCGGGACGGGGAGGTGATGCTGGCCTGGGCGATGAACGGTGCCGAGCTGCCGTTCCTGAACGGCTACCCGCTGCGGCTGGTGGTGCCGGGCTACTACGGCACTTACTGGGTCAAGCACCTGAACGAGGTCACGGTACTGGACCATACGCTTGCCAACTTCTGGATGAAGACGGCCTACCGCATCCCGGACAACGAGTGCAACTGCGTGGCGCCGGGCACGGCGCCGGCCAAAACGAAGCCGATTGGGCGGTTCAAGGTGCGAAGCTTCATCACCTCGGTTGCGGACGGGGCGCGCGTGGCGGCCGGTCGGCCAGTGACGCTGCGCGGCATCGCCTTCGACGGCGGCAGCGGCATCAAGCAGGTGCAGGTGTCCGCCGACGGCGGCGCCACCTGGGCCGACGCCAGGCTGGGCGAGGAGTTGGGCAAGTACTCCTTCCGCGGCTGGGAGGCGCCGGTGACGCTCACGGCTGGGCGGCACGCGCTGCAGGTGCGCGCGGTGTCCAACGCAGGCGAGACGCAGCCGGTCGAGCAGCCGTGGAACCCCGCGGGCTACCTACGCAACCTGATCGAAACCGTCACGGTGGACGCAGCATGACCTTGAGGATCACCGCCGCCCTGCTGGCCCTGCTGCTCACGGCGGGCGCGCAGGCAGCAACCCGCACCTACGACCTGCTGGAGGAGACGGCGGAGCTGGCGCCCGGCCCGCACCTTGAGACCGTGCAGGGCAACTGCGGCGCCTGCCATTCGTCCGAGTATATCTCGACCCAGCCGCGCACGTTCCGCGACCCGCGCACGTTCTGGACGGCCGAGGTGACGAAGATGCAGCACGCCTACGGCGCCCCGGTGGCCGACGCGGACGTGCCGGCCATTGTGGACTACCTGGTCGCCACCTACGGCAAGTAGGGGCGCTGGCCCCCACTCGAAGAACCCGGCGTCCGCCCGGGTCATGCCGATCAGTCGCACCTGCGTCCGGTCCGGCGAGGTCAGCACCGTCCGCCCGCTCCGGCAAGACCCGGGCCGGCTTGCGTCCCGGTCAGCCTTGCGTCCAAGTCTGCCTTGCGTCCAGGTCTGCGCGGGAGCTGGTCCCAGCGGCAGTGGTGCTCGCAGGGCGGCGTCCGGGCCGCCCCTACTCCGCCAGCGACGCCAGCTTGAAATCGCGGAACTGCTGCCGCAACGCCAGCTTGTTCAGCTTGCCCGTGGCGGTGTGCGGCAGGCTGTCCACCACCACCACCTCGTCCGGCATCCACCACTTGGCGACCTGCCCGGCATACAGCGCCAGCAGCGCCGCGGTGTCCACGGTGCGGCCGGGCTTGGGCACCACGATCAGCAACGGGCGCTCGTCCCACTTGGGATGGTGGGCGGCGACGATGGCGGCCTCGCCCACGTCGGGGTGGCCGACGGCGATGTTCTCCAGTTGGATCGAGCTGATCCACTCGCCGCCGGACTTCACGATGTCCTTGGTGCGGTCGGTGATCTCCATCAGGCCGTGCGGGTCTATGGTGGCCACGTCCCCGGTGGCGAACCAGCCCTCCGCATCGGTCGCGTCCTCGTCCGCGTTCAGGTAGCGGCGCACGACCCAGGGGCCGCGGACCTGCAGGTTGCCGTAGGTCGCGCCGTCCCACGGCAGGTCCTGCCCGGCGTCGTCCACGATCCGCATGTCCAGGCCCGGCACCGCGCGGCCCTGCTTGTATTGCAGCCGCTTGCCCTCCGCCGCCGGCAGCCCGGCGAACCCCGGCTTCGGGCCGTAGAAGGTGCCGAGCGGGCTGGTCTCCGTCATGCCCCAGGCATGGTCCACCTGCACGCCATAATCCTGCTCGAACACGTCTATCAGCATGGCAGGGCAGGCGGAGCCGCCGCAGACCAGGCGCTTCAGGGTGTCCAGCTTGCCGCCCGTCGCGCGCAGGTGCTGCAGCAGCCCCATCCACACCGTCGGGACGCCGGCCGATATGGTCACGCGCTCCTCGTTCATCAGCGCCGCGACGCTCGGCCCGTCCAGGTGGCGGCCGGGCATCACCAGGGAGGCGCCGGCCATCGGCGCGGCGTAGGGTATGCCCCAGGCGTTGACGTGGAACATCGGCACGACGGGCATCACCCGGTCCACGGCGCGCAGGCCGAACACGTCGGCCATGTTGACGCCGTAGGCGTGGATGACGGTACTGCGATGGCTGTACAGCACGCCCTTGGGCCGTCCGGTGGTGCCGGAGGTGTAGCACAGGGCGCTCGCCAGCTCCTCGTCCAGCCGCGGCCAGGCGAAGTCGCCGTCCCGCGCCGCCACCAGGGTTTCGTAGCACAGCAGGTCCTGGCCCGGTGCCAGTGCCGCTTCCGGCATCAGGTCCTCGTCCGCCAGCATGACCATGGCGCGGACACCGGGGACGCGCGGGGCGATGGCGGCGAGGATGGCGGCGAAGCTGGTATCGGCGCACAGCACGATGCTGCCGGTGTCGTTCAGGATGTGGACGATGTCGTCGGGCGCCAGGCGCGGGTTCACGGTATGGATGATCGCGCCCATGCCGGACACGGCGTAGTAAAGCTCCAGGTGCCGGTGCCCGTTCCAGGCCAGGGTCGCCACCCGGTCGGACGGGCCGACTCCCAGGGCCTGCAGCGCCTGCGCCAGTTGCCGGGCACGGTGCTCGATGCCGGCATAGGTGGTGCGGTGGGTGGTGCCCTCGACGGTGCGGGACACGACCTCCGCGGTGGCGTGGTGCCGGGCGGCGTGGGTGATGATGGACGAGATCAGCAGCGGCTGCGATTGCATCAGTCCGAGCATGGGCGGTGGCTCCTGGCGGGGCGTTTCCTGTGGGGCCGTCTGGTGCGGCGATTGGGGTAGGATGGACCGGACGGAGGTTTGTGTCACCAGCCGCCTTCTCCCTCTCCCTCCGGGAGAGGGTCGGGGTGAGGGAAAGGCGGCACGGACTGCACCCTCCTGGGCGGGCCTCTTGCTTGCATTGGCCGGGGACGGTGCTTGCGGCCTCCCTCATCCCGGCCCTCTCCCGGAGGGAGAGGGGGAAGAAGGCACTTTCAGCACCCGCGTTGAATCCCCCCGCGCCCTGGCCTACGCTCCGCCTGGCACCAGTTCAGGCAGCACCATGTCAGGCTTCGCCAGCACCAAGGATCTCGCCGACAAGGCCATCAGCTTCGACGAGCTGGCGCCGGGCCTGCACGGCTACACGGCAGAGGGCGACCCCAACAGCGGCGTCGTGATCGGCGACAGCAGCGTGCTGGTGGTGGATGCCCAGGCGACGCCGCTGATGGCCGCCGACGTGATCGCCCGCATACGCACCGTGACCGACAAGCCGATCAAGCACGTCGTCCTGACCCACTACCACGCCGTCCGCGTGCTGGGCGCCAGCGGCTACAAGGGTGCGCAGGTCATCGCATCCGACGTGTGCCGCGACATGACCGCCGAGCGCGGCCAGCAGGACACCGACAGCGAGATCGGCCGCTTCCCCCGGCTGTTCCGCGGCAAGGACACCATCCCCGGCCTGACCTGGCCGGACCTCACGTTCCACAAGCGCATGACCCTGTATCTCGGCAAGCGCGAGGTGCAGGTCATCCACATCGGCCGCAGCCACACCGCCGGGGACACCGTGGTCTGGCTGCCGAAGGAGCGCGTGCTGTTCAGCGGCGACGTGGTGGAGTTCGGCGCCACGCCCTACTGCGGCGACGCGCACTTCGCCGACTGGCCGACGACGCTGGCCGCCGTGCAGGCCCTGGGCGCAGAGGCGCTGGTGCCCGGCCGCGGGCGCAGCCTGATGAACCGGCAGGAGTGCGAGGAGGCCATCGAGGGCACCCGCGCCTTCACGTCCGACCTGTTCGGCATCGTCAAGCGCGCATCCGCCGGCGGCGCACCGCTCAAGGCGGTCTATGACCAGGCGATGGCGGAGATGCGCTCCGGCTACGGCCAGTGGGTCATCTTCGAGCACTGCATGCCGTTCAACGTCACCCGCGCCTGGGACGAGGCGCGCGGCCTGGACCACCCGCGCATCTGGACCGCCGAGCGCGACGTGGAGATGTGGCGCGCGCTGGAGCAGGGCGCCCCGGTCCCGGCCGCCGAAGCCTGATGCCTCACACCTCCCCCCGCTATGCGTCGGGGCCACGGGGACGGGCGGGGGAGCGCCATCCCGTCGTGGTCGTGGGCGGCGGCCTGGTCGGGCTGACCCTGGCGCTGGACCTGGCGCAGCGCGGCCTGCCGGTCGTCGTACTGGACGACGACGACACCGTCAGCACCGGCAGCCGCGCCATCTGCTTCGCCAAGCGCACCCTGGAAATCTTCGGGCGGCTGGGGCTTGGCGAGCGGATGCTCGCCAAGGGCATCACCTGGAACGTCGGCCGGGTGTTCCACGGCGACCGCCAACTGTTCGGCTTCGACCTGCTGCCGGAGGACGGCCACGAGTACCCGGCCTTCATCAACCTGCAGCAGTACTATGCCGAGGAATGGCTGGTGGAAGCCTGCCAGGCCACTGGCCTCGTGGACCTGCGCTGGCGCCACGAGGTCGCCGCCGTGCAGAGCCGCGGGGACGGCGTGACGCTCGCGGTGGAGACGCCGGACGGGTCATACGAGATGCACGCGGATTGGCTGGCCGCCGCGGACGGCGCCCGCAGCTTCGTGCGGACGGCGATGGGCCTGCCCTTCACCGGCAAGAGCTTCCGCGACCGTTTCCTGATCGCCGACGTGACGATGCAGGCCCCTTTTCCGACCGAGCGCTGGTTCTGGTTCGACCCGCCGTTCCACCGCAACCAGTCCGCCCTGCTGCACAAGCAGCCCGATGGCGTCTGGCGCATAGACCTGCAACTGGGCTGGGACGCCGACCCGGAATTCGAGCGCCAGCCGGAGCAGGTGATCCCCCGCGTGCAGGCCATGCTGGGTCCGGATGTGCCGTTCGAGCTGGAATGGGTCAGCGTCTATACCTTCCGCTGCCGCCGGCTGAGACGGTTCGTGCACGACCGCGTGGTGTTCGTCGGCGACAGCGCGCACCAGGTCAGCCCGTTCGGCGCCCGCGGCGGCAACGGCGGGGTGCAGGACGCGGACAACCTGGGCTGGAAGCTGGCGGCGGCGGTGCAGGGCCGGGCGACGGACGCGCTGGTGCGGACCTACGACGACGACCGCATCCCGGCAGCCGACGAGAACATCCTGCACAGCACGCGCGCGACGGACTTCATCACCCCCAAGACCGACGCCGCCCGCGCCTACCGCGACGCCGCGCTGGCATTGGCCGGGCAGCACGCCTTCGCCCGCCCGCTGGTGAACTCCGGCCGGCTGTCCCGTCCGGCGCGGCTGCTGGACAGCCCGCTCAACGGCGCGGGCGACCTGTGGCCGGGCTGCCTGCCGCCGGGCACGCCTGCGGTGGACGCGCCGATCCTAGACACATCGGTTCTCGACACATCGGTCCTCGACGCATCGGTGCCGCGGGACGGCCAGCCCGGCTGGCTGCTGCGGCACCTCCGCGGCCCCGGCTTCACGCTGCTGGTGTTCGGGGCCGAGGCGCCTGCCCTACCCGGCATCGCCACCGTGCGCATCGCCCCCGATGCGCTGCATGACGTGCGCGGCCTGGCGGCGGCGCGATACGGTGCGCCGCCGGGCGCCTGCGTGCTGCTGCGGCCGGACCAGCATGTGGCGGCGGGGTTCCGCGCCTTCGACGCCAGGCGCATCCTGGACGCCGTGCGGCACGCCATGGCGCAACAGGCCGGGGCGCAGCAGGCGGCCCAGCCCGCGGCGTTGCAGGCCGTGGCCTGATGCCGCTGGACCTCGCGCCGCGCCTGTCCGACCCGGATGCGCTATTCGCCGCGCTGGTCGCGGCGCACGAGGGACTTTCCTCCGGCGCATCCCGCCGTCTCGACGCCAAGCTGGTGCTGGTGCTGGCCAACCACATCGGCGACACGGGCATCGTGCTGGACGCCCTGCGGGTCGCCCAGGAAACCGATGAGCCAACCGATGAACCGGCGGAGGAACCCGCATGAACGTCACCATCGCAACGCCCCTGGGCACCGAAGTCAGGGACCGCTACCAGTCCGGCTTCGGCAACGGCTTCGAGACCGAGGCGCTGCCCGGCGCCCTGCCGGTCGGACGCAACTCGCCCCAGCGCTGCGCCTATGGCCTGTATGCCGAGCAGCTCAGCGGCTCCCCGTTCACCGCTCCGCGCGCCAGCAACGAGCGGAGCTGGCTGTATCGCATCCGCCCGACCGTGCAGCATTGGGGCCGGTTCCGCCGGGCCGACGCCGGGCTGTGGCGCACCGCGCCGTGCGCGGAGGCCGAGGTGCCGCCCGCGCCGATGCGCTGGGACCCCCTGGCGATGCCGGACGCGCCGCGATCCTTCATCGAGGGCATGGCCACCATCACCACCGCGGGCGACGCGGGCGGGCAGGCCGGCATGGGCGCGCATGTGTATCTCGCCACCCGGTCCATGCAGGACGAGTACTTCTACGACGCCGATGGCGAGCTGCTGATCGTTCCCCAGCAGGGCCGCCTGCGGCTATGCACCGAGTTCGGCGTCATTGACCTAGAACCCGGCGAGGTCGCCGTGGTCCCCCGCGGCGTCAAGTTCCGTGCCGAGCTTCCTGCCGGCCCCGCCCGCGGCTACGTCTGCGAGAACCACGGCGGCGCCTTCACCCTGCCCGAGCGCGGACCCATCGGCGCCAATTGCCTCGCCAACCCGCGCGACTTCCTGACGCCCGTGGCCGCCTACGAGGACCGGGAGGTGCCGTCCCGCCTTTATGTCAAGCAGCACGGCGCGATGTGGGTCGCCGATATCGGCCAGTCGCCGCTGGATGTCGTCGCGTGGCACGGCAACTACGCGCCCTATAAGTACGACCTCCGCCGCTTCTCGCCCATCGGCCCCCTGCTGTTCGACCATGCCGACCCCAGCATCTTCACCGTGCTGACCGCGCCCAGCGAGACGCCCGGCACCGCCAACGTGGATTTCGTCTGCTTCCCCGACCGCTGGGCCGTGGCCGAGGACACGTTCCGCCCGCCCTGGTATCACATGAACTGCATGAGCGAGTTCATGGGCCTGATCTACGGCCAGTATGACGCCAAGCCGCCCATCTCCGGCAAGCCCAGCTTCGTGCCCGGCGGCTTCTCCCTGCACGACGCCATGCTGCCGCACGGGCCGGACGCCGAGGCGTTCGCCGCCGCCAGCACCGCCGCCCTGGCGCCGCGCAAGCTGGAGGGCACGATGGCCTTCATGTTCGAGAGCCGGCACAGTCAGCGCGTGACGCGCTTCGCAGCCGAGCATCCGGCGCTGCAACCGGACTACGCCGACTGCTGGGCCGGCCTGCCCAAAACCTTCGACCCCACGAGGCCATGACCGCATGACCGACCACACCCACGACCCCAGCCTGCAAAGCTGGGTCGGCAGCGCCAACGGCCACCCGGACTTCCCGATCCAGAACCTGCCGCTGGGCGTGTTCGGCCCGCTGGCCGGCGCCCCGCGCGGCGGCATCGCCATCGGCGACATGATCCTGGACCTACGCAAGCTGCACGAGGAAGGTCTGCTGGACGAGGAGGCGCAGGCGGCGGCCCACACCTGCATCGGCCCAACCCTGAACCCCCTCCTGGCGCTGGGCGCCGGCCCCCGCGTGGCGCTGCGCGACGCCGTGAGCGCGCTGCTGCAGGAAGGCTCGGACGAGCGCCCGCACCTGCTGCACCGCGCCGCGGACTGCATCATGTACCTGCCGGCGCATGTCGGGGACTACACGGACTTCTACGCCGGCATACACCATGCCGAGAACGTCGGCCGGCTGATGCGTCCGGACACGCCGCTGCTGCCCAACTACAAGTGGCTGCCGGTCGGCTACCACGGCCGCGCCAGCAGCCTGCGCCCGCCGGGCGAGGTCCGCCGTCCCCAGGGGCAGCGCAAGCCCGCATCGGAATCCGAACCCTCCTACGGCCCCAGCCGCAACCTGGACTACGAGCTGGAGCTTGGCGTCTGGATCGGCCCCGGCAACGCGCTGGGCACCACCATCCCCATCGGCGAGGCCGCCCAGCACATTGCCGGATACTGCCTGCTGAACGACTGGTCCGCCCGGGACATCCAGGGCTGGGAATATCAGCCGCTCGGCCCGTTCCTGGCCAAGAGCTTCTGCACCACCGTCAGCGCCTGGATCGTGACGCCGGAGGCCCTGGCGCCGTTCCGCGCGCCGCAGCCGCCGCGCCCTGCCGGCGACCCGGCGCCGCTGCCCTACCTGCACGACCCTGTGGACCAGGCCGTAGGCGCCCTGGACCTGGAACTGGAGGTGCTGCTGACGACGCGCGCCATGAAGAAGCAGGGCCTGTCGCCGCACCGCCTGTCCCTCGGGTCGTCCCTGGCGCTGTACTGGACGCCGGCGCAGCTTGTGGCGCACCACACCGGCGGCGGCTGCAACCTGAACCCCGGCGACCTGTTCGGCACCGGCACCATCAGCACCGCCTCGACGGACGGCTGCGGGTCATTGCTGGAGATCACGCAGGGAGGCCGCGCGCCGATCACCCTGCCGAGCGGGGAGGAGCGGCGCTTCCTGGAGGACGGGGACGAGGTCGTGCTGCGCGCCCGCGCCCGGCGGGACGGCGCGGCGCCGATCGGCTTCGGCGAGTGCCGGGGCGTGGTGCTGCCATGCGCGTGACCGCGTGAGCGCCGCGCTGCTGGAGGAGCGGCGGCCCGTCACGCGGGCCGACCTGGAGGCGCTCGACCGGGCCGACCCGCTCGCGCCGTTCCGGACCGAGTTCCTGCTGCCGGACGGCGTGACCTACCTGGACGGCAACTCGCTCGGCGCGCTGCCGCGGGCGACGCCTGCCCGGCTCGCGGCCGTGGTGGAGCGGGAGTGGGGCGCGGGCCTGATCCGGTCCTGGAACGACGCCGGGTGGATCGGCCTGCCGGTCCGGGTGGGCGACAAGATCGGCCGGCTGCTGGGGGCGCCGGCCGGCACGGTGGTCGCCGCGGACTCGACCTCGGTGAACCTGTTCAAGCTGCTGTCCGCCGCCATCGGGCTGCGGCCCGGCCGCCGGGTGATCCTGTTGCAGGCCGGCAACTTCCCGACCGACCTCTATGTGGCCGAGGGGCTGGCCGCCCTGCTCGGGCAGGGCCACGAGCTGCGCCAGGTCCCGGCAGCCGGCATCCCCGCCGCGCTTGGGCCGGAGGTGGCGGTGGTCATGCTGACCCATGTGGACTACCGCACCGGCGCGATGCACGACATGGCGGCGGTCACGGCCGCGGCGCACGCGGCCGGGGCGCTCATCCTGTGGGACCTGGCGCACTCCGCCGGGGCGGTTCCCGTGGACCTCGTGGCCGCTGGCGCCGACCTTGCGGTGGGGTGCGGCTACAAGTTCCTCAACGGCGGGCCGGGCGCCCCGGCGTTCCTGTATGTCGCCGCGCCGTTGCAGGCGCAGGCGCGCTACCCGATCACGGGATGGCTGGGCCATGCCGACCCCTTCGCCTTCGACGCAGGCTACCGCCCGGCCCCGGGCATCGCGGGCGCGGTGGTCGGCACGCCCTCCATCCTGGCGATGGCGGCGCTCGAGGTCGGGGTGGACATCGCGTTGCGGGCGCCGATGGTGTCCGTGCGCGCCAAGTCGCTGCGCCAGGCCGCGCTGCTGATGGACCTGGTGGCGCAGCACTGCCCCGGGGCCGGACTGGAGCTTGCGACGCCCACCGCGGACCAGGAGCGCGGCAGCCAGGTCTCGTTCCGCCACCCGGCGGCCTATGCGGTGATGCAGGCCCTGATCGCCCGTGAGGTGATCGGCGACTTCCGGACGCCTGACATCATCCGGTTCGGCATCACGCCGCTGACCCTGAGCTACGCGGACCTGTGGGACGCCGCCGCCGCGCTCGGCGGCGTGCTGGCGTCGGGGACGTGGCGGCAGGCGCGCTTCCAGGTCCGCAACCAGGTGACCTGACGGCGGCGCTGCGCCGCCGGGCAGAGGGCCGGGGCGCGTCGTTCCGCTTCAGCCGACCGTTTGCCGGCCGCGCCAGCCGGGTGGCGCCGCGCTTCGGCTGGGCGGCTTGCCCGCCCGTCCCGGGATGGGGTAGCCCTGCCGGATCAAACCGCAGGGACGCCCATGCCCACCAAGGACGTGAAGAAAGTCGTGCTCGCCTACTCCGGCGGCCTGGACACCAGCGTGATCCTGCGCTGGCTGCAAACCAACTACGGCTGCGAGGTCGTGACCTTCACCGCGGACCTTGGCCAAGGCGAGGAGCTGGAGCCGGCGCGGGCCAAGGCGGAGATGCTCGGCATCAAGGAAATCTTCATCGAGGACCTGCGCGAGACATTCGTCCGCGACTTCGTCTTCCCGATGTTCCGCGCCAACACGCTCTATGAGGGCCAATACTTGCTGGGCACCAGCATCGCCCGCCCCCTGATCGCCCAGCGCCAGATCGAGATCGCCGAGCTGGTCGGCGCCGACGCCGTCGCGCACGGCGCGACCGGCAAGGGCAACGACCAGGTGCGGTTCGAGATCGCCTATTACGCCCTCAAGCCCGACATCAAGGTGATCGCCCCCTGGCGCGAGTGGGACCTGACCAGCCGCACCCGCCTGCTGGAGTTCGCCGAGCGGAACCAGATACCCGTCACCAAGGACAAGCGCGGCGAGGCGCCGTTCAGCGTGGACGCGAACCTCCTGCACTCGTCCAGCGAGGGCAAGGTGCTAGAGGACCCGGCGGACGAAGCCCCCGAGTTCGTCTATCAGCGCACCATCCGCCCGGAGGACGCGCCGGACCAGGCGACCGTCATCAGCATGGACTTCGCCAACGGCGACCCCACGCACGTTGACGGCACCGCCCTGTCCCCCGCGGCGTTGCTCACCCGGCTGAACGAACTGGGCCACGCCAACGGCATCGGCCGCCTGGACCTGGTGGAGAACCGCTTCGTCGGCATGAAGTCCCGCGGCATCTACGAGACGCCCGGCGGCACCATCCTGCTGCAAGCCCACCGCGGCATCGAGAGCATCACGCTGGACCGCGAGGCCGCGCACCTCAAAGATAGCCTGATGCCGCGCTATGCCGAGCTGATCTACAACGGTTTCTGGTTCAGCCCGGAGCGGCGGATGCTGCAAGCCGCCATAGACGAAAGCCAACGCAGCGTCAGCGGCCGGGTGCGGCTGAAACTATACAAGGGCAACGTCTCGGTGATCGGACGCGAAAGCCGGAACAGCCTGTATTCCATGAAGGTCGTGACGTTCGAAGACGACCAAGGCGCCTACGACCAGGTGGACGCAGGCGGTTTCATCAAGCTGCAAGCCCTGCGCTTGCGGCTGGGTGCCATGGCAGGGCGCAGGGGCGGCGCGCTGTAGCGCCGCCTTCGGCCGGCAGGGTTATTGCTGGCTGGACTGCGCCCGGATGCGCGCCTCGTCCCGGCGCTTGACGACGGTCCCGGCGACGCAGCCGGCCAGCGCGCCCAGGATGCCGTGACCCGCCAAGTGCCCGCCCGCAGCGCCCACGGCGCCATAGCGCAGGCAGCCGCCGCCGGGCTTCGGAAGCTCGCCGTTGGCCTGCTGCTGCTGGGTCTGCGAGTAGCGTGGGTCCGCCGTCACGCGGTTGCGTGGGTCAGGCATCGGCTGGATCTGGTCGCCCTGGAAGCTGAAACCCTGGTCCGCCGTGGGCGGGGTTCCCTGGTAGCGGTAGCCTTGGGCGCTTGCGGCCGACACGGTCAGGCATAGGGCGGCGGCAGCGACAAGCAACTTGGTCATGATGCGGTCCTCCATGGCCCAAGCAACGGCTTGAGGCGTGCAGGGTTGCAAGGCCGGTTGACCAGGGCATGACCAGCTTCGGTGCTGGTGCCTCATGTGCCGGATATGCCAGCGGCCGTTTGCCCTGATCCTTCATTGCGAGCTGCGCTTGCAGCGCGGCAAGCCAAGGGCGGCATGGACCGCGCTTGCGGCTCCTGGATCGCCGCGGCGCTGCGCGCCCTGTAACGACGGGCGCGAACCGGGCGCAAACTGGTCAGAGCGAACTGGTCAGGGCAAACGACGACCGGCGTCATGCAGGCCAGAGGAGCACCATGCCGCCGGCGAAGCCAAGTGCGCCGGGCGGCATGGCCTGGCCGACGATCACCGCCGCGGCAGCCGCATTCGCCTGGCCCAGTAGCCAGCCCAACCATATGGCGGCGCAAAGCCCAGGGCCGAACGGCAGCGCCGTCGTGGCCCCGACCGCCTCGCCGCGCCACCGCTGCAGGGCGGCCAGCAGCAGCCCAAGCAGCGCGGCAGCCCCCACCACCAGCGGCAGGTGCTCCAGCCCGATCCAGGCCCCGCCCGCCGCGAGCAGCTTCGCGTCCCCCTCGCCCAGCCCGTCCCGCCCGCGCAGGGCACGGTAGGACCGGGCCAGCAGCCGGAACGCCAGGTATCCCAGCGCCGCGGCGGCGGCGTGCTCCGGCACCCGGTCCGGGTCGAGCAGCAACGCCGCTCCCAGCCCGGCCACCAGCAGCGGCAGCGTCAGCGCATCCGGCAGGCGCAGGTTGTCCCAGTCTATCCAGGCAAGCGCCAGCAGCGCCCACCCCAGGCCGCACGACAGCCACAGGCGCACCGGGTCATCAACCCCCTGCACGGCCCCGGCGGCTGCCGCAACCACGGCGACCCCCACGGCGGCCAACTCGATCTGTAGGTGCGCCGCCGCGATCCCCGCGCCGCAGCCGCGGCACCGGCCCCGCTGGACCAGGTAGCTCAGCACCGGGACCAGCTCGCGCGCGCCCAGCACGCGCCCGCAGCCCTCGCAGCGCGAGCGGTCCAGCACCACCGGCCGCCCCAGCGGCAGGCGCCGCACGACCACGCCGAGGAAGCTGCCGACGAACGGCGACGCAAGGACCGGCAGTAGCCAGTCCGGCACGGCATCCAACAAGCAGGTGTCCCCTTCTCCCGGGCGCAGCGCCCGGCCATATGGATACCTCATAATGCACCAGCAACGCACCGTGCCCGTCCCCGCCGCCAGCACGGCGTCCCCGCCGGACCTCATGGCCCGGCTGGGCGGCCTGCTGGTCCAGCGCGGCCATTGCGACGCCCGCACGGTGGAGCGGGGCCAGCGCATGGCCGGCGAGAGCGGCCAGCGCCTGGACGCCGTGCTGACCCAGCTTGGCCTGGTCGGGGAGCGCGCCCTGGCCGACGCCTACTGCGCCTTGCTGGACCTGCCCTTGGCGACGCCGGGCCGCTACCCCGCCAGCGCCCCGCTGGCACTCGACCGCCTGACCGCCCGCTTCCTGCGCCACAGCCGTGCCCTGCCGGTGGCGGACGAGGGGGGCACCCTGGTCGTCGCGGTGTCCGACCCGCTGAACGCCTTCATACCCGCCGCCATCGCCGCCGCCACCGGCCAGCCCGTGGCGCTGGAGGTCGCGGTGCCCATCGAGCTGGATGCTGCGCTGGACCGCCTCTATCCCGACGCCGCCGCCGAGGGCCGCGGCGACGCAGGCGCCGAGGCGGGCGGCGCGCTGGAGGAGGACACCGAGCGGCTGAAGGACCTGGCCAGCGAGGCCCCGGTGATCCGCCTGGTCAACCAGTTGATCGCCCGCGCCGTCGAGACCCAGGCCAGCGACATACACCTGGAGCCGTTCGAGGACCGGCTGCGCGTGCGCTACCGCCATGACGGCCAATTGCAGGAGGCCGAGAGCCAGCCGCCGCACCTCACGGCCGCCGTCATCTCCCGCGTCAAGATCATGGCCCGGCTGGACATCGCCGAGCGCCGCCTGCCGCAGGACGGCCGCATCAAGCTGGCGGTGCGCGGCCAGGACGTGGACCTGCGCGTGTCCACCGTGCCATCGCTGCACGGCGAGACCGTCGTGCTGCGCGTGCTGGACCGCAACTCGGTCGCCTTCGACTACGGCCGCCTCGGCCTGCCCGCGCCGCTGGTGGCGCGCTGGGGCGCCGCGCTGGAGCTGCCGAACGGCATCGTGCTGGTCACGGGACCCACCGGGTCGGGCAAGACGACCACGCTCTACACCGGCCTGCTGTCCCTGAACGCCACGACGCGCAAGATCGTCACGGTCGAGGACCCCATCGAGTATCAGTTGCAGGGCGTGAACCAGATACAGGTCAAGCCGCAGATCGGGCTGAACTTCGCCTCGCTGCTGCGCTCCATCCTGCGCCAGGACCCCGACGTCATCATGGTCGGCGAGATACGCGACCTGGAGACCGCGCAGATCGCCGTGCAGGCGGCGCTGACCGGGCACCTCGTGCTGTCCACCGTCCACACCAACTCGGCGGCGGCGACCATCGCCCGGCTGCGCGACATGGGGCTGGAGGACTACCTGATGGCCGCGGTCCTGCGCGGCGTGCTGGCGCAGCGGCTGGTCCGCCGCCTGTGCCCGGCCTGCAAGCAGCCGGCGGACGCGCCGCCCGAACTGGTGCAGCGCTTCGGCCTCGAAAAGCGTGTGCGGGAGGGTGGCCCGCAGGAGGGGCATCCATCCCGCCCGGTCCAGTTGTGGCACCCCGTCGGCTGCCCCGGGTGCCGCGGCACCGGCTATCGCGGGCGCCAGGCCATCGCCGAGTTCCTGCGCCCCGACCCGGCCATCGAGCGCCTGGTGTTCGCCCGTGCCGAGACCGCCGAGATCGAGCGCGCCGCGGTCGCCGGCGGCATGGTCCCGATGTTCGACGCCGGGCTGGATGCCGCGCTGGCCGGCATAACGACGGTCGAAGAGGTCGTCCGCAGCATCCGCGCGGAGGCGTAGCAGGTGGCCATGTTCCGCTACACCGCCATCGAGCCATCCGGCCGCCTCGCCCGCGGGGTGATGGATGCGCCGGACGAAGCCGCGGTGGTGGAACGGCTGCGCCGCCAGGGACACCTGCCGGTCGAGGCGAAGCCGGACCGCGGACGCAGCCTGTCCGACTTGCTGAGCCTGCAAGTCGGCTCGACCGCGTTGCGCCGGCAGGAGGTCGCGGACCTGACGCGGGAGCTGGCGACCATGCTGGGCGCCGGCCAGGACCTGGACCGCGCGCTGCGCTTCCTGGTGGAGACCGCGCCCAACGCCCGCGTCCGCGGCGTGGTGGAGAAGCTGCGCGCCACCGTGCGGGACGGCGCTTCGCTGGCCACCGCGCTGGGCCAGCATGCCGGCAGCTTCCCGCCGCTTTACATCGGCCTGGTGCGGGCTGGGGAGGCGGGCGGGCAGCTTGCCGCCACGCTGGAGCGCCTGGCCGTGCTGCTGGAGCGGGAGCGCGGCCTGGCCGCCACCGTGCAGTCGGCGCTGATCTACCCGGGGGTGCTGCTGGCCGCCGCGGTCGGCTCGATCTTCCTCTTGCTGACGCAGGTGCTGCCGCAGTTCGTCCCGCTGTTCGAGCAGAGCGGCGCCGTCCTACCGCGGCCGACCCGGATGCTGATCGCGGCAGGCGACCTGGCGGGGCAGTATGGGCTGGCGGCGCTGCTGGTCCTTGCGCTGGCGGCGCTGGCCCTGCGCCAGGTGCTGCGCCGGCCCGGCCCGCGGCTGGCGGCGGACCGGCTGCTGCTGCGCCTGCCCATCAGCGGCGGCCTGGCGCGCGAGGTGCTGGCGGCGCGGCTGTCCCGCACGCTGGGCAGCCTGCTGGTGAACGGCGTCCCGCTGATCGCGGCGCTGGGCATCGCGCGGGAGGTAGTGGGCAACCGCGCCGGCCAGGCGATGCTGGACCATGCCACCGTTGCCGCCAAGGGTGGGGCCAGCCTGTCCGGCGCCCTGGCGGAGGCGGCGATCCTGCCGCCGCGCACCATCCACCTGCTGCGCCTGGGCGAGGAAACCGCGCAGCTCGGACCCATGGCGCTGCGGGCGGCGGAAATCCACGAGGAGGCGACCCGGCTGGGGGTGCAGCGGCTGGTCGCGCTGCTGGTGCCGGGGATCACGATCGTGATGGGCGCGGCAGTGGGCGCCATCGTGTCGGCCCTGCTGCTGGCGATGCTGGGGCTGAATGACCTGGCCCAGTAAGACCGGGCGCAGTAAACCCGGCGGTGCGCGCGGCGGCACGGCTGCCGAAAGCGGCTTCACCTTGATTGAGGTGCTCGTGGTGCTGGCCGTGATCGGCCTGGCCCTTGGGGTCGTTGCGATGCGGGGTCCGCAGCGCAGCCCGGCGCTGGACCTGCGCGCGGCGGCCGGAACCGTCGCGGAAACACTGCGCCTGGCGCGCAGCCGGGCCGTGGCGGGCAACAGGACGGTGGGCGTGGCGTTCGACGTGGGCGGCCCCGGCCTGCAGATGGACGGCGCCCCGCCCCGCATCCTGCCGCCCGGCATCGCGATGGCGGTGACGGCGACGCTGGGCAACACCGCCGGCGACCGGCTGGCGGCGATCCGGTTCGCGCCGGACGGCAGCTCGTCCGGCGGGCGCGTGGTGCTGCAAGGCGGCGGGCGGCGCACGCAGGTCGGGGTGGAGTGGCTGACCGGGCGGGTGTCGGTCGCCGATGGGGCCTAG
>JAABUW010004164.1_pt1 | contig 19822 bp, 1 predicted proteins | sample 5560081 | NCBI WGS metagenome assembly JAABUW01 (sample SAMN10711882, study PRJNA513363) | rock metagenome | isolation source: Antarctica rocks | place: Antarctica: Victoria Land, Knobhead sud
CTAATCTTATTTAAAGAGTTTTTTGTTATAGAATTACTAGTTTTTTTATAATAAGTCTAGTTTATATACTATTCTTCTCTTGTTACAATTTTCTTCTTTACAATATTATAAGAATATTAAAGAGAAAATTAGATATCTAATTATTAACTAATAGAATTAAATCTATTAGTGTAATATTATAGCGTCTCCGACGCGCTAGCGTCTTAGAGTATGGCAGAGCACGTAATCTTAGATGTCTATAAAAGTCTCAAATAGCACAATATCTCTTTCTAATTAGATAGCGAGAAATAGACTCGTACATTATAACGAGCTAAGTATTAGATAGAAAGAAAGCTTGTCTTTTGTTGTTTTTTAACAATTAGTTCTACTACTATCTATCTTATATGATTGAGATATACTAGTAATACAAGTCTATTATATTTTACCTCTTTTATATTTTAGTGCGTCGACAAAGAGCAAATATACTTGTATCTTATAATTCTAATTATTTTATCTTTCGAAAAGAAAGATTTGAGACATAATAGTATTATATTGAACTATAATAGTTTAAACTATAACAACTATTTAACTATCAAATTAAAGTTTAAAGAATTTAAGTTCTTTTAAAACAATAATTGTTTACAAAATATTAACAAACATAATTATTATTAATATATTAATAACAAAGAAAATAGTTTAAATACTATTAGAGCTTTAGCTTTATATTAACAAATTAAAATCTTAATAATAAAGATTTAAGATTTGCAAAAGACTTAGCAAATTTAAACTATAGCAATTAAAAAAAAACCTTTGAAATTTCTTAATTTGTTATTCTAGTTGTATTGTTATTGATAATATTTAAGTTTCTAAAACTCGAAAAACTAAAATTATACAAAAGTTTAAACGTAGATAAATATATTATTTAATTTTAGAATATTAATATTAATATAATACAATTCTTGATATATTCTATTACAAATAAGAATAAAATTCTCTATTATATACTATTTTTAAAAAACAATTTTGTTATCTAGTAATATTTAAAAACAAACAATAGTACTAAATTGAAAAGCAAGATCTTTAAAAAATTTAGAGAGTTTTTATTAAATTTAATAACTAATTTTGCTATTTGTTGTTTTTTTGTCTACAAAAGATAAAAGATTTTTAGATAGAAATTAAATTAAAAAATAACTATCTTTAAAAAATATCTAAATAAACTAGAAATTTATCTATTGTTGTCTTTAAAAAAGTATAGAATCTATATATTTTTAACTAAGTTAAGTTAAATTGAACTTAAAAGTAAATTTTTTAGATATTAATAATATATAGAATATTTGCAATAAATTTCTAGCTATAACTATTATATAAAAATAAATATTAAATTGCTGTCAAAAGTATCTACAAGATATTTGTGTATTACAAATACTTGCAGAAAGTAATATATATAGAAGACAACTATCTTGTTACAATTGTATCTATAGATTCTATAGAGTTTATAGATACAAATTGTAATATATTTTATTAATAAATCGTATCTATAAGATCTATAGAGTTTATAGATAAAATACAGACATTGTATTTTATTGATAAATTATATCTATAAGATCTATAGAATCTATAGATACAAATAATATATTTTTTTAATAAAATATTTTATTCTAAAATTAGTAATTCTTAATATAATAATATTATATTCGATTTCTTAACAATTCGATTTAATTTCTAATATTGAAATCGAAAATTAAGTTAAATTGAATTGAATTGAGTTAATTTTAAAATAATAGAAATCGACTTAGATTTTAAGTTAATTTCTAGAGTTAAAATTGTCGAGTTAAATCGATTTCTAAAGTTGAAATCGAAATTTAATTCAACAGTTAATCTAACAAATATTTCTATTCTTTTGTATTAAAATCGAACAATAAATTATATTTATATATTAATTATAGAAAGCTAAATACAATTACTATTAAGAATTGTTATTTATTGTTTCTAATTATATAAATACTAAATTATCTATACAAAGCAAAGCATTTAATTGTCTTAAATTTAAAAAATATCTACTATTGTATTTGTATTAAATATAATAAAAAATAAAAAATAATATTTTGTATATACTATAGATATTTTAAGTACTAAATTATGCTATTTAAACTAACAAATATACTTGCAATTTTCTAGATTTATATTAATAAAATATTGCAAGAGCTAATAGATATAATTTGGTCGTTACTCCGCACACACTACTCTACTTTGCTTATACATTATCCCCTACTACAGCATCTTCGAAGCGAACAATAATTCTAGAAATTTTTCTTCGTTCTTAACGAGCTGTAATCTAATACAGAGCAGAGTTTCGCGTCAAAAAACAAGTTAGATTGAGATAAGCTCAACGCAGTTGTTTCTCGGAAGAGTTGTCGAAGGCATAATTAGAAACTAGAATTTGGATTAGAGGATTAGAGTTAATATATTTTGTATAATGCGAGTGGTATGTAAGCAAAGTAGGGTAGTGTATATAAAGTGGTTACCTATAATTTGCATAATTTATATAGATAACATACTTGTATATAGTAATAATTCGACAAAATACTAATATTATATTAAGTAGATAGATGCTAGAACGTTTTCGCAAATATTTGTTATACGTTAATCTAAAAAAGTGTAAATTTAATATTATAAAGATTAAATTTCTAAACTTTATTATATTCTTAGAAAATATATAGATAAACTTAAAAAGAATTAAAACAATTAAAAAGTAATTTAAATTAGTAAATTTATTGCAAGATTTAAATATTTTTAAGCTTTATAAACTTTTCTAGACACTTTATATATTATTATAGATTGATTATTAGATCGGATTTCGGTTTCAACTTTTAAAATTAATTCGATTCAACAATTTTAATATTAGAAATCGATTTAAAATTCGATTCAATTTCTATTATTTTAAAATTAAATCAATTTGACTTAACTTAATTCTTAATTTTAACTTTTAAAATTAAATCGAATTGTTAAGAAATCGAATATAATATTATTATATTAAGATTTTCTATTTTTGAATATATATTATTATACTTTTAATTTTTTTGCTACAATATTAAATAATATGTTTCGATTTAAAAGCTATTCTTATTTATACTATTTTAGAACAACTTACTTATATTAGTTGCTACTTATATAATTTTTTTGTATTATTTTTTTGTTTTCAAATTTCTTTCTCGAACTATTAAAGAATATAATATATTTGTATTTGTATTTTTGTTTGCAAAATATCGAATTTTTTAAAAGCTTTAAATTAATTATTGTTTTTAAACAAAAAAAATTCTAGCAAATCTATCTTTTGTAATTTATTATTTAGTAATATATATTTTAATTAATTTGCAAATTAATCTAATTAAGATTTTTTTACTTTTGCTATTAATATTAGAAAAAGAAATCTTTACAAAATCTTTAACAAAATATTTATTAATTATTTATTGCTTATTTTAAGAAAGAAAAACAAATATATTAAATAAAGTTTAAATATTAATATTTAATTTTAAACATAATAGTTATAAACAATTATTTATAGCAATATTTTAAACAAAATTTAATTGAAATTTGTTAATTTATATTAAACAAAAAAGATTAATATAGAAGTATAATTCGAGCTTTAAAACAAATATATTTAAATAATTTTAATTGTAAATAGTATTTCAAAGATTATATACAAAAATTATTATAAAATTTTGAATTATTTTATTGTTTACAATTATTTAAGTATATTAAATATAAAAAAATATCTTCTATTTTTCTTTTATTTAAAACAAAAACAATCTTAATTATAAATAATAATTAATCTAGTTTTTAATTGTATAAATTACAATTAATAATATATACAAATAATATATAATTAACAATTTATTAGAAGAAAAATTATATTAATTTGTTGTTATTTTTTATTTAAAATAATTGAAAAAATTAATAATATAAAACTTTTATAAATTTAAATTTCTTTTTTCGAACTATTAACAATTTTAACTTTTGAAAACTACTAAAAATATTTTGTTTAAATTTAATATTTTTAAATTGTATTAAACTATTTAAAATAGTTCTCTTAAAATATATTTAAATTTGCGAGAAAATTAATATAGATTTTAAAAATACTTAATATATTTCTATTATTTTAGATATATAGTTTAGTTTTTAAAAAGTTATCTATCTAGAAATTTTAATATATTAAATAGATATTATATTTTAATTTTGTAAATATTTTATTAAATTTATTTCTCTTAATATTAAGTATATAGATTGTTAATTAATATTAAAACTTATAAAGATTTTAAAATCTTTTAAAATTAAAAACAAGCTTTTTAAGATTATTATTAATAATACAAGTAATAACAATATACTTAAAAACAAATTCGACAAAATCTTAAATTAACAAGAATTTTAATAAAACAAATAGCAAAATTCTATATTTTATTTTATTTATATAATTAATTTTGTAATTTAAAATTTTATTTTATCTATAAAATTAAAAACAACAAATAATAATATTGTTGTACAATTGAAAAATAAACAATTATAAGATATTATAAGAAACACAAACTTGTCTAGTATAATTAAAAAGATATTTAAATTTGTAATAATACAAAAAAATAATATATATATTAAATTTATTAGATTTGCGCTTTTATAGTTGCTATTAACAATTTAGTTTAATATTTATTTTAATTTAAAAAAATTTAAAAAAAAATTAATAAAAAGTTATAAAAATTAATATAGAATATTTGTATTTGTTAAAACTCTATTTATTTTATATTTTATTAAATATATTAATTACGCAATTATATTAACTTTTAGATAAAAAAATATTTTTAAAATTTAAAAATTTAACAAATTAAATTTAACAAAAACAAATAAAACTTAGTTTTACTTATTAATAATATACTAATTTTTTTTATAAATATATTTTTATAGTTTTGCAAATAATTAATACAAATATTTATTTAGAATTTCAAATATTTAATACAATATTTAATTATTTTAAATATCTAGAAAAAATAATAAGAATTAATATTTATTTTTCGAAAAATATTATATTTAAAACTTGCAATAAAGTTTCGACAAAATTTGCAAAATACTATTTAAGAACAAAAAAATTAAACAATATATTATATAATTTTGTTAATATTTTAAATTCTATATAGAAAATTAGTCTTTATAAATTATAAAATAAAAGAAAAAACAACAATATTGTTAACTATAAAAACAAATACAAAATAGAATTTAAAAATTATTATTAATATTATTATAATTTGATTGCTAATTTAAGAGCAAAAGCGCAAAAAGCAACTATTGTTAAAAAAAAATACAATATAGTAATATATATAATTTTTTACTAATATTAATATAGTCTATTATAACTATTACAAAATTCTTATTTTAATAATTTTAATAATTTTGTTTAATTTAAGATAAAGAAATTTAATATTTTTGTATTAATATTGTAAAAAATAAATATTCGATTTAAAAATATTAAAAAAACAATATATTAAATTTTTCAAAACTAATATAAATAATCTAAAATATATTTTTGTATTTAATATTATTAATAGATTTTAAATAAATTTTTAACTTTACTTAAGAAATATATTAATAAAAACGATTTTAAATAAGTTTGCAAACAATTAAGCAAATTATAATAATTAAGTATTTTAATTATATTATAAATCTAGATACAAAAAAGATTGTTCTCAAATTGTAAAATATATATTATAGAGAAAAAAATAACAATTAAACAATAAATAGAGAAAAAGATTTTTTTATACTAGATTTTAAAATTGTTTTAAATTAGGTTTATTTATAGATAAATTAATTTTTAAAAAAAAAATATCTTTAATAACTATAGAAATTATTAGATACTATTAGTAGTAATACAAAGAAATAATATATTTAATAAATTAAATTGCTAGAAAAGATTTATTAATAGTAAAATTTCAAAAATTCGAATCTTAGCTAATACAAAGAACAATTATAATTATTTAAAAAAAACAATATATTGTATTTGTTTAAAAAGAAGAATATAATATTGTTGTAGAATTTTTAGCTTAGAAAATTAAATTGTTTAATAAAAATTTTAACAAAAAACAAATCTTTTAGTTAAAGTATTATATATTTTGTATAAATAGTTGCAAAATTCGAATCTATAGTACGCAAAATATTAGTTATAATTCAATTATTATAATAGTAATACAAAGAGATAATATATTTACTAAAAAAAAAAAAATTATAACTATTTTTGTTGTTTTCTGAAATACTGCTAAAGCTAAGCTCTAAATACAATAGTTAATTTAATTATATTTATAATTATCGATCTTATTATAAAGAAACTTACAAATAAAAAAATAAAAAAGTTAATTAATTTTTGATATTTTTAATTTTTACAAAAAACAATAATATTTAGCTTTTACTTTTATATATACTATTGCAAAATATTAGTATATTAGTCGAAAATATATTATCTGTTTGCATTATTTTAATTATATTAGTATCTCGAATACTTTTTTTTAATACTTTTTTCTTTTTAAAACTTTTTTTTGTCTTTACTTATTTTATTATATTCAAATTAAAAAATTAGTCTATTGCAATTTTTTTTTAAAATCGATGAACAAACTAGCAAATTAAATATATTAGTTCTAGATAAGATATTTTGTATTATTTATATATATTATTTATCTACTTTATACAAGTTATCGAAAAAGATAATAAATTTAACAATATTAAAAAGAAATTTATATAAACGTAAAAAAAAAAATTAAAATTAAAACAAAATTCAAAGAAGTTATAGTAAAATAAGCAATAGTTTTAATAATCTTAACTAGTATAGATATATTAAAAAATTGTATAAAAAAGAGATTTAAATTAGTAATTAGCAATAAAAATATATAATATAAATAACAAAACAGTTAACAAATATAAACTTGCGTAATATATCAACAAAATTAGATATATATTAATATAAAAAATTTAAAAATTTTGTATTAACAAAAATTTAAAATAAAAATTAATAAATAAATATTAATTCTAATTCTAATATATATATTTTTCATTTTATTTTAGTAAAACTATCTATTAATATATTATTTACAATTTTGTTAATTTTTTCGAATTTTTATTTTTTAAATTCTGTTGTACTTTACTAGATATTGTAAAAAATTTCTAAGTTGCTATATAACTATATTATCTTTATATATTATTTGTAAAATAAGCTAAGTATACGCACAAATAATAGAAAAACTATTAATTGATTCAAAAAATGTTGCAAATTGCAATTGCGCACAAGAATAAAATAATAATAATAAAAAATTATATTAAAAACAATACAATAATTGCAAAATTATCTTAATTCGATTTAAGAAATTGTATAAAATAACTATTTAAGAGCAAGTCTCTATATCAAATTGTAAATATTTAAAAAAAAAAATTAAAAAAAAAACTAATAAATATCAAATTAATTAAGATTTTTATAGTAATATATTTAGACAATATAATAAAATATATAATACTAACAACTTTATAGCAAAATATTTTAAGAATAAATTTAAACAAAAAATAAAATAAAAATTTACAATTAAAAAAACAAATCGATTTAAAACTATTAAAAAAATACAAAAACTACTTAAAAATACAAATATAGTAATAGAATTATCTTTTAAAAAAAAATTATCTAAATATATTATCTATATTCTATATCTAAACTAAATAATATTACAATTCAATATTAACAATAAACTTAATATTAATAAAAGTTTTTTAATTTATATAAAATCGATTGTAGAAATTATTTAATAACAAATTATTTATTATAGTAATTTAAATAGTTTAAAAAAAATTAATAATAATAATTAGACTAATCGTATTAGATCGGATTATCGAGTTCGAATCGGATCGAATTAGTTTCAAAAGTTAAAATCGAATTGTCGATTCAATTTTTACTATTAAAATTGACAATTGGATTCGATTTCTAGAGTTGAAATCGAAATCCGATTTGAAAAAATCGATTCGAATTGTTAAGACTACTATTTTTAGTAAATTTTATTATTTTTAGTAATAATTAATTAATAATTTAATAGAAATAATTAATCTATTTAATTTAATTGATAAATATAGTACATTGTTCTTATATTATATATTACTATTGTGCATTATCTAGAAAATAATTTAAAAAAAACTAATTTTATATTATTTTTAGAATTTTGACAATTTTTGGCGATTTAATTCGATTTCTAATATTGAAATCGAGAATCGAGTCGAGTTAAATCGATTCAATTTCAAAAAAATAGAAATTGACTCGAATTTCGATTCGATTTCTAATATTGAAATTGTCAAGTCGAATTAATTTTAATAGTTGGAATCAAAATTCGATCTAACAATCAATCTAATAATAATTCTATATTTTTTTTTAATATCTTTGTTAAAGAATTTGCAATCTTAAATAATACAAAGAAAAGAGATATTTTAAATTCTATTATCTTTAAGATAGAGAATTTTAATAATATAATTAAAAAAAAAATATAGACAAAAAACTTAATACAAAATTTAAAATAATATAAAAGAGCTAAATTATAACTATTATCTAGCAACAAATAATAAAAATAACAAAAAAAATAATAAGAGCAAAAACAATAAAAACAATAAGTAGCAATAAAATTAATAAGAATAACAATAATAAGAATAATAACAAAATAGAGAATAACTCGAATCAAACTATTTAAAATAATAGTAAAATAAACAAAATTATTAAGATTTTAAACTAATAGCTTTATATATATAGTCTAGAGAGTCTACTACTACAAAAACAATTATAATATATTATTCTATTGTATATTTTATCTTATTATTTTTTCGTATTATAAAATTGTAATTAAAACAAATATTAGAATTGCAACTTATATATAACTTTCTTTAATTTTACTTAATTTAAAAACTTTAATTTTTGATAATATACTAAGAATATATATTTAATATTTTGATAATTTTACTATTGTTTAAGTATTATTTCTTTATATATAAATAGATAGAATAAACTTAAATAGCAAGTTTCGATAGTTTAGTAATTAGAGCAAATATAATTGTTAATAGTTATTATCAAATTTAAAAATATATTGCAATATTAATATTAAACTAGCTATAAATAATATTAATCTATTTAAAATCTAGACTGACCGCGTCGGGTCGATTCCTAAAGTTGGAATCGAATACTGAGTCGGGTCGGATCGATTCCTAGGGTTGAAACCGAAACCCGACCCGAAAAACCGACCCGAATCGCCAAGACTATTTAAATAATTATATTATAATTATTAATAGTTAATTTATAGTCAATATATATTTAATAATATTTAATTATTTAATTATAATAAGGTAATACATTATAGTAATGCATTACTACTTTTTACGAAGAAAATAATTAAATCGCACCTATAGATTCTATAGAGTCTATAGGTGTAAATAATGCATTTTATTAATAAATTGCATCTATAAGGTCTATAGAGCCTATAGATGCAAATATTGCATGTTATTAATAAAATATTTTATTCTAAAATTAGTAATTCTTGGCATAATGACGTTATTTTCGATTTCTTGGCAATTTGATTCGATTCCTAGTATTGGAATCAAATATCGACTCGGGTCGAGTCGGATTGATTCCAAAATAATAGGAATCAACTCGGGTTTCGGGTCGATTCCTGGGGTTGGAATCGAAATCTGACCCGACGGTTAGTCTATTAATATCTATACTGTATTAGAAATTCGAATTTCTCTTAAAATACAATTAAATTAATTTTTGAAATTTTAATTCTAAATAGTTTAAATATATTATTTTAATATATTATTAAATAATTTACTATTAAAAGATGATAGAACAGAATATAGTTTTCTACTATTATTTTAGAATTTCTTTATACTAATACTAAGTCTTGACAATTTAAATCGATTCTTCGAATTAATTTTCGAATTTAATTTTGCAATTTAATTTGAATTGTCGATTCTAACTTTTAAAATCGATTTAATTCGATTCGAATCGAATATTCGATCCGAACTCGATAATTCGATCTAACACAATCAGTCTATATTACTATTCGAAAAGAGCTATTTCTTTTGCTAATTTGTCAAAAGAAAGTAAAAATAATAAGAAATATAGCTCTTTTATTTAATCGAATAAAATAAAACAAATATTTTGTTTGTTTTACAATATCTTTATATCGATTTTATTACTTTATTACTATAATTTAAACAAGAAAATTAAAGTAAAAACTAATTTTGCGAGTTACAGCTTATCTCGAGTGCAGATTTCCCACTCGGGACGCTCTTATTCTGGGTAAGAATTTCTATCCAAGATAAGCTTTGTTTATGCTCAACTTATACTTAGCATAATTATATCGAACTACAAAAATTAATAACAATTTTCGTTCGCAATCGAAATTCAAGCTTAATATATATATAGTTTATATAGAGTATAAACTTTTTTATTCAATATTAACTAAAAATCAACTTTTAGAGTTTTGCTTCTTTCTAATATATATTAGATATAAATTTAATTCTCTATATCTATAACATTCTTAGAATTGTATAAAATCTATAACGCGCAATCAATTAGTTTAAAAACAAAATTTATATATTACAAAATTAAATTTTGTTATAGCATAAATTACTTTTAGACGTAGTATAAGTTTGATATAGTTTTATATTTGCGCAATTCAACTACTTGTTTTGTATATATATTATATTTAAACTTAGTCTATATTTAATTCAAATCTTAATAGCAATATATCTTTTGATAGTACTATTAATTTTTTTGTCTTCAAAATCTCTATACTTCATAGCCAATACTATAGAAAAAAAAACCGTGTTTTTATCGTAGTAAATCGGTAGTAACACGATAGTACTACGGTATAACCCTAGTATTGCCACGGTATAACCCTAGTAGCACTACCGTAGAGGGGGGATAATACCAAATACGGTTGTACAATCGTAGTAGATATACTTATACCAATTTGGTATATTCTATCAAATCCGATTTACTATCGATTTACTATCGATTTACTACGGGATTAATACAATTGCTAGTTGGTTAATTTTTGGCAATACAATAGTGTTATATACGTTTTATTAGTATATAATTTTGCTTAGTAAGCATTTTTATTTTATTTCGTAAAGTATCTTATTAACTAATATCTTATATATATCAATGTAATACGCACGCGCTAATAGGGGAAATCTTACGCGCGTACATAATTTTTGTAAATTACGTGATTTTATTATCTAAAACATTATAGTGTTGATATTCGCGACGCTAGAGACTTCCTAAATATCTTAAACTTTAAATCTAAGATTAAAACTTTAAATTTATAAATAGAAATATAGTTTAACAACTTCACGACTTGATAAAATAACATTTTGAAAACTTTATTGTTCGACGATATTTTCGAAAACCTCAATCGGGCTAGCGTGGAAACTTCGAAATAAAAAATTTAAAAAAAAATTTAATTTTTTTTTTATAATTAGCACCTATAGATATATATAGATTCTATAGTAGTGTTGCGGTAGTAATACGGTAATACTACGGTAGTACTACGGTAGAAATCTCGTAGTAGTAGGATTTTTTTAGTACTTAGTTACACGGTAGTACTACTAGCTTACTACTAAATTCGTAGTATAGCAATAGTACTACCGTTATACTATCGTGTTTTTAATATATAGAGAGGCCTCAAAGTATTTTTTAACAAGAAAAATTCTCTTATATCTAAAATTTTTGCAAATCAAGATTAACAAGCGATTTTGCAATAAATAAATAAAATTAAGATTTATTTTATACTTATTATATATTAGATATTCGCTAAATATATAAGTTAACTTCGAATCTTAACAATATTAATACTATTAAATTAAATATAACACTAAATAATTAAAATATTAACAAAAATGCTTCTATAAATAATTAAAAAAATCAAAATATATTAAACAATCAAAATCTTAATAGTTTTAACAAATTATTGTTTATAAAACTTAAAAAAATAGATTTTTGTTTACGCTTTATATCTATTATATATTGAACTAATATTTATTATATATAGAACTTTATTAATATCTATAGAATTGCAATTATCTTTAAAAAACGCAATTAAATAGTTATATTAAAAGTGCAAAATTATTACAATATTTCAATATATTTATATACGTATTCAAAAAGAATTCTTTATTTTGTATATAAAAAAAGCACAATATTAGTTAAGATCTTAATTAATATATCTATTAAAATATTAATTAACAAATATATATTTAGTATACATTTAACTTAAGTAAGATATAATTTTAATTTATATTAAAATTAGATTTAATTTTTTGTTGTTACAATTAATTTTAAAATTACTTATATTATTTTTTTATTTTTAAAAATAAAAAAAAAGACAAAATAAACAAAATTTAATATTAAAACTTCAAATATTTCGAAATCAAATATTGCAAATATATATATTTAAATATATTATATATATATTTAGTATACAATAGAGTTAAATTTAAGAATATTAACAATTTTCGACAATACTTTATTTAATTAATATATATTATAAATGTCAACGCATAACTAAAGTATTATATAGAGATCTAATATTATAAATTTCTTAAAAAATAGCAAAATTAATTTATACGCTATATATATTTCGAATTTATAACTCGTATATATAAAAATTAAGAGTCTATTATATAAAAGATTTATAAAATAAACTCTTATTTTATCTATATTGTTTGTAAACTAATTTTATAGATTTATCGAATTAAATATTTTTTATTTTTCGATACAAAACTATAGTATACAAATCGAATTATTAATACAAACTTAATATATATTAATTTTAATTGTTTTTGTATTTTGATAAACTACAAATTACAACAACGCACAAAAAATTATATCTTTATTAAATATTTAGTTTTTAAAAACTTTATTTGCAATTAATTTTATTTTAATATAAGTTTAATATATACTAAATATATATAGAATTTAATTATTTTCAAAAAAGTAACAAAATTAAAATTAATATATATAATACGCAATTAAATATCTATATTTTTATTAATTAAGAACAATTTTTATTCTTTATACTAATTGTACGCAAAAATTATATTTATTATTTACTATATTTTATCAAAATATTTTGAGAAATTGTCAACAATATAATTGCAATAATTAAATAATAAAATTTACTATTTTTAACAATACGTAAACTAAACTTATATCTAGTATATATATTGTTTGCGCTATATATTTTGTAAAATATTTTGCTATTTTTTCTATTATATTTAATTTATATACAAAATATAACAAAATTACTTTGTACTATATATATAATAGTTTTAATATAAAAAATCGAATAACAATATTAATTTGCAAACAAAAATTTGAGAAATTTTTTGTTAAAATAGTTTTAAAAAATTAGTTTATATTTAGTTTAACTATTATATAAATCTAGTTTATAATCTATAGAAGCTAAGCAAAAATTTGTTTTTAATTAATTGTATTCTTCAAAAAAATAATAAATTAAAAATATTATCTATTTTAACAAATTTTTTAAACAATATATTATTATATATTGTATTTATACTTAGACTAAAATTTTTATTAATCAATTATATTTCGAAATAAATTTTGTATTTAAATAGATTTAAAACAAAACAAATCTATACAATATCTCAAATTAAAATAAGAATTATTATTGTAAATTTAATATATATACAATATATATTAAGTATACGTTTAAATTGCACTAGAAATTAATATCTACTATTATATATAAATTAATATAGAGACTATTAAAGATTATTATATAATATTTATTAAAATATTTAAAGTATTAAAAGAAATTATTTGTTAAATTATTTAATTTTTTTATATTAATTATAAAAACAAAAAATTGCAAATTTTTACAATAAATATAAACAAAAAACAAGCTTAAAATATATCTAATATATATTAAAATTACAAAAATATTACTAATATCTTATTTAAAATTTAAAAAATATTTTTACAATTTTAACAATTTTTAAAAGTAGTTCGAATATTTTAAATATATATTAATATTTTATCGAATATATTCTAAATATAATTTTTAAAAATATAATTTTAATTATTTAACAACTTATCTTATTAATTAATTTTAAAAAATTGAGACTATTAATAAACTACTACAATATATAGATAATATAAATATATTATATTTTAAAATTAAAATATAAATTAAATATCAAAAAACAAAATAAATTTTTGTTAAATTATATAAAAAGAAATTAAAGATTTCTTTATATTAATAAACACTAGTTTGCAATTATATTAATATAAAAAAAAGCAATTACTTTTAAGATAATAAGTTTACGAAACAAAAACTATTATTATTTGTTTTTATATTTAGATAGAACTTATATTTATTTTAAACTATATTTATACTAATTATATAACAAAATAAGAAAATATACTATTAAGATATTTGAAAAGAACAATTTGAAAATAGAAAAAAATATTCTATTTACTTAATACAATTGCAATAAATTTAATTGTATTATTGCTTAACTAATTAAAAAAGATATATACAATTAATTTATATTTAATTTGATTTAATAATTAATTAAATTATAGATAAAAAAGATTAAAAAGTTGCAAAATATTATTAATAATATATATCTTTTTTTTAATTTAAAAAATTCTTATATAATATTCTTTTTTAATAGATTTAATTCTAAGTATAAATCTAATACAAATATAGTATTTAAATTCGATAGCAAGATTTTTTATATATTCTAAAGTTGCAATTTAAGAATTACTTATTTAATAAAAAATCAATATTAAATATTAATTTTATATATATTAGATAAAAATTCTAATTTTTTTTTAAATATAGTAATATATAAAAATACTATTTAGAAAAGACAAACATTAAATATTAACTTAATATATATTAAGTAAAAATTCTAAAATATCTTTTCTAATATAACAATATATAGAGATACTATTTAGAAGAGATAGATATTAGATAAAAATTCTAAAATATTTTTCTTAATATAACAATATATAGAGACACTATTTAGAAAAGACAAATATTAAATATTTGCTTAATATATATTATATAATAAATCTAGAATTTTTTTTTTAATACAATAGTATATAGAAATATTATCTAGAAAAAACAAATATTAAATATTAACTTAATATATATTGTTGTTTAACTCGAATAAATATAAATTAGACTTAAGCTTTATAAACAATATATTAAAATTAAACAAAAAATATAAAACAATATTATTGAAATATTAAATTAAAAATTAAATGCAAAAACAACGCATACAATATATATATTAAAAATGTAACAAACTTCTACAAAAAAAAGAGAAAAAACTAACAAAAAAAGTTGTTAAATTAAAGAAATTTAATATTATTAACAATATAAAATATATTTTAAATATAATTTTATTATAAGCAAATTAACAATATCTATTAAGCAATTAAGACAATAGCAAAGATAAATTAACTTATAAATTTATATTTTTGTTTTATAAATATTAAATAATATTAATAATTTAAGAACTTTTGTTTAAGTTCGAAAAATTATATATAAATCTAATATATATCGAGTTTATATCAAATATTAATTTAAAAGAAAATTTATTACTTTATTAAAAAATTCGAAATTAAAAAAAAACAATTAAAAACAAAATTATATACAAAATATTTATATTATTTATAAAAATAACAAGTATAACAATGCAACAAACTATTATAATTGCTTATTTAACTTTATTTTATAAAAAATAGTATTTAAAATAAAAAAAGTAAATACAAAATTAAAATAATAAATAGAATAAATATATAGCAAATACAGATAAAATATAGACTCAATATATATCTAAATATAATTAAAAAAGAAATTTTAATTTAGAATTAAACAATATATATAGAGATTTTATATTAAATATAAATTGTACTTTATTTTAAATTAATTTGCAAAAGAAATTTTTCTATTAATATATAACAAATATATAGCTTATCCCGGATGTAGATTTCCTATCTAGAACAAGTTTATCTTGAATGGAAATTCTTATTTAGAATAAACTCTATTTATGCTTAGTCTATACTTAATATAGAGCGTACTAAATAAAACAAAAATTATAAGTTTAAAAAGACGTTTTTATTGCAAGTTATATATATCAAATATATACTAAATCTATAATTTAATTATTTTAGAGCTTATTTTAGATAAAAAATTTGTATCTAAAATAAATTTTATTTATATCGAATCTATATTCTATATATATTGTGCTAAATTAAGCAAAAAAATTGAAAATTTAAAGATACATTAAAAAGAAGATATATATATCTAATATATACTAAATATACAAATTGATTATTTTAATATATTAAGTAATTATAATTTTGTTCGATTTTTAAAACTTAAAATAAACTAGATATATATTTAATATAATTTATAACTATTAAAAGAAAAATTATTATCTTAATTTTAAATATGCAATTTTGACGCATTTATATAAGATATAATTTAAATATAAATTTGATATTGCTATAGTATATATTAAGAATAAATAAAGTTGCGTAAATTGTATATTAAATTTTTAGTATATTTTGTAAAATTAAAGTATAATTGTTGCATCTTTTATTTTTATTTTTTCTAATTATTTGTATTATTGTAGTATATACTTTTAATTTTATCAACAAATTTATAGCATAAATCTAGTATATTTTTTAATTTTATTGCTTCTATTATTTTAGTATATATTTAGTATAAATATTGTTGCAATTTAGTTTGCTAATCTTAAAATATATTACAACAATTTTAATATAACAAACGTACAAAACTTGTTTTCTTTAAAATATTATTATAATAAGTATAATATATACAATGCTTTTGTCTAATATATATTAATTATATACTTAAGATTTTTTTTTTAATTTGAATCTTAATTTTATACTTAAATATAAATATCTAGTTATAGCACAATTCTATATTAAATATATATTAAGTCTATATTTAATATATATAAAATTTAACTAAATAAATAACAAATCTAATAAAAAGATATTTTTTGTTGCAATTTAGTTTATACTAAGTATTAACAATATCTACTATTAAAATTTTAAAAAATAATAGATAATCTATATATAGATTTAATCTAAATTTAATATATATTAAATATTATTAATTGCGTTAAATTCTAAAATTCGAATTGTTTTCTTTAATATAAATATATAAATTGCATAAATTTAATTGCAATTTTATATATACTAAATATTAGCAAATATAATTGTATAATAATATTAATTAATTAAATATATAAAATAACTTTTATTGCTTTTAATTGTTAATTATCAATATATATAATTGTAATTTTATTTATATTTAATATATATTAAGTCGAAATTAAAATTAAGCTATATTATTATTAGAGAATATATTATACTAAAACAAATAAATAAATATTTTAATTAATTATATATAATATATACGCTAAGTATATACAATTGCAAATCTAAATACAAAAAATATTTCTTTAAATATATATTATTTCGAAAAAAAATATATATCTTTTTTATACTTAATATATATTTAGTTTATACTAATTTAATATTGTAAAATTTTAAATTAGATTTAAAAAATAGCAAAATACAAACTACTTTACAAAATTAAAATATAACTTTTATATATTTTGTTTAAACTAAGTTTATATTTTGTATAGATACAAAAATATTGTATAAACTAGATTAATATTAAGTATATATTAAGTTTATATAAAATAATTATCATAATCAAGAATTTGCGATTATTTTCGATATATATTTTTATCGCAAAATAAGCTTATTTTATGTTTTTTATATACTTAATCTATTTTTTATTTTTTTTGTTCTTATACTATATATATAAATGCTTATTTTGTTATTTAAGACTTTAACAATATATTAATTATATATAAATTTAACTAATACTAGATTTGTATTAATACAACTTTTAAAATTATTAATTAATTATTGTTTGTTATTTTTTTTCGAATATTTGTCTCTCGATTTAAAGAATATTTGCAAGAAATATACTTTTAACTTAGTTTTAAAATATATTAAGCTTATATTAATTTATTTTTAGTATTATATTAATATTTTAATTGAAAAACTTCTTTTTGTATATTTTATTATACTAGTTTGTATTTAATATATATTTAGATTATACGCAAATTAATATATTTATTATAGATATTAAATTTTCGAATAAATTATTTAATTATATTTTAGATTTAATTTATATTAAATATATACTAGTATTAAAGAAACATAAAAAAATCTTGTAATAATAGTATACTTAAGATTTCGAATTTTTTTAAAAATTTATGTTTTATTTATATTTAATATATGCGTAATTAACAAAAAAAAGTTGTTTATAATAGAAGAAATCAAATACAATAATCGACTCTAATAAAAGAGTCTAAAACTTATATATATTATACTTATATTTACTATATATATAGAAAAGAATTATAATATTTTTTTTAATTTAAACAAAAACAAGTCTTATTTGTTAATTTACTATATTAAAATTATATTAATTTTATGTTTAACAAATATTTGCGTTCTAATTAATATTTCAATTATAAAAAAGAGTAAAATATTATTTGCAATTTTATATTATATCTATAATACGTCTATACTAAGTTTATATATAGTTGATTTTTTTTCAAATAAATTTATCTTTGTTAATAACAAAAGTTAATGCGACTATCTTTCTATTTATACTAAAATTATACTAAGTCTATATTTAGTTAATACAATTATTGCGAAAACTATTGTTATATCTACAATTAAAGATAAAGATTAAATTGTTTCTTATTGTGTATATTAAATGTATATTAAGCATAAATTAGAATAGATTAACAATAAGAAGTTTTTAAAATTGTTTAATTAAGTCTTAGACTTAATATATATTATATATAATATTTTAATTTGTCTCGACTAATTGTGTGCTTTCAATTGTGTCTAGTATATATAATATAAATAATTAAATATTTGTTTTTTCGACTTTAATTTAACAAAATAAATTGATATCTATTATATACTCTACTTTTGCGTAATTGCTACGATAGCTATATCTTAATAAAAAAAATTCTTTTGCAAATTAATTTAAAATAAAATACAATCTATATCTAATATAAAATCTCTCTATATATTTTTTAATCTTAAATTAAGATTTCTCTTTTAACTATATTTAAATATATATTAAGCTTGTATCTTGTCTATATTTGCTATATACTTATTTTATTTATTATTTTGAATATTATTTTTTATAAAATAAAACTAAATAAGCAATTATAATAGTTTGTTGCATTGTTATATTTGTTAGTTTTACAAATAATATAAATATTTTATATATAACTTTGTTTTCGATTGTTTCTTTTTAGTTTCAAATTTTTTAATAAAGTAATAAATTTTCTTTTAAATTAATACTTAATATAAACTTAATATATATTAGATTTATATATAGTTTTTCGAATTTAAACAAAAGTTCTTAAATTATTAATATTATACAATATTTGTAAAACAAAAATATAAATTTATAAATTAATTTATTTTTATTGTTGTTTTAATTACTTAATAAATATTGTTAATTTACTTATAATAAAATTATATTTAAAATATTTTTTGTGTTATTGGTAATATCGAATTTTTTTAATTCGATAATTTTTTTTGTTAGTTTTTTCTCTTTTTTTTGTAGAAATTTATTATATTTTTAATATATATATTGTATATATTGTTTTCGCA
>JAABUW010004165.1_pt1 | contig 19817 bp, 16 predicted proteins | sample 5560081 | NCBI WGS metagenome assembly JAABUW01 (sample SAMN10711882, study PRJNA513363) | rock metagenome | isolation source: Antarctica rocks | place: Antarctica: Victoria Land, Knobhead sud
TCTGCGACTTCACGACGTAAACCGGACCGGGCAGCTTAGTGGCAGCCTGCTCGGCCTCCTCTGGCGTCCAGGCGACGTGGCCTTCTAAGACCGCGACGCCGTAGCCGCGCAGCAGCTCCTTGGCCTGGTATTCATGGATGTTCATCGTGTCGGCTCCGATTGCAGCGAATGCGCGGCGGCGTAACTTGAATGCCTCAGCCGTCGTGTCGCGGCAACCCTGGCCGCCGCCGCACTTTGGCGGTGGGCCAAAGGGGATTGTGCATGAAGGTGTTCTTATATGTGTTCGCGGCCTGCTCCGGCCTGCTCAACGCGGTGCTGGCCGGCTGCAACTCGACGCTGGGCAAGAGCATCGGGCAGATGCAGGCCGCCGTGGTGATCGGGCTGGTGACGACGGCGAGCGCGGTGGTGTTCGGCCTGGTGTCCGGCCAGCTTGCATGGCCCGGGGCCGACAAGCTGGCATCGGCGCCCTGGTGGGCGTGGGTCGGCGGGGTGATAGGAGCGACCTTCATCCTGTCGCAGCTGTTCGTGGCCGAGCAGGTCGGGTCCGGAGTGTTCATCGCCCTGACCGTCACGGCGACGGTAACGATGTCGCTGGTAATAGACCATTACGGGCTGCTGGGATTCGACGTACGCCCGGCAAGCTGGGGCCGGATTGCGGGGGCGCTGTTTATGTTCGCCGGGCTTGGGCTGATCGCGAAATTCTAGAACGGCTCGACGCAAGACGCACCAGCCGCTTGCTTATGTCGGATGCCAGCAAATTCAGGCCCGGCGATCTGGCATCACGGCCTGGCTGCCATCTGCTCCAGGCCTCCTGATCTTTGTTACAATCTGGACACGCGACAGCAACACGGGGACGGTAAGACGGTCGGGCACTTGATGGCTTGGAGGCCTGATGATGTTGCGAGCGGCACTGGCAGGAGCTTTGAGCGTAGGGGCGGTCGTGGCCGCGTGTCAGCCCGCGCATGCCTATTGGACGCGGTGGGGCTGGCGGGAGCCTGTGGTCGTAGTGCCTCCTCCAGTGCCGGTATATGGGCCGCCGCCCGTTTACCTGGGTCCGCGCCCGGCGTTTTGGGTGCGGCCGCACTACGACCGGTGGGACCACTTTATCCCGGGACACTGGCGGTGAGGGCCGCTGTCATGCCAGCTGGTGAACGGCACGTCGAAATCCGCGGTGAAGCGCAGCACGTCGTCTTCGCAGCCACGCAGGCGGAGCAGCAGATTATGCCCTGTCCGCCGCGGCGGCCTGCCGCACGCGCCGGGGCGGCGCACAAGCGGGGCCTGGCCCTCGTGCAGGTCGAAGCCCATGGCCAAGGCTGCGTCGCAGGCCGCTGCGATGCGCTGCCTGCCGGCCTCCGCCAGCGCCGCCACATCGCCCGCCTCGGCTTGGCGAACCTGCTTGTTCGCCGCACACAGGAGCTCGTGCATCACGCCGGCCCAGGCCTCCTGTCCGGTAGAGCGTGCAGACGGCGGTCGAGGTGCTGTGCAGCCAGCATGCCTTGCCGCCGATGCGAAAGCCGGTCTCGTCCAGATGGCGCACCTTCGCCGCGGTCACGCGTGCGGCAATGTGCGCCACCACCGGCGCCTGCGCTTCGGCGGCTTTTTCAGGTCGTCGCCTGATGGCGGCTTGCTGCTGTCGGAGCTGTTCTTGTTCAGCCGGCGCAGCAACCCGGCGACCTTCTGCTTCAGCGCGGCATTTCCCCGGCGCTGGGTGGCGTTCTCCTGGTAGAGCGCGGTGTCGTCTTCGCGCAGGGTGTCGAGATCACGTCGCAGCGCGCCAATCAGTTCCGCCGGGGCCGGGGTCTGGTCCACCCCAGTCTTGACCCATGGCCGGACCAAACACGCCAGCAGAACCAACGCGCTCCGGAGAGGAACCCGCTACCGGTGGCCTTTGGGACGCACCTTAGGCTATCCGGGAGGTGGTTGGGAGTTACTATTTCTTTGCGTCCTGGCAGTCCAGGGATTCACAAACGCTTCCGGCGGACTCATGCTGCGGCCTCTGAAGACCAGGAGCCAAGCCGCGTGCCACGCCCGTTGCGAACCCATCAGGCCCGCGTGGCCGCCATCGTCCAGGCCGTCGCAGCCGGGGAGGCGGCGGGCATGTCCGACATCCTGGCTGCCGTCACCCCCGGCGGCGGCAAGAGCCTGCTGCCGGTCATCGCCGCCGCGGCGCTGATCCGCGCCGGGGTTGTGGACCGGGTGTGCTGGGTGGTGCCGCGCGACAGCCTGCGCCTGCAAGCGGAGGAGGCCTTCGCCGACCCGGCCTGGCGCACCGCCCTGGACCACGCCCTGTCGGTGCGCGCTGCCGGCAACGAGCCGGATCCCTGCCGCGGCCTGGCGGGCTACGTCACGACCTATCAGGGCGTCGCGGCCGCCCCGGACCTCCACCTCGCCGAGTTCTCCCGGCACCGCTACTTGCTGGTCGTGGACGAGGTGCATCATTTGCCTGCCCTGTCCGACGCCGTGCCGGACCCGCTGGCCGAACCCGGCGCCGCCGAGGCGTCGGGCTGGAGCCTAGCCTTGCAGCCGCTGTTGGAAACCGCCCGCCTGCGCCTGCTGCTGTCCGGCACGCTGGAGCGGGCGGATGGGCGCGGCATCCTGTGGCTGCCCTATCGCCCTGGGCCGCGCTCGGCGACGCGGGAGGTGGACCTGCAGGCGCCGGGCTGGGCTGTCGTCGGCTACAGCCGCGCCCAGGCCCTGGCAGAGCGGGCGGTGTTGCCGGTCATGTTTGGAGCACTGGACGGCGAGGCAAGCTGGCTGGACTACGATGCCAAGCAGCCGGATGGTACGCCGACCCAGGTCGGGCCGCACCGGCTGTTCAATCACTGGCCGACCGAGCAGACCCGGCCCGCGCTGTTCACCGCCCTGCGCACCGGCTTCGCCGGGCAGTTGCTCCGGGAAGCCTTCGTTGCGACCCGCGACCTACGGACCCGCCGGCGTCAGGAACTGGGAGACAGCGCGCGCGGACTGGGCAAGCTGCTGGTGGTCGCACCCGACCAGGCGGCGGCCCGGCACTACCAGGAGGTGATCCGCGCCTGGGTGCCGCGGGCGCAGCAGGAAACGGTGCGCCTGGCCACCAGCGACGAGCGAGACGCGCGCGAAACGCTCGCAAGCTACCGCCTGCGGGCGGAGCCGACGGTGCTGGTGACCGTGGCCATGGCCTATGAGGGCCTCGATGCGCCGGAGGTCGCGGTGGTGGCCGCGCTGACCCACATACGCAGCCGCCCCTGGCTGGAGCAGATGGTCGCCCGCGCCACGCGCATTGACCCGAATGCAGGACCATACGACTCGCAACGCGCCCTGGTGTTCCATCCTGACGACCCGCTGTTCGCCCGCTTCCGCCGTCGGGTTGAGACGGAGCAGGGGACCCTGGCCAAGCGGCCGGCGCCGCGCAAGCAGGGGCACCTGCCGCTATGGCTGCAGGACCTGCGGACCGAGCGGGACGAGGAGCGCGGCATCGTGCCGCTGGAAAGCAATGCGCTGGCGATGCGCTACGACCTGTTGAAGCCCGGCCCCGAGCTGACCTTGCACCCTTCGGAGCCAGACCCGCAGGGTGCGCTGCTGGAGCCTCCCAGCGTCGCCGAGCGCCGGCTGCGCGCCCGCGTGGGCGAGATGGTGGCAGCGCAGGTCGTGGAGGACGAAGGGGCGCTGCTGACCACGCGCGGGCAGGGCGGCTATCACCGGTATAACGCTGTGCTCAAGCGCGTGCTCGGCAAGAACCGCGCTGGGATGACCCTGCCCGAATTGGAGGCAGCGATCGGATGGTTGGAGCGCAACCGGCTCCAAGACAGCCTGCACGTGCTGGATGGGGACTCCCGCTACGCTTGGACTGCCCGGCAGCGCGGGGAGTGGCGACCGCCGACGGGGAAGACCCGTTAACCTAGGACACAGGTTCGTGACATAAGTTAGCTGTATCCATACTTGTAGAATCCATAGGGGTCCGCCAGATTGTGCATCGCAACATGCTGGCTTTGCCGCATGTCTGCAGGACGTTTCCTCCCTAAACTTGGCGGTGCCTTCGGGCACCGCCTCTTTTTTGCCCGGGGCGCGGGAACAGGTCCGATTTGATTTCAGGCCCTCTACAATAGGGCCAGGATGAACAAAGCCGCAGAGGCTGAACCAAGTTGGTGACCGAACCGACTGCGGTGCGGCCAGTTGAAGCCTATGCCGCTTCCCTATCTTCTGGCCGTTTATTGAAGGGAGGGGGCAGCAGCTACTGTGCCCGGATGAACTCGCCGATGCGTGGCAGGATTTCGGTCCGCCACTTCCGTCCGTTGAAGATGCCGTAATGGCCTACCCCCAACTGCATGTATTGCATCCGACGCTCCGCCGGGATGCCGCTGCACATCACTTGCGCTGCAATGGTCTGGCCCGGCGCCGAGATATCGTCCAACTCACCCTCGACCGTCATCAACGCGGTGTGCTGGATGGCGGACGGCACCACCAACTCTCCGCGTACCGTCATGCGACCGTCAGCGAGGTCGTGCTTTTGAAAGAAGGTCTCGACCGTTTCCAGATAATAGCTGGCCGGTACGTCCATCACCGCGAGATACTCGTCATAGAACTGCCGGTGCGACGCAGCGCTGCTGTCGTCCCCCTTCACCAGGTGGTCGAACATGCGCCGATGCGCCTCCATGTGCCGGTCGGGGTTCATGGAGATGAACGCCGCCAGTTGCAGGAAGCCCGGATACACCCGGCGGAACGCCCCGGGATGCCACGGCGGCACTGTCGTGACGACGTGCCGCTCGAACCAGGTAATCGGCTTTTCCTGCGCCAGCTTGGTCACGACCGTAGGGGCGCAGCGCGTGTCCACCGGGCCGCCCATTAGCGTCATGCTGCGCGGCTGCGCCGGGTCGTTGCGGGTAGCCATCAACGACACTGCGGCGACCACGGCCGGCGCGGGCTGGCACACGGCGACGACATGCGTGTCGGGGCCGAGGTGCTGCAAGAAGCCGATCACGGTTTCCACGTAGCTGCCCAGGTCGAAATCGCCGTGCAGCAGCGGCACGATGCGGGCATCGCGCCAGTCAGTGACGTAAACCTCGAACCCGGCGTCCGTCATGTCCTGCACGGTGCCGCGCAGCAGCGTCGCATGATGCCCGCTCATGGGTGCCACCAGCAGCACGCGCGGGCCGGTGGCGCCGGGCGCCTGGAAGCGCATCAGCCGCACAAAGGGCAAATCCAGCTCAACGGCTTCGTCCAGCGGCTCCTCGGACCCGCGCTTCAGCTTGATGTTCCACTCGGGCTTGCCGCGCGGGCGCAGCACATCGTTGGCGACATCCGCCCAGGCGACCATCGAGCGCGTGCCAAGAGTCAGGACATCAGGACCGGGGGTGGCCCGCATGATGGAGCTGGCAGCTTGCGCCCAGGCGCGAACAGGAAAAATGGCGGCGGCAGCCGCATCGTGGAGGAGGTACAACATGGTGCCGATGTGTCACGTTTTTGACGCGGCGGATAGGGCGAAGCTACTCACGTTGCTGGGGGTTGGGTGCCAGTAGCGGCAAGTCCTCCTGCGGCACGGCGGCCGGTCGCCGCTTGGGCGGAGCCGCGGAGCCGCGCAGGCGCAGCAGCTCGTCCAGCATGCGGTCCATGGTCTGCCAGATCGGCTCGTCGCCGACGCGCTCCTTCATGATGAGCTTATGCGCCGCAAGGGTGACGTTCAGCGTGCCGCGCGTGGTTTCCGGGCGAGGCGAGCGCATCTGCAGCAGCGCCTTCTCCACCTCCTCGTACGGTAGGGACAAGGCCTCGGCGATGGCCTCAGGTTCCGCGCCGCCGCGGCGTAGGCGGCGGGCCTGGGTCTGCTGCGCCGGCGTCAGGCCGATATGGGGACGCAGCAGCACGGTGCGGCGCGACATTTCCCCGGACCCGCTGCCCGGCGCCTTGCCCTTGAACGCTGCCATGTCCGCCCTCCGACCCGAAGCGTAGCAGCTTGGGAGGGAGGAGTCCTACGTTTGCTGCTCCCCTCTCATCTGATCAGCAATCGCAGCCCATGATCTCGGGCACGGTGGCGGTGCGGCGGCTGCACGGTAATCAGTCCGGGGTCCGCTCGGTGGTTCGGAGATCGCGGCGGGCGCAGGACCTTACCCGACGACCGCCTGCGTATGCCGGGCGATCACCGCCTCCTCATCGGTCGGGATCACCCAGGCCTCAACCCGGCTGCCAGGCGCGCTGATCCGGGCCGTCCCGCCAGCAGCGTTGGCGGCATCGTCCAGCACCAGGCCCAGCCAGAACAAGGCGGCGCAAACCTCAGCGCGCACGCCCGCGTCATGCTCGCCGATGCCGGCGGTGAACACGATGCCGTCCAGGCCGCCCATGCCGGCGATCAGGCCGCCGGCACATCCGACGAGGCGGTGTACGAACAGGTCAACTGCCTCCCGCGCACGCGGGTCGGCGCTGCCCGCCAAGTCCCGCATGTCGCCGCTCAGCCCGGACACGCCCAGCAAGCCGGACTGGTGATAAAGCAAGTCCTCGATCTCGTCCGCCGACATGCCGCAGGACTGCATCAGGTAAAGCACCGCGCCGGGGTCTAGGCTGCCGCAGCGCGTCGCCATCACCAGGCCGTCCAGCGCGGTGAAGCCCATCGTCGTATCCAGGCTCCGTCCATCCTGCATCGCGCACAGGCTGGCGCCGTTGCCGAGATGCGCCACCAGCACGCGCCCGGCGGCCAGGCTCGGCGCCAGATCCCGCAGGCGACCGGCGATGAACTCGTAGGACAGTCCGTGGAACCCATAGCGCCGCAGCCCGGCGTCGCGCATCGCCCGCGGCAGGGCCAGCCAGGTCGCCACCTCCGGCATGGTGCTGTGGAACGCCGTGTCGAAGCATGCGGCTTGCGGCAGGTCCGGCCGCGCCTTGGCCACCGCGCGTATGGCGGCGATGTTGTGCGGCTGGTGCAGGGGCGCCAAGGGAACCAGGGCCTCCAACGCCGCAATTACTGCGTCCGTCACCCGGACCGGCGCGACGAACTCCATGCCGCCATGCACCACACGGTGCCCGGCCGCCCCGATGGCGGTTCCGTCCAGGTGGCCGCCGATCCAGTCCAGCAGGCCCGGCAAGAAATCCTCATGGGTCGTGCCGTGCAGGTCCGGCGCGTCCAGATGCTGTCCGTCTTTCTTCGCCTCCGCCTTCGGATGCGTGCCGATCCCCGATACCTGTCCGCGCAGCACCTCCCGCGCCCCGTCGAACACCGAGAACTTCAGGCTGCTCGACCCGGCGTTGAGCGTCAGGACAGCACTCTCCAATTACGCCGCCCCCGGCCAGCGCCAGTCGCGTATGTCCGGCATGTCCTCCCCATGCTCGCGCACATAGGTGTGGTGCTCCTGCAGCCGGTCGCGCAGGTGCTGGGACAGGTGGGCCTCCGGGTCGCGCAGGCGCTCGACGCGCTCGATGGCGGCCAGCGCCAGATGGAAGCGGTCCAGCCGGTTCAGCACCGTCATGTCGAAGGGCGTCGTGGTGGTACCCTCCTCAATGAAGCCATGCACGTGGAACCGCTCCGCCCGGCTCCGCCCGTGCAGCAGGCGGTGGACCAGCCAGGGATAGCCGTGGAAGGCAAAGATCACCGGCCGGTCCGCCGTGAACATGCTGTCGAACGTGGCTTGGGACAGGCCGTGCGGATGCTCGGTGGGCGGCTGCAGCGCCATCAGGTCCACGACGTTCACGACGCGCACGGTCATGTCCGGCAAATGCCGGCGCAGCAGGTCCACGGCGGCCATCGCCTCCATCGTCGGCACGTCGCCGGCGCACGCCATCACCACGTCCGGAATGCCGCCCGCGTCGTTGCTGGCCCAGGACCAGATGCCGGCGCCCTGCGCGCAGTGGCGCACCGCCGCCTCCATCGTCAGCCACTGCGGCGACGGCTGCTTGCCCGCCACGATCACGTTGACGTAGTTGCGTGAGCGCAGGCAGTGGTCCACCACGCTCAGCAGCGTGTTGGCGTCCGGCGGCAGGTAGATGCGGACGACGGACGCCTTCTTGTTGGCGACATGGCCGATGAAGCCGGGGTCCTGATGGCTGAACCCGTTGTGGTCCTGCCGCCAGACATGGCTGGTCAGCAGGATGTTCAGGCTGGCGACCGGGCGACGCCAGGGAATGCGGCTGCAGGCTTCCAGCCACTTGGCGTGCTGGTTGAACATGGAGTCCACGATGGCGATGAACGCCTCGTAGCAACTGAAGAAGCCGTGCCGGCCCGTCAGCAGGTAGCCCTCCAGCCAGCCTTCGCACATGTGCTCGCTCAGCACCTCCATGACCCGGCCCTGCGGACCCACATGGTCATCGGTCGGCAGCAGCTCCGCCATGCTCTCGCGGTCCGTGATCTGGAACAGGGCATCCAGCCGGTTGCTGGCGGTCTCGTCCGGACCCATCACGCGGAACCGGTCCATGTTGGCGGCCATCACGTCGCGCAGCCAGACTCCGAGCACGCGCGTCGCCTCGCCGTCGGTCGCGCCGGGGTAGGCGACGGCGACGGCGTGCTCGCGGAAGTCCGGCAGGGTCAGGTCCCGCAGCAGCAGGCCGCCATTGGCATGCGGGTTGCTGCCCATCCGGCGCAGGCCGGCCGGTGCGAGCGCCGTGATGGACGCGACCGGGGCGCCATCCGCGTCGAACAGCTCCTCCGGACGGTAGCTCCGCATCCAGGTTTCAAGCTGCGCCAACCGCTCGGGATGGGTGGCCAGCTTGTCCAGCGGCACCTGGTGGGCGCGCCAGGTGCCCTCGACCGGTAGGTTGTCCACCGACTTCGGCCCGGTCCAGCCCTTAGGAGTACGCAGGATCAGCATGGGCCAGCGCGGGCGGTCCATATCGCCGTCGCGGGCGGCTGCCTGGATGGCGGCGATCTCGTCCAGGCAGGCGTCCATCGCCGCCGCCATCGCCTGGTGCATGAGGGTGGGGTCATCGCCCGACACGATGCGCGGGGCGTATCCATAGCCGGTGAACAGCGCCAGCAGCTCCTCCTCCGGGATGCGCGCAAGCACCGTGGGGCCGGCGATCTTGTAGCCGTTCAGGTGCAGCACCGGCAGCACGGCGCCGTCCCGCGCCGGGTTCAGGAACTTGTTGCTGTGCCACGAAGCCGCCAGCGCGCCGGTCTCCGCCTCGCCGTCGCCCACCACGCACAGGGCCAGCAGGTCCGGCGTGTCGAACACCGCGCCGTAGGCGTGCAGCAGGGAGTAGCCGAGCTCGCCGCCCTCGTTGATGCTGCCCGGCGTGTCAGGCGACGCATGGCTGGGGATGCCGCCGGGGAAGCTGAACTGCTTGAACAGCCGGTGCATGCCGGCGCCGTCCCGGGGGATGCCGGGGAAGTGCTCGGTGTAGGAGCCTTCGAGCCAGGTGTTGGCGACGATCCCCGGTCCGCCGTGGCCCGGCCCGACCACAAACAGGGCGTTCAGGTCCCGCTCGCGTATCGCCCGGTTCATGTGGGCATACAAGAAATTCAGCCCCGGCGTCGTTCCCCAATGACCCAGCAGACGCGGCTTGATGTGCTTGATCGTCAGCTGCTCCCGCAGCAACGGGTTGGCCATCAGGTAGATCTGTCCGACCGACAGGTAGTTCGCGGCCCGCCAGTAGGCATCTATGCCTGCCAACTCGTCGGGCGTCAGGGCCGTGGAGCGCGGTGTCACGGTGTCCGGCATGGGAAGGCCTCCTGTAAGGCGGCAACCCTAGCCAAGACGGCAGGCATGCATCCACCCCCGTCTTGTGACAGTCCGTCGTGTTGCAGTCTCGCGGTAAGATACCGCGCCGCTTCCGGATCGGGACCAATGCTTCGCAGCGGCCAGGGCGCGCCGCATGGCCAAAGGGCCGGCCGTCGGCGCGGTAGGCGCAAGCCCGCAACACCTTGCGGCAACCCGGTGATCCCGCCAGTCTGCCGTCATGCAGATCAACTCCGCCGAGCCCAACACTGACCGTTTCCTGGCCGACCTCGACGCGCTGCGGCAGATCGGGGCGTTCAAGGCCGGGGTGCATCGCCCGACCTACTCGGCGCCGGACATGGAGTCCCGCCATTGGCTGATGCAGCGCATGGTGGAAGCAGGGCTGGAGCCGGAAATGGACGGCATCGGCAACGTGCTGGGCCGCCATCCCGGCCCCGGGCCGAAGCTGCTGTCCGGCAGCCACATCGAAAGCCAGAACGAGGCGGGGTGGCTGGATGGCGCATTGGGCGTGATGGGCGCCCTGGCCCTGGCTCGTGCCGGGCTGCCGGTGGACGTCGTCGCCTTTGCGGACGAGGAGGGCCACTATGGCAGCTTCATTGGCTCGCGGTCCTTCACCGGACTGCTGGAGGAGGCGGAGATGGACCAGTTGTCCAACCGCTACCACGACAAGCCGCTGCGGCAGGCGCTGGAGGAGGCGGGGCTGGCGGGACTGCCGCGGATGCGGATGGAGGCTGGGCGCTACAAGGGCTTCGTCGAGATGCACATCGAGCAGGGCACCGTGCTCGAGGGCGCCGGTGAGCAGGTCGGCGTCGTGACCGGCATCGTCGCGATCTGGCAGTATCGCATCACCATCACCGGCCAACAGGACCATGCCGGCGGCACGACGATGGCGGAACGCCGGGACGCCGGCCTCGCGGCAGTGCGGCTGCTGGCGGCCATTGATGCGGAGTTTCCCAGGCATTGCGGCGAGCGCACGGTCTGGACGACGGGCCGGATCACGCTGTCGCCCGGCGCAGGTTCCATCATCCCGGGCCAGGCCGAGGTGCTGTTCCAGTTCCGCGACATCTCCCCGGAGGTGCTGGAGCGGCTGGACGGCGTGCTGCGCCGGCTGGTGCAGGACAGCAACCGCCGCGAGCGGTGCACCGCGGCGCTGGAGGTGATGAGCCAGTCCGCTCCGGCGCCGTGCGACCCCGCATGGCAGAACGCACTGGCCGCCGCGGCCGAGAGCCTGGCGCCGGGCCGGTGGCGCCGGATGCCGAGCGGCGCCGGGCACGACGCCCAGTATATGGCCCGGCAGATGCCGTCCGCGATGCTGTTCGTGCCCTCCATCGGCGGCATCAGCCACCATTGGGCCGAAGACACGGCGCCGGCGGACCTGGCGATGGGCATACGGGTATTGGCCGAAGGTGCGCGGCGGTTCCTTGCAGATTGACACCGGCGGACTGAGCTTTCAGCGCTGACCAGCAAGTTGTGCGCAAAGTGTGTGGACGGCCCCAGCCGGCATCGGCTTCGCAAAATGACCGCGCTAGGCAGCGTCGCCCAGCAGCCAAGGCGCCCCGGACTCCTCAGCGATCTCCCGGATGGAGGCGAGCAGCTTAGGGCCAACCGGGATGCCTCCCGCCCGGCGCCGCGCCGCCGCTTTGCGCTCCGGGTCACCCGCGACCATCACGGGCGCAGCCGGATCGGACGGGGGAGTGGCGCGCATGGCGTCGCAAAGCGCGGCGACATCGGCCTCGAACGCCCCAGCGCCGCGGAACAGTCCTGGATTGAGCGCCAGGAAAAAGTGTCCGATATCTAAGCCCTGGTACACTTGCGCCTGCGGTCGGTCGGTGACGAGCTTTGCGCCGGAAAGGCACGATCCCAGGATGTTCACCATCACAGCCAATCCGTAGCCCTTGTGGCTGCTCCCTTCCAGGCCGCCGCCGAGTGAGGTCAGGTAACCGCCCTTGCTCACCTCCAACGGATCGGTGGACGGCAGTCCCTCACGCGTCAACAGCCAGCCCGGCGGCGCCGGCAGGCCCTCATTCGCCTTGTTGCGGATGCGTCCGGCGGCAACGGTCGTCGTCGCCATGTCCAGCAGGAACGGCTCGCCGGGCCGGCCCGGCGCCGCAAACGCCCAGGGGTCGGTTCCCAGCCGTGCTTGCGCTCCGCCGGCTGGCGCCACTTGGACCAGGCTGGCAGAGGTCGCCACCATGCCGACCATCCCGGCCTCCGCCGCCATCAGGGCGTAGAAGCCGCAGGCGCCGAAATGCGCGGAGCGGTGAACGGACACCACGCCGATCCCCGCCGCGCCCGCTTTGGCGATGGCAAGCTCCATCGCTTGCCTTGACGGCTCGTGTCCCAGCCCGCCGCCGCCATCCATCAGGGCGGATACGGGCGTTTCCCGCTCGACGCGCGGCTTTGCGTCCATGCGGACCCGGCCGGCCCTGTGGTGGGCATGGTAGGTCGGCACCATCGAGATCCCGTGGCTATCTATGCCGTGCAGGTCTGCCCAGGCCATCGCCCCCGCCGTGCGTGCGGCATATCCTGCCGGCATCCCCCAGGCGGTCAGCAGCGACTCAAGCTGTGCCAGGTGCACATCGTAGGGATGGCTCAGGGTGCGTCCTCGGCAACGAAGGGATTGCGGAGAGCGCCGACGCCGCTGATTTCGACCTCCACGACGTCGCCGGGCCGCAAGTCAGGGGACGCGCCGTCGGTGCCCATCCAGATGACGTCGCCGGGATGCAGCGTCAGGTAGCGCGTCATGGTGCTGATGAAGCGCCGGACGCCGAACAGCATCTCCGCGGTGCGGAAGCTGGTGCGGACTGTGCCGTTCAGCCGCACCGTCGTGACCATCGCATCCAGGTCGGCGTCGGTCTCAATAAATGGCCCCATTGGCTTAAACGTGTCGGTGTTCTTGCTGCGCCAGAACGTGCGGTCGGACGCCTGCCAAGCTCGCTCGCTCACGTCGTTGCCGATTGTGTAGCCCAGGACGCAGCCCAGCGCGTCCGCCTCGCTCAGGTGCTTGGCCCGGCGGGCGATCACGACGGCCAGTTCCCCCTCATATTGCACCCGGGTTGCGTCGCGCGGAATGACCACGGGCTGTCCATCCGCAACCAGGGCACCGACGGCCCGGTATCCTATGTCAGGCTGCGCCGGGATGCTCGGCGCGACGCCGGACGACGCCGCCATTTCATGAATGTGGCCGACATAATTCAGCCCGGCGGCATAGAAGGTGCGCGGCAGGAACGGCACCTCGACCTTGATCGCTGAAAGCGGGTAGGTCCGCCCGGTCCGGTCCGGGGGGATGTCATTGGCGAAGGCGGTAAAAGGACCGCTGATGGTTTCCGCGACCCTGTCGCCCTCGACCAGACCATACGCAGTCCGTTCCCCCGCCGTGAACCTAATCCAGCGCATCGCGTCTCCGTCCCAAAATTAAACACAATCATACAGACGAATGAGACATATATCGTTTCCTGCTTGGAAACATAGTGCCGCCTCGTTTCCGCTTGATGAGCGTCGTTGCCGCCCGCCAGCGCCATGCCACACTGCCGGGCAACGCGGCCCGAAGCCGCATGTGCAAGGGATGGACGATGCTCCGCAGACAATTCCTAGCTACTGCCGCACCGGGCGCCGCACTGCTTGCAGTCCGGCCGGCCCTGGCCGCGGCGCCGGAACTCCGGTTCGCCCGTCAATTCTCGATGGGCTATCTGCAGTTCAACGTCATGGAACGGCAGGGTTTGGTCGAGAAGCATGCGGCAGCGCTTGGCATACCGGAGGTCAAGGTGTCCTGGCTGACGTTCAACGGTCCGGACGCCATGAACGGCGCGCTGATCTCGGACTCCGTGGACATCGTCTCCGGCGGCATCCCTGGCCTGGTGACGCTGTGGGCGCGCACCCGCGGCACGGCGCAGGAGGTGCGCGGCATCTGTGCGCTCAGCTCGCAGCCCTGCCTGCTCAACACCCGCAACCCGGCGCTGCACGGCATTGCCGACTTGACGGAGGCCGACCGCATCGCAGTCCCTACCGTGAAGGTTTCGATCCAGGCAGTCACGTTGCAGATGGCGGCGGCCAAGCTGTTCGGCCCGGCGGAGTTCGCCAAGTTCGATCCCCTGACCCTGTCCATGTCGCCGCCCGACGCCACCATCGCGCTGCTCGGCGGCGGCAGCGGCGCGATCAGTTGCGCCTTCAGCGTGCCGCCATTCCAGGAGCAGCAGTTGAAGCATTCGGGCATCCGCACGCTGCTGAACTCGTTCGAGGTCGCGGGTCCGCACTCCTTTACCCTGGCCTGGACCAGCGCCCGGTTCCGGGAGCGCAACCCGGTGCTGTATCAGGCGCTGCTGCTCGCGCTGGAGGAGGCGACGGAGATCGTGAACGCGGACAAGGTGGCCGCCGCCCGGCTGTGGATAGAGAATGTCGGGTCCAAGCTGCCCATCGAGAAGGTCGGCGCCGTCGTGTCCGGACCGCAGGTGCGCTGGACGATGACGCCGGAAAGCACGATGGCCTACGCCGGGTTCATGCGGACGGCCGGCACGGTGCGGGCCGCGCCAGCGTCCTGGCAGGACCTGTTCTTCCCCGAGGCGCATGGACGCGGCGGGAGCTAGTGGACCGGCTGCGCTACATCGAGGTGTTCCTGGAGGTCGCACGCGCCCGCAGCTTCACCGCCGCGTCCCAGCGCCTGGGCATGTCGCGGGCGAACGTGACGAAGCAGGTGTCGGCGCTGGAGCGCCTGATGGGCGTGCAGCTGCTGAACCGCAACACGCAGCATGTCGCCCCGACGGAGGCCGGGCTGTCCCTGATGGAGGGCGGAGCACGGCTGCTCGACGGGTTCGACACGTTGGAAGCGGAGGTCCGCCGGGCGGTATCCGAGCCGCGCGGGACCATACGGGTGGGGGTGCCGCCGTCATTCGGGGCGGCGCACCTCATGCCGGCGGTTGCCGCCTTTACGGCGGCGCATCCGGGCGTACGGGTGCACGTGCTGCTGGACCACGGCGACGCGGAGCTGGTGCGGGACGGGCTGGACCTATCGTTGCGGATCGCGGCATCCCTGCGTGACACCAGCTATATCGCCCGGCTGCTGGTGCGGGTGCCGCAGGTGCTGGTGGCCTCGCCGGATTACCTGCGTCGCCGGGGCACTCCGGCCGTTCTGGCCGACTTGGTGGAGCATGACTGCCTGGTCCATGTGCTGAAGTCGCCGTTGGCGTCCTGGTCGTTCGCCGACGCCTCGCCGGTCCCGGTGACAGGTCCTGTCAGCGCCAACTTTGGCGAACCGTTGCGTATGGCCGCGCTGCTAGGGCAGGGGATCGCGATGCATCCGACCTACATGGTGGAGGGGGACATCGCCGCGGGCCGGCTGGTGGTCCTGCTGCCGGACGCCGTGCCCGTGGGCCTGAGCATCCACGCCGTATATCCCCAGCGCAACGTGCCGGCGCGGGTGCGGGCGTTCATCGAGTTCCTGGCGGAGTGGCTGGCGCGGGAGGCGCCGTGGGGGCGGGTGGCCTGATCGCGCGTTACGCCGCCTGTGCCGCCTCTGCCGGCTGCAAAACGGCCTGCGCCGCCCAGGCCGCGTCGAACACCCGGTCTGCCATCACCTGGCATCGCTTGATCAGCCGGTGCTCATGCGGCCCGTAATCCGGCCAGGCGTTGTGGATCGTGCACAGGTCGTCCCAGATCAGCACGTCACCTGCGGTCCAGCGGTGGACGTAGCGGTATTGCGGCTGCAACTGGTGCTGGAACAGGAAGGCCAGCGTCTCGTCGCTCTCGGCCTCGTCCCAGCCGTCAATGCGGATGGCGTAGCCAGGGTTGACATACAGCAGGCGCCGGCCGGTGATCGGATGGGTCATTAGGACGGGATGCGACACCGGTGGCTTGCGGCGGCGCTGCTCCTCCGTCAGCGGCGCACGGGTGCTGCCGGGGCGGTGGCGCATCTCCTCCCAGAACTTGTTGAAGTCGTGGGTGGCGGTGGCGCCCTCCAGCCGGGCGACGACGTCTGCAGGCAGCCCGTCATAGGCGGCATACATGCTGGCAAACTCGGTCCCGCCCAACGGCTCGCCGTCCCGGTGCGGGATGGTGATGCCGTAAAGCACGTTGGCGAAGGCGATCTCCGCGCTGTAGGACATATCGGTGTGCCAGTCCTGTCCCGCGTCGGATAGTCCGATCGGCTTGCCATCCCGCACGATGTTGGACAGCACCATCACCTCGGGGTGGCCGGGTTCTTGGAACGTGTTGGCGACGTTGATCTCCAGGGTGCCGAAGCGCGACGCGAACGCCTTCAGGTCTTCAGCCCCGATGGACTGGCCGGGAATGCGCAGGATGCCGTATTGGCCCAGGGCGCCCAGGACTGTCGGGAACGCCGCGTCGTCCATCGGCCGCGACAGGTCCAGGCCGTGCACGGTCGCGCCAAGCACGGAATCATTGCGCTGTATCGTAACCATGTCCGTTGCTCCGCGCTGCCATGTAGCGACTCTACTACGCGCCGGAAAGCGGCTGCAGATCGCGGCTATGCACAATGGAGTTTCCGATCCGCGAACATAGGGAAACGCCGGGCCAAGGACCGGACCGGCGCACGAGCATGACCGGGCCGGAACAGGGCGACGCCTGAACGCATAACCGGAGATGGTCCGGCTTTTACGCTGCCTTTATGCCCGGCGTCCGGGATGGGAATGGCGGCTTTACGGGGTCGGGCGGCATTTAATGCAGTGCAACAATCAAGGCGCACCCATGCTCGACATCCTGCTTGCCGTGCTCGGCACTGGCGGCATCCTTCTCATGGCTGGCTACGCTGCCCTGTGCGAGCGGATCTGACGCCATGCTGGATCTGATCCTCGGCGGGGCCGTGTCGGCCGGACTGTTCTTCTACCTGGTCTGGGCGCTAGTGCGTCCCGAAGACTTCTAGGACCCTGCCATGACGCTCGTCGGTTGGGTGCAGTTTGCACTCACGCTCACCCTCATCTTCCTCGCCGCCGTGCCGCTCGGCGGCTACGTCGCCGCGGCGATGCAGGGTGCCCGCAACCCCCTGTCTCCCATCCTCAACCCGGTCGAGCGCGGCCTGTATGCCCTCTGCGGGGTTGATCCGGCGCGCGGCATGGGCTGGCGCGGCTACGCAGTCGCGCTGCTGATGCTGAACGCGCTGCATTTCCTGCTGCTGTATGCGATCCTGCGCCTGCAGTTTTACCTGCCGTTCAATCCGCAGGGGTTCAGCGGCATGTCGCCGCGCCTGGCGTTCAACACCGCCATGAGCTTCGTCACCAACACCAACTGGCAGGCCTATGCCGGCGAAACGGCATTGAGCCATGGCGCGCAGATGTTCGGCCTGACGGTCCACAACTTCCTGTCTGCCGCCACCGGCATCGCCGCCGCCTGCGCCGTATCGCGCGCCTTTGTCGCTGGCGGGGTGCGGACGCTCGGCAACTTGTGGGCCGACGTGACCAGGGCGACGCTGTATATCCTGCTGCCGCTGGCCCTGGTCGTCGCGGCGCTCCTGCTGGTCATGGGCGTGCCGCAAACGCTGGCCGCATCCGTGGACGCGACGACGCTGGAGGGCGCGAAGCAGACCATCGCCCTCGGCCCCGTCGCATTTCAGGAGGCGATCAAGCTGCTGGGCACCAATGGCGGCGGCTTCTTCAACGCCAACTCCGCGCACCCGTTCGAGAACCCGACCGCGCTGAGCAACCTGCTGGAGAACTGGTCCTTCCTGCTGTTGCCCTTCTCGCTCTCCGTCGCCTTCGGCCATATCGTCGGCGACAAGCGGCAGGGCTTTGCGCTGCTGTGGGTGATGGGGTCGCTGCTGGCGGTGTTCGCGGGTCTGCACTACGCTGCAGAGTCCGCGGGCAACCCGTTGCTGACCGCCTTGGGCGTGGACCCCACGTTCGGCAACATGGAGGGCAAGGAGGTCCGCTTCGGCCTTGCCGCGACCTCGCTGTTCGCCTCTGGCACTACGGCCACCAGCACCGGCGCGGTGATCGCGATGCACGACAGCTTCACGCCGCTGGGCGGATTTATCAACCTGTTCCTGATGCAGTTGGGTGAGATCGTGCCCGGCGGCGTCGGGTCGGGCCTGTATGGCATCCTGGTGTTCGCGTTGCTGGCGGTGTTCGTCGCCGGGCTGATGGTCGGGCGCACCCCGGAATACCTGGGCAAGAAGGTGCAGGCGCGGGAGGTGAAGCTGGCGATGCTGGCGGTGCTGATCCTGCCGTTGTCCATCCTGAGCGGCACGGCGGTCAGCCTGGTGACGGAAAGCGGCGTCGGGTCGCTGTCCAACGCCGGGCCGCACGGGCTGAGCCAGATGCTGTATGCCTGGACCTCGGCGACGGCCAACAACGGCAGCGCGTTTGCCGGCATCTCGGCTGATACGAACCTGCTGGACCTTGGGCTGGGCCTCGCCATGCTGCTGGGGCGGTTCGCCTTCCTGGTGCCGGTGCTGGCCATCGCCGGCAGCCTGGCGCTGAAGCCGAAGCTGCCGCCCTCCGCCGGCACGTTCCCGACGCATGGGCCGTTGTTCGTCGGGCTGTTGATCGGCGTGATCCTGATCCTGGGCGGCCTGCAGTTCCTGCCTGCCCTCTCCCTTGGCCCGTTGGCAGAGCACTTCGCCATGCTCGCCGGCAAGACGTTCTAGGATATCCCGAACCATGGCCCAGACTGCTGACACGATCGCGCTGTTTGACAGCGCGATTATCGCCCGCGCCGCGCGGGACTCATTTGCCAAGCTCAACCCGGCGCGGCTGATCCGCAACCCCGTCATCTTCGTCACCGAGGTCGTCGCCGTGCTGGTGACGGTGCTTGCCATACGCAACGCCGGCTCCGGCCAGCCCTGGACGTTCGCCGCGTCCATCGCCGCCTGGCTGTGGCTGACGGTGCTGTTCGCCACCTTTGCCGAGGCCGTGGCGGAGGGCCGCGGTCGTGCCCGGGCCGAAAGCCTGCGCCGCGCCCGGTCCGACGCGGTGGCGAAGGTGATGGCCAACGCCGCCGACCGCACCCGCATCACCGAAACTCCGGCCTCCGCGTTGCGCCGCGGCAGCCTCGTGCTGGTGGAGACGGGCGATCTGATCCCCAGCGACGGCGAGATCATCGAGGGCGTGGCCAGCGTCAACGAAAGCGCCGTCACCGGCGAAAGCGCGCCCGTCATCCGCGAGGCCGGCGGCGACCGCAGCGCCGTCACCGGCGGCACCCAGGTCGTTTCTGACTGGCTCGTCGTGCGCATCACTGCCGATCCCGGCAGCACCTTTCTCGACCGCATGATCAGCCTGGTCGAGGGCGCGTCCCGCCGCAAGACGCCAAACGAGATCGCGCTCGACATTCTGCTCGCCGGCCTCACGATCATCTTCCTGATTGCGGTGGTCACGCTCGTGGGCCTGGCCAAGTATTCCGGCACCGACCTGGGCGTGCCCGTGCTGGCGGCGCTGCTGGTGACGCTGATCCCAACCACCATCGGCGGCCTGCTGTCCGCCATTGGCATTGCCGGCATGGACCGGCTGGTGCGGTTCAACGTGGTCGCCACCTCCGGACGTGCGGTGGAGGCGGCGGGCGACGTGGACACGCTGCTGCTGGACAAGACGGGGACGATCACCTTCGGCAACCGCATGTGCGCCGGGCTGACGCCGGTGCCGGGCGTGGACGACCGCGGCATCGCCGAGGCTGCCGCGATGGCCTCCCTGGGCGACGAGACGCCCGAGGGCCGGTCCATCCTGGCCTGGGTGCGCGACCGGCACGGACTGGCCCCGGCGATGCCCGCCAGCGGCGAGGTGATCCCCTTCAGCGCCAATACCCGCGTGTCCGGCCTGGATGGCGACGGCCGGGCCTGGCGCAAGGGGGCGGTGGACTCTCTATTGAAGCTGGCTGGCGGCAACCCTCCCTCCGCCTTCAACGCCGCCGTGGACCGCATTGCCCGTGCCGGCGGCACTCCGCTCGGTGTGGCCGTGGACGGCCGCCTGATGGGCGTCATCGAGCTGAAGGACATCGTGAAGCCCGGCATACGCGACCGCTTCGCCCAGCTCCGCACGATGGGCATACGCACGGTGATGATCACCGGCGACAACAAGGTGACTGCGGCGGCCATCGCGACCGAGGCCGGGGTGGACGATTTCCTCGCCCAGGCCACGCCGCAGGACAAGCTGGACTACATACGCAGGGTGCAGGCGGAAGGGCGTCTCGTCGCCATGTGCGGCGACGGCACCAACGACGCCCCGGCGCTGGCCCAGGCCGACGTGG
>JAABUW010004167.1_pt1 | contig 19813 bp, 21 predicted proteins | sample 5560081 | NCBI WGS metagenome assembly JAABUW01 (sample SAMN10711882, study PRJNA513363) | rock metagenome | isolation source: Antarctica rocks | place: Antarctica: Victoria Land, Knobhead sud
TTTCTTTGTTTGCGAGAAATTGCTTGTACCATTCGTAGGATGTGAAGCGTATTGCCATTTTGGGGACTATCCCTGTGACCACGGCTCCGAGGCCCTTGTACAGACCTAACGGTGTTTCTCGTTTTATAATTTCTTTACCCGTTGTCAGGAAGCCACGTCGTTTTGCCTGTTCCATGCATCAGAGGTGAACGGGCTGACAGGCTCGAGACAGGCTCACCCCAGGTGCCCTCGCACGCCGTGAAAGCTGCATTCGGACCTTGATTGTATCTGCGGTTGCTATCAGCAAGGCGCAAGTCCTAGTCAAGACCCATACTGACCCAACGGGTGACAGGCAAGGGCTTCCATCATGCCAGCTCCACCGCCCGCTGCCAAGGCCCATCAGTACTCTCTATTGTGTGTCTAGATCACAGCTCGGCATACCGATGAGATTCGTGGCCGCCGAAGCTGGCTTCTTCCCTCCAGGACCATTGACATTCTTCGCCGACATTGTGGGCAGATTGAACCAACGCGAACAACAAGAAAGCAGAAGACTGCTTTCAGCCGCTAGATTTCACTAGCCAGAAGAGATGGAAGATGTATAGGACAGATTCACTCCTGTCATTCATAGTAAAGCGTTCTTTGTCCTCCGCCTCCTAGCTGACAACAGTATGCATACTGGAAGCAGGTATGTGCTCTGATACAGAATGAATCTGCTCTCTACCGTTGTGTAGAGCACAAGCCAGACGGGAACAACCGCGGCACGCCATCACGAGCTCGGGAACTACTCTGGATTGGATGTGGGGTTGTGTCTGCTGTATGGAGTAGGTAGTTGAGCCTCTTTCTTCTGCTCCTAGGGCGAGCGGAGAAAGGCGGGCCAAAGGACGACTGATGTAATAAAATAACAGAAGACGCTGGCCAAGGTAGGTAAGATAGATGGTGGACCTCCTCCGCGGTGGGATCCTGCGAATGCCAACACTCCGCCCATGAGTATCTGGTCTTTGCATCACGGCACCGTACAGTAAGTATCCTGATGGCTTCCAATTCTCGGGTTTTCTTTGCATGTGAAAAGGGCTCCATCATCGCGTGAGCCTTAACCGAATACCTTGTGCGAGGATGTTCCCTTAGCGTCGTCATATCCCGGCTCCGCCCTAGGGCCTAAGGTACTGTAGTACTCGACTCTATGCCGAGGCACGAGGGGCACCAGATTTCCGAAGTTCAAATATTCAATTCAGGTACACCAGGACGACAACGACATCTAATTGGACAGATCGACTTCTTATTCCTCCGAAACCACAAACCACAAGGTGTTGTTCTCGATCGGGTCCAATTACATCTTCTGTAATGTGAAGAGCGGGCAAAAGGAACATGTGAAACCGGTCAACCTTGCTTTCTTTAATCCGCCTTCTCTAATGTACGAGCAATGTCATCAGTCTTGTTTTCCTTAGGAGACCCACACACATGGAATCAATCGTCGACTTTGCACAACAAGATCTGAGATGAAACCTTTCCAAGTCTAGAGTATCGGTCGTGCCACAAACTTTCTTACGACACGCAAAAAGAAAATAGCAAAGGAATTGGAGATCCCTCTTTGCCCGTCGTAGTTTGAAGGTTTTCTTCAAAGACCATACATAGCTCATGTAGAAATTGGCTCTCCAAACGTTCCGAAATAGCGGTATTTGACCTAATACTTTCCTGTCACAGGGTGCTCTTGCCATGCCTCGAAACGCTCTCAAGCCATTCCTTGATCATGCTGTTGACTTGATCCGGTGCTTCCCATAACGCCCAGTGGCCCGTCTCTACTGACCTCCTTGTCATATGAGGGCAAAACTTTTCCATCATCTGAGACATGGATGGAGGCAATGCTGCATCTTTGGTTGCTTGGATGAAAAGCACCGGGATCTCTATAATTCTCTTCTGGAGGCTTCCCGCTAATCAGTCTACAGTTACCAAGCCAGGCGTTACGGAAATGGCTTACTGAAGCTCATCTTGAAAGTTTTGTTCTCTGTTGCGGTACCAGTTCACTGTTGTCGTCTCAGTTCGATGTTTCTTGGTAGATATACGAACCAACTCACGGGGTCCGTGCATTCCATGCCTCGCATACTGATCCGCATAGTAGTCTAGTGTCTCCTTATTGACCAGCTTGGTGTGTTCGAGGGTAGGCAACTTTTCAAGGTCGAGTCCATGCCGAACATCGAATCCACGCTCTTTCTCTGGCGACGATCCACCATACATAGCATTTAACAGCTGCTTGATCTGCTTTCTGGAGACAATCTTATTTTCAAGCTTGTCGTTAGAGAATTGTAGCTGATAGCCAAAATTCGGTAATTGGCCACTTTTGATTCGATCCTCGAGGGGCGTATATTCCTTGGACGGAGGGAAATATGCAGTACAAACACAAAACAGCTGAGTTACAAGCTCCGGGTAGTACAGAGCTATCCGGTACACAATAGCTCCTCCCCTAAGATATGAGTCTTGTGAACGACTTATGGGAAGTTGCAAATTTGACCTACCAGTCGTGACCGCCTAATACGATCTGAGTGACGCCAAGCTGTCGGGCCAAATGTTTGATATCGTCTGCAGCTCTCTTGAAGCCATAGAAAGCCATCGACTCTGGAGGCACTTCGGGAGCGTCCTAGAGTTATCAATACCTTTCTGATTCAGCATCTTGGATACTTACCGTCCCACCGAAGCCCATAATATCAGGGCACACAACCTGATTGAGGCTTAACGCTCATTCAATATACCGATTAATTTTAACTGACTCGGTAACCCATTTGCAGCAGAACAGGGATTTGATTCCTCCATCCCATCGACAGATCAGGAAATCCGTGGACCTAATCTCAAGGAATGAGCGGCACCTATCATAACTCAAGCTAAGTAAGGATCCATACCAAAAAGATGGTTTGGTTGTACAATCCTCCTTCTGGGACACCTAAAAGGTAGTCTATATCCAAAGCGATTAGCGATGCTCCGGATCTCAAATACTTGGTACACTCGCACGGTACTTTTTGCCATTGATAATGGCATTGCAGTGGCTCACTCTATGGTCATGGACAGGGTTGATAGCATCTGTTGCCATAATGAAAGTAACGTCGTTTCCCAAGAGCTCTTGAATTGAAATGATGAGAAACGAGAAAGAGAAGAAAGAACTGTTTCTAAGTTCAATGGGAGCCTCTATTACAAGTACAAATTTGAATAGTGATCTCCCCCCACCTTGGTGAAGGACTGATCCAACATACCGAGGTTATTCCGTCGGCAGAGTACGTACGAGTAGAGAAATCATTTGTTAGTGAAACATCCTCGCCACATAGCAAATACAGAACTCATGACAACTATTAGTAAAATTTGGCTACAGGATTGATCCATTGAGTGTACAAAGTGCCAGCAGCTGTGGAACAGATATCGCACCTTACATATGGCTGCGCTCGAATACATCCAGTACCATCAGCACCAATATCAACGGCTGTACGCGTAGATTGAAAATGATTAGTAGATAACTGTGTCTTCCTCTCCCTCGAGCACAATCTCGCCTGCATCGTCTCCGTGATCTTTCTGAGCTTCAGACGATTCAATGGCCTTTTGTGCAGTGTTAGACATATCAGGGGATTTGGGGCCTGGGTTAGTATCATTATGTAATTCAGAGCCGGAGCGCTCTTCTAGATTAGTTGCAGAACCCACCGTTTCCGAGGGATCAGCTGGCAACTCGCTAGACTCTGGAGGCTTTCCGTTCGTTGCTGATGTAGGATCATCGTCTACAGGTGGGTTGTCTGCTTCAAAATGTGAGGTTTCCTTCTCGATGATATCCTCAGCTTCCTCGATTTGCCGTTTGATTATGTCCTCATCGCCCGGCAGAAGCTCCCACGGCTTATAGTACTTCGCAGGAGTCAGCAAACCTCCAAAGGATCACAAGATACAGGCAGCATGGCAGCATACCAACTCCGGCTCTGATCGGGTCTGTAGGAATTGTGCTTTAGCTAGAAGACTCGAATGGCGGATCTGCATCTAGCGGCAAGGTTAGAATCAAACAAAAACTGTTTTTGACAAAGGATCTCCAGGTCATACTGATTGCTTATTGTACTTCTTCTGTTCTCGGCGCCGGACTACCATTAGTGACTCAAGGCGCTGCTTGTTCTTCTCGTCGTGCTCTTCAGCCTGTAGCTTTAGCTTGGCTTGCTGTTTCTTCTCAATATCTGTTCGGCGCCTTTGTGCTGTTGAAGATGAGCTCTGGGATAAAGTGCCAAGCAGAGCGCCAAACAATCTTTGCCCGCGTTTGCGCTCCTCTATCTGACCGCTCCTGCGTCTATCCGATTTATCGTCTGTCGGAGTATGTTTGTTTTTGGTAGCATCTTGCCCATTACGACTCAAATCATCACTTAGCCGCTGTCTCTTCGCCCTCTCGTCTTCGGGCGATGACTGTCTCCGCTTTGGTAACCTTGATGGTGAGGGAATTTGTTCTGCCGACTCTGGCACGATGACCGCCGAAGCAACAGGCCTGTTGTAGAAGCATATCAGTATACGTATTACCTGGAGTAGTAACGAATTGCTTACCTTTGTACCTCGGCCATTGTGAATAGACCTTTCTTATGTACGAATATGTACTGTATCAGTAAATGAGTAGGTATGTTGGCTAGGTTGTAAACTGGAGAATCTTCGAGTTCTAGATTACGCTAGTGAAGCTCGGACCAGTGACAAATCGTCGACTTTGTGACTTCTTCCTCCACCAGGCTTCTTGCCCATTACATTAAGACTTGAAAACCTGCCCGAGTTTCTTTTCAACAGTCTGTAGTCTTACATCATGTCTCGCCATCATCCGTAAGTCCTCGCAGCATCCTTCCTCTAAACTTTCAAAAGCTGATAGAACTATAGGGATTTGGTAATGTGCCGGAAGCAGCCAGGTATAGCTATAGGCCGTCTGTGTGACAAGTGCGATGGCAAGTGCCCAGTCTGCGATAGTTACGTCCGACCTACGACGCTTGTCCGTATCTGCGACGAGTGCTCTTTTGGGAATTATCAGAATAAGTGCGTTGTGTGTGGCGGTGAAGTAAATTAACATTCTCTTTAGCCCTAGCTATGTGCTAATTCTAAGCTTACTTAGGGAATCTCAGATGCGTTCTACTGCTTTGAGTGTACGCGGCTAGAGAAAGATCGTGACGGTTGCCCAAAGATCATTAATCTGGGATCTTCCAGAACAGACTTGTTCTACCAAAAGAAAAATTTCAGAAATCACTAGCAGCTTCTGCGGTGCGCCGTATTATGCTCCTGGGCATTTGTACAGTGGTCGCAACAATCTGGATAAGCTGCCTTGGCTGCGGTGTGATTATCGCAAAACTCCTACCTGCATTGCGCAGCTCTACTCTTGTGACGGCTCAGGGAAGGAACAACGTTGTTTTCAAAGGGATAATTTCGAAGAGAATTTGACAGCACCAGCTAGACCCTATGGAGGACTATCTCATCCCTCATGAGCCAGACAGCAGTACTTTTCGGTACGCTCGAAAAGAATGCTCTTGGTTTGACTTAACCTCTTATTCGGAATCTAGAGCTTTGGGAAGCGGATGCTAGAAGCTGAACGCCAGCCAACAACAGCCGAGTATGCCCATTTTAGTCACACCAATTAGAGAGTCTTTGCGGAGACCTCGTGCAAACAGACGATGAGATATGAAGCCGGTTGCACCCAATTTTTCTTTGATCACTCCGGATTCTGGAGCTCCCAAGCTTCTGGCCATTGGCGTGGATGTTGGAACTACCTTTGGCGCCCGAAGTTTAGGGTAAATCTGATAGAGAGTGTAGAGAAGAGAATTGGACGCTGTCAGCAAGAATCAAGGAAGCATCGGATCATTACAAGAAAGCTCAAGAAGTTCTGGCTGTACGACATGGCAGCATGTATTCGTTATTCTCTGTTTAGCACTATCTACGTTATTACCAGGATTTGAATAGAGTTAGGGCATTGCCCATTCACTCAAATCCTCGCCAAGGATTCGGTATTGTTTATGAACACCATGTTCGGTTCAGCTCAGACCTCTCAGTCATACGTTCATCGCCGGCCTGGCCGCTTCGGTCTTGAAAAGCTCTGCTTTTGCTCCTCCTTGGGCCGAAATTCATCCTCGATTGTTGTGGCAGTAATCTCCGACGGACTTGACGCTTCAATCTACAGCAACGAATAATTAGTACATTGATCCCAAGGCTAAGAACACCGAAAATAACTCACTCTCTTCGTAACTTCCAGTCCCGCCTCTTTGTTAGCAGCAGCCATCACGCCCCGTACTGAACAAGCATACACCATGCGTTCTTTCACATTCGACCTAGGCGGACACGTATAAATAAATACCACATCACCATCTTCCCTACCTTCAACCTTGCGTCTATACCTGAAAAAGGCATATCGCGGCTCCTCCTCTGAGAGCTTTTCGGGCAAGCCTGCCGCATCCGTCTCGCTGGTCCCGACAAGCTCAATCGCCTCTTCTGGCACATTAATTTTCTGCTTTAAGATCAGTCTTTCCCCATGCATTCATTCAGAAGTAAGCGGGCCAGCATACTAGCACGACCAGGTTCCCCCCCTCTCCTCTTCGCAGCCCTTCCAGACTTTCCGTTACCCCTTCCCTCATCTGCAGGCTTACTCCACTACTCACCACCGACCCCTTCTTACCCATACCAGACTTCTCACTCGCCAGCGCCTCCTTCACCCCCTTCAGCTCCTCCTCCTCCCTTGTCAACGGCCCCTCTCCCTTCTCATGCCTTTCCCAAGCCTCCCAGCCCTTCGCTTCTAACTCGCTTACCTCAGTCACGAATCTGCTCGCTCTAAACTTCTCCGAGCCCAACTCTCTTACTAGTGTAAGTCGCGTAGACGCAAAGAGCATTTTCTGGCGCACGGGAGCCGCATCTGGGACGTATGTTACAGCGACGAAGGGGTCTAGCCCGGAGGTGTCAACACGGAGGAGGATGTAGGCGGGTGTTTTGGATTCTAGGAGAGGAGTGAGACGGGCGAGGTCAATTTTGAAATCTTGGGAGCTAGAGGGAAGGGTATTCGTAGGAGTTAGAGATTCGGAGGTTATGGTTGCCAAGAGGGCGCGCTTGGAGGGGTCCGCGTGGAGGTCGTCGAAGGCGGTCTGGAGAGTCTCGGATACTAGTGGGTATACATCAGTTTCCGATGGGATATTTAGGATCTAGGAAGCCACCTGTGATTCCTGACTGCATACTGGACAAGTCTGGGTGGTAATGACGCTGATGTAGGTTGGCTCTTGTGCGGAGTGTGCCAGTATCGGAACTTGGGGGGGGCGCTAGTCATGGAACGCTTGTTGCAGACATACCTTACCTACAGTTGCTTCTTGCCATGGCATTGCTAACCTTCATCTGTTACTTACATAGCCCTCTGTTATTACACTTTTCCTAGGCCACTGTCATGCGTAGCCCTTCGCTTGTGTTCACCCGCCGCATACATGTTCTGCACGACTTGTTCACAAGGACGACAGCGGGAAAGTTGGCAGAGCTTGAGGGAAAAGCTTTACCTCCTTTAGAAAACGACGTCCGACTTCAAGACAGGAATGGGAAAACGATTGCTACGGTAAGGTCCATGGATAGCCTCGTGAGCCATTTGGAGCCGTTCTCCTATCTCAAGAAACTACCCTTGGAAAAACCTGTCTACAGAATCGTTCAGTTGATGAAGTTTCCTCCAAGTCAAAAAGGGTTGGTCGGGTTCAAGCGTGCGGGCACTGGTAAAGAGCTGCACGTTACTACGACCTCTTCGGATGGTACGTGGAGACACACTGTCAGCAAGGCATATGAGTTTCTCTCCAAGGGCTGGAGAGTTGAGTTCCATGTTCGGCCGATATCAAAGAACAAAGGAAACACCATAGATTGGGCACTTCGGAATGCTCTGCACATGAGACCAGAGGTCATTAACGCTGCGATGCCTGAAGGAACCCAGATGCTAATGCCGCCTGTTCAGGATGGCATTGAATTGCTATGGGTTCTGGAGCACGAAAAGAATAGGCTAAAGCAAGGATGGCCTCATAGAAAGCCAATCCAATCGAAAATGCCCATAGGTACTGGTATCGCAAAAGCTGCACGGGCAGGAAAGCAAATCGTTCAACCAAAGGATCGGCGAAGTCTCTGTCACAAGTCCTCGGATACCCATATATGGGAAGCACACAGCAACCCACAAGCAGAAGACGACGTGGACAGGGAAAATCCCGAAAATCCCATCTCTAAGAGGTCCCGTGAAAGTGCCCCTAAAAAGAAAATCAGTCTTCCTGGTCCTGAAATTTCTGATGAAATTTCCTCCACTCAGGTGCATCGTCTTCCAGCTGGAGGCGATATGAAAGCGAGTGCAAACACATACACTTATTCTAGGGGTGTAATTAAGACCACCGCTACAATGGCACAGGACTAGGTTCTAGTCACTACCGACGTGGATATCGAGGGATCTAGTGTTTCCGATTCTAAGCGCTCTTCCAAGACAGCGCCTGACCTACAACATAAGAGTGCATCCGATATGGAACACTCCATTCAGTCCGTCCAAGAAGAGGAACCTCTTGAAAAACTTTATCCGCCACACTTGGAAAAGGAATGAGGCTGGCGAGCCACAAGACGCATTCTCGAGAAGAAAGTTGGACATTGATTGGAAGACAGCAAAAATTCATCCCAATGGCGTAAACATGACGACGATGCGATTTCCTTATACCCAGCAAGAGCCAAGCACAAGCAATCAGGTCGAGAGACCTCAGGCTGGTACCAAAACAAGCCGGAACGCGATAACATTGTGGTACGCTAATCGCTAAAGGTGATAATTGATTTTCTCTGACTTACAATCAACATCACCCAACTACACCTTTCAGATCAAGTTATGGTGTGACGATACTTTCACATATCAAAGATCTCCATCCGCTCTAGCCAGGGCTTGGACTTGAATCTCAAACCATAGGCCAGCCTTTTATGGGGATCAGTCCCATGAGAGTCCAAACAATGGACCTTACCGTTGTTGGCTATATACTCAAGTAGCCTTCCCAAACTCGCATTATCTCCTACAAGAGTGAGTACTACAGCTTCTCGCACATTCCATGTCTCACATTAAAGTCCGTCCCCTCAGACCTTCAACCTGATATCCCCTTTCAATGACTATCATGAGTGTCAACATAGTATGCTCCATGTTCATATGATCTGCAAACCAATACCTTCAGGCTGAGACGTGAGATGTCCAATAAGGAAGAACAGGGGGCTTGAACGAATATTCTGCAGGAACATCCTTGGCTTTGTCGGTACGGCCTGCTTCTCCAGTTACTCGCCCTGCAATGGAAATAGTGCAATCCAGAAGCAACGTCCCCATCCACGATACGACTCTTACATGTTGAGCGAAAGGGCAGCCACATGTGATTTCCAGGGGTTTCTGGATATCAATCTTCCAAACCGGACAGCAAGAGCTTCGAGGAGGAAAAAGTCCTCTGGAAATCACTAGGTTAATTACGCCAATGAGAAAGGCAGGAAAATTAAAGAGGTCGCGATGAGCGAATGAAGGAGTTGTAGAGGGGAGATATCGAAACCCGCACCCTCCTTGGTTGAATCCAGGTTTTGAAAATTTGATGGACAAGTCTCGGGGTCAGCACGAACTAGCATAGACCAACATACAAGACATATAAAGCCCTAAAGCCTCACCCACTCCAGCACATAACGACTACATTCTCTCTATCATTCCTGCATCTCTCCCTCTCAAAGCATTACCAACCGCCCTTCCACCACCTCCACCTCTCAACCACCTCGTTTCCTCCCCTAGATAAACTGCGATCATTATCCCCCTCCTACTCAGACCATCACATAATATCACCCGTCCCCAACGCCCCATTTCCCCCACCCATGAAAGCTCCCCACCACACAACCGTGCCAAAACACCAAAGCAACATGAGTAAAAAGGTTCCGTTCGTTTCAGAGTACGGGGCCCCACTTCCCCCAAAACGGCCACAGTGCCCCCACCCCACCTTTCCCACAGCGCCATCACACCTGCTTCCGCCTTTCGCCTTCGCCGTCGCCGTCGCCGCCCCCCTGGCCCGGCGAACCTTCATCATCAGATGATCCATGGAAAATTCCCGCTTATTTTCGAGAAAAAGCATTGCAACAGATCCGCTGAGCCGTCGTTATCAGCACGCGAAGAGCAGGGTCGCCGAGGACGCGGTGGAGGAACTGTGGGTGGATGGAATGGCGTGTTGGCGAGGTGAAGGAGGAGGAGATGAAGGATGTGCGTGTGTGGTTTTTGGAGGGGATCTAATGATGGGGTGAAGAGGGGTTGGGTGGGGGGGGGGAGAAGAATCGGAAAAGGGCGGCGAGGGAGAAGAGAGAAGAGAGAAGAGAGAAGAGAAAGAAGAGAGAAGAGGCAAAAAAGGGAAACCATAGAAGAAGCGAAAGAAGCGAAAGAAGCTACGTAAGAGCACCCAAATCACATAACAGTCTACACCGAATCACGCCCCTGAAAGAACCCTAGTTACGACACGTTTCAAGCGTGGAAATATTAGAACCATTCAACGGGCTTCACAGACCCTATCGTTTTCATGTTTGCAGAAACGACAAAAAAGACCGAGGGAATTCTGGCTTTGAAAGGATTGAATATTAGTGTAGAGATCTGGAAGGTTGGAAACGCGGGTGTGCTGTTCCGATTTAATCCATAAAGGGGGTGGGTACTTTGGACCGTCTGAGTAGTTTCACGGCCACTTTATCGACATGTCGAGGCATCAGGGCATCGAACGAGGAAATTGGACAAGATCCGAAAGATGAATGTATTCTCGAGTGTGCCTTGCCAAGTAATTATCTTTGAAACAGCCGTAGGAAGGTCTAAATAACAGTGTATGAGTATCAACTTAAACTCCCTACCCAAATGCAAGACTAGAACGCCACCGCCATCGATATACATGGCATGATGCTGTGATTCTCTTGCGAACACAAATCCTGAAGTCGGAATAAAGCACCGCATCGGCCTTCAATCCTTCCATCGTTGCAAATACCTTTGCATGTCATTCGAGGGTTGTGGTGCTGGGGCAGCCTAAGATCACGAGTCAGCCCAAAGCCCACTTGATGAAGAGGAAACTAGTCTCATACAGTATTCGCCCGACTCGACACACTAGCCGTCTGGCTCATGGTCATGGTCGTGACCTGACTCGGCGTGGGTAGAAATGTCTGCGCCAATGAGACCGAGCTCGTCGGGTACTGTGGTGTCGGGTTCGCCGCCGTGATCTTCGTCCCTGGTCTACCTTGCATTGGTGCATACTTGATCGACCCGGTCTGCATCGTATATGGCACCGTGTAAGCTCCGGCGGGGCCCGCAGCACCGCCGGCATTTGCGCCCTGTTGGGCCTGAACTGGTTTCTCTGTCGGAGGACCGCTGGTGTCCGTGACGCTTTTGATTCCTTTTTGGACGTTTGGGGGAAAGGTGCCCGTCATGCCGCTTAGGGAAAAGCGTTTGGAATAGTTTGTGACTGTACCACTAGGGCCCGTTGATATGATTTTAAGGAAGCTATAGGGTTGATGGCCATTAGTAGCTGGTCGAAACAGCTATGGAACTGGGCATCCACATACTAAGCATTGGTGTCGCTACCTCCGATGCCCGCTTGTATAGTGCTCGACACCGCTTTGCCAGTACTGACGTCTCCTTGATCCTTGATGGAAGCTAATTGAATCTAGAGGTTCATGGATCTCGTCAGCAGAGTGTTTGAGAACATTGTCAACTCCAATCCTACACGATCATGGAGGTGCACTGACAAAGCTGGCAGCATCATTCCCTCCAGCACATAAAAACAGCGTGTAGGTCTTTAGGTCGGACAACGGCGGCTGTGAGCCGGAATCTTTCCATTCTACTGAGATGGACGATCCACCTTTTATTGTGGTACCGGCAGCTGGCGAGGTGAACTGAACATCTGCTAATGCGAAAGGGGCAAAGCTTGCGAAGAGAGCGAGTAGTCGGATGAGCATGGTTGTAGCGTCAGTACAATGTGGAGAAGTGAGAAACTGGCCACGCCGAAAGGAACGGAAGTCTTTCTCAAGGTTTGGTCAGCCGAAGATTGTCAAGTTGATATCGTCGGCGATGATGGATAAATAATACATACGGAGCTACAATCTAAAGGTTGGTGACTGGCGGGAGGCGTCTACGCTAGGCTTATTGGGCTAGCTTGGTTTTCTATTTACAGAAGGATCTTTATCTAGGTAAGTCCTCTATCAAAACCCAACTCAATAGGGAGAGAAGTCTTGTCGAGTCTACTGGTCGAAGTTCATAGATTGCGGATGAATAACCATGACATTCGAAGTATAAGGAGGTATAGTTTATTCAAGCCTAATTTTGTTCAACGACTCTTCGCAACTCCACGCTAATTTCCAAAATCAAGAAATGCCAGAATACTTCGTACAAAGTCCAGCACATAGTACTACACGGCGTCTTTTCTTAATGAATTCATGGTGCTCACAGCCGAGCTTAAGCAGGTTTCACGAAGCGACCGGTGCTTTTCTTTCCACGTTTCTCACGGGAAGATCCCCACTTATTGAAGTCTTGCTCTTGTCTTTCAACGGAGGCAATTTCGGCTGAAATCCGACCGGAAGCTCGACAAGACTGCTGCCTTGCCTGATTGTCATGGCGTGCTTCAACAGCATCTCCTTGTCGACTTTCAGCTCAAAGTTGGTCACAAAGCAAAAGCTAACCTCAAGCCTTCCAAGTTCTGATTCAGTCACACCTCCCACTTTCGCGAAGCGTCGATGGGGATAGCTAAGATCCTCTAGAGCTTTCATTGCTACCCGAAGGCCGGCCAACAACAAGCGGTGGACGTTCCGCGCCGTGACGGGAATAATCTTCTCTACAACGGCAAGCCTGTGGATATAGAAACTGGTTGCCAGATACACAGCTGTTGACATTGGGCAATAGCGATGAAGACGCAGCAGGTATTCTTCGAGGGCAATAGGAGGTGGCTTCTTTGAGTAGAATTTCCTTGCAATTGCACCGTGCTGAATATTGAGCGGCTCCATGTTCGACCCAATGATGTGCAATGGTTCTCCCGGGCCCAATTCAGGACTGCCAATAGGTGTTTTGGCCTTTGCTGGAACAGCATCCACGTCTTCCGAACCCTCTAACTTCCGAGGCGTGCGTGTCCGTGATCTGCTACCGTCTTTTGCGTGCCGTGCTACACTTTCCTTCTCTGCTTGCATAACTCTCAAATTCGGCGTGTTAGGGTGGCTGATGGGCGGTGTTGGCGGGATGTCGCCAGTAATTCCCACTAAAGTCTCCATGGTACCGCACAGCAGCTTCAAAGCGGCTACAGGTGTCAAGGTAAATATGTCAATGTTGTGACTTTCTGGAATGGCGCCAAGATCTTCAGGAGGTGAACGTATGCTTGGATTGATGCCAGGATCTCCCGAAGGCTCTGGGGGCGGTGGAAGTTCGGGCATAGAAGCACCTGTTGATTCGCCCAACCGAGACTGAGGGTGTTCGCCATCTTGGATATGCTCCGGAGAATGCATTTTTGATCAGGCTTGATTTCTCCTCACTGATTGTAGGCGTGGGGCAAGCTACCACTCCTCATCGTCTCCAAGGCCCTGTCTGGTGGTAGATACGCCAGCACAGAGAATGGAATCGAAATCTATGACGCAGAGTGCGCATTGTGACATGCCAGGCTGAGGATCCAGTTGCAGGTTGACTGGAGGATGAGTTGATAAGGCCAACTCACTCTAGACCTGGCGGTCGTTGATATTAAACACGAGTGAAGCGGTTGGCAACAAGGCCCTAGGGCCTAGAGAAGGCTTCTCTGTAAGGTAAGGTAGTTTAGTCTGTAGTGGCGGCAAATACTGGTCAGTGCTATGATACTTTTTCTTGCAGGTCAAGCGACCATCGGAATTGATACCTGCGGGGGTTCCATTGTTTGTAGAGACGATATCTAATTGGAGCGCGGGCACAGCGGGGTAAATGGAACCAAGTCCACAAGGCGAGACTTCCATTCCGTCAACGACGAACTGAATGTCTTCAGTGATTGCATGCCAAGTCACCTGGCAGAAAATCACCAGAGAATCACCAGAGAATCACTGTCTACAAGAAAGTCTGAAGGCAGAAGTGGAGTTGATAGGCCATCGAAGCTGCTGGCACAATCAGGCACAACGACGAGGCGTTGTTGACGGTCGATTGGTTCACGCGGGTGTCCGGATTGGTATTTCGCCTCGCCGAAGCATCTTGATCATACTGATGTCTTAGAGATGGGCAGTGGGAAACGATGGTATCTATATGCTTAGTCTTATCCTCGTTTTTTCACTACGCAATGCCTTCTTCTGGCAATGTTGGCAATCTATCTTTACCTCAATCGTCCTTAGACTTCAAGACGTTGGTGGATCTTACAGTACTTACATACTTTTCTGGCCTTGGAACACTTTCATTTTCCGACTCTCTTGATATTACTCAATACTCTCTCCGTTGCTCATTCTCTCGCCTAAGTTATCGGGTTGTGTGGCCATACAAACGGGGGATGCCCTTGATGATACGAGGCAAAACCCCTTCGAGACGGCAATATGCTTACCTAGCGCAAGTGATATCGTGTAACCTCACCTTTTGGTTGGCTGCACCGCGGTCGGATTATGGATGAAACTTGCGAGAACGCTCAAAGCAGCTTCAGAAAGCAGCTTCAAGTACCCGCCTCTTGCCAAGGCAGGGTGTGTAATAGCAGCTATAAGTTATTTCTAGTTCTCGGTCTCGGTCCAGAGCTATTTATTACGTAGATTGGTTACGAGAGGCCGATCGCCAGGAATCCAGTTCCACTTTCCTTGTTCGTACCATTCAGATTATGTCGTCTTCTGCTTACGAAGGTTTAGAAGTCGTCCCTCATGAAGGTCTGCAAACGTCGCAAGAGGGCCTGGAGGTCGTGGACCAAGGGCCACCTGAGGTAGTTGCTTCCTTGGATGGGTTCACAAAGTCTGCCTCTATCGAACCTGCGGTACAAAACCCGCGAACGTTATGCGGCGTGCGAAAAACGACGTTTTGGTTTTTGATTACGGTGATATCAATCTGTGTCATCGCGGGGGCTGTAAGTGGTGGAGTAGAAGTGTCGCAAAAATCCACTGAACGGTAAGTATGGAGGCGTGAGATACTAGACATGAGGGCAAAAGGTTCTGATACTTTGTTATCTAGCTCAAGAGCTCCTTCCACTGCTCTGCCGGTGCTTCAATCACAGTCTACCATCTTTTCCACCCCACCCTCCACATCAACATCCACATCATCACCCTTCTCATCATCACCCTCCTCATCATCGAACAGTACCTCATCAGCTTCCTCATCGTCTTCATCATCAGCTCAATCCTCAAATCCGTCGTCTGCTACCTCTGTTCCCTCATCTGGCATAGTTGCTTTGGACTGTCCCGTCATAAATGGCACTCGAGATTCCGTACCATCATTGCAGGGCAACTCCAGTTTCCTTATCTTCTGCGGCTATGACATCCAAACTCCTGTGCCCGACCTCAAAACATTCAAGGCTTCGACTTTGAGTGATTGCCTTCGAGCATGCACAGGATACTCCAGTGCAGCGAGCGAAATATGTCGAGGTGTCACATTCCACACCAATCTCACCTTTTCAACAGCCAATCAAGGAAGCAATTGTTTCTTGAGAGGGGGCGCCGTTACAACCTACCTTGTGCTGATGAACGGCCTGCCGGACACAATGGCAAGTGCAGCTTTATCCACCGGATGAGAAGCAGTCCTGGTATGACCGCTATGTCGTCTACTGGCGGGCCCGGAGCTTTATGAAATTCAAGTTGACTATGGAAAGAAGTCGTACAGAACGCTTCCAAAATTCAAGGTAAGAAACGGCGAGACGAGTAAATGAAGGCTAGGTAATCCTGTTCTCTCATGAACAGGACAAAAGGACGGTTAGGGGCCGTGAACGGGACTAAAACGTTCAAGTATCTAGTATAGCTCTTTCCACCGTATCATTTTCTCGGAGTTTGAGACTTTCCTATGTTCAGTGATTGCAGCTTCGGTGGTTTGGTTCTACATCAGTGCACAGCCATCAACGACTGGAGTTGTGACTCCTTCGTCTTACTGCCCACATAGCAGTGTCTTAAGTGTCTAATTAGCAAACGCCGCTTAAATTTTCGAACTACCATCCAGCATCCCCAATGCTACTATCTCCTAGTCAAGCACAGCCAAGCACAACTCTCATCCGGACTCCTTCAGAGCTCAGCATCAAACCGCCACTGAGGGATACCGAGGAAAGCGGGTATCACCGGTCCAGAGACGGGCATTTGTACATTTATACTCGCAAAGGATCTGTTGATAATGATTTCTGTGCCGCGCCAGAACAACCGCACTAAGCTTCGAATCTTTCCAATAGCCCATCTCTCAAGAGCAGCCCCTCATGCTAACGATCCAGTCTTTATATCTAGTCATTTGGACCTCTTAAGGTAACCGACAAGACACCCTTAGGCGCCTTTATCTAGCTAGAGGGGGGTCCGATCTCTTTTGCAATGTCATCTGCAGGGAGGCCTTGATAAACAATCCCCATCGAGCGTTATGTATGGGCCCGAAAGCGGACATGACGGAAGTTGCACCAGGGGGGTGGCAGAAAGTCTGTTAGACTAAGTGGCAGATTGAGTATGGGCAGGCAAGATTATCCAGTTTTACATGTTTCTTTTCTCTAATCTCAAATGCGCACAAGCTTTGCAAGTAAACGCGAATCAACGAATATACGGATTGAACAGAGTAGTAGTAAGTCTGTTTATCCACTTTATTGTCTCCTAACTTTCTGCACCCGCACCCAACTGACCATACTTTGACACTCGCCATAGGCTATGTGAACAACTCATTCCATTGTCTCGGTTTCAGACGACAAATGTTTCTCATTCCTGGGCACACGTTCTTGGCCGCCTGCCTCCAAATCGCCAAACTGTACTGCCAGTAATCGTGCCACGCTAACGCCTACTGTACATAGTCCTCTCATGAACGCTCCAACAAACCTCTTTCCAGCATGACGACCATGAGGAGCAATTCACGACTAATTCGGCATTCGTCTATTGACCGATCCCCTTCAGTAGCCTAGTTTGTCACTTTCGCCCTGTCGAAGCCGAGTGCAACCCTAATGCGATCCTCTTGGAATTTAAGCGGTGAACCGCTGTCGGGTCATGTTACTGATAGCGGTGTTAAGCTCGACCAGGAATAACTATCTTCATGGCCGCGAAATATATGTTGATATCATCTTTAGTGCCGTGTTGGAACGGCTATACTAAACTTCGAAGTCCGTCTCTCGTTGGTCTCAAGCAGTCAGCACCTGGTACTGGTCTGATATTCATGTCTGCTCTATTGGTCTATCCGGCAACAAGACACCTTGGGCGCCGATATAGGCTTCTTGGTAGCAATATGGAACCTTTCTTGCTATGCTACATAAATATGGGGTCTATAGTATAAGGTAGGCAACTACGGCTTTTATGTCAAGTATAGGCTTGAAAGCAGTGGCGACGGAAGCCGCGGCATCCCAGGCGGCAGAACCAACTGACGATACTTCAGCATTCCCGCCTGATCTACTTGGACTATTCAACCTATAAGTTCGGCTTCAAACCTCAATGTTTCCCATCCCTGGACACACAGCCTTTGCGGCCTGCCTCCACTCGCCAAATTGTACTGCCAGCAGAGGATTTGCATCAGGTTTAGTTTCAATCACCCTGTCCACGGGCCAAGTCCAGGGCTTTCCCAGGGCCGTAAAGTGAAGCACCTTCACCTCGCCGTAAGCGTCTCTTAGTGCACGTCTCAAGCGCAAGCCCCGTTCTCGTACTTCCTGTTGCTGCAAATGCACTGTTTTCATTTCGGCTTTCCTTTGCTCGGCTTCTTCCCATTCCGCCATATTCATGCTCGTCAAATCGCTGCTGGCCTGAGATCCCTGCGGTGAAAACGGTGAAGGCTGCCAATCTGGGTCCCTCGATGGTGCTATCCCTTGCCACCAGGATGGTATTTCGTTTGTCTCCCAGTGACTGTTGAGTGTAAGATAATCCCCTGGCAGGAGCAGTGCGGTATTCTTAAACATGGCATTCACGATGTCCGTATCAAAGGTACCGATGGCGTGTGCTTGCAGCTCGCTCTTCATGCGCTCCCATCTACAAGATCTCCGAGTTAGCATGCTCTTCTGGGATCAACTCATAAATTATTAAAGGTGTGTGCAGAGCATACACTCCAGCAGCATGTCTCAAAACGCGCAGTGAGGTTTGAATATGAAAGATTGAATCCGAGAACATGCTTACAGTCTGTCACTGAGGCTGATCAGGAGAAACGCGGAGCTGAGTTCATCCTCTAGCCAATATGCACGCGGAGCGGCAAGGTCAACTTCTGGAAGGTCGAACACATGGTCGAGACTTTGGAGGATCAGTTCGTCAGCATCGAGAACGAGTATTCTCTTCAGCGAAGGAATGTAATGATGTAGGCGGAAAGTGACGAGTTTTAAGAGTACACCTTGATAGTAGGGCACATCTTTAGTTGGGTTTTGGGGCGGCTCAAATGGTATCACCGTGGCATTGTGAGCAGTGAAGGCTGAGAGGTATGAGGTGTCGAGATTGGGTTTTACAAGCACGATAATTCGGTGCTTGGCGTTGAAACGCTTTTGCAGGCGGTCGATGTTGACAAGGACCGAACAAGCGTATTGAGGCGTGGTGGCGTAGAAGACGTAGGCGAAAGGCGTCGTGAGGGTTTCAGAAACTGGGACAGGCGGAGGTTCCAAGGTATACGCCAACCCTACGATGGGTTCTAGTGGATGGTTTGGAATGGTGGACGCTGGGCGAACGTTGCCATGAAGGTAAAAGCTCACAAACCAGAGTACAAGAATGGCCAGGCCCATAGAAAAGGCCAAACCCCTGGAATTCCGCAACGTATCTGCTTTACTCATTGTTCTTGCAGGATTGGAAAACACTGGATAACGCTGCACAACGCTTCCAGCAAGGGATGTTTGTTGTTGAATCCGCAATGGCGATAGTCCTAAAGGCAAAGTAGTATTTTATTTTTCTATTCTATTCTCAATCATAGGGGCTCTGCATATTCTGCAAAGTTGTATATCGTAAGATGGACAACAAAGCTGGGGAAGAATGGTTATAAGCAAGAGAGACAGCAGGAATAAAGAGATCCAAACCCACATTCCCCCTTCGATGAAGAATACATGAGGACGAAAATCACTGTTCCCATTACCGGTCGGCGTTCTGCATTCATAGCCACTTCAACTCCTCGTTTCAAAAACTTTGAGACCTTTCAAAGCTCCGTCAGATGATGCAGCATGTTGGAGGGCTTGACTGAACATGTGCTTTGGCTTTGAGCTATGGCTTCTTGATTCCCAAACGACCTCTAGAATCATCACTGGTTCCATTGGAGATGACCATCTGATATGAAATTGAATTAAATCATTCTCAGGGAAAATCAGTGAGACGGAGTCTTGAGGGCGAGAGCCTGGTGGTATAGATTGCTGCAGGACTGAGTGCACATGTGAATGTTCTCATGCAGCATCATACTATTCATATGTTGAAGCTTCGATGACTCAGTTGTGAATCTACATATGTCTGACACAGATCTCGAAGTAGAACAGGAAGATATTTCAACATCTTAGAAAGTACTGCGGACTCAGAAACATCGGGTCTTGAGTCCTAGTTCTACGACTAAGGCTCGGCTACATTCGGCTGAGAGATAAGATAACAATGGAGGCGGGACCTTGAACGTTTACAGAGTACATACCCGTGCCGTGATACCTTACAATCACTCTTTTCTACTTTCGTACCACGGGATGTGAACCAGATTCTCGTTGATATATTGCCCTGTGTTACCATTATCAGAAAACCAAAATTGCTCTCTGATATTTCTGGCTCTACTCCC
>JAABUW010004170.1_pt1 | contig 19811 bp, 17 predicted proteins | sample 5560081 | NCBI WGS metagenome assembly JAABUW01 (sample SAMN10711882, study PRJNA513363) | rock metagenome | isolation source: Antarctica rocks | place: Antarctica: Victoria Land, Knobhead sud
TGGGGGGTGTCGACTCGGCGGATTAGGGGTGTTGGGTTGGAAGCTGGGGTGGTGGTGGGGTGGATGTAGGAGAGGATTGGGGGGATGGAGGGTGGTTTTGGGGTGGTTTTGGATGATACACGGAGAGTGCTGGTGATTGTGCTGCTCATGCTCGCAAGGTCGATTTCGTCCTCGATGTTGCCATTCGCGTGGCTGCCGTTTTCGCCATCGTTGGCTTCTTCGACATGGAGTGGGTCGAGAATCTGGCGCATTTGCAGCTTTCCTGCCAGACCGTCTTGCCAACCAGCTTTGGCCCACCAGCCTACAACGTCTTCGCTGATGCTATCGAAAGATTCATTACGTTTGATCATTTCGAGTACCCAGTAGGGAAAGAGATAGATGTGCGCGTCGCGATGAGTTGTCAACATGCGTATTCTGCCATGTTTTCGGATCAGGCCGTGCCGGATTGGGAAACCTTTCTTCTCTTCAGTGATGTCGCGTAGTGTGTCGGTCGTGGTGGCGTAAAGGAGCTTTGAGATATGCGGCCTCAGCGAACCTCCGGGCGGCGGTGCTGCTGGCTGAGGAAGCGAAGTAGTGATGACAAAATCCGTCTCAGTACCTTTCGTGCTGTCTTCTCCCTTAGTCTCAAACCAAACGCCTAACCCCCCTCGCCTATCGCCACTTTCACCTCCTAGGCCCATCTTCGGCCCTCCATAATCATCGGATTCAAAGCTTGCACCTCCGAGCCCTCCTTGCTGAACCATCCACGCTTCAAGCAGAGATTCGCCTGGTAGTTCGGACACCAGATCACAGGGTAGCACAAGAAAGTCCCCTGTTATTACGGCTTGGACTTCAGGATCCCGGAGGATCTCGGCAGTTGGTGTATTTTCCGAAAGAGACGGTGGGGAGAGGATGTCGGGTTTTGGGAGTGGGAGGGATGTAAGGTGCGGATTTTGGGCGAGGGCCGTTCGAATTGCTGGTAGAGAGGAAGGTGGAATTATGAGATGTATATCTTGATATCTTGTCAGACACTTGACTTGATGAGGAAGTCTTACAGGTTGAAAATGAGGGCTATTTTTTATCTTTGCTCATAAATAACGCTAGTAAAAAAAATGGTAAATAGCATTCGACAGAACGATCCCCATTTTTCTGTCATTTATTCGCAAAACGCAAACAATCAGGCTCAGACAACATTATCGTGATTTGAACGTGATGAGAGGTCTACGTACTTGTAATACCCATACGGTAGCACCAATCCATAGGGTACCATACCATAGGGCGGTTGGCAATTGGGACTAATGCTTTTGGAAATTCTTCTGGATTCGCGGTGAAAGTGTTTAAAGAAACGCCGGGACCGCATAGTATGATGGCCTGAAAGCCCGGCGATGGCATACCCAAAGCATGCGGCATGCTGTCTACGTAATATGTCAAACTGAAAGGCAAAGTATCACATGGAAAATAGATGTCGAAAGCTCGAAATGATTAGGCGTTCTTCCACACATCCAACCTTGTTTGCGTTTGGCACCTATGTAGGTACGTTGGGGAGTCTGAATTTCTTGCAGTTTCGAATGCAGCATCGATCAGGTATTCAAAGGAAAGGGAGAACGAAACTCCAAAGTCAAAAGTTCCCTTCGATATTCAGCCCTAAGAAGTTTGCCCACATTCAGGCTAGTGTCCCGTTTCTTGGCGTTCCCCAGCCCTCGAGCCAGTGTAAACAATGTTGATTCTCTTCTATTATCGCATGGCCACTTTGTGGTCTTGCACCTCCTCTAAGCCCTACTCACTCAACGGACACAATGTCTTACTCATACGAGCGCCAGCGACGGACCACGTATGGTGCCTCGACGCGAAGAACAGCCTGGGGCTACTGGATCCCCCTAGCTGTGACAGTCACAGTTGCGACCGCGGGGCTTGTGGCTTGGATATGGAAGGAAAGAAACGATGAAGAGGACGGCGACCTACCTCCCGGCTCCGAAGGTCCTCCTGGCTATGGAAACGCTCCTCCTCCCTCCGGCTACTCGCCCCCACCACAGAATTACCCCAATGCCCCGCCTCCAGGCTTTCAAGGTCCTCCTGGCCAGTCTTCATATGCACCAGGTCAACAAGGCGAGCCACTCTATATGCCCGGTTCATTCGGACCGCCAGCGGAAGATGCGAGCATTGTTGCACGTATGTCTGGAGCACTTCGACGAACTCCAAGTCCTCAGCAGATCTTCGATGGCGCAAAGAAAAATGTTGTCGCTGGGGTGGCTGCTGCGGGAGCTGCTGTCGGTGGAGCGTTGTCGTCGATCACAGAAGAAGACAAAGCGGGTTACGAGGACCATTCGAGATGGTCCGAGGAAGCAGACTCGCAGATAGGAGGGCCGGCAGGTGGAAAGGGGCCCGACGCAGAAAGCTCAGGCTCGGTGACTGCTCGGCAAGCTGCTCGCTCTGATGTAAAAGCCGGAGCCAAGCGAAGAACCGTTGCAATCGTGGTTTCAGCGGAGACGGACTACGAGCACAGTGATGGCGCGGGGTATCACCAAGAGAATGGCGTAAGTGTTTAGATGGAGCTTTCCATCATAGGAAGGAGACTGACAACTAGTAAAGTCAATTTTGTCTCATCTGCCAGAACACATGGATGCCGAGTCACGCGTCTTTGTCCTCATATATGCACCGGATCTTAAGCAACATCCCCTCGCAGACACGCCGCCTGACCAAGCACTTACGTCAATGACTTCTTCCTATTCCAACATCGGCCACGAGGATGCTCAAAGCCCAGACGAACAGACGCCTGATCAAAAGACATCTTCTACCAGGTCCACGATGTTCAATACACTGTACACACAAGCGCAAGCGCTCGTTGAGAAAGATACCATGATCATGCCGTTCACAACTCCCACCGGATACATCCATCTACTTCGTCACCTTGGCCCAGAAACTGTATACCTACAGCAAACCCTCTCGGGCCCAGGTGGGGACGCTATACCGCAGATGTCGGGCTGGGTCGGCCAGATCTTGGTGGTAGTTGGAGACGAGAGCGGCCATGGAGGGCTGGTTGATAGTGAAGACGAGCGTGGAGATGAAAGCAAGGACAAGTGGTGGCACGATGACCCAAGAATTGGGCTGGGGAAAGGGGTGGAAATTGTTGACGGCCTCCGCATTGGTGAAGATTTCAAACGACGCGTGGGAGGCTATGATTAAACGGACAGGAGATTATATTATATCATCTGACGGCTTGGGCATGGGTTATGACAATCTGCATTGCGCTTTGATAAGCAATTGCCTGCCAAAGACTAGTAAGGCGTTGGGCAACGAGTGTAAATCATCAATTGATCGGACTTCGTAATGATATATTTGAGTCGTGGTATTTCGCCATTGTCGACTGCACCCGATCTTCGCTGGACCGAAAAGGGTTAGCGTATATCATCGGACTTTTGATACTGTGGAACCGCCTGTCTTTCTCGTACGATCCCATCACTTCCCACCAAAAGTATCTCTCTCGCCTCTCAAGTCTGCTAGGTCTCCAAGGTTGTTTTGTAACTTACGCTCACTACCACTATCAAATACCTCCGGCGGGTCAGCTGCGCTACAATCACCCCAGTTTCAACCTCCCCCCACGTCCCCAATGCGACAGTACGAGGGCGAGGTACAAGCTTTGTGCCTACTGAGGTAACTTTTTGGAAGGCTAACGCCTTGCCATACCACTGCCTCCTCCTCGTCATCTCGAGGAAGTCAGGCACGATGGCCACCGCTGTCGCGCCAAAACCTTCGGCACCCCACCAAACGAAGATGAAGCGGCCCCCTCTTCCCACTGTCCAGACCAATGGGGTCCATTCTTCTCAATCGTCACGGTCGCCCTCCGTGAGCTCCAAGCGACCTCCTGGCTTCAAACAGCCCCCTACCCCTACGGTGAACGGCATCAATGGCGACGCCAACGGCTTGGGACCGCGATTGAGCAATCGGAGGAAGGATTCGCAAAAACCTGGGGACATTCAGGGGCGGCCGAGTCGTACTGGACGAGGAGGGGCCGATGGAGAACGGAGACCTGCGAAGAGAATGACGGAGCCATACGTCAAAACTCAGGACTATGTCTTGAAGCGACATCGCAACAAGCCGCCATCTCTCATCATTCACTTGCATCCGACGCACTTTCGTTTCGACACACAGGATGGTAGCTTTTCATACAATTCGCCAATGAAGTTCATCCTCGAGCACTTGAAAGCCCAAACGATACCGCACGATATGATGGAAGATTTAACTGCTGCTGGCACCCGCTTCTATGAGGGCTGTCTTATCGTCCAGATCCAGGACCATAGGACCAACTCCGGCGAGTCCTCTATATCCGCGAATTCTACCGAAGACGACAGCTATGTGCCATTCTCCATACATAATTATAATGAACACATAACACCATCACCATACGTGCCCTATCCCAAAAAGGCCGAGGTAACTGCCAATGGAGACGCAAGCGACGCCAATTCTCGAGCAGTAGAATCTTCAGGATCGAAAGACAAGGAGCCCAGTAAAGGCCCAAATAAATTCACCCTGGTCCTATTTCCTACCCCGCTTTCTGTTCACGAAGAAGTCATTATTCAAGCCAACACCGTGGATCCGCGGCAGAATAATCGAAAGCAATCCACCGCCGTACCTCGAACCCCAGCTTCTGCAACCATTCCGCCTACTCCCTCTACTGCGGTTCCCCCAACACCTTCCACTAGCGGTCCCCCTGCGAAGAAGCAGAAAATGATGATTAGCGGAAACGAGATTCATGGCTTCGAAAGCAAGCTGATACATTCGACTGCACCTCCTCTATTCCTTGATCATGTGGACAACCTCGAAGATGCGCACAGAGTACTTGAAAGTTTGACCGACTCCCAGCATAAAGAGCCTTACCCTGCGCCTAAGATTAAGAAGCGGACAATAGCGGAGCTAGCGGCCGACGAGGCAATTGCAGCCCAGGAGCAGGATTTCATGCTTATCATGAATGAGAGATATTCGGCTGGGGCTGCCGGAGCCAAGGCTGGAGGGACGGATGGTGAAGCTGGTATTCCAACATTCCAACCCAACTTTGAACAATGGCAGGCTATCAGGAATATCAAAGCAGAACAGAAGGAACGCGCCGCACGCGAGCTGGAGGCCAAAGCCATACACGAGGCGACGCAGCAAGCGAACAGGTTGCGAAAGGAGCAACAGGAGAAAGCTGCAAAGAAAGACATGGAACGGAGAGCGGAGCAGCTTGCTCGAGATCAGCAGCAGATCAACAACATGAATCGCCAAAATCAGATCAACAGGGAGATGCATGCTCGGGAATTACAAAGACAGGCATTGGCTGGTCAAAACCAAATAGCTCATGGAAATGCTCACCCATTGCCAAACGGGAATTCTCATGCTCAGAACTCATCGCCAATACCGCGCAATAATACACCAAACAGCCACTCGTCACCAATGGCAGGAAATCTGCCTATGAATATTACATCATCTGGTCAAGGCGTTACTAGTAGCCCTGCACGTCCACCATCTGCTATACAGCATGCTCAGCCCGGTGGCATAGGCATGGCACGCCAGATCAGTCGACAACAAGCTCCAAGTCGTACAGGAACACCGCAAATGAATGGGACCCCCGCTATGCCGCATGCCACGCCAGTGATGGGTCAACATGCAACTCCTCGTATGCCCCAGGGCAGTCCACCGATAGGTACGAACCCTACGTTGAACCATAACATCCATGGACATTTGAACGGTCAACCACCACACTTTTCGCCCGAGCAGCAGCATCAGGTCTTAGAACAACTGAAACGGGACCAAATATACGCTCGCAATCATCAAGCTCACCAACAGCAACTGCAGCGTGACCGAATGCAGAACAGCTCGCCAAATTCTCAAATGTCGCCTGAGCAACGGAATCCCGCCCAAATGCAAAGCCTCCAGCAGCAGGCGGCTCTGAATCAGCAACGGTATCAACAGTCGTTGCGCATGCATCACGCCAGCATGAATGGGCCACCAGGACACCCCAACATGCCCAACGGCGCATCCCCACCGCAACAAAACCCTCAGCAAGCGCATCTCCAACAAAGGCCCAATCCCCCAATGCAAATCACCCCGCAACAGAAACAGCATCTTCAAGCGCAAGGCCACCACCTCTACCAAGGCCTGCTCAACAACATTGCGCGGAAATACGGTGGCAATCTCGCCGCCATTCCACAGCCAGAAAGACTTCAATGCGAGCAACAAGCGAGACATATGGCGCAAGAGCAGATGAAAAAGCATCTCATTATGGCGCATCGAAAGGCCAAAGAGACTCAGCAGGCACAATTCCAGCAGATGGCCGCTATGAATGGCATGAACGGTATGAACATGCAGGGTATGAGTGATCAGCAAAGACAGGCTATGATGCAACAGATGCAAGGCATGCAGCAGATGAGTCAGATGCCACACATGGGCGGGAACGGGGTGCAGAATGTCAACGGCATGGTGCACAATCAACATATGAATGGGGGTGGAATGGGAGGTATGCAGTAGGTGGTTGAGAGAGGATTTGGCGATGCGGCGACGACGGATGATACGATGCTACTATGGGTGCGAATCATTGGAGTTGGATATACCCCGGAATCGGTGACGAGTGTATTTGTGGTAATGAAGGGGCGAATATTTTGTGTAAGGCACTGGAGCATTCTGTCTGGGCGTATGTTTTCTAGGACTCCGCAAGAGTTTGGAGGTTTTGGTATACCGTTCGGCGTCAAATTCTATAAGAAAGGGGCCGGGGCAATTATCGTCAGAGATGGACCATAGTGGTCAGGTAGACCTGGTATTTGTACATATCAGCTACGAACATCTTGTCTTCAAGAACGTCCATTTGTGGCAGAATAATTGGAGTAGGTTCTGTGATGAAACATTCTACAGCATTTCTGCAACACAATACGTGGCGCTACGGACATACCAACACTCTCAGACCTGCTCCGTCCCACCCATCATCACGCCCCTCTCCCTCAACGCATCGACAATCTCATAGAATTGCCTCTTCCCCCTGAACATACCCTGCCCGTGCCTCAGCAGCCCCGTGGGATCCTCAATATCCTGCATCAACTCCTGACAAAGATCCCACTCGCCCCTTCTCTCCAGCGCAGCCAATACCCGATACAGAGCCCACCAGCTCGGCTTCTTGCCCTCCATCGGCACAAGTCTGAGGAACTTCAGCGCCTTTTCGATCTCGCCATGGTTGGCATAGCCTTCGATCATGCGGTCGTAGAAGATGTCGTCCATCATGGGAGTCTGGCCGCCGTGAAGGATGCCGGCCCAGAGAGTGCCGACGGCTGCGATGTCTGGGGGCTTGGAGGCGAAGTAGTGCGATATCAGGATGGTGTAATGGTGAGGCCCGGGGTGGAGATTGCGGGATTGCATGTGCATGAGGATCGTGCGGGCGGCGGGGACGTTGTAAGTTGTTTTGGTCGGGTCGGCGTCGCTGAGGTCGTTGAATTCCTTCCACGGTTTGGGGTTGAGGAGACCATCTAGGAGGACGGAGTAAGTGCGTGCATTTGCGGGGAGGCCTTTAGCTTCCATGTCTTTTAATATGGAGATGATGGTGCTTTCTTGAGCTTCGGGAGACAGGGAGTGAAAGCTGGAGTCCTTATTTGAGACAAGCCCATTGAGAACGATTGTGAAGGTTGTGGTGTCTGGGGAGCAATTGTGGGCGGCCATTTGTTGGAGGTGGGATTGTACCTGGGCTTCTGTGCCGCGGCGGACAAGGGGTTGGAGGAGGATGTTGAATGTGTAGGTTGTGAGACAAAGATTCTGCGACTCGGCCCAGGCGATTATGGTGGCGTGGAGTTCAGGCATCTTTATGTCGACGAGGGCCGAAAGAGCGGCGTGCACAGGGCGAAGGTTTGGGATGCTGGGGTCGAGGGGATCGGTATCTTTTTGCTCAACACATCTGTCCTTAGGCATGCTGGTTCGTGTCTTGCCTTTCCAGATCCTCCCCAAGGACTCGAGGGCTTCGAGCCCTTCTTGCCATTTCCAAAGCTTGATCAATCCGTGGATGTAAGCTGCCCAGGTTCCGATATCAGGGGTGAACTTTGAGTGCAACATGTTCCTCCATATATCTTGCATCGATGTCGGGTCTCGAGCCGATATGCAGCCGTAAAGCATCGCACTCCAGTGCAGTTGGGCGGGTGGATGCCCAGAGTTGACCATGTAGTTCCAAACGCCGATTGCTTCGTTTGAGCATCGTATTGCCCAGAAAGTGCGAAGGAACTTAGCGAAAATTCTGCTGTTCGTATCTTTGTCTTTTGGTCTGTCGCTGTTCAGATAATCAACATAATTAACCCAAAGATTAATGGCGTCCTCAGGGTCTGCTCGTGTTGATGCTACCTCTACCTCTCCGAGACGCTTGTAAAATGCTTGTAGATTCCACGTGTAAATCCGCTTGGGTTTTCGCTCTCCTAATTCGTCCCTTTTCCATGTGGGAATATCATGCTTGTCTCTTAGCTGCTGGACTTCTGATTGTTTCGGAATCGTGGCTTCTCGCTCTCCTACTTCGTCCCTTTCCAAAGCGGGAATATCATGTTTGTCTCTTAGCTGCTGGACTTCTAATTGTTCCAGGATTGTGGCTTCTCGCTCTCCTGCTTCGTCCCTTTCCAAAACGAGAATATCACGGTTGTCCTTTAGCTGCTGGGCTCCTATTTGTTTAAGGATCCTGGGTTCACGCTCTCCTAATTCGTCTCTTTTCCGAGCGGGAATATCACGGTTGTCCTTTAGCTGCTGGGCTCCTATTTGTTTAAGGATCCTGGGTTCACGCTCTCCTGATTCGTCTCTTTTCCGAGCGGGAATAGCACGCTTGTCCTTTAGCTGCTGGGCTCCTAATTGTTTCAGGATCCTGTCAATGATCTCGGAATCGAGACCTGCATCTGACAGCCAGATTTCCGTGATTGAAAGGTCCAATTGTGTGCCTCGGTGAAGCTCGGCGAAGAAATTGCCTAACAATGGTGCACATGGTATGCTCTCCGTGTTCAGATACATGTGTGTGGTGATGGCAGCCGCTGCCATGGAGCTGACAAAGGCACCATCCCAAAATTTGCTCATAAGACGCAGGAAGCGTTTTTCCAATGACTCGCCAGTGGGCTTGTTGGAGGTACGACCTTTAACAATGCCCTTGATGGATACGTTGCCACTCGGCTTCTGATACTTCTCCCTAAATTCTGACCATACCTCTAAGAGCTCTCGAGCTAGTGTTTTGGCTTCTTCGACCTCTACATCAGTTTTGGCACCAGCTACGAGTCTTAACTTCATCAGCTGCCCGAGTTGACACCATATCACTCGATGCCACCACTGATCCATAACGCCATGCTCCAGGTAGATCTGAATAACCATGCCAGGAGTCAGAATGGTACCCTGTACCAATAGTCGCTGCTTCACGCATATAGCCAAGAGGATATCATGAAAAACAACACGCCGTCTATTTAATTCATCCTCGGGTAACCCTTTTTTCAGCCTCCAATCCCTTTCGCTGAGAAGCTGTCGACAAGATGTCCAAATGTATTCGATAGGGGAGGTTCCCCGCTTCAGCAAGTTATGTAATTCGGAAAGGCGGCGGTCTATGGATTTGTCGCTGGTGATGTGCTCGACTATGTGCTCTTTCTGCTTTTCTTTGGGCGTACGGGAGTACCGTGATACCTGTGATGCTTGTTCTTGGGCACGATTGGATGAAAAGAGACTCTCCAAGACCATGTCCACGCCAACGGGTTCGCGCAGCTCTTGATATTGCTTGGCAAAAGACAGACTTTTCTTCCGACGAGCTCCGTTAGAATCCAGGTTCCCAGCTGCCACCTCTTGTATTGCAGCTGGGCTACCATCACGGTCGACAAGCTTGCCGAGGGAGACGAAGCTCGCATTGCGGAGCTGGCTTCTGGAGCGAAGCAGCTGCCGAGAGCATCTAGAACAAATATAAGGGGTGTTCATCAATATGGTGGGTGGAATTGGCCACCACCAAAAACCTCCGAACAACGCGTGTAGACAGCCACGACAGCCCTCGACCAACTGAAGGGACGTTGTGGTTCCTGAATGCCAAGACAGACTCCTTGGCGCCGCAGATAAGATCTATCCTATCCCCGCGCCAAGATTTCTGATTACAATAGATTTTAGCAGGCCGGTTCCAATACGCACTACTCATACTGACCACTTATTTGTCCCGAGGCTAAAGGACAAAGGTTTAGAGCGGATTTTCCGCTGAGAGGCCAGATCCTGGTTAGTGGATTGGTGGCTTCTCCCGCCGCTACTAAGCGATCGGACTTGCTTGTGGTCAGTACGAGTATGTCTCAAAGCATGAGATGGGTAAGCATAGAAGAACCATCCAGCTGCTACTTTCGCATTGCCTATGGTGCCTACGTATCGGGCTTGATATTCAAGTACAAGAAATGTTTTGTTCCTATGCCAGCTCTAATTGCCGTCTATATACCCTGGTCGCTCAACTGTTCAGTAGCCAGCTTGCTCTATTTCAGCACGAAACGCAGGACTGTCTATATTTGATAAACAGGCTTGCTTCCAATTCTTGGGTGTGAATCTGTCGACGATAGCCTTGAATGCTTCCTGCATGACATTAGCATACAGTGACATGAGTGGACAAATCAATTCACCAAAGTGCAAAAGCTCTCATCTCCATCCAGATGCTTCCCAGGTAGCCTGCATCCTGGCACAATCATGGGACGGTCATTATAGCGTATCCGAACGTAGTGACCTTTCAATTTGTCTTTCTCAGTAGCTGTGAGTTCCGCTGTTGGTTTCCTCGAGATGCCTTCAGTCGCAAGCTTGGGTTTTCCACCACTACCAAATAATGTATTGAGGGGATTCTGACTTTGCTTATGCGAAGTGCCGGCTGCACATGCTTGATTGAGCTTTTCGCCATCGACTGATTTCCTTTCCGCAACTGCTTCTTTGAAGAGCTCGAAAGCAATGGCACTCGTATAAGGCGGCCATTTCTCTCCGTCGAAACACCCTAGACTGGACAAAAGTGCTGCGAGCGTAGTGTCGTGACAGCCGCTCATGGCAAACTTGATGTTCTTATGACCGCCACTTCCAGTACCTAGTCTACCATTCTCACCACCCACTTCAAGAAGCCCATCGTTGCTGCTCTTCTCCACACTACCAACCATGCGTGCGACAATGTCGCCAGCAAGTGCACCAATGCCAACTTTGCGGTATTCACTGTTCTCCTTGAAGCCAGAGAACCACTCCTCCAAGCCAATTCTTTCAATGATTGCGCGGGCTTTGGGGTCGTAGAAGGATGCTGGGAGTCGGGTACTAGGGCCGTGTGCAAGGGTGGAGTTGATGGTATCCATGATTCCGGAGAGACGGGGGTGGGAGTCAACTTTTACTGGAGCCTTGTCTGGCATCCACTTACTTATAAGTGCGCTGAGATAATCCATTTCTTTTGTTTCATTCCCTGTGCGTACTTAAAAAATGATGACCAACAAGCATGGTAATCCACAAAGACCTACAGCGTTCCGCAGTCCTCTGGCCAAAAGCCTTGCTAAGTTGACTGTATCTATGACACATGGCTTCATTGGGAAACAAAGTCTCATCCTGAATAGTGCGTGTGATGATAGTTGGAGGACGGAACGTAGCTGTTCTTGCCGATTGAGGATACATCCCCCAGAAGGTCTGCTGAACGCTGTCTAGGGCTCGGGCCATCGGAGTCGCTCTCAGATATATCATCTCTGCATCGCTGATTATGCTTGGCATGTAGTTTAGCTGGTCGACGTAGAGTTTCCGGAAGCGCTCCCCCAGTGCCAGAGTGGTTTCACGACCTTTATCGGTCAGTTCGCCTAGGTTGCTGCATGTTCGTTCAGTTCCTTCAAAAATTGAACCTCCTCACTGGACTTACCACACGGCATCGATCTCGTTGTTCGGGCCGGACGATAAGACTGAGGCATCATTGTGACCAAAAGTCTCGAGACGTCTGCGCCAGTGAAGATGGTCCCATGAAGACCAATCTGTCTTGGTCATCAAGATACTTGGAAGGCGTTGCGCGGCACTACAATAGGGCCAGTCTGTCCTCGTCATCAGAGTGTCTTGGTCTTCCGCAAACGAAGGGAGGGTGCTACCGTACACGGGGAGAGCCCTGCCTGTATTTCGTGTTATCAATATTCTCAAATACAAATTCTATGACTTACATTTTGAAACCTTCCAGAGACAGGACTTCTTTCACCTACATACCTTTTCAGCTTGGCTTGAATACCTACAATGATTCGGACAGATATGTGGTACCATGTCGGAGAAGCTGCCAGGAATCAGCCACACTCCCCAGCCGTTCCCTCAGTTCTTGCCAAGATCTCCTTTCTTGACCCTGAAAATGACTGAGTTATACGCAAAGGACGGGGACTTGACTCACAATCTGTACCAGCTCGAGCTTCAGTGTCTTGGGATACAAGCGATCCAATTCATCTTGGCTGTACGGCGGCCGGGGAACTAGAGTGGTCATAGTGGATAGATGCGTGATGAAGCTCGAGTCTCAAGGATGACAGACACCTCTATATCATGATCAGACGCATTCGCACGCTGCAAGACGAGAAGTTATTAAGGGTCTTCGGGTATGGACAATATTCAATTGGGCGAGACGATAAGTAGTCTATCCTAGGGCACGGAGATAAGATTATGTCCGGGGGTTGAAACAGAATAAAGTAAACAAACATGCGATAGATGAACGACAGAGACAATGCCAAAATGGTCCTCAAATCCTGGCTCTCATGTGTGTCCATCCATGCTTGGCTAGCTACTCGATCACCTTTACTCTCGCTGACATTGTTAAAGCTCAACATTCTGTTCCTAGCCCCGATGGTGCCCTCATCGCGACATTACACACATCCTCCTTGATCATCAATGCCTACAATGGCGCAATCCTCCGATCCATATCTTTGACCCCGGAGATCATATCGAAGTGTCGGTTCGTACGATGGTCGCAGCGGGATGACCCTGGGAAAGAAGTGGCATCAGGGCAAGAAGATGAGAAAAAGACATGGCCATGCAGTCGAACATTGCTTGCAGACGATGACAATGTACATGTATATGATGTCAATGAGACCCATTGGTCTGGCAGGATTGAATGTGCTGCCAGCAATTTTGGCAGAATTGCTGATGTCGCCTTCGGACACAACGCAAACGAAGTTTTAGTCTTCTCAGACTTCGGTGTCAAGCTCACAATATGGTCGCTCATCACACGCCGCGGTGTCGAAATCCGGGATCCCAAATATTTGGTGCACTGTTACACCTACAGACCGCGGACAGGACACATGGCCATTTTGACTCGGCCACATGCTCATGATATTCTCATGCTTCTCAATCCTGGAGATCGCGGCTTCATTAAGAGCGTCGAGTTGCCCACGGTAGACGCACAGGAAGTGACATGGAGCCCGGATGGTCGATGGCTTGCGATACGAGATGCAGCAAGCACCGGACACAGATTGTTGATCTACACTGCTGACGGACACCTTTTCAAAATGTACTCAAACGAGGAGAATACTAATGATATCGGGCTGGGTCTAAAGCGTTTAGAGTGGAGTCCTTTGCATGGGGTATTGGCACTAGGGGACTACAATGACAAGGTCACGATCCTAAGCAAGAACACTGTGATCCGCCCTCAACTTGTTGGGTCGTGGGTGGAGGCTGACACTGATACAGTTCTCTCCAATTGCTAGATTCCACCACCCAACCTCGATATCTTCACCAGAGGTGGCTATCTGGCAAGAACAGCTTGATACATCGAGAGCGCGAAGTTATACCACAGCACCCCAGCCTGCAAATCCGCCAACATCTACCTCGCTATCAAAAGCAAGCCAACCCACCCATGGTATTTCTGTTCTCGCCTTTGATAGCGATGGTAGCCTGTTAGCAACGAAAAGCGATTCAATGCCCACTACCGTCTGGATATGGTCGTTACAGACAGGCGCGATAGTAGCAATTCTGATAAATCATTCGCCCGTGAAACACGTGTCATGGCACCCGACCGAATCAGGCCTATTGCTCATCCATTGCGCCATCCCTGAGCCAGCACTCCATCTGTGGAAATCCACTTGGGAAGCGCCTCAGATCGTGACTCTTCCTCTAGGAAGAGCAAGCGGTAGACTGGAAGCCAATTGGCTTCTCAGCCCAGTGGACTCCCAATTCAATCTCCTTCTCACCTCGAGTCATCACCACATCACGTCTCTGCTATTCAGCTCGGGCGAGATCGTACCAAGGGCGCCCGGCTTCTCAGAAGGTGGTAAATCAACGGCAGCAGGAGCTGAAGACATGTTCGACGAGGGTAGTTCTCTCGATCTTTCGCCCATCAAAATCACTCATGATGAGACGTTGGAGGTGCATGATGATTTTGGGAATGCAAACGGCGACTCTGGCTTAGGCTTTGGGTTGGGCAATGAGATGGTAGACGATACGTTTCATTATCGCAGGCGTATCAAGGCAGCGAGTTGATATGACTCTAAGGACGTCTTCGGTCTTGAAGTCACCAATATCATGTGCATTGTTTGCGATGCTGTGGAAGCTCAACGAGTCTTTATTCAGAGCGCCTCGCAGCTAGTCTGACACCATAGTAGCTACCGTATTTCCTGAGGGGTATTCAGACGTTTTCTATTCTCAGCAAGTAACCATCCCGCTAAAGGCTCCCTCAGCATCTTGCCCGCCAATTGCAGAACATCAAAACACTATACGGGGCTTTGTTGGCCCAGTGTAACCAACCAACTTTACCAGATCTCCACCCAACCTCTCAGGGTCAATATTGGTTGATATACATGCTACCAGCAACGCAGATCCATGGAGGTCTACAGCCGCTGTTGTCATCAAGCAGTCACGACGTTCGCTACCAACGAATAGATCTGAAAGATCTAGCGCTCTACGAAATGAAGCAGTCTTGAGCGATGATGATAGACCTGGCGAAGCGGACGAGAAAGACAAGAAGCTAGAGTGCACACAACGTGAGAGATCCTTCGTGAAGCCCGAACAGCAGACGAGGCTTTTAAGAACCTGGAGGAGAAGTACGGAGATTGGAACAAAATTGAAAGACACAGGGACTCGAAAGGAAAGAGTAGAAAGAACGCTGGCTTTCTTGGTATTTTGAGAGGACTACATAAAGTGATCGAAAGACGTAGGCGATGGACAGGTATCTTGTAGGCGTGGACTGTTGTCATTATCCAATCACAAGATCTGTACCAACAGCTGTGATGGTATTGTGGTGACATGAGAACATTGATCAGATCTTTACAGGGTCACCTTGATGAGTATCCAACGATGTTTCTACCACATTCCCAGCTGAATGTAGTAAGAGTATCAAAGCCCCGCTTATGATCGAAAGCTTGAAAGAGTGTCTCGAGCAACAGCTTGTTTTCTCAAACTCTTACGACTGTGCTGTAGCAAGGCGAAGGTACAGACTAGTTCCATTTTCCAAGTGAATAAGGGTGGGCTCTGCCACCGTGTCCTTATTGCCACGGTAATTCCAGCGGCGAGGGTTCTTATTCGCGTTTTCGAAGATAGTGGCGAGAATGGTTGATTACTATGCCTTGGTTGAATTTATGTTGTTTGAGATCAGTTGCAGAAATCCTATATGTTCCTGGGATTGGATGCATGAACTTGGTGGATACCCTCTGCTGAATGCACTGTCTCAAATGACGATGGACTTGGGTACGCATACGCATTGCTCAACAACAGTAGTGAGGAGGCAATGCTTAATTGTGGAAGGGATGAGATAGTACTCATGCTGGCCATATGGCGCAGTTGCACTCCGTGCTGGAATTGTTCTAGCCTTACGACACTTACCAGTCCAACGATGTTTGCTAGAATATTTGGTAAACAAGTACCCACCTGCGAATGCCTTGGCAACTCGATATGACGCCAGCTATGAGATCGTTACATTCTACTGTAACAAGCAATGATCTTGAAAAACGTCGAAGCTATGGTTACCAGTGGGATAGCTAAAGGTACGCATCCGGGTGAGTAGATTCACAGACCCAGACTATCTTTGACTGGCTCCATTGGTCTAATGAGCTTCTAGGGTCTGCTACGAAAGAGAAGCCTCTTGGTTCAGCTTACGCATTGAGTTGCGGCGAGAACATGGGGACCTGAGATAGTATAGTCAGCTGAGTGCACGTGAAGATTTTAGGGAGGTCGTCCCGAATGGGTGAATTCCATGAAGTTTGGTGGAAGGAAGGGACACCATCATGTTGAGGACAATAGTGGCCTTGGTGACGCCCACTATCTTCGAAAGCCAACGGTCCCATGACCACCAATTGTCATTACGCCTCGGGTGCTGTAAGACTCGCTCTGTCCCTTTGATCTCTGCGTCTGATCTTGATTCGCCTCTAGTATCATTCTGAAATTAGAGAGTGTCGCCTGGAACTACGCTAATTGCCCTGATCGAGGCTGGCAAGTCAGTATCGTCCTTGATCTGTGTGAGGTCGGAGGGTCTGTTGAAATGGTGTCCAATGGATCGGAAGCCATGGAATATATCGTATGTGGAAGTATCGATAACGATTGAAGTAAACTTTCGATCTTTTTTGGAATATTGACTTGAATGAGATGCAATCCCCTTCTGCAGGGTACCGCTTTCCTCCCACCTAAACCACTCGAGGCGGTTTAGGAAATCCGCCGTTCCCACAATAGAAGCCATCTTTGACCGCACTTAGGACACACGACACACATGGACTTGCAATTGATCGATCACATACCTTGATACTACCCACAGGAGATCGTGTTCACACCTCTCATCCAAGTAAGACTGTGACCTCTCTCTACGTTTGCCAATTGTCAAGAAAATTCCTCGTGGACACTGACATAGGTTTCGTCACAGTGTAGCCGAGTGGCAATCTACCATCCAGGCCCTCAACTTGGATGCCGTCCACTTGTTCGATATCATAAGTCTGACCTTGGAATGCAGGAGCGTCGCGTTCTGCCCGGCATGATTGCTTATAAGCATGCGTTCCAGCGAGCACACCGGGCCTCCACCACATACCTTGGTAGTGGAAGCTGGTGAACCTAATTGATCGGCCCATGGCGTGTCAGTGACCAATTTGGTAAAAGATCGGACTAGTAGCGCCCGGTGCAGAGGAAGTCCTTGATACATTGTGACAGCATCGGAGTACTTCGAAAAGGTAGTTCTTCTTCATGTCATGGATCCATTTTTCCAGTATCATGGCATCCTAGTCACAAAGCTCTACCGCTCCAAGGTCTGTCGGTCTTCTATATTGGGATCCAGTGTACGGAAACAAGAAGGTCATAAGTCATTTGACCTGCTGGAATGAGGCTGGATCTACCAGTACTATCTTGGAAAGTGACGTTTGGTTGCGTCCGATACTCACCAACAGCAGGATCCGTCTCTTGAGAGGACTGGCTTTGTTTAGCTTGTGTGGCCTCGTTAGGCACCAAATTCTCGCGGCAGAGCGTGTGTCGAGGAGCAGAATAAGATTTCTGCTTTCACCTATGCTCTGTCCAATGCTTCAACATGACAAGCCACGGATGCCACAGGCGTTCCTCGCAGTCGAAGAATGATACTAAACAACACCAGAAGCGCAAAGAGCAGAAGGAGAGCTATGGTCCCGCCTTTTAAAGAGCCTATGGGATGCGTTTTCAAGATACTATGAAATGAAACTTGCTTTACCTCGATAAGTTGAACGGGACCGAACGAACGCCTCATGTACGCACATCGACTGTGGGAATGAACAAACTGACGGAACATTATTATAAAAAGACTGTCGCCGTTCGAGATACGCGTTCTCAGACGTGCCGGGTAAATCGATTTATGTTGTTTGGAGTGGAAGTCCCCGCTTTCGGCTTCCCTGAAAGTAAGCACTACGATATCAGCACTACCCGAGGATACACTCGTCGATGGAGAAGTCAACGATGTGTAATGTCGCCCGCTGTCCCTCCGACGTTCAGGATTGGGAGAATTCTCGAAATATCACCAGCTTTGGGTTCACGCCATGACTCCGTCAAAAACATCATCTCTGCCTATCGCTCCTCCACCCTGGACGTGCAAAATCACCGCTTGGATCCTCCCATTCTACAATTCTGCCTCCTCAGGCCTTCCCCGTGATATCGCTTACGATTCCCTCGAAGCATGTGCCCCGTCATTCAGCTCACAGAGAGATGCTGGAAGCTATAAGGGAGGGTTGTGCATGGCACAGATAATTCGTTATAGCGACACTCCAGTCGGTACATATGACGAGCTGGCCTTTCTGCCAGGTTACTTCAATGGGGTTGGGCCCGAGGGCAAGGAGAGAAAAGACTGGAGGGTTACAGGGTTTTGGGTCAGTCAGGAGGCTACGTTGATGAATGGCAGGAGGAATTGGAACATTCCAAAGTAAGCTACCTCTCTGTATTGCCTTTTGTCATCAAGTGGGTCTCAAGCTGAAAGCTGTCGCTAGACACCTCGCCCGTTTTGCCTTCACGCCTTCAGATCCCTCATCCACGGCCCTCAAAGTCGAGGTCTTCCCCGCCGACCCTTCCTCAACCCGCCCCTTCTTCTCGGCCACCATTCAGCCTACCAGCTATACACCCTCCTTTCCCTTCTCTACCACTTGGCTGGGATACCTCGGCATGTCCACGCATATCCTCCAACCTCCGCTTCCAGCAGGCAGTCCACCTGATGTAGTGGTCAGTACGGACACGTGGAAACGGTCCAGTCCTGCAATAAAGTGCAGCCGGGCTAAAATGGTCTGGATTGATATGAAGCAGCCAGCAAATGGAGCAAAAGGTACTGAATCAGGAGAAGGGGAAGGAGGCGCGCTTCTGGCGAAGGAAGCGAACGAGAATTGGTGGCCTGGATTGAGGAGATGGCATCTTGGATTACATTGTCCAGATGCTACTTTGGAGCTTGGTGATCCAGAGATCGTGACGGTTTAGGATCGAGCGATTGCCAGTGGATCAGACAATAACAAGCGCATGTAATGTCCAGATGGACCAGTATGAAAGGCCAAGAACCTTGGAAGTGCAGATGCTTCTTCGACCAAGCCGAGCCCGCTGAGCCAGCCCTACCTAAAAAGATTGACGGCTAGTCCACTAGCGTCGCTTAAGCCCCGCCCACACTCGGATTTCCAACTATGAGCCTCATCAACGACATCAATCCATCTTCGGACATTCGCGATCATGGTGAGCCTACCGCAATCAATACCGCTGCAGCAAAAGCGCTAACACATCCATCAGGCACCAGCAGCAGCATCTGCCGGCAAGAAGCAAAAGAAAAAGTGGTCAAAAGGCAAAGGTACTCCTCCCTCAAACCCACAACCATCTCCACCCTATCCTCCTCTCTTCCACCAGAACCAACCTAACCAACCCCCCCTCCTACAGTCAAGGACAAGGCCAACCACGCCGTCATCCTCGACAAAGCCACCTCGGACAAACTCTACAAAGACGTGCAATCCTACCGCCTCATCACGGTCGCCACGCTCGTCGATCGGCTGAAGATCAATGGCAGTCTGGCGCGGAAGGCGCTGAATGATTTGGAGGAGAAGGGGCAGATTAAGAAGGTTGTTGGGCATAGCAAGTTGAGCATTTATAGTGAGTTATTCCGTGGCTGCAGGAAGGGAGGGGTAAGAATGCTGACGGGGAGATAGCGAGGGCGGTGACTGCTGCTGAGTAAACGGGTGGTGCAGAGTGCATGGAGATGATAGCATATTCGATGGTAGCAGAGTGCTAGGGTCTCAATGGAGTTCTTTTTGACAAACCACCGTGGCACCCAACTCCAACCCTCCCCCATATACTTACAAATCCCACACCTCCATCTAAAACCCAACCAAACTACCTCACATCCTCAGCTCTCCTCCTCGGCCTCCCCTCCTTCGCCTTCTGACACAACTCCCTCCTCTCCCCCCACCCCTCCC
>JAABUW010004171.1_pt1 | contig 19808 bp, 13 predicted proteins | sample 5560081 | NCBI WGS metagenome assembly JAABUW01 (sample SAMN10711882, study PRJNA513363) | rock metagenome | isolation source: Antarctica rocks | place: Antarctica: Victoria Land, Knobhead sud
TCCATCAACTATACTCCTTAGTAACACTCTCACACCACTCCCAAAACTTCTCCGCATTCCCACCCTCCTTCCCGATCTCCACTTTAATATCCTGCCTGAACGTCCCGAATCTCCCCCAGGGGATAACATACTCCCCATTCCTCTCCACTCGCCCCGCCTCCTCGCTCCACCCAGCAAACAGTTCCGTGTACGCACCAAAAACCGCCGGGTACAGAAGCAATTTACTCATGATCCTCGTCATCAAGCCCTCCATATGGCGCGCTAGCTCCGTGCGCAGGCTCCCTGGATTCCAAGAGTTGGTGACAAGGCCGGTTCGCTCGACGGGGTATCGTCGCGCAAACTCTGCAGCAAGAAAGACGTTGCCTGCTTTGCTTGCGCCGTAATCGAGCTGCGTATCCTGCTTGGGGCTGGGAAGGTAGGCTCCGTGGGGGTCGAACGTGACGCCGCCTTTGGGGCTGAAGACGTCGACGCCGATGGAGCCGGCCCAGGTTACTCGTACGCTTCCAGGAGGTGTGTTAGGGGCTTGGGCGGTTTGTTGGAGGAGTGGGGTGAGGAGTTTGGTGAGCAAGAAGGGACCTGTGCAGTTGGTGGCGATTTGAAGTTCGTGGTTTTGGGCGGATAGGCTGCCTTTGGGTGGGAACATTACTCCGGCGTTGTTTGTGAGTACGTCAAGACGGGACTCTTTCGCGAGAAAGGCCGCAACGGCCGGCTTGATCGTTGTGAGATCGGAGAGGTCGAGGAGCATGACTTCCACACGGCCTTTGCTGTCGGGACATGCTGAGCGGATCTCTTGGACTGCTTTGCCGGCTTTGGCTTTGCTGCGGCCGGCGATGTAGACGGTTCCGTTGCGTTGGTAGAGGATCCTGGATAGCTCTTTGCCGCAGCCGGCGTAGCCTCCCGTGACGATAAAGACGCGGCCAATTTGGTCGGGGAGGTTCTCTTCGGTGAGGGTTGGTCTAGGAATAAAGAACGATTGGTCCCAAAAGCGTCGGAGGACGTCCATGGTCGTGGAGAATGAAGTGAAGGGTCATGGAAGTAGGAGCGCAGAGAGTCTAGAAGTGGTGATTGAAAGAGATGAGCAGACCTTATACTTCCCAACACAGTTTCGTATTCGTAGACCTACAATCAGGTTCGCAGGCTCGCCATACACGCCTTGCGCTGTTCAGTGGCATTGACGTGCGGGTTTTCGGGCGACGGCGATGCCATTAGACCGTCTCAGACGGATTCGCGTCGACGTCCCCAGCTATATGTATTTTGAATGACTGTCGATCGTGCCGACACACACCCGCGGCCGACATTATACGAGCGCCGTCCAGCGAAGTCGCTAGCTCTAGCTCTGCCAACAAAGTGCGGCCGTTGGCTCCGCAAAATCGGCAGGTGAAGACGAACCAAGCTGGACAAGTCGAGGATCGCGAATTCTTTGCTACCCATCCATCAGCTGCCTTGCTTACATAGTATTATTGCAACGTTCCGAACTCATACCAGGGCAATGCTCCCCAGTAGGCTGATTCGCGTGGACGAAGCGCTAAAAAGGCGGGATGGTTGAGGTCATCGTACCTTCCCGTTTCGTGATGCGGGGCAGCCAATGAATGAAAGTTCATGTCACGTGCTCTTGTGTCCAGGTTCAAGTGAGCTTGAAGGATGATATGTTGTTGTAATGCTAATTCCACTAATCTTCTCACCACTCCATCGACCTGCACTGCGTTGTAGGCGTTTGTATGCATACGATGACATCGTTGGTGCATTGGAGTGGGCGTCGGTGCCGGCCTGGCGATTCCTCGGGCAAGCATTGACCAGGAACCTACACGCGCCTATGCTAGCACCAACCGTGTCGAATTCATTCCTGCGGCCACGAGACGTGACCTGACAATTCACGCTGACACGCAATGTCTCGAGCTTCCTTATGATCACTGACCATCAGTCCTTCTTTCAAACACCCATATCAGAACGTCAACGCGGTCAGGCGAGCTGAAGCAGGTCTCCGGCCTACTGCCGCGTCCCCAACGTGCAGAAAGCATTGCACGGCACCCTACAGCTCACAGCAGGCATGGCAGACTCTGAGCTACCTGAGAACAACGCGGTGCAGACGGCAGAAGCTAAATATGCAGCAACACGTCGACCATCACTGCTGCCCGCGTGGGAACCATTCTCATCCTCACCTGGCCTGCCACGAGCGGCCAAACGCAAGTTTGACGACATATTAGACGATAGAAAGTACTATCCTACGCCTGTACCGACATCTTCGACTGGTATCCTACCCTCCTCACCTCCAGCGCGTCGAACGCGTCCTGGCCTCCAACGCACCATCTCCACCCTCTCCGAACGCGCTCCTCTAGGCGACGTGCCAACTCTCGACCTTCCTTCCAATGGCGAGCCATTGCTTATGGGTCGTTCAAGCAACTCTTCAGACTTCCAGCTCTCCGCCAATCGCCATATTTCACGCGTCCATGTACGCGCCTCATATCACGCTCCGGATGCCGAGAACCCGGCGGGCAAGGTGGAGGTGGAGTGCTTGGGATGGAATGGGGTGAAGGTGCATTGCAGGGGGGAGGTCGTGGAGCTGCCGAAGGGCGAGCTCTTCACGTCGGACAAGCCATTGGCTCAGATCATGATCGATGTGCAGGATACGCGTGTGATGCTCGTTTGGCCGAAGGAACAGTCACGCGAGCCGCCTTCGGTGGAGTCGAGGTCGCCATGGGCGGTCGAGTCTCCTACAAAGCGTCGTGCCGTCCCGGCACCGGTGTTCGCGTCGAGCCCACCAGCCATGCTGCCACCGCGTCTCCAATCACCAGTATCGCCCTCACCTATACACAATACCTTCTCGTCAACTTTCCATGGCGACCAAGAGGAGGTCAAGGTGTACGAAGACCACGACTCTGAAGAAGACGCACCTCACGATGCCACACCTGAGCTCTTCCCTCTCAACACGCCAGAAGACCCGTTTGTGGAATCCGAAGCCGAAGTAGTCAAGAAGTCTCATTCCTCCGCGCTGTCCGATCCCGAAGAGCTGTCAGAGCACGACGAAGAGAATGATCCAATCGTGCATTCCTTCGGACCGTTCGGCGAGAACATCCTCTCGCGGTTCCAATCATTTCAGCCGACCTCACCGGAACGCAAGCGCAAGCCGCTGAAAACTGCCACAAATTCGCCAGGCCGTGCGGCATCTTGGCCGAAAGCGAGCTCAAGTCCGATCAAGAATCACGTCATCAACCAGCTCGCCTTCTCTCGCGTTCACTCCCTACCGCTCTCCACCATCCACAGCAACCTCCCGTCCGAGCTTCGTGGAGCAATGGCCAAGCCGTCCGATACCGAGAATCGCGAAGTTCTCGCTGCATCGGATTTAAAGACCATTCTCGATGGTATCCCGTGCGTTGGTGAGATCAGCCGCGAGGGCAAAGACGCTGCCGGCAAGCTGTTGGAGAGCGAGTTCTACTATGTGCCGGAGATGGACCTGGACGATCAGCGTCGCGTGACTGTGACCCAGAGTCTCGGCAAGACCTCAATCCGTGCTGCGAGGAAGCAGCATAAGGTATGTCCTCCTACTCATCCTTTTTTACAGCGAAACGCTAACACAGAGCTCGCAGCAATACTACTGGAAGCGTCCGCGCGCTTGAGTACGAGCGCTCTACATCTCAGATCCGTGAATCGCGATGTATGCGATGTCTGTCCAACGAACACTACTGTACTTTTCTTTGGTTATCACGGCCGGCTTCTATTCATGCGTTCAAGCGATCGCAGGCGTTTCGGGAGTGCCATGGAGGCATATGTCGACTGTCAACGTCGCTACGGTCGAGTGTATCGCGGGGTTATCGCGCTCAATCAGCGCTTTGCTTTTTGTACTTGCTGGATTCGGAGTGTTTAGGATAAAAGGATACGAGAGCATCAGATGCGTAGGAGAGGGGAGTGTAAAAGTTGCTTTGTAGTGTCATGAACAACAAGATGGTTTCAATCTCACTTCAATTTCACTTCGATCTCACTTCCCCCACTTCACCCCACTCCGGTGACGTCTGGGCTAAGCTTTCGCCGTTGTAGGGGTGCTTCTCCATGATTGGCTGCGCATAATATAGGCCTCATCATCTTGAGAACGACATATCAAAAGTGTTTCTGTCCTCGAGAACTGCGGCACAACCTTGTAATTATCAACCATGTACCTCCTCAACCTACCGCCCTTTTTGTCACTACTAGCCCTCACAACCGCCCTCCCTCGCCCGCACTCCTCAAAACCACTCCCTCTCCTCATCTGGCACGGCCTAGGCGACCGCTACGACGCCGACGGCCTGCGCTCAACCGGCGATCTCGCGCAGGAGATCCACCCCGGCACCTTCGTGTACTACATCCGCACCGACGACGACGGCAACAACGACAGGACCAACACTTTCTTCGGCAATCTCACAACCCAGCTCGACGACGTCTGCGCGGCTCTGTACAACGAGCCTAAGCTCTTTAACCCGGATATCGCGAGTTTACGCGTAGATGCGCTCGGTTTCAGCCAGGGAGGTCAATTCCTAAGAGGGTTGTTGGAGCGGTGCGATGGGTTGAGTATTAGGAGTTTGGTCACGTTTGGGAGCCAGCATAATGGGATCGCTGAGTTTCAGAAGTGCGGGACCTTCGATCTGCTTTGCAAGGGTGCGACAGCGTTGGTAAAGGGCAATGCGTGGACGGAGTACGTACAGAACAAGGTTGTACCAGCGCAGTACTACCGCCCCCTCAACGCTACGACGGGGATGCCGACGGAGGAGTACCTGGACGGCAGCAACTTCCTCGCGGACGTGAATAATGAGCGTGCGAATAAGAGCGAGGTGTACAAGGCGAAGATTGTTTCGCTGGAGAAGTTCGTGATGGTGGTTTTTGAGGACGATCTCACGGTTGTACCGAAGGAGAGTGGGTGGTTTGCGGCTGTGAATGCTACGAGTGGGGAGGTGACGGCGCTGAGAAACCGGACGATGTATAAGGAGGATTGGCTGGGGTTGAGAGAGTTGGATAAGAAGGAGGGGTTGGTGTTTAGGACGGCGCCGGGAAAGCATATGGAGTTATCGGATAAGGTGCTTAGGGGCGCTTTTGAGGAGTTCTTCGGGCCAGAGAAGCGAGGTGAAGGTGTGGGTCGGGTTATTGTAGCTTCTCCGAACGATGGCAGGGCGGAGATGCGGCATGATGGACAGCAAGCGCCCATCATAGTTTAGTCCTCAAATCTTTCCCAAGCTCTCGATCGAATTCCAGTCGTCATGGCGCGCTTTGTAAATGTTCACAACGTAGTGTGAAATAGAAAACGCGCTGTGTTGCAAGCCGAGTGTATGGTTTCGAGCTTCATTCGTGATTTAGGCTACCATTGTTGGGCTAACGCATCCCTGATAGACTGCATGATTCGCACAGAACGCACGTAGTCCTCGCAACTCCTGCCCCACCCAGTGCTTCGCGTTCCCTCTACTTGATCTTCTTCTTCGGGCGAAGCTGGTTGCTGTGCCCGCACTTCTTCTTCCTGCAGTTGGTCGCACGCGGTGGCAGACGAGCCTGTTCACTCACATATCAGCATCTACACATCCTCACCCCCACGTTCATCCTTGCCCATGTGTAACTTACATAGCACTTGCGGCAAATCATCTTCTCGCAGTTATACTTCGAGGCCAGCGCCTTGAGCGACGGCTCAATGATGCCGCCACGCAGACGGAGCACCAAGTGTAGCGTGCTCTCCTTCTGGATGTTGTAGTCGGAAAGGGTGCGGCCGTCCTCGAGCTGCTTGCCGGCGAAGATCAGGCGCTGCTGGTCTGGGGGGATGCCCTCCTTGTCCTGGATCTTGCTCTTGACATTGTCGATCGTGTCGCTGGATTCCACCTCGAGGGTGATGGTTTTGCCCGTGAGGGTCTTGACGAAGCTGTGAGAGGTTTGTGTTAGTTCGTACAAGGGTATGGTGGCGGAGGAAAGGTGTGCGATCGGTGGACGTACATCTGCACTGGAAAAGGTGTCAGTATTGATTGTGAGTACTTTCTGACGGTTTTGTTATGCGACTTACTGTTTGCGACCTTCGTTGCGGGTTGTGGTGATATGTTCGATGGTGTGAAGTCGAATCTTTGGTGGGCGGTTTTCGGCGGTGGTGCGGCAATCTTTGCCAAGCCGGTCACGTGCACGATTTTCAAATGAGATATACTCCATGAATAATAACAACAGCGCCAGTGAGGAGATAAGTTGTAATTCAACTGTTATGATTCTACTTCTTGACTTTCCCTCTTCTCCAAATAGTACCTCTTCAGCTCATCCGCAAGCTTACCCTCCGTCTCCGCAATGATCGTACAGACCAACGAGTAGTTGTTGTACAAGAACCGCTGCCTCTTCCTCGCCTCGGATATCCCTTTGCTCAACTTCGTCAAGAAGCCCTCAAAGTCGTTCCTCAGCCTACCGATACTGTTCGACACAGGCTCATCATCCCCAGCTTCACTGCTCAACGCCAGTATGCCCTGCACGAAATTCGCGAAGCGCTGAGTGAGCGGATGAGGCGCTGTAGTCGATGCCGCCGGAGAGCTCGTCAAGCTTAGAGCAGACCCTGATGGCTTGCCAGATAGTGAAGTGGTGGCTTTCCGGATCGAGTCGCAGTGACTGTCGATGACAATCTGGAAGCGCGGCCAGAGTAGCATGTTCGTGCTATTGATGTAGCTTTCGCCAGCAGGAACCTTCCGTCTCTGCAACTCAAATGCGAAGTGCTGGTTCAGTCGGACGCATGCAAGTATGCCAAGAGCATCGTAGCTGTGCTCGGTGAGTTGCTTCGTGAGTGCCTGACCGAGTTCGAAGACAGGCTGGAAGATCTCGTTGAACTTTCGATGAGTTGTCTGAAACGGCTGCTTCGCGAAGAACTCGGCCAGGAAGGAATACTCGGCGCAAGCATTGTCAACCAGGGCCAGATTGAAGGCACGGAAAGACACCTCGAGGTAATGCGAGCTCTTGTCTTCTTCAGCAGCGTGTGAGGGTATTGCGGTGTCGTTGGTAGTCCGAAGGACATCCATCCTTCGACCAATTGAGAAAGCATCATATGAAGCACCCTTGCCACCCCTGGTCGAGCCTTCAGTAGCAATAGCGTCATTCTGATCGATGGCGTGAATGTTGAGCTTCTCCAGTGCGGCTTTGTAACGTCCAAAATGACTCGAGTAATACCACCGCATCGTGTTGATATAAGCCTGCGATATCTCCTCCGCCAAACCTGCCTGTCGCTTCGCCAGGAAAGCGAAGACGTCTTTGTATCTCAAGAAGCTGTTGTACTGTATGACCTGCGCATTGATGCTAGGTGACCGCAGCGCCTTGATCTGAGCAACGACATAATCTCGTATGCGCTCAACAGCTTTGTTCGAGACATTATCGATGAAGGGTCGTATATCTTGCAAAGCCTTGATGTCTTTGCCTTCTTTAAGCTTCGCGTCGATCGCTCTCGATCGCTTCTCCAGTTCCTGCAGCGCTTGCACCCAAGAGTCGTCCACCACACCTTCGGTAATCTTCCTCACCACACCTGGAGGTATAGTCATCGCCTCAACCTCAGGCCCGAGAACTTTCTCAACAGCCCGACGATTGTCCAGCTTATTGTTGAGTGATGTAGACCGCGATTGCAGGCTTTCAATTTCTGCTGAGACGTTCGCTAGGTCCGCTCTGAAGCTGGTAAGGTATGTCTCGACAGACTTGAGAACCTCATCGCAAGCTAGGATAGACTTGTGAAGGTCCGCAAACTTGTCCTTCTCCTTCTCAAAGTCCTCTACTACACGCGTGACGCCGTTTGATCGAGCATCCTGCAGGGTAGGAAGCACGATCGGTGCCTTGCTCGCAAATTCCTCCAGACTCAGGTCGCCAAACTCAATATCCGTCTCCAAGGCTTCAGGCCTTTTCCCAGCTTGGACCAAATCCTCCGCCCCGTTGTCGCCATCGATCTTCGCGGTTCCTATAATACTCCGCAAGACTTCGAGCGGGTCCGCTACATCAGCCGCAGGGGAGCCACCCAGCTCATGCTTTAAGCTGGAGCCATTCGGTATGCGCGCCGTCGCCGGCAGGCTCTCCGTGGAGCCATATAATGAGCTTGCTGACAACGATGAAGTCCTCGGACTGAGACCGGGCCTTCGAGGTATTGTACTCGGCCCAAGTTGAACGGACCTGCGTGGTGCTGGTGAGTTGGCGCGGTTAGGGGTGTTTGCTGATGGCGTCGACTGGCTCGTCTGGCCCGAGAAGCGTTCGAGCCACATGCCACGAGTGCATGAGGTGCTACCGTCGTAGTATCATCTTCGTCGCAAATCAGATATGAGCTGAATCAGCATGTGAGGTTGTTGCACGTGCCTTCCATGCTTACCTTAGTCGGAGCCGCCACCGAAAATCAAATATGGCACTAGCTGAAGACCCCACATCTCAACTTGTGATTTTTCGATCTTTATCCGACGAGTGCGCCAGACCTCAACATCGAGTCTTGCATTCTTTTCTCGAGTTCACACCTTTCAAGCCAACCCATACACCCGCTTCACCCACTATGGCGGACAACGAGAACAACGATGCCCAGGTAAGCGAGAACACCCCATGGCAGACTTCCAAGGTCTCATGCTGTGGGGTCAACCGCCGCACATCCTCGATGCCTTGCGCCGAACACGAACACTTGGAGCAGTATGGCTAACGGATCATCTCTCACAGCATGAGCACACCTTCGAGAGCGCCGACGCCGGTGCCTCGACCACGTACCCGATGCAGTGCTCGGCGCTGAGGAAGAACGGGCACGTCGTCATCAAGAACCGCCCGTGCAAAATTGTCGAGATGTCCACCTCCAAGACGGGCAAGCACGGTCACGCCAAGGTCCACATGGTCGCCATCGACATCTTCACCGGCAAGAAGTTGGAAGATCTCTCCCCGTCCACCCACAACATGGATGTTCCCAACGTTGCTCGCCGCGAATACCAGCTTGTGAGTATCACCACATGGACTAAGAGAGATATTGGAGATATGCTGACAGCCGGGGCGTAGTTGGACATCACCGACGACGGCTTCTTGTCCCTCATGTCTGATGACGGCACCACCAAGGACGATGTCAAGGTCCCGGATGGTGAGCCAGGCGACAAGATCACCAAGCTCTTCACCGAGGAGGGCAAGGACACCAGTAAGTTTGTCCCATAACGCTATCCAGTGATACGGTCTACTCACTATATTCAACAGACGTCATCGTCCTTACTGCTATGGGCGAAGAGGCTGCCATCGATGCCAAGGAGGCTCCTAAGAGCTAGAGGCTCTGCAGAGACTGCGGAGGATGGAAGAGATGTGTTACTACTCACGACGGCATGGGAAAACGATGGTCGTGCCGAGGCGGCATAGGCGGTGTTTGCAAAGCCATACCTTTGCTGCTCATGGATATGGTTGTGGAATTTCAGCGAGGCAGATCGAAGCCATGTCGAGTAGTTCTGTCAACTAGACCATGGTCGAAGTTCTCCTCGCAACCGTGATGATTTTTGTTCGTCGCCAGTCTTGATGCTTGTATTGACCCTAACGAGAGCCTGCGGCCGCCGCTACCCCAACCCTAAAGATATACCACATGCTCCAACGCAACAACAATCCCGTATTTCCCTCGCCAGTCCTTCCACAAGACTGTGATATGCATCCTCGGTTTTAGAACCGATGATATACGACGTCCGGTAATAATAAGCCACGACTATGGAGTATTCAGCTCAGTGATCGCGTGGTTTTCAACGTCAACTCGATTTCAAGCGTTCAACCTGTTTGAAAATATCGGATCGTACTAAGAAAGATTTCACCACGACACATATATCCATTTTTGAACTGACAAGATGTCCTCATCTCGCATTAAGAAGAACGAGCCATGCGCATACGAGAACTGTCGATCGAAGCGCTTCCGTCTCGGAGATGATGGCTATACCTATTGTGACAACGGACACCAGCAGCATGAAGTACGTACCGACTTCCACCACCCTTGATACCCTCACTAACGAAGCCGTAGCGTGGCACTGTCATCGCCGAGGACACTGGAGAGTTTGTGCAAGTCGGGCGGACGTCAAGGAAGAGAGATTCGGACTCTGATTCAAGCGCAAAGCGACGTATGTAACTGGACTATGGCGACTTGCGGTCTCGACACAGCTAACCCTGCGCAGCTTCCGGGTTCAGTGGCGCTGAAGCGCTCGAACACTGTCTGCTCTGCTTACAGCTGGTGCTGAGGAAACAGCTGCGATGGCTGATCGAAGTGCAGAAGATGCCGGAGGAACTGGAGGTTGGCTCACCCCTTCACATCGGAAATTGTACGACTTGCTCACACTTTTTAGGTATTGGTGAAAGATCTATGGGCTCTGCGCCTGCAGAAGCTGCAAGGCCGGATATCTTACGAATCAGAAAGCGATACTGAAGCGGCCTCGTCGCAGTTCTTCAGCTCAGAGTCCGAGAGCGAGAGTCAGTCCGCCTCGCAAGCTTCGCGCCGTAATCGTCGAGGTACGCAAAAGTTGAAGGAAGGAACGCCGAACTTGCTGGGTGTACTTTCGCTCTGCTATACTGGTATCCTGTTCCTCCGAAGTCCTGTGACCGCTGCAGATATGCTTGGCTGGGTCAACGACGGCGTGCTCTTGTACTACCGAGCTGGTCGCGAAGTACCTTTCAACCTGAAGGAACGCCTGCCACCGCAGTACCAACACCTACTTGAGCCACAGGAGTTGATCAAGCCGGAAATGTTCCATGAGTGCATACTTGAGACATTATCATTCTTCAGCAACGACTTTGGCATGGCGGTGCCTTCCATCAACATCCCGCTTGTGGTGTATCGCTGGATGAGAGATCTCGCTCTCCCAATCGAGGTGTTCGCAGGTACACAACGGCTGGCGTCGCTGCTGGAGCTTGAGATCGAGTTCGACCTAGCGAAAACCAGTACGAGGACTCTTCTTCGGTATCCAGAAGTGCAGCTCATGGCACTGATGGTGGTGGTCCCGAAGCTACTGTTTCCCATGGACGCACGAGCCTTCAAGACTCAGGCGGCTATAGATCTCTCTGCAGTACAATTCGACTGGAGAGCCTGGGCTGCTTTGCATGAAGGCCGAAAGGAGGATGCAGATGCGCAGGAAAAACTCACATACGCACAAGCCTTCGACTTTACCGAGAGCGACTGCCTCGCCTCGTCAGAGGAACAGCTGGATGCCTACCTGGACTGGTGCGAAGACATGGTAGCCAGCGAAGACATCCGAGAACATGGCCGAGCTGGCAAGGATGCTGTCTTTCGCAGGACTCTGTTCGATATGTTTCCTATACGTGGCAAGCGCCCTGCGGATATCGGCGTGACTCCAGCAGGCTCTGCCTCGTCTGCCATTGGCAAGCTTTCGGTACAGCCTCGCCTGACGGATGAAGATGCTCCAAGAGGGACCCCGAAAGTGGGCGAGTTCTACCGGCGCTTCAGGACCGTGGAGGACCTATCAGGCCCGGCAAAGGTCCTGTTCGAGGAGGCGGCAAGATCTGCTTGTTTGTCGCTTGAAGGGATGGTCCAGGCGGTGTTCCTGGTCGAGAGGAGGTTGCAGAGGGTCGGAGAGCGTCTTCGAAAGGGCTTCAAATCGGGAGATCCATGAAAGCTGTCGCAGCCAGCACCTGGAGTCAGTCCCTCCAGCTTGGCCACTGCGCTCACGACTGATGATATGGGGCCTGTGCATGTGTTTCCTGTCCATCAGAACGTCGAGGCCGGCACGTTTCACCCATCTCCGCTTCGTGGAGTCACTTCGACGTCGACGCTGGTCACAGAGCACGTTTCTCCACCGTGGATATCATGAAGCAATCGGGCGGTTGTGGTCCACATTCTCCAGATTCCCTCCACTTCGATCGTGTTGAAGTAATCGATACACCGTGATCACTTCCACGAGATGAAGAACGTCCGATCAGGAAGCTGTGATATATGCTCGTCTCCGAGAGTGGAACCCCAGCCCCAGCATGGGGTCGGCAGATCATTGAAGGAAGATTAGATTGACCCCGGCGCATCCTGCGCTTGTATACTAGCCGGGGCCTTGCGAACGATGAGATTAGGCTGACTATTGATCAACATCACGTGGGGAAAGTGAATAGACTATTGGATCCGCAGTGGAATCGTACCGGCAGTCATTGACAACGGCGCACCATGCTAGGGTTGTCATCAAACGGTCGATCGAAGAGGAGCGCTGATACGAGGGCTCGCTCGCTGAGGTGTAATATCGATACGCAAGGCAGATATACGCACGTTACACACACCGTCACCTGAACATCTTTCGTCGTTAGCCAGGAGAAGAAGACAGGACTCCGTCGCCATCATCAATACCTTACGGTTGTTCACCTTCAATATCAACGGACAACGGAACTACGTGCCAAATTCGCCGATGCTAAGCTTTGAGCGACACCGGGATGATTCGTGGTCTAGGATCGGGTCTATTGATGGAATCAATTGGTATTGCGGTTCGCAATTTTACGCATGCCGATTCGGTCGTCGTTGAATACTGATGCATACAACTTCTCGTCTGGCACGACTCGGACGGTAGATACCGTCCATACTTGGCCACTCCGAAAATGTCATCGTGCAGAGTTCGCCTTGCTGAAAGACGTGCGGTCGGAAGAAAACATGGCAATAAAGCTGTGACTAGAAATCGGAAAGCGACGAACGAGAGCGCGAGAAAGGCTCAAGAGATCGTACCTGTCGATCAAGGCATCTGCTTGCGTGAAAGGCTTGCCTAATTCGATTGTAGATGGCACATATAGTTACCAGAAGGAGAAGGGAGGTTCATTTCGGTGTCCTCTAGGTGCGCCGTTGGCTAGTTTATTTGGGCTCGAGCTTGCTCCGCCTCCACTCGGCACGCCACTTCCGCCAATCCCAGCGGCCCAGAATAGCAACGCAGCGTGAATACGTGACTTCATCGCATCGCGGTCGGAATCGCTGTTGAGAAGGAGAGGCGTACGGGGACCTGGTAGCTCGAGTCTTGCTGTCGGTTCCTGACCCGACCGTGGCAAGCGCGCCAATGAACGATTCGACCTTGTTCGTCTCTTTTGCTCCATCTGCAGCAGCAAGGGATGGCTGTTCAGCTTCCCTTGTGTACCTTTCTGCGCATCACAATGGTTAGCCGACGGCTTTCCTAAGTGGAACGCCGCAATGGTGCCCGAGAATACCCGCGCGCGGCGGCCGATCGTCCACAATGGCATACCAGGCGCACCGGGGACAGGCCAGAATATTGGATCAATCTTGGTCTGGCGCGCGGGCCTTGATAGTGGCCTCTAGCTTAAGCTTTTTGATGGGTGTACAGTATGTCCGACCAGGGTGACACCTGTTTCCGGCCCTAAAAACAGATAGATGGGTTTCCTGCTGCCAATATGGCTGCTCTGGGGAAGTGCCTCCCATTTCCTACACCCTCGTCGCCGCTATAAGGCGTTGTTCTAACTTTGCGTCATTGAGCCAGTCAGAACAGCAGGGAGCGGTTCTCCTTCTATGTGGATGGCCTCTCTGCAATCGCTTGCTTCTCACTTGGTACTCTGCATAGATCTCCATCTTCTGGTCACTCGCTTGATAACATCTGGACTGCCCGTCGACCTTCTCCGGATTTGTAATTCTCTCCAGCGTGGTTTTTGACTGTGTGCGGCCTTCTGACATATATCAGCCACCTTGAAACGTTCGCCGAGGGGCTTTACGAGACAGTCTGAGACAGCTCCAGTTTTTGACTCCAGAACACCGACACATCGGTCCCATTCCAGGCCATACCCCACGGCCAGGTTACGACACACACCTCGTCTAACGCTAAGGACCCAAACGATCGTTGCCGCCAGACAAAAGCGATTGTTAGTCAAAGTCAACCGTTGTCGACGGTCACGATATCCGAAGCGAACGGCGTTGTTCTTTTTGGCGTTCCGGTGGCGGCTTCCACAAGACGGCAGCCCGAGCAATAGCGTCGGAGCCTCGTGACTTCTGTCACAGACACGCTGTCAGCAAGCAGAAAAGTGAAGACTGACTGTCAAGCCTGAGCTTCAGATCCTCTGACCAATCGATCCACAAGTGAGTTCTCCTTGATCGAAACCCCTTGCATGATTTCTGGTTTGAGGCATTTGAAATTGTGCTGCGCGAACCCAAGCGAGAACCACCGATGTTATGGAAACGATCTGGAGCGCGGCAGATTCAGCCACTGCAATGTCGAATCAGTCAACATCCCTTTGTCTGTTGATGAAGAATCCCATTTTAGCAATTCAGACTCACGGCACTCTTACCTACTGGCCACCAGCTGATATCGATTAGGAATTGGTCTTGCTTCACCCAGATCACTGTCGCTACAGAGGTGCTTGGTTGATACCAAGTTGGAGATTGGCCTCGGGGACGCGCAGTAGCGAGGACGCCAGCGCCTTGGGCTCGTCGTCGGGAAGAACCCTGTAATCTGCTGCGAACGACTGCGAGCGCAGCTAAATCGCAATCGTGCATCTGGACCGTCAGGAAGCAGGAAAGCAGGCGAGATCTGATACTCACATCAAAGCGATTCTTTGTCGTCTGCATGTCTCGTACGGGTAGCGGCCTGACTGCACGGATCAAGCGTTCGTTCGAAATCAGCACCCCTGTCTAACCTTGCATTGCCTCAGCGACTGTACGTCTGATCGTATCTGCGTCGTACAAAGTTGCAGCAGACTGCCTCTGTCTTCTGCTCACTGTTTGACTGAAGTCGTTCTTCGTCAAACTGGCATACTCCAGACGTATGCGTCACCAGGTGCGTCGTTTCTCACGTTTTGCATCACTTGAACTTCACGAGGTCACCGGGAACGATCACAACTGCTGCCTTCGAACTCAGCCACGGTTTTGCTGACTCAGTTCGGCAGGGAGAGAGGAGGGACAGCAAGACGTTTGTTGTTGTTGATGAGGACTGCGGCATACCAGTATCCCTCGTCGAAAGCTTTCGGGCTTACAACGACGTCGGGCAGTTGGTCTATTCAGATCCGAGGAGCGTGCTGTTGTCCATGTCGGACTACGGCCAGAAACAGCATTACGACGATGTGTATGGTAAGTTGTCTTGTTCCTGCCTTACACTTTTCCAGACGGCTGCCTGAGGACCGGGGGAGGCACATCCGAGGCGGCTCCCGCTAGCGTTCGACAGTTGAGCATGTGAAAGCAGGCAGCATGAGCAGATGACTAACGTGGGTGACGCATTCAGAATATCCAACGAGCACAAGACCCGAACACGGGCAAGGCTATCCCACTTACGCAGCCCATTCGACATATACGAACGACTATGTAACGACTCAGGCGGAAATACCTTCAGGGCTGCCACACTACGCACACGCCGCATTCGACCCACTGCCCGCTGCTCAGACTTATGCCTCACATGACACAGCCTACTACCACAACCAGCAGGTCCACTACCCTGCATATGTTGAGACCACTCCCCGTCCACTGCCGGAAATAACGTCCTACTCACCGAATCAAGGCCAACGCGGTACGCGAGTTACTGTCTATCTGCGATCTGTCTACGACCTGGATCTGCCGCAAGTTACACCAGTCATCATGTTTGGCCAGAAACGGTGTCAGAGCATTCTGACCAAGACCGCTCAACAAGGCCAACCGTACCAATATGCACTCTCGGTCGATGCACCTCCTCTCACTCCAACGGCTTCACCGTCTCCACAGCTTCCACTGACTCTGACATTCGACGACAGCTCCGTCACTTGGTCGCCTTCGTCGTTGGAGTTTGGCAACTTCACATACCTGGATCAGCAACCGCTGTATCCCGTCCTGTCGCCTCCAGCTCAGCCAAGGAAACGCAAGCTATCACCAGAAGCATCTCCACGCCGTTCGCCAACGAAGAAGCAGTCACTTCAGCATCTCGCTGGAGCATCAAGCGCTGGTCCACAGTCACCACCATTCCGACGACCAAGTGTTCCGGACCTGTACTCACAGGCACGGCGATTCAGCGTTCCTGAGGTGCCGCAGAGCTACGGACTTCCGCGTGTTCATACTCAGCAGTACTACCCTCAGCAGACGACTCAATCGTTCCAGAGCAGCGACAGCCCATCATGGAGCTACATGCCGAACGTTCGCTCTGTGACACGCAGCCCGTCGTCTGCCAACATGACAGCGGGTGCCAGGGGCTCGATATTGCCATCACCAACGACCAACCCGCCACTGATCCGCACTTCAACGCTGCAACAGTCACCAACCACACCTGCAACCACAATTTCGGCCACACAACCATTCAACCCATACGCTACGTACCCTCCGAACTCGAAGGCGGTGCTGAAGATTGAAGGCGACCTCAGCACGATGGAACACAAATGGACAGCTACTGAGCAGGAGACTGGTCGTCGGCTGGTTCAATTCCGTCGCAGCCAAGCTGGCAGTATCATCACAGCAACCTTCGAACCTGTGACGCTCGAGGATCGCATCCCGAACAGCATCTGCGTTAGCTGCATCTGGTGGGAGGAGAAGAGAGAGTGCTACGTCACTAGTGTGGACACCATCTCGCTGCTGGAGTCTCTGGTTGCAGTTCGCTTCACTGTCGAGGAAAAGAACCGGATCCGTCGCAATCTGGAAGGCTTCCGGCCAGCGACCGTGTCCAAGACCAAGGCTGACAGCGAGGACTTCTTCAAGCTCATCATGGGGTTCCCGAACCCCAAACCAAGGAACATCGAGAAAGACGTCAAGGTCTTCCCATGGCGCATCCTCGCCGGTGCGCTAAAGAAGATTATTGGCAAATATGTAAGTCATCATGATATTCATCATGATATGCAGCCAACATTATGCATCAACGCTGATCATCACACTAGTCTGCAAGCTACTCGTCCACCGCCGGCGCCCTGCACGCTCCCGGCGCAGGCCCCGGCGCGAGCTCCAGCTACTCATCGGCGTCCAGAGCCTCAGATGTCACACTGGACCATCCGCACCAACGGCCAATTGCATCACCGCATTCCACCTCAAGCTCTGCAAAATCGTATGGCAACGCGTACGCAGCCAATACAGCCACTAGCGCGTACGGAGCGTCTGCCATGGGACATACAGGACTCGGCATCGGGCCGTCAGCAGGTCCACCACCAGAGCACCCGCGCTTGACCGTTCCGGTCACCACTCACGAGACGACTTCCTGGCACCAGCCGTCGGCGCACTACTCCACCGACCTCTCCTCTGGGCGTGGGTCATGGGACTACCCACAGACCTACCTCTCCGCCTCCCCGGCGACCGGTCTGCCAAGTTCAGCACAGTCGTATCAATTCCCACCTCGCATCCCTTCCTTATCGGCGCATCCCGGTATAGCTGACACAGCGCGCTTCGTGCCATTGCAGCAATACGAGGATCAACAGAGTCACCCGACAACCACAGGATAAGAAGAACAAGAGAAATCGCCATGGTGAGCCACGGACGTCTCGAGCTCGGAGCTCATTGGCCCCGAGCAAAGGCGAACCATCCGAAAGCCTGCCACACCTTCCCCACACAACCTTGCCTCCGCCACCACAAACGCAGGGGTGCAGCGGTCGCACAGCATGAACTTCTTCGCTCATACCTTGCAGATGATCCACCATCTCATCCAGATCTCGACAAGTGTTCCGACTGGACGCGCACATTTGGAGACGGATGTTTCGTCATACATTCCCATTCTGTCAACTTGATACACGCAATCATGCGGCCTTTCTGGTCGCGCGCATGAGATTGTCTTCAAACCATCGATACCCAACAGCATTTTACACCCCACGCATCGTTACATCGCGACAACGACTTTTCCTTGGTTGCGATAGAGATCACTGCCTTCACGGGACACCACTCGATACCCCACACACCAGCTTTATTCATTGCGTCGGAGTTCTACTGGAAGCGAGGGAGATGATGGAATGGCTGAGCGATGCCGTTGTATGATTATGATTATGGAGCTTGATGGACGTTTGAGACTGCCTCCGTCCTAAGGGTAATATTCTTGCTTGTTGTTTGAAGGATGGAAGATTGCTTTGAGAGGGAGATCCTAATTGCTGCTGACGGCCACTCACTGTGTTCCAAAGCATGGAGACGGAGATGGAGGACTGGATGATACGATACCCCAACGCGCTTGCACATACTGCGCTTTAGCTTAGTCTCAATCCATCAGACTGGTACTGCATCACCTCTTGTCTGCATCTCTGTCTTTGCTCGTTGCCCTACCCTCGCCCATTTGGGAAAATGGTAGAAACTGTCCTTTCGACGCTGGTATCAGTAATCGGTGATGGCGCATCATACACCGCAACTACCTGCTTCTACTGTACTCGTAGTCTACACAATAGCTAGAACGTATCATCCTCATAAGCCCTCCGCACCACACTCGGACTCGGCTCATCAATCACACTCGGATCGTCAATGCCCTCGATATCATCCGTGTTGTTCGCCCCAGCCGTCAGTAGCAAATCATCCACAATCCGCTTACTCGCCTCTCGCGCTGGCGTCTGCATGAGTCGGCTCTGTGGGACGTGGAATTGCATCGTCTTGGGTGGCGAAAGTGCGTCGTACTCATCGTCGTCGTCGTCGTCGTCGCTTGAGAAGATGTTGTGGCTCGTCCGGGTCTTGGTGGTGCTGTACGCTTTATCCTGCGGAGAGAAGAGCTGCCGGCCTGTAGAGGTTGTGGGCGCAGCGTGTCCAGTCTTCCGCGCCGGAGTGAGAACGGACACACCAGGTGTGCGTGGTGCTTTGACGGGCGAGAAGAGGTCGCTGCGGAGTTGGGGAGCTGGAGCGGCTGGGGAGGATTGGGGGGAATCGTCCCATGGTACGCGCTTGGTGGTTGTCGCAGGTGTTTGCTTTGTGGTTGTGGTAGGTCGCTGGCGGCGCTGGGTGTGTGGAGTGGCTTGGATGCGGTAGTTCTTATCCAGTATGCGGTGCATGAGGGGGTCGTTGTTCGGATTCGACCGATGTGCGGAAGGTACGTATGCTGCTGACTCCGGCTCGAATGGCGATGACTGTGCGCCCGCGAAAGTGTGTGGACGCGGTGTGCTTGGGCCTTCTGAACTGCCGAGAGCGATTGGATTCTTGCCAGTATACTTGCGTGGTGATGGCGACCTGAATGCGGCCCCTTTGGTGTTGGTCTTCTTAGCGGAACCAATCTTCGGCGTTGTCTGTACGCCCGTAATTTGGGTGGGAGAGTCGATGCTGAACTCATCCTCCTCATCTTCCCGCTGTTGCCCACCACCCTGCAAATACTCCTCATGGTCCGTCGGTGTCTGCAGGTCCAGGGATGTCTCCTCGGTATGCGTTACATCCTCTTCCGTCGCAGCCTCCTCGTAGCCCGACAACGAGACGTTGGCAGAAGCCTCGAAGAACTGCTTCCAGAACTTGGACCCGTCCCAGACATTGCTGCTGTGCTTCGCGTACTGCTCGACAATCGGGAGGATACTGCTGGTGACGATGCGGTGGGCTTTGCTGAAATTGCTGTCGATCTCTTGTAAGGTCAAGGTAATGCTCTGTTCCAGTCTCTCCAACTCTTCGGGCAGTGTCAGGCTACGCGGAGCTGCTTGTCGCGACATTGTACGGATTTGATTTGCTTGTGAAGACGTTCGTCTGATACCACGTTGTGACGCGTGAGGACGCGCCTGAAAGTGAATGTCCGAGCGGAACTCCACTTCAATGTCCAAAGCTCGACCAGCTCTCCTCTCCGACCAGACTTACTCCTCCTCACCACGATGGAGTCGTGTTCCTCTTCCTGGGGTCCCCGCTTACCCGAGCTGTCGTCAACACGGACAAATGCACAATGATGAACCGAAGGACCACCTTACTCCTCAAGGGAAACCGTCTGATTCAGTAGCTTTCCTCCCATGGTTTCTTAAACCCGCCGTGGATAAGTATAGCCATTCACTCCCAGTAACACTTTCCTTCGTACAAACGTCTT
>JAABUW010004172.1_pt1 | contig 19804 bp, 3 predicted proteins | sample 5560081 | NCBI WGS metagenome assembly JAABUW01 (sample SAMN10711882, study PRJNA513363) | rock metagenome | isolation source: Antarctica rocks | place: Antarctica: Victoria Land, Knobhead sud
GCACTCACTGTAGAGGAAATCATCCAGGAACCACTGTCGGGCGACAATCACGTAGATTTCCGTTCCACGGTCGACTGATGGTCGCTTACCTGGAAAGAGACTCGAGCAGACGCCGCCAAGGTTGGGGAATTTCGAACACAGATGGACAGTTGGCGTAAAGCTAAACAAAGTCAGGAGTCCAAACCAGCCAACATGAGAATACGCCGTCGCACATGTATCGAATCACCTACACATATTTACCGCCAGCTGTGTATCCAGAGCGCGCATTTCTCGAAGCCGCTTACAATACAGCTATCGCAAATATCGAAACTCTGGCTTCTGAAGCCCAAGCCTTTCTTCGACATCAAATAGATTGTACACTAGAATATTTTCTGAACGCAAACAATTAAGAGCCCTGCAGGACAGGGGGGCTAGTGCCGGGGATGAGGGAGATTAAGGGGTCAGTGCTTGGCCGTCTGCCATACTATTTAGTATGGCAACATTGCACTTCCCTCTTTCCTCCCCTCCTCATTGCATTCGGCTCTTTTGACCCGCCCTCTCACTCCCTTTGCTCCTGTCGCCTAGATAGGAGGGAGTTAGCCGGCTTCGGAGCAGTCCTGATGACTCTGCCGATGGCCTTATGCTATCGACGGCCTCTTCCGCACGCTTTTAGGGCGGCGATGAGATGCTTTTCGAGGTGGCCGGTGCCCAAACACCCTATATATAGAGGTGGCATCTTTGCCGCATCTTTTCTGGCCCTTTGCCAGATCTTTTCTGCCTGTTTCGAGTCCCGAAAGCAGTAGCCGCAGTACTTCGAGATCAACTAATTACAGCGTAAGTAACTCTGTTTTAACTGCTTATTGTTTCAGTATAGAAATACTAACTGACGCAGTATTTCGACTTCTTTATTGTTCGAATCTCTTTCTAGTATTCGATTTACTAATATTGCAGTTGTTGAGATTGCTGCAACTCAATTTATTACTAAACTAATAGTGTTGCTATCAATTACAAATATTCGAACAACTGCACAATAGACACTTAATCGAAACTTTGTTTAATTGTTTAATTCGAAAAATTTATTCTTAGTACTCCGCGGAATAGATTAGATATTACTCGAAACAAATTTGTTTGATTCGAGTTAATTCGAGTTATAAGTTAAATATCTAGTAGATACAACTTAATCCGAACTTCTTAATTTAAGTTCGAATTTTTCTTAAGTAAAACTCGAACTTAATAGTGCGCTAAGTCTAAAATAGAAAAACTTATAATTCTAGATATCTTTTTATATATTTAGAAATCAATAAACAACTTAATAAAGTATATAGATATATAGTATTTGTATTTAATATATTGCAATTTATTGTTTATACTAGATCTTAAATATTTGTGTTTAAAAATCTTAAAATCTTCGATTATCTAATATAGTTCTTTAATATTAATTCTAAAGATTTAAAACTAGTAATTATTTTAAAATCTATATTGTATTAAATTTTATTCAAGCTCTTTTTATTGTTTTTTATATTTTCTTTGTTATAAATATTATTTACAATTTCGAATTTTGCATTTTTTTTTATATATTTTATTAAACTAAGATTTATAGTCTTATCTAAGAGAGCTATAACAAGCAACAATAATATATAAAAGTATATAGATTAATAAGATTAAATAATCAAACTATATACAAAGAAATTACGTAACACAATTACATAATTAAGCTAATTATATTAATATAGACTAAATCTAGAAAATTATCGATCTTTAATACTCTCTCTTAACATCTATTATATACAATAGTTAGTAAAAGAATTAGAAATTTTGTAAAAAGCTTAAAAGTATGCGATCTAAAAGATGCAAGACGTATAGAATTTTTCAAATCTTTCTTAATAACAAAAGCTTTAAAGTGCTCTTTTAAAAATATATTCTTCTAATAGATAGTAAAAATCTTAAGAAAGCGCATTTTAATAAATATAAAATATAAAATATCTTCGATTCTTTTTTAGCAATTAAAGTTTAAAAGTGCTTTTTTAAAGATATATTCTCTTAGCAAACAATAAAAGATCTAAGAATATATATTTTAATAGATATAAAGCGCAATAGCTTCTTTAAAACTTTTTATAACGTCGACGAAACTTCAAAGTGCTTTTTAAAGATATATTTTATTAATAAATAAAGAAAAGTTTAAAAAAGTGCGTCTTAATAGATACAAAATATAATAATTTTTTCAAGTTATTTTCTAACAACAAAACTCAAAAATATTTGCTTAAAGATATATTTTTATAATACAAAATATATATAATTTAATAAGCAATATATATACTTATTTGTTGTATCTTAAAACAATAAAACAAATATATATATTAACAAACACTATAATATAAGCAAGTTTAAGAGCGTTAAGATAATACAAGTTCTTTAATATAAAGCAAGCTATATATTAATACAATATATGTATACTTCTTTACTATAATTTCGCAATCTTATAAGTGCATAAATATGCAACTAGTATATTAACAAGTATTGTAATATCTAAGAGTATTAAGATAATACAACTTTAATATCTTTTTTACTATATTTTATTGTCTTGTAGACAAGAGAAATATATCGATATAACTATCTTGTAAACAATATATTTAAGCAACAAGTACGTCGAATCTTTCTTACATCTTTAATATCTAGATATATAAATTGTCAAATTGTTATTTGCTTCTTAGAGACGTTCTCTTAATTAAGAGAATTTCAAATTGCTTTCTTAAATCTTGTAGAGAGTTTTAAGACAACATTAACTTTGTATTGTAGAATGCATACGCTTTAATATTTGACGTATATACTTTCTTAACTATATTTCAAGATTGTATAAAAGCAAGATAAGCGTGCACGCAATACAACAAGTATTAACTGCAAAATAGAATCTTAGAACATCGAAATAACGCAAACTTTCGACACAAAGTTAATACGCTTTAATACAAAATATATATATTTCTTTTAAGATCTTGTAGACAAGTATTGCGTGCAATATATTTAAGCAACAAATATATCAAATCTCTCTTATATCTTATATCTTTAATATTTAAATATTGATATTGTTAAATTAATATATTTATAAGATTGATTAGATTAGATCTTTTGCTTCTTTAATCGAATACTTTCTATAGTACAAATCTATATATAAAGTAGAAAAGAGTTAATTATAACAACTATGCTAAAGAATATTAAAATAAGATTTCTAAATTATAAAATCTATTAACAAGAAACAAAAGCAAAACAATTGCGACAAAGTATACAATAAAATAGACAAAACAAATCTAAAAAATATATAATAGAATAGATAAAACAAATTCGCAAAATATACAATAAAACAAACAAAACAATAGACAAAGTATTGTTTAAAATAGATAGTAAAAACAATTAAAACAAATAAGTTGCAAAGATAATAAACAATAATAATTTAATATAGATCTTAGTAAGAATTTGTCGAAATTAATTTAATTAAATCTATTGTAATTAAACTAGCTAATTAGAGATTTGCAATTATATATTTACTATACTTACTAGCTCTTGTAGCACAACAAATACAAGTATATATTGTTTAACTTAATATTGTTTTTATTGTTAATAATATTACTATTGTAATTAATATTAATATTGTTGTTTTAATTGTATTGTTGTATTGTTAATTGCTTGCTTACATATATATAGAATGCTTTCTTAAAACTATATTCTATATAATACTTTTTGTTGCATCTATATATAATGTTTCTCTAGAACTATATTTTATATAATATTTTTTTGCGCGCAAGTAATGCTCTTTTGCTATTCTATATATATGCAAAATGCTTCTTCGAAACTATATTTTTTATATTATATTTTTGTTTGCAAATATGTAAAATGCTTTTGCAAAACTCTTATTATATAATATATTTCTACTATAATTTTATTGCGCATATTGTTTTGTGCAAAGATCTAATATAGACTTAATCTAGATTTAATTTAAGTTTTGCTTAAATAAAATTAACGTAAACAACTCTCTAGACTTAATTGTTAAATTAAAATATTGTTGCTATATATATCTATTAAGCTAATTGCGTCTATATAGACATTTAATCTAATCTAATCTAATTTAATCTAATAACGTTAACAATCTTATATAAATATTTAATTGCAAAATCTTAATTGCATATATGCGAAATACTTCTTAAAACTATATTCTACACTATATAATAAGATAGATAAAAGATAGTTAAATTCTATAAAGAGAAGCTTGTCTAAATATATAGCGATAAATTGTATCTTCTATCTAGATAAACTAGCAATTCTATTCTAATAAGCAATTGTTTGCTAAGATTGTAATAACATACTATTAAAACAAAAAAAAGATTAGTAGTCTCGCTAGTATTTCTAGCACAAGCAATTCTTGCTTCTATAGTTATTTTATTAGAATCGACAAGATATAAGTATTATAGATCGACGTAGAATAGTTGAAGAAGATTCTTGATTGCGCAATAATAATATAATTACTATAGAATTGCGTAAGATTCTTGTAATAGAAATAGACTCTTAATAAGATAATCTAAATAGACAAGACAATAATATTTGTTCTAATATTGAAATTTGCGTTGCAATAGCAAATTTTTGTAATCGAAATTCTTTTTGCAATTTTAATTAACAACAATTAAATAATTTTGTAATCTTTATCTTGTAGTTCTCTATTAAATCTATACAATTATCTAGCTTAATAATATTTTGCTATTTGTTGTATTTAGAACTATACTCTTTTTATTGTAGTAGATATTGTGCTATCTATTTGTTGTTGTAAGTACGTATTTGTTTGTCGATAATATATTCTATTTTGTAAGACTTTTATTGCAATATATTGTTTTTAATCTCGATTAAATTTAAATAATTCGATTTAAAATATTTATAGAGATTTGTATTAAAAGAATATTGTTTCAATTAAGTTACAAATACTATTAAGTAAATTCTTTATATAGATAGTAGTTTTAGTAGATAGACAAAACAATTAATTTTTTTCTTTATAAGAAAAGAATTGCAATATTAAGATAAAATCTTTTTGCTTAACTTTTTTGATAGATAATAGCTATAATTAAGATACAAATAGATCTTGTTATTTAAATTAAATAATATAGATTAATATTTAATATTATAATAAATCTTTGCTTTAATATTAGCAAATACAATTGTGTTAACAATTTTGACGCAAAATTTTAAACATTTTTTAGATACGTTTGTAATTAAATAATTGTTATAAAGTAAAAAAAGTGCTTTCTTAATCTTAAACTTATATACTATCTTATTAGAAGCAAGATTAATAACAATATTTAAATTGTTGTTTAATTATAATTGTAAAATAGATAAAGCTTGCTATTACTTAATATTAAAATAGATAATAATAAAATAACAAATAGCAATTTTTACAATTTAATTAAATCGCTCTAACTAATTTTTTGTCTATAAATAATAAATTGTACTAATTAGAAGTAATATATTTAGTTAAAGAAAGATTTTCTATTAGAACTTAAAAATAAATTTCGAATTGCAATCGAAAATAATAGTTTAAAATATATTTTAATTTATTGTTTACAAACAATTTAGAACGCATTATATTTAAACAATTGCAAAATTTATAATATAATCGATAATTAATTGCAAACAACAACTAAACTTGTCAATAATAATAAGTAGACAATTGTATTTATCAAATAATTTAATTATATAGTTTATAGCTATAATGTAAAAAGAATAAGATTTAATAAATATTAATATTAGTTTACTATAGAAACAATATTGTTTAATTTAGTTAATCTAGTAGACAAAGCAATACTCGATATAAATACAAATCTTGCTAAGTGTTTAAAAAATAAAGAGCGTTTTGCAAATTCTTGCAAAGCAACAATAATAACTAGAATAATAGTTATTGTTATAAATTGTCTTAAAGATATCTTTTTTTGTTAATTTAAATATATATAGTTGTAGACAAATATTGTTTTTGTCAAAGTAATATATTAAATTGTCGCGAAGCTCGAAATTAATTTCGATACGAAATTTCTTAAGAACAAATTTCTTATTAATATTACTATAATTATTGAGAATCTAGTTACTCTTATAAGATACTTGCTTCGAAGATACTTGTTTCTAAGAGATTTAATTATTTAAGCTTGTTAATATATTTATAAGACTATGTTAGATTTTTTTCTTAAAGTATTTGTTAAGCAAACGTTGTTTGAAGTTTGCTAATATAGCAATTAATATATCTTAATAAGCATAAATCTAATTAGACACTTCGAGATTCTTAATTTTATTATAGTAGATATTTATATCGAATACTTCTAAAGCGATAACATCTATTTCAATAATAGAAGTTGCGAACAATCTAGATAGTGTGTTCGAAATAATATATTGTTTCTTAGACTGATCGCGTCGGGTCGGGTTATCGAGTTCGGGTCGGTTCCAAAAGTTGGAACCGAAAAGTCGGTTCGGTTCCTAGGGTCGAAACCGACCATTCGATTCGATTCCTAGGGTTGGAACCGAAACCCGACCCGAAAAACCGATCCGAATTGTTAAGACTTTTAATTAAATAATTAATAAATAGTATCTATAACATCTATAGATGCAAATTATACATTAATATTATTTTTTTAATATTTAAAAATTTAAATAGCATCTATAGACCTATAGATGCAAATTATGCATTAATATTGATTTTTTAATATTTAAAAATTTAAATAGCATTTATAATACTTATAGATATAGATAATATATTATAGTAATGTATTATTATTTTCTACAATTAATTAATAATTATTTTAAATTTATAGAATTTGTCTAAAAAACTAAAAATTAAAGTTTGTTTCTAAAAATAGTAATTCTTGGCATAATAACGCAATTTTTCGATTTCTTAACAATTCGATTCGATTTCTACTATTGGAATCGAAAATCGACTTGGGTTGTATCGATTTGTATCCAAAATATTAGGAATCGACTCAAGTTTCGGGTCGATTCCTAGAGTTGGAATTGTCGGATCGGGTCGGTTCCAAAAGTTGGAACCGAAATCTGACCCGACGGTTAGTCTATTGTTTCTCGAAACAATATTTAACTTTTAGTTGAAATTAATTTAGATAAATAAAGACGCATATTAAACGCAAGTTCAATTTATTAATATTGTTTAAGCTAAGAATAGTTTGTCTTACTATAGAAGAATTGACGAAATAATTAGTAAAGACAACAATAGTATTCGAAGTTGTCTTAATTATATGTCGAACGCGCTTAACTATCTAGATTAAATTTGCTATTTCTAACTTAGTAGATTAATAACGCGTCTTCGCGAAATTGAGTAATTAACTAAAAAAAAGTATAGATTTTACGTTAGTTTTTCGTAATTTGTTCGAATTGATTTTTTTTTTAAAATAATAAATTATAATATTAAAGTTGCGTTTCTTGAAGACGTTTATATTAATATAGAGAATTCGATTACAATTAAAATAAACAAGAAATCTTTTACACTTAAAGAATTCCTAAAGTTATTTGTAGAAATTTAGTTCTTTTGCAATAAATAATTCTACTATTGTTTTCTAACTATAGATTTTTTTTATATAATTCTTATTTAATAAAGAGAATCTTAATAGTATTATTTTGCAATGTTGAAGAGCTTTTGTTTTCTATATATAATGCGCGATATATTCTTGAAATTATTTTGTTAGATCTAGATAAAGTTTTAAATCAAATAGTTTATAGAAAAAATTTAGATTTTTGATTGTTGCTAGACTGACCGTTCGGTTCCAACAGTTGGAACCGAATTGCATAAATTATGAAAATACTAACTATATTAGGTTAAAACTTGACCTAATTAGATATAACTTTCGGGTCGGGTTATAGATTTTGGGGAAAAATCGACCCGAACAATTAGTCTAATTGTTGCAATTTTATTCGCAAAGACAATAAAATCAAAGATATTTATCTTTTGTTTTAATAGAATAATCGAGAAGTAGTTAAGAAAGAATTTTTTAAAAGACAATATTATCTTCTTGAAATTTAATAAATAAAAAATTGTATAAAAATAATAAAGATGCTTCTTTAGAATCTTGAAGAATATTACTATATTGTTTATATATATTCTGGCGTACTAACAATAAGATCGAAGTAGATTATTAATTTAACGTTGCACGTAAGAAAGTAAGTTCTTGAATTCTATTGTTGCGACGTTAAATTGCTCTTAATTGCAATAAAAAACTATTGTTAACTTATTCTTGTTCTTTAGATAAACAAGTTATTGATAAAAGAATTTTGCAATATCTACTATTGTTATAAATTTATATCTAGTTATTTATAAAATAATATTCGATTATAGTAATAGCGAATAGCTATTAATAATAGTAATCTTGTTAAGATTACAAATATCTATTATTACTTTATCTTTTTGTTGTTATTTCTTAATCTATTCTATAATTCTCTATATTACAAATACAAATTAATCGAACTTAATAGATTGAGTAATAAATTGTATACAATCTTAATTATACAATTTGTTAAATTTTTGATATAGAAATTCTTTGTTTGCAAAATCTAGCAAATAAATCTTTGCAAAATCGATTTTGACATTTAATTTTAAAATAATTGACATCTATTTTAATTCTAGAAGATCGATTGTTTGCTTAGTGTCTTGCTATAGCAATAGAAAGATTTCTGCTATTGCAATAAGTTGTTTTCGAATAACTTTATTATTATAGAAAATAACGCTATTGTAATTGATATACTCTATAGATACTTAAAATACAATAGATTTTACTTTTATAGCAATAAAGAATGTTGCTATAAGCAATATAGTTATTTCGATAGTAAAACTAGATAATGCAACAACAAAAGCAATTAAAGCAATTATATCTAGCTTGAGAGCTTTCTTCGCTTATAACTCTATAAATATATTAAAATTAACAACAAGATAAAAGTATTTTAAGATCGCTATATAACAATTTTTTTTTGTATTTTTGTAAAGTATCTAGACAAGAGTTCTTGTCTATATTAATAAACTAATTAAGAGTATTGTTTACTTGTATTATAAATAAATTAACATTAATAATATAGAAAAGAATTTTGTTTTTAAAATCGAAACAATTAGATATTTGCTAGTAAGATACAAACATAAAATTGCAATCTAATAGTAGTTGCGTATTATTGCGCAAACGCATCGAAAGCATAGTACTATTATAAAAAGATATTGTAATTGTTATAAAAGCTTTAATTATTTTGTTTATTTTATTTTTGACAGAAATTATTGTTATTAATATTAATATTTCTTTGCAACTATCTATAATAAGTCTTTTGTACTTGTAATCTAGATGCATCTTCTAAGAATCTAAAATATCTAAATTAAGTAATAAATTTATCTTTAAATTGTTTATTATATATATCTATCTTTGAAGCTTTTCGCAAATTAAATTGCTATCAAAAATATCGTTTATTAACAATTCTAAGATAGTATATTTTAATAACAAGAAATAGATATTTTCGATATCTCGAATTCTAACAAACTAAGAAGTATATTTTATTATTGTGTTAAAAAATTGCGCAAGCAAAAATTTGCGATTAATTACAAACATAATGTATTCGAAATCTAGAATAATATTATTACTATTGTTATTTTTCTTATTTAAAACAATATTGTTGTTTTAAACAACAACAATAGAGATCTTAATAATAGTATAATATTACAATCGAAATTCTAGATCTTGTACTTTGTTAGAAAAGACTTCTAAGTAGATAATTTTCAAAACGTTATAATAAGCTATCGAGAGAATAATTTTATTATAATTAGCTTTTGTAATAATAAGAGTTAATTTCTTTGTTAATCTAATATTGCAATTGCAAAGATACTAATAAAGTTTATTCTAGAAAAAGAATTTTATATTGCATTGTTTGTATTTTGTGTTTTTTAATCAAGATTTCGAAATTTAAAGAAAGAAGATTTCGATATTATAGTTTTGCTTCTTCGCAATATTATTCTTAATATAGTATTTTTTATCTTTTTGATAATTATATTTCTTATAGTTAGAATTATTCTCTTGATTAAGATTTTTGTTCTCGTCGATTTTATTATAATATGCGCAAGCTTGTTGTTGCTATTGTTGCGAATACTAAGAACGTCAAAACTAAATCTAATTATTCTAATTCTAAAAAGAACAAAAAAGAGATTGCTATAAAGCGAACGCGTTTGCGAAATTTAATAATATAGATTAATCGATATTTCCAAATAGCTAATCTTGTCTAGTCGAGATAATTTAAGTCTAATCTTAAAATTTGCTTTGATAATTACTAGTTTGTTGTAATAGTTGTCTTTGCTAAAGATATTATAATACTTAATAAGTACGATTTTAATAAAATAACTAAAATTGTAACTCAAAAAATCAAAATTAATAAAATATAGAAAACTAATTGCGTAACAAAGATTGCAAACTAAAATAAGCAAATTGTATTTTACTAGTATTGCTATCTATTAATATAACAATTAAATTGCTATATTTTACAAACAAAAATTAAAATTAACAATTAAGTTATTACTATTATAACAGTATACAAAAATAATTGCAAAAAAATAATAGAATTTAATTAATTAATTAATTAAATTGTAATTGTAATTTTCTATTATATTATAAACTATTAATATATTTACAATATTAGTAGAGTTAATAATATTAAATTACAAATATTTTTTTAATATTTATATCTCGAACTTGTTTTAGTAATATTATATAATTTATAATATTTTAGAACTTTTTTAGTATATAGCGTATTTCTAATACTTAAAGTTGTAGAATAACAAACAAATAAACAATATTTATATAAATTATAAAATTAATATAAATAAGAAATTTATTTTAATAAACAAGTATTGCAATTGCAATTAATATTGGTAGAAACAACAAATTAATTATAAAACTCGATACAATTTTTTTTTATATACAACAAACTTATAGAGTTAACAATACTTTTTAATATACAAGAGATACAAAATTAAGTCTTTGTACAAAAACACAAATTTGTTAATTAAATAAAATCTTTCTTAAAGTACTTAGAGAATATTGTCTAGAAATTCTAAGTACTTAAATAATTGTAAATATCAAATTTAGAATACAATAACTCTTAAGTGCTTAGTCTTGCTAGTCTGCTTAGAGCAGCTTAGAGTCTTAGAAAAAATTGCTCTAGTAGATAATCTAATTATAAATTAATTAACAAAATTTGTATTGTTTAAATTGTATATATCTTATATAAATTCGTCTATTTGCAGAAAATATGCAAAAATAAGATAGATAATAGTATAAAGAGTAGTATCTAATTGTATTATAGTATAATAAAATTAAAGATAGATAGAATATTTAATAAAGTATTTTGTATAATAGTTTTGCGTTTACAAAGAATATTGTTGTTCTAACAATATTTAATATTGTATATAACGCAAAGAAAAAGCAAATTACTAAAAATTGTATAATCGAAATAGTTTCTATCGATATAGATAGAATAGACTGACTGTTTTTGGAACCGAAACCCGAATTCTTGGCGCCAAGAGTCGGGTCGGTTCCTTGGCGTTTCGGGTCGGTTCCAAAAGTTGGAACCGAAAACCGAAAAACGGTTAGTCTAAGATAGAACAAAGATTGTAAATATAGTTTTTAATAGTTTTTGTTTTAATACAATCGAAATTTAGACAAACAATTTAATTAACAGAATTTTAAATAGTAATAGACAAAATACTGCAATTAAAATAAAAACAACAGTATTATATATAGTTTTTAAAAATTGTTGAATAGAGATTTCTTGTAGTATCTCGATATTCAGAATGTGGTTTCTCTCTCGCAACTTTTGAAAACCAATTTTTTTTTTCGATTCGAAATTGCAAATATTACTAATCTCTCAACACCAACGTATCTAAATTACTAAAAAGCTGGTTTAACTATTGCTAATATTGTGTTTGTCGAACGTCTTCGATTTTAAGCACTATAGATACAATGTTGTTTAGCTATTGTTGTGCGAAAACTTTTTGATAAAGCTTGATAAAGACTTGATAGAGATCTAATAGAGCTTAATAGAAGTGCTCAAAATGTATCGAGACGAAGTGTTTAAAATTACAATTATGCATATAATTTTGATTGCAAGTTGATTTAAGATCTTGAAAATCTACAGCAATATTAATAAATACAAGAATTTTATATAAGAGCAACTTTTAATCAAAAAATAGCGTTAATGTTGAGGAATTAATTATATTTGCAATCCGACGTCGAAAAAAAAAATTGATTTTCAAAAGTTGCTTGGGGGGAACCACATTTGTAATATCGAGATAATAGCAAATCTCTATTATAAAAAAAAACTATATTTCGATTTAAAAATATCTCTGCGTATTAGAAGTTAGAAAAATTGTAAAAATCTAAATAATAAAATATATTAGCTATAGATATTTGTTAGCAATAGTTTTGTATTTATTTTGTAACAATAGATTTGCAAATTTATTTAATTTAGAATTAATTTAAATCGACTCTATTAATATATTATTAAAAATAAGAATTATAGTAATATTTTGCAACAAATCTATAGAGTTATTGCAAATAGATTCTTTATTAAAATTGACAACAACAACAATATTATTACTATAAATAATAATCTTGTTATTACAAAGACAAAACAATTAATAATAATAAATATAAAGAATTGTTTTTATTTTATAAATATTAATATAAAGAGTCTTGTTTTTAATATAAGTAGAATAGTATTTAGAAAAGATATTAATAGATATATTGTTTTTATACAATATTTAATAAATATTTATATTTTAAAAACTAAATATATTTGTTTATATATAAGAGATTAATCGAAAAATAACAAACTATAAAATCTTAATATTATTTTAGTATAATAGAAAATAATATTATTAGACTATATTTTTTGCTATAAAAATAAAAATACTGTAATATTGTATATTTCTTGTTAAAAAGATATATAAGATACTTAGAAAAATATATTCTAATACTATTATTTTAATAAAAAAAAATAGAAAGTCGACTAGAATTTTTAGACTTTAATACAAAAATATTTTTATTATTATAACAATAAGATTATAAACTTATTGCAATTTAACAAAAAAACAATTATATTTTTATTGTTTTACTATTTATTTTAATACTTAGAAATTCTATCTAATAATTTAATTATTTTTTCTTTTTATTATTTTAAAGTCTTAGAAAATTGCAGAGCATATTCTACTTTTTTTAATAAAGAAAGATATTAGTAAATAATAGTAGAACAACAAAAAAGTTGTTCAGATAGTATAGAAAAATATATTATTTAAAAAAATATATTAATATTTAATATAAGATCTTTGCAAATAAATTAAAAAGAAAAAAAAACAATTTATAATTTAAAAAACAAAAAAATTTCTATATAAAAAACAAAGTTTTACTGAAAATCTAATAGTTATTGATTAGATATTGCTATTGTTATATATTTAAAAATATTAGTAAGATTTTTTTTAAAAAATACTATTTCTTGTTCTTGTATAATAAGAGTTGCAATAATATTATCGATTGCAATATATTTAAGAGCTTCTCGATTACAAAATATACTATTATTAATAGAAATATTTTTAGAAAAGAAAAAATTATAGATATATTTTTAGTTATTGTTGTATTTCGATACAAGTGTTACGCTGCTATCTAGGCGACTAGAGTATTAGGATAGATTGATACTGTTGGAGAGATTTGTAGATATCTTTAGGCAATGCAAGCAATTACTTGATAACAAGAGTTTGCAGCTTGTATCTATAATAGAGAGTAATTTGATAAATAAGTTGAACACAATTTATAAGAAAGTTGTGTCTAAGAAATCTATATATACTAAAGAGATTCTTCTTATTTGTTATATTTGCTATCGAATATATCGAGTTTTGCTTGCTTTGTTTGTTGTCGAGCATATTAAACTCGCTTACTAGTGTATCGAGCAATATTTGTTTACTAGTGTGTCGAGCAATACTTGTCTACTAAGTTGTTAAATATGCAAGTAATTGTACTATATACTATAGATTACTTTGTAAAATATATATCGATTGTAACAAGCTAGAGTTGTAATACTATTTTTTTTCTAAATCTTTTTGTTTCAAAAAGCAAATATTTATATACTATATTTTTTTATCAAAATCGTATTTGTCTTGTCTTCAAAATAAATTGTTACAAAATACTTGTTAATTTTGTTTGTAAACATTGTTGCTATACTAACAAATCTTGTATTGCTATAGAGAATTTGTTATTTTGTCTAAAGTGTTCGAAATGTATTTGTGCAAACAAATTATATATAAATATATTGTAGATTTTCTTGAATTATATCAAAGAAAATCTATTCTCTAAAATGGCAAAAAACAAAATTGTATTAACAATCGTAATTATGCAATTGTTTTGTAATAAAAAAATATTAAAAGAAATCGATACAAAAACAAAACAAAAAACACAATATCTATTGTTCGATATAAAGAAATTAAATACTACAAAGTTGTCGAATTGTTTTGTTGCAAATATTTTGATTAAAATATCTTTTGTTATTTAATTTTTTTTTGCTATACTAAACAATTTCTCGAACGTTAATAAAATTTTCGAATAAAAATATTGCAATTGTCGAGATTGCTAGTTGATTTTTACGTGTTTTTTGTTGTAGAATATTTTTTCTATTTTACAAAATATTGTTGATCTTGCTATTCTAAAATTTTCTCAATCTTAAATTGATTTTTTTTTTGCAACTTATAATAAAATATTTTCTATATAGATGTGCTTAAATCGATTGATTTTAACAATAATATATAAAATATTAAAAATATTTTGACGTTCTTGAATAAATCGAGTTTGTAGTTGATTAATTTCTTAGTCTTTTTAACAAAAAACGAATCGACTTTAATATAATTCAATTTCTTGCTTAATTTTCTTGTTTTGAGATTTTTTGTAAAAAGATATACTTTATCTCTTTTCTTTAGCTAAAATATCGTTTTTTGTTTTTTATTTTAATATTTGATCGATCTTTCTTGTATCTTTGAGATATTGTTGTGTATCTTCTTTAATATTGCTACTTTTTCAATAGTTGATTGTACAAATAGATGCGTACGCTCTTTTTCGAAAAGATTTGATTTCTTGCTATAGTTGACGAAGAATAAAGTTATTTTAGTAATATTCGAAATTTTTGTATTAAATACTAGTTGTACTATAGATAGAAGTAATATCTAATTGTTGTAAATATTGTTAATATAGTATCTTAGATACTACTTAAGACTCTAATTTGTTTTTTCTATTTAGCTATTTGTAATCAAATAATAGATAGTAGATATTCGAAGTCTTGTATCTAATATTGAGAGAAACGTCTTTTAATAGTTAGACATAAAGAGCTTGTCTCTATTATTAATTAATCTCTTGAATATACTATAATATTGTATAAGTTGATTTAATATAATATATTTTAGTTGTTTTGCAATAAACTTCTCTTTGTATGCGATAATATATAAGTACTTGATAAATTTATTAATTATTATTAGTATCGAATTATATTTGTCTTCAATTGCTAGATTTGTCGATTTTAACAACTTAATAATAAAATCTATTGTAATTTTATTTTATAGCGATTTAGATAGTTTCTAATATTGAATTTTGCTATAGTTCGCATATATACTATATTTGTTTTGCTAATAGCTAAAATATTGTTTAATATATATCTCGACAACTTGTCTTATTTGTAAAAACTAACAATACTAATATAAAAGTTAAAGAATTTTTGTTACTTTTAAATATTTTTGCAATAATTTGTTATAATACTCTTTTATATATTTGTCGATCTTGTTGATAAATATCTAAAGTTTTTCTTTCTTTATTGAAAACTCTTTTGTATTGTCTCGAAGTATCTATAATATAGTATTTAGTTTGTGCTTGTTTGTTAATAATAATCTATTTTGATTAATTTTAAGTATGTTGTAGTTAAACAATTTTTTCGTTTTTATATAATTACTTTTTTTGTTGAGTACATTTGTTCTATTATTATTTTTGTCTAAAGTATACTATATTTTGAACTTGTATTGTTCAAATCTTTTTAATTATTGTATTTGTCTTTTGTCTAGCTACTTTGTAGTAGTAAAATGCACAAGATTCTTGTAATCTATAAGAACTGTAAATTTTGATAATTCTTCTATATATACTCTTTATAATTTCAAGAAAACTACTATAGCAAGTAGTTTTTTATTGTAAATATTATAGTTTTGTTCGATTAACAAGAGTTTTCTCGAAAGATATACTATTAAATACTATATATTTTTATATTTTTGACTAAAATATATATTGATAGCTAGATCTAATACGTTAGTTTCAATTCTATTTAATAATTGCGAATTGTATATTTTTAATACTAATTTTTTCAAGCATTCTAGTTTAAGATTCTAAAATAATTTCTCTTCTATAGATTTCTATAGCTATAACGTATTTTTTTTTGTAAAATTTGTTAATAATATTGCGTTTACTAAGTAATTTTTAATAAATTTTTTGTTGTAATTTATAAAATCTAGAAAGAATTATACTTTTTTGATATTTGTTAATAATTTTTATTTTTTAACTATTTGTAGTTTCTTGAAATCTATGCGTATTTTATATTGTTTAACAACAAATTCAAAAAAATCAATTTTCTTTTAATAGAATTCGCATTTCTTTGACTTAAAATATAAGTTTTTTATATTTAGATATTCTAATATTTTGAAAATATAGCTAATATGTTTTTTTAAGATTTTTGAGTAAATTATAATGTTGTTCAAGTATATTATAACAAATTGATTCAAATATTGTTGTAGTATATTATTAATTATTTTTTGACACGTTGTTAAGACGTTCGTAAGCTCAAATAGTATTATTGTATATTTGTATAATCTATATTGTGTGCGAAAAGCTATTTTCTACTTTTTTTCTATTTTTATTTTAATCTAATTGTACACTTTTTGTAAATTTAGTTTGATAAAGTATTTTGCTTCAAATAGTCGATTTTGAAGTTTGCTAATATTGAATAATAAATATTGGTTCTTAATTGTAATATTGTTTAGCTTCTAGTAATCGATATATAGATAAAAAATTCTATTTTTTTTCGATACAAAGAGAATCGAATATTCTGTCTATAATTGAAATTTTCTAATAATTTTTTTTTTTTTTTTTGCTAGATATTTGCAGAGCACTTCAAACTTCTTTTTAGATAGAATATATATAAATCTAAATATAAATTGCTTGTTTAATTCAAGTTTGATTTCGTAATTTTACAATTAATATTTAGAGAAAATCTTTGTCGTTTTCTTTTTTTAAAATAGATACTTTTAATTGTTGTATATTTGTAGTATATATTTTAGCGATTTTTTCGCTATATTAGATAGTTCAAGACTTTTAGAAAATTTGTAATTTTATTTATTTATTTTGATTTTGTAATTCGATTAATTTCTATTAATATTTGTCGAGTCGAACTCTATTTAATTGTTTTTTTGCAAAAATGCAAGCTCGCTACTTGCAATTAATTTTCGACTTAATCTTTTATCTATTATCGAAAGCTATCGATACGTAGATTGAATATAAATTACGTAATTATATTGCGCAAATTTAAATACTTGTATATTTTAGTCGATTTCTAGATTGTATTGCTTCAATCAAGATATTTTTAGAACAATATTATAAATAACTATTTTTACTATATCAAAGATTAGTTTTTTGTAATATTGCTAAATAGCTATTAGTAGTAATTTTGTTTCTTTGTTTACTTTTCTATTTTTGTCAAATAATAAATTTCTATCTACAACTATTAGATTGTATATGTTAGATTTTTTTTGAGTAGAGTATTCTTCTCTTTTAACAAGAGTTTTGATTATAAAATTACTTGTCGCATCAAAATCAATTATTGCAATAAATTAATAACTATTGATTTTAACTAATGTGATAAAATATCGTGCGTATGTTGTTAAGTTTAGTTGCTATTGTTAAACTAATATATTGCATTTCTTTAATATATTTTTTATCAAGAAATTTGAACTTTTTTTTGTTTTTGTGTTGCGATCTCTGCTTTAAGTATTTGTTTGTGTTAAACTTTTTTCTATTGTTATTTAAAGATAGATAGTTTTCTAGAAAACTATTTAGATTCTTCTTTGTTTTTTAGATAAGTTTAGTATAAGTTGTTATAGTATTTTGTTCAACTAAGTATTGTATATTTTTTTGCTTTCTTTATTTTTTTTCGAGATAGACTTATACTACTTAGTTGTTGTTCGATTTTTTCGAAAATATTTTTTTCTATAGTAGCGTCGCTTTCTAGCGCTTTCTTGCATTTATTTATAGTTTAATTTATTTTTTTCTCTCTTAATAAACTAGCTAAAGCGTCAAGATAATCTGTAATATTATCTAGATATTTGTGAAAGTTTTTTTAGTTATATTTGTTGTCTAAATTTGTTGCTAAATAAAAATATAACATTTTTGATTGTTATACTTCTATAATTTTATTAAGTATTTGATTGATTTTTTGCATAGATACAAATATCTTGTCTAATAATATTCTATCTAGAACTTTCTATAACTAATTTGGATTTTCTATTAGATAGTAGTTGTTGTTCGATTCAATTTTAAAAATATTCGTTTTTGTGTCGATTTGTTTTCTAATATTGTTTTGACTATTAGATATTTTTTTTAACATAGTATTGATTTGTTGACAATTTATTAAGTTCTATAATTGGCAATCTCTTGCGAAGTAACTCGGTTTGTTATATAAATAGTACGTTTTCTAGAATTTGTTATTTTGCTTTTTTCTAGAGTTTTTTTTTTTATATTGTTGAGTAAAATTTAGTTCTATAGATATAGATTTACAATAATTGGAATTACTATATTTTTAATTAGAACAAGATTCTCTTTACTAATATTCGATTGTTGATTCAAAAAAGATTTTTGCTTTTTCTCGAGATTAATTATATCTTTTTTCTATAGTTTTTTTATATAGCTTGTTGTCGAGATCGATAGCTACTTCAATAAGATCGAATATATTGTTAATAAATCTTCTATTATATATAATTTTGTTCTTTAGATTGTTTTTGAGATCTCGTCGAAATATTGTTATAAGTGCAATATTGTTTTATTCGATTAGATTGATATATTTTTGAAATCTAGCTATATAGTTTGTTGCAAAGATTTATTAAATTAGATACTAAATTACTTTTTTTGCGATCTATTTTTTGTTGAACGTTTCAAAAATTCTTTAAAATTTTCTTTTGAAGTTGTCGAAGTTTGTAAATATTATATAGAAATTTTTGTTATAATTCTTTAGATACTTGCGTAAGTTTGGCTTGAGTCAATGCTAGACTCTTTTTTTGAGAAATATTAATGCAAAAATTGTCTTTTGATTTGCTAAAACAGAATAGAAGATAAAATAGATATCTATCTATATAAGTTAGTTCTTTAGATTGGTACAATTTCTATAATAGATATTGGACTTGTTGATTTTAATTTTGTTATTTTCTATAATCAATAATTAACGTAATACTAATAAGCTAGTACTTGGAATAGAGACGCGTTAATTTTATATAGATATTTTTAAAATATTTAAAATGTTACGTTGCTATCTAGACAACTAAAATATTAGAGTAGATTAATACTGTTAAAAAGATCTATAGACGTTTTTAGACAATGCAAGCAATTACTTGATAACAAGAGTTTGCAGCTTGTATCTATAATAGAGAATAATTTGATAAATAAATTGAACACAATTTATAAGAAAATCGTATCTAAGAGATCTATATATA
>JAABUW010004175.1_pt1 | contig 19795 bp, 17 predicted proteins | sample 5560081 | NCBI WGS metagenome assembly JAABUW01 (sample SAMN10711882, study PRJNA513363) | rock metagenome | isolation source: Antarctica rocks | place: Antarctica: Victoria Land, Knobhead sud
GAGTCAATCAAGACGTTGAACGCGAACTTAGAATCTACTGCAATTACATGCAGAACGACTGAGTCAAATGAATATCTATGATGAAATTCAGCGACAATTTCAATATCTTCTCGACCATCTCAATGATTTCTTTCTACTTCAATAAAGAATTTCACCCTCGAATGAGTTTCGATTCAGATATGACTGACTACGAAACAACTTGTGAACGACTTGAAGCTAGAAAAGCAGATGATATTGTCATTCAAATGAAAGAGCTACTGAGCTTTGATCGTCAACAATTGAAAAAGACGAAGCTGATCATCGAAGTTCAGATCAATAAACATAGACGAAACGTCATCTATGAAGTAAATGACTGAGTTTGACTATCTTTCAGAAACGTCAAGACAATGAGACTCTGCAAAGATTTGAAAGACAAACAACTAAAATCGTATCAGATCACTGTCAAAGCGAGAGTCTTCTATCATCTTCGTCTATCAGTCAGCATGAAGCATCTGCATTCAATGTTCAGCTCGAAGCTACTGCGATCGTATTCAGAAGACTCTCTATCAGAACAGCATGCAGAATCTCTCAGACTCATCATTATTGATGATGATGACGATGAACATTGAGAGATAAATAACATTCTGAACTTCAGATGCTATCGAGATCGAATACAGTACAAGGTCAAATGAAAAGATCTAGATAGAGACAATGAATGATACTATGTTGATAAAGGTGAATTCAATGACTTCGAGAAAGTTTTGAACGAATTTCATGCGCTATACTCAAGAAATTCACGCTAGTATCGAAATAACTCAATAAGAAAGCAAGCAAATGAGCGACATTCATGTGAACATGAATTTTCGAAGAGAAAGATAATGTTACGAGCGTATCAAGACTGAATAAAACTAGTCAGTGTCTCTAGCTCAGATCTGACTCAGTCTCTATTTTCTTTCATCAACATTTCTTTGTTCAACATCATCTTTCTTTCTACATCACATTCTACTCATGTCACAAACACATTCTCTTTGAGCTTAGCGCAGTCTCTGAATATTACTTAAATAGAAGCTTTTGTACTCATCTTCTTCTGTATTCTTAATATTCAGTTATAGCTACCTCTAAAGATCAAGCACTATTCAACCCTGACTTTCGCTGATTGACTTACCTAGGCATGATTCTGACACAAAGTCAAACGATCTTCATGTTTTTTCTTCATGTTTCTCTTCATATTTCTCGTCATGACTCTTTTCATGTTTCTCATCATGACTTTCTTCATGTTTCTCTTCATGTTTTTCTTCATGACTCTCTATCAAACACTCTTCATGTTTTTCTTCATGTTTCTCTTCATGTTTCTCGTCATGACTTTCTTCATGTTTCTCGTCATGACTTTCTTCATGTTTCTCGTCATGACTTTCTTCATGTTTCTCTTCATGTTTTTCTTCATGTTTCTCTTCATGTTTCTCTTTATGTTTTTCTTCATGTTTTTCTTCATGTTTTTCTTCATGACTTTCTATCAAAAAGATAATGCAAAAAGATAATGCAAAAGTTAAAAACCGGAAAAATTTCTATATTTAACTCTTTTGACATCAAGCTTGAGTTCTTGATGAGTTGAGTTAAGTTGACTCAATTTTCAGTCGAGTTGAATCGCGTCAAGTTGAAAATATGAGCAACTTGACTTGAATCAAGTTGAAAATGTGAGCAACTCAACTCAATCTTAATTTGAGTTCAAAATATCAACTTGAAACTCAACTTGATGATCAGTCTAGTTAAGTGTGAAGAACACGAGAATCATCTGTACTTTCAAGAAAGAAAGTACGTGTTCAACTCAGATAAACTACGTCTTTGTATCATTCAGCTCACTCATGATAATGTCATCGATGATCATTCAGAAAGAGCAAAAAGTTATGAACTGATCAGTTGAGTTTACTGATGATCAAACATTTATAATTATGTTCAACACTTCGTATGAAACTATTACATATGCACATGTTTTAAGCTCTTTAAACAATGAACTTAAGAATAATTATGTTTTCTTTCAATTCTTGAACGTTGTTGATGTGATATCTTTATGAACTATATAGATTTTTTATCGCTCAGTATCTTCATGAGTATTACATATAAATATGTTCTAATCTTTGTTGATCATCTTATCAAAATGAAACATTTAGTTCTCATCACTTTTATGAAAGTTGAAGAAGTTATCAACTGCTTTTATGCTCATGTTTAAAAACATCATGATTTACTCAAGTTCTTCATGTCTGATTGAAATATACAATTCATCTTCAATGTCTGAAAGCATATGTGTAAAATGCTGAAGATAGACGTTAAGTTATCAACAACGTATCACTTTAAAATCAATGATCAAATTAAGAAAGTCAATACTATCATGAAGCATTATCTTTAAGTCTTCGTCAACTACATGCAGAATAACTGAGCTAAGTGACTTTCTGAAGTTGAATTTGTCATCAATAACACATCATCATTAATCACTTTAACATCATTCTTCTTGATCAATTTAAGTCAGAACTCATGTTTAGATTTCAAGTCTTTTGAATCTCTGCTGAAGAATTTTATGTTTCAAGCTTAAGATAAGTTAATTAATGTCAAAGAGTTCATTAAGAAGATGAAGAAACTAACTGAACATTTACATAATGAGATGCTTATAGCTCAGATCATTTATGAATTCAATGTCAATCTCTTTCATCATTCTTGTCTCAGATACTTTGTTGAAGATGAAGTCTGATTGAATGCTTGCAATCTCAGCATCACTCACTTCATTATCAAGTTAAATGATCATAACATTGACTTTTTCAAGATTAAACATGTTTTCAAGAACAACTTTCTGATTATTGAGTTGAATCTTTCAGTATTTATGAAAGTTCACTCAGTTTTTCATGTCACTCTTCTGAGTCATATTGCAAGTGATTTTCTTTCAAGTCAACATCAGAAATCTTAAAAACTCATTATCATCAAGAATGATAAAAGATTCTGATATGTAAACAGCATACTAAACTTCAAGCATGATAGATACTATAATTCATTTTTGCTCAAGTATTACATTGATTGAGAAAATTACTTTTCTACTTAAGAGTCTTTCAATCTTCTGAATAATTGTGAGCAAGCGCTTAATGAATATCATCTTGTCAACTTTGTTGTCAAAGAATCACATGTATTGTCATGTGTGATGTTTTAATGTCAATGTTAAGAACTTTAAATTCAATCTTCATCATCTTGATTCAGCTCAGATTTAACTCAGATCTTGTCTAAATTTGTCTCAGACATCTTGTTTAAATTTGTCTCAGATGTAATTCAAATGTATTTTAGTTTCACATGTACATCATTACATTAAATTGCATTTCGTCTTTCTTTTACTCAGATCTGACTCAGATCTTGTCAAGATCTGATTCAGACATCTCATTTAAATTTGACTCAAATGTGATTCAGATGTATTTCAATCTCATCTGTGCATCATTATGTTAAAATGCATCTCATTTCATCTTGTTCAGATTTGACTTAAATGTGACTCAGATTTATTTCAGTTTCATCTGTGCTTCATTACATTAAAATGCATTCATATCAATTCTCATCTCATTTCAATCTTCATCTTCAATTCTTTCTCATTTCATCTTGTTTCTTCTTATTGTCTTGCAGAAGCTCAGTCTTGAAGAGAGAAGTTACAGTCATGATGTCAGATCATCAACTCAATTTAAAACATAAATCATTAATATTTTAAATAATTTCAATTTATTGAATCTGTTTTGCAATTCAATGAATTAAATCATCAATCTAGTTATCATCATTTTAATCTAGTTTCAGCAATTCTGTTTCAATCATCTCAGTTATGTGCATAAACTTCTGCAATCTTAAGTTAATAAAACTATTGTTTAGTCTTGATTCTGCTCAATTCATGTATATAGAAGTTGAGTTCTTGTTTTTTTCTTTCACTTTTTGTCTTTTGTCTTGTGCATTATCTGATGTATTGTCTTGTATTTAAATTCTATCAAAGTAATAATAATATCAGTCTTTTATATTAATAGTATCTTTAGTTTAACTCAGTCTCTGACATGATACATAAAGATTAAATCAGAGACTAAAGTCAAAGACTGAGTCAAAGATCAGATCTGAATTAGCTTTGAGACTCTGTAACTTTGTCAAGACATCATTTAAATCACGTTATATCTTCAACTTAATATATCATGAGTTATGTCATGTTCAACTTGACAATGCTTGACAAACTCTTTATAGTCAATTGATCTTCTTGAGTTATTGAGAGCTTCTTAATAATTAACTCTATCATAATATATATTCATTTTGTGTCTGTTTAAAATATTACATTGTCATATCATTCTTATAAATTTCATTTACTCATTTAGTAAACTCAATCATCACATTTCTGCTTTGAAAGACTTTACATCTTCATTGATGATCTGCGTTTGTTGATTGATTATAGTTTAGTCATGACTAAATGAAATAAAGATTTATATGTATGATTGTTTGATTTGTGAAATGATGATTAAACTTCTTCAGCGAATTGATTAATTGCAAAGCAAAATTTGCAGAAGATGAACTTTTAATTTTGAAAATTTTAAATTCTGATCTACTCACTATGAAATAAAAATAATAAAGTGTAAATGTAATTTGATTTAATTTGATTTGAATTCATACATTCTTGTAACATTGATTTAGATTCAACTCATGAGAGAAACTATGCTATGTGTATCAAATAAACAAAACTCTCTGAGAAAGAAAATCACTCATCAATTACATAACAACTTTACATCATCAAAACAATAAAACTGACATTGTGTTATCAATAATAAATCTATAGCTTTTATTCAGCATGTAACGCTTGAATAAACTCTTACGAGTGTTTGTGCTGTTTGTTGTAACACATCATCTTTGCTCTGCTCTTCATTGATAATATTTTATACAATGATGTTTTGATTTGATTCTTGATTCAAAGATGAAAGACATTTCTTTGCACTCATGATGCTTATGATTGTAACGCAGAACTGCGTTTTCTTGCTCAATGATTATTATTCATTGAGCAAAGAAATGTGTGATGAAAGAGAGATGTGCATGATGAAAAGATAAAGTGTGATTGTATTGAATAATTCTTTTCTTCTTTTGATTTGACTTATGTCACGTAGATGTTGAATAGATTGTTAGTATAAACGTGTAATCGCAATCATTTGATGCTTAGCTAATTAATAGTAGAGATGCGTTCTGATCATTCTCATGCACTCTCAATTTTTCACGTAGATAAATGTATGACTTGACGTCAAGTAAAGAAAATGAGTTCAAGCTCTTTCAGTATATCAGCATGATCAACAAGTTACTACTTCTTCAAGCACATGTAGTCACAAACTCAAGACTCATCATCTGATTCATTTATTCTATCTGATATCTTTTCATCAATTACTCAACAGCACTGTCGATGTGATAAAGACGTTTTAATATTGACGCAGTCAATGAGTCACAAATTCTTTGATCACTTGTAGTCACGACTCTCAGACTCTTCATCTGAGTTGACTATTCTACTAGTAGTATCTTCTCATCTCTTACTGACATCGACATGTCATTAATTCTCTTCATAGATTAATTGTGACTGTTAGAAGAGAGTGTTGTCGCATAAGTGAAAACTTTGCATGATGACTTTTCTGATCATACAATGTTCTAACATTGTTTGAACTGCGTCAAATTGAAATCTCTTGACTCTTCTGACTTTTATTCAAAACAGAATAGAATTAAAAGATTCATAGTTGACATTATGTACAGATGAATCTCGTTGTCAGTCAAGTGTAAATGTGAATTAAAGAAAAATAAAACATTTTTTTTTATTCTTACTCAATTCAACACTCATTATGAATTTATGTGAGATTCTATATAATGTAGCGAATGCTGCGCTAGCGTAGCGCTCTTTTCATATCTACTATCGCTTTTTTCTGTGCTCTATACTATAATTGTTCTTAATGCAAAAACTTTATGAACTTGTTTTCTTTCTACTTTCTCTCTCTTTCATCTGATTCTTTAATGACGTCACAGTTTGAAATTGATTCAGTATGCTTGTTGAGAATATCATTCAAATGATTACTGTCATCACGCTCATGATTTCTAGAAGCTTTCTCAAGTTTATGATGTTCTCTTTGCATTGCATCATTTTTCATTCTATCTTTCATTTAGAACATGTTAATAAAACATGCTTGATTGACATTCAATCTCTGTTGCATTCGCACATTGTTGTAAAAACATTAAATACTCATCTTTCATGTAGAAATTGATTGAAGTCAATTTTTCTCATGCATAGCTGCGTCAATAATACACTGTGAGACTTTGCATGACTTCTGTGTAAATGCAGATGTTGATGAGTCATCTTTGATGTCAAATATCAAAAATGAGCTGCATTGAATCTTTTTCTTCAAACTATTCTTCATGTTTGTCTGATCTGTTTCTGTATGAATGTCAGTCACGTCATCATTTCAGTGCGCTGATGCTTGATCAGCAATAAAGACAACTTATGTACATCATCAGTCATTTTGTCTGCTACTTCATTTTCAAGCACTTCTGCATATTTTATCATTCAATGTAACTTCAGTGTAACTTCTTAAAATTGAATGTTCTCATGTGTAGTCTGAATTCATTGCAGACGTGTTTGATCTTTTGTTGATGTCATGACTTTCACTGTTTTCAGAAAGATCTGACTGTCACTGTATATCTTGTATATCTTGTATATCTTTTCATGACACTCTTGATTTGCTGTTGCTATGTTTGCAAAATGTTTCACTCTTACAACTAATTCTTTCAGCTCATCATGATGAGTGATGACTAAAGTCAATTTTCTCAATCTTTTATTTAGCTTTCAGTTCATTTTCATTGCAATCGCTGTAACATCATCTTTGCTGTCATTATCATTTAAGTAAACTCTTTGCTTTGATGTAAATATGTCAAGATTATGTTATCTTATTGACATTTTCTTGTTTGCAACTATAATTATCTTTGATGACTCTGATCAGAAAATCACTGTGTAAAAATGACTTTGATTTATCTTTGTTTGCTTGAATATTTCTTTCATTCACTTTCACTTCAGCTGTAAAGATGTTTTACACAGCTTTGATTTTCAATCTTTTTTGAGTGTCAAATTGTTGTGAATTCGATGCATTGTCATCTCAATAACTTTGTCTGATTTTCAAAAGTTCATGTTTATTATCAATCTTTGTATCAGCTTTCATAAGTGAATATTTATCAATGTTGTGTTTGTTTTCATCTGTAAAGTTTCTGTTGATGTTATATAATAAATGTTGATGATCTGTTGCAATGCTTTTTCTTGCACTGATCTCAGCTTAACATTCAAACTCTTTCAATGATCTTTCACTCTTTGTAATGTATATCATATGATGACTTCGTGACTAAGCAGAGAGCGCATCATCGTGAAGTATATTTACTTATTTGTTATCATTGACGAGTCTCAAGTAAATTTGATGATTGTCTGCATGATCTTTTGTTTAATTACTAATTTTGCTTCAACATAATGCATGTGAATTACTCATTTCAGCTTGAAGTTCAATTAAACTTTCAAGACTCTGATATTTAATTTTGAATCAATTTGATGTTTTATTAACTTTACATCAACTTTCATATTGAATCATTTAAAAATTCTTATAAAGTAAATCAACTTATGCTTTGTTATCAAGAATTTGATATCATGCATTTTTGATTACTGTTTGCATCTATCATAAATCTTGCTAAAAACTTTGCAATTGTGTTTTATAAACTCTTTGTATATTAAGATATTAATATCATTCACGAAGTTTGTAAAGCTAGTTCTTAGCTTGATATCATCACATGCTTCTAACAAGTTTGCATTGTAAAACAGATATAATATCAACAATAGTGAAGAATTTTGTGATATATCAACGTTCATGTTGCATTTCATCATCATGTAATCATCAATTGTAATCGTGATGCGTTGATCTTTCAGAAAATTCTTCACAAACTCAAGAAGTAGTTTAGAAACTTTTCTCTTCTTCATGTCATGTAAAAGTTTGCTGTGCATCATATTATCAAATGCATTCTTCTTATTTAGACTCAGCAGTAAAACTACTTTTCTTCTCATGTCACTTCATACAGTATATATCTTTTTTATAATTAGTTGCAAAGTTGTATTTATTAATCTGTGCTTGCAAACTTTCATTTGAATGTTTAATATTAAGTTGCAAGCTTTTACAACATTTTACAGATGTTTAAACATGATGAACTTCAGTATTTTGTTCAATGTGTTGAATAGTGTAATTGATTTATATATTTTTGCATTGAAATAGTTTTTCTTGTCTGACTTTTACATCATTATTGTGACTGCGCTCTTGAACTGAGTTGATTATATTCTCTTCTATAAACATCTTTCAAAAAGAGAATGTATTTATTCTGAAATATCATCAATGAGTCTGCGCATTATTCTATTTATGTATCTTGTGTATCTTGACATTTTGTCAAATATCACTTTGTAAATGATTCTCTTAATCTTATGATGCATCAGCGAAACATCATCTTCAATCAAGAGCGAGTACTTGAAGTTTATTGTATTCAGCATGAGAATTTTTGAAAATGATGAAAAGTGAGCTTGAAACATTCTCTTCACTTTATTTTGCATTATTATGATGATGTCAGAGCATTCTGACTTCGTCAGTGAGAAAATTGTTGCTTGAATGAGTGTGTCTGCAACTGCATTTCTTGCTCATTTTATGATTTGAAACAGTTTTCTTGAGAATTGCTTAACATTCTGCATGATCTTTCAATATTCATTGCATTTCTATTTTCTGATAATCTTGCTCTTTTTATCACATGCTTAAATGTACTTTATTCAGTTCTTGACAATTCAACAGCTTTTTCTCATTCATTGCACACTCTTGACAATTTTTGTACACTTCTTCGTTCACTTTGCTTTGATCATTTCATGTGATTTCGCTCAAAGAGTGAAAATCTCAATGATCTTTCTCAATGCATTTAACAGTTGCTTCGTGTATTCATTTATGCGTTGACATTTTATCTTTTGATTCAACAATGATTCTGACATTTATTCTTTCAAAGTATTGATGAATTTCTCTTCATTCATTATTTTTCAGTTGCAACATGATTTTCGCGCTGACTCTTTGCAGACTTTAAGATTTATTACTGTCTGTATCAACAGATGATTTGAGAAGTTTTTCATTTCTTCATTGATTTTGCATTGTATCAATCTGTTTGTGATGTTCTCTGTCATAAAGATTAAATTTATTGTCATTTGAGATTCTTGATAATCTTTCATAATTGTATCTTGAGATAATGCTAGTGATGCATCAATGTTTGTGATCATTTCAATTAACTCATTCAACAATAAATGTTATCTTGAGTAGAATAATTCTTCTCATGTGAAGTGATGCAGATTGAAGTTTTTTACAAAAATGCTTTCTTTCAACATGTGCAGCATCTTTTTGATGTTTGAAAGATTTTCTTTTTCATGAATGATTTTATGATTTCTGAGTGACAAATTGTATGCTTCATGAATGTGTATAACTTTCTGAATCATCTATGCATCATTTATTAATGTTTATAACATAATTGTATTTATGTCTTTGAAGTATCATGTTGAGTATCAGATGTTGCTGTCAATTTTCTTGTTTATGTAGAAACAGATTTTATCTTCATTATTTTTCAGTGTGAAGTTGACAATTACTGAGCAGTATGCTTTGAAAATGTTATTAAATCATCAAAATTCTTAAAGAATTAAAATGTCATAATTTTTTGTCTTTTTCTCATGTAATAATGTTATCATCATCTTGTTTCTGAACTTGTGAACATTGTACTGTAGTATTCAAAGCTTCTTTTGCTGAAACATTAAAGTTCACATTTCAGACTATTTAATGTTTTCTTAAATGTTTGCAAAGCACTTACTTCACTTGTAAGATTTTTAACAAAAGATGACATTAACAATGATGTGATTGATGTTAACTTTAATTCATTTGATCTTGACTTCTTGATTAAGTGATTCAGTATAGTGTTTTCTGATGTGATGACTGCGCTGAACAGATGACTTTTATTCATTGAACATCTTTGCTTTTTCTTTAAGTTATTGTTCATCAGCAATTTCAAATTGATAAATGTTTTTATGAATGTTTTTAACATTGTTGCTTTAAGTTCTTTCTGTTCTCATATGATGTGATATAAAAGTCTGTGTTTTATGACTTTTTTTATTCTTTTTTTTTCAGCTTGTTGTTTATGACATTGAGAGTCAAAAACTCTGTGTATGTCTTAACATGCTTTACATTTTCATATGTTTTGAGTTTGTTTGTAAAAACTAGACTGATCACGTTGAGTCAAGTACTTGAGTTCAAGTCGAGTACTTGACTCGAAAAGTGTTGAGTCGAGTTGAAATTTTTTTGAAAAAGTGTTGAGTCAAGTTGAGAAGTTGAATTCAAGCACTTGAGTCGAGTTGAGAAGCTTGATTCAACAACTCGACTCGAAAACTCAACTCGACTCGACAAGATATTAGGTAGATGTAAATAGCTTGGTCGAACAGTTTACATGATTTCTCTTCATGACTTTCTACCATGTTTTTCCTTCATGACTCTCTATCAAAGTCAAACGATCTTCATGTTTTCTCATCATGTTTCTCTTCATGTTTCTCTTCATGTTTTTCTTCATGTTTCTCATCATGACTCTTTATTAAACGATCTTCATGTTTTTCTTCATGACTCTCTATCAAAAGATAATGCAAAAAGGTAATGCAAAAGTCAAAAACCGGAAAATTTTCTATATTTAGCTCTCTTGACGCCAAGCTCGAATTCTTGACGAGTCGAGTCGAGTCGCGTCAAGTTGAAAATATGCTCAACTCGACTCAAGTTGAGTTAAAAATGTGAGCAACTCGACTTTGAATTGAGTCGAATTCAAAATGTCAACTCGAAACTCAACTTGACGATCAGTCTAGTAAAAACAATGCTTCAAATGATGATTTAATGCATAGTAAATGCATTTTTACTTGTTTTTGCATTTATACATCTTGTGATTGTATTCTTGACACTTTAAACACTGATGCACTCTGCAACTTAAATCGTAGAACTGTGTGATCTTTATATCAATTTCATGATATACTTTCTTATTGATCAGCTTGTTCATCATCTCAACGCTGATTATGTATATCATCAGTGAAATGTATTTCTTCTGCTCACTTTTTTTTGTGAATCACTCAATCTTTTCAATCATCATTTCTGAATGTATATCTTTATTGATCTTGATGAGCATTCTCATCTCTTTTTTCTTTATATTCTTAAACATTTCTTTGATTTTAATCTCATATATCACTACTTCAAAATTGATTTCATACAGACATATGTTCAACGATATCTCTTTGATTCAAAAATCATTTTTCTTCAATGTTTTTTTGCTGTTTTTCATCTTGATTTAAAATATCAGCAGTTTCAATCATTTTTTCATCGTCTTTATGTTCTTGCGTGTTGACAACATCTTGTCAACGTCAATTTCTCTTGCTCATTTTACTATGTTCTTTGTTGTTGTCATCATGATTCTCTTTACTTCTGCTTTCTCTTTGATGAAAATCTTTACTTCAAATTTCTCACAATGATTTTGCACTGATGATGATATGTTGATGTTGAACACAAGATGACTCTCAAATGATGTTGTTAACTTCATGCTCATTCTTTTCGCTCAGCTGTTAATGTGTTTTCTCTTCTTCATGAACTCTTTTTCAAGTTTGCTCATTATCTTTTTCAGTCTCTTCAGTTGATTCTTCATGCATTGATTGACAGTTAACGCAGCAACGCATTGATGCATCAGCTTTTCTATCATCTCTGTCAAACTTCTCATCTTCTTTCAGAGCATCAGTTCGTTGTTTCTACGTTCATTGAGCTCATAGAGTACTTGCAGCTTGTGTAATTTCTTCTGTATATCTTTCATCTTGACTGAATTCTTCTGCAAGATAGTGATAATTGCTTCTCATTCACTCATTGATGTCACATCAATGATGCTTCTCATTTGCTCTTTGTTGAGATTGTGTCTAGAAACTAATCAGAGTGCATGCATGACTAGAATGTTTGATTTATAAAGATAGTTATAACTAAGACTTTAAGAATACAGAAGAAAGAAGATACAAAAGACAAGAAGAACATGCTCTATATAGTAGTTACTCAGATCGACGCTAGTCTCAAAGAAAACGTGTTGAAACATAAGAAAGATGTTGATTTAAAAGATGTTTGCAACACAAAGAAATGTGTTTGTCATAGAAATCTGTTGACTACTCGTAACATAAAGAAGTGTGTTTATCTAAAAGACAATAAAAGCTGATTAGAAAATGCTAAAGAAGAAAAAAGATGCTGAGTCATATTTGAGTCAGATCTGAATCAGATCTAGATCAGATCTCGACTAAATCATTGACTAGTTCTAATTAATTCTGACATATTCGTAACATTACTTTCTTCTTCGAAAATTCATGTTCACATGAATAGCACAAATGAAACGCAAACTTTCACTGTTTTTCAACTTAGTGTGACTTGTCTGAATAGAGCTTATGAAATTTGACTAGAACTTCTTTTGAGCTCTTGAATTCTTCTTTATTAACATAGTATCATTCGTTGTTTTGATCTAGTTCTGTTCATTTGATCTTGTATTGTATTCAATCTCGATAGTGTCTAGAGTTCAAAATGTCATCTATCTTTCAATGATCATCATCTTTGATAGTGAGTGATCTGAGAGATTTTGAATGCTGTTCTGATAAGAGATCATTGAAATAAGAACGTAATAGCTTTGAGCTGAACATTGAATGCAGCTGCTTCATGCTTATTGATAGACGAAGATGATAGAAGATTTCAACTTTGACTGTGATTTGATAAAGTTCTAGTTGTTTGTCTTTCAAATCTTTGCATGATCTCGTTGTTTTGACGTTTCTGAAAAATAATCAAACTCAGTCATTTACTTCATAAATGACGTCTCGTTTATGTTTATTGATCAGAGCTTCAATAATCTGCTTCGTCTTTTTCAATTGCTGATGATTGAAGATAAGAAGCTCTTTCATTCAAATGATAATATTATCAACTTTTCTAGCTTCAAAACGTTCACAAGTTGTCTTGTAGTTAGTTGTATCTGAATCGAAACTCATTCGAAGATGAAACTCTTTATTGAAGTAGAATGAAGTCATTGAGATGATCGAGAAGATATTGAAATTTTCGCTGAATTTCATCATTGAAAGTCATTTTGCTCAGTCGTTCTGCATGTAATTGCAGTAAATTCTTAGTTCGCGTTCAACATCTTGATTAGCTTGTTTCAATTAATCATTGATTTCAGAATGATAAACTGTTAATAAACTAGCTGTGATTCTTAGTCACTTACAAAGACTTTGTCACATTGTTGATATGAATTGAGAGTCTTTGTTCGAAACAATAAAACTAGGTAGATCATGAAGTCAATAAACGTTTCATAGCATGATTTAAACTGTTTCTTCGACTGAGATGTCTTCGTCTTCTCAATGACAGAAAACATAGTGACGTTTCTTGATGAGTTGACATATGATTGTGCAAATGACGTTATAATCTTCTGATAAAGATAGCTCAATGATGAAGTTCATAGTTATATCTTTTCAGCGTTTCTGTGAAATTGAAAGAGAATGAAGAAGTTCATTGATACTATTTCTAAATGTCTTGCTTCGTTGACAAACATGACAGTTTTGAATGTAACGTCTAATCATTACTCGATGATTTGATCAATAATAGAAACGTTGAACTAGATCAATAGTTCTTCAATTGTCAGAGTGAAAGATGAAAGACTGATCATGAATTTTCTTTAGTAATTTCGTATGCATATTCTCAGAAACTCACAGTAGATCTTTTCTGAACAGAACGTCGTCAATGATCTTGCAGTGCTTCAATTCAGTGCTATGTAGCTTGAGCTTGTTTTCGCTTATAGCTTGTCTATACTCATTGCAAAGCTCATTCTTCTTGTTGACATCTTTTACTTGCTGATAGAGATCAACTTCAGATTCGATAGCTAGAATATTTACTCTATCAAATGTCAGAATGATCTGATAGCAATCTTCAGTACGCTGAGTTGATTCAGAGACGTCGATCAGAGACATTCTGATTAGAGCATCGACTTTAGTGTTCATTTTGCCTGATTGAAAAATGATCTGAAAGTTAAACTTGAATAGAATGTCTAGATAATTGACTTGACGTTGAGTTAACTGTTTGTTCTTCATGAAGATCTTCAAAGTCTGATGATCAATGAACATCTGAATGAGCAGCTCTGTGCATTCTAGCTTGAGTCTTCAATGTTTGAAACATCAAATAATGACTAGTAATTTCTTGTCATAGATATGATAATTGCATTCAGCGAGAATCATGCTCTTGCTGTAGAAAGCTACTGAGTGAAGAACTTTCTCATCATTGTACTGTGATAGAATTTCATCTTTGACGTAGTCAGATGCATTGATTTCTAGAATAGTCTGTTGTTTGAAATCGAAATGTCGTAGTACTGAAGTTGAGCTGACTTGTTTCTTTAAATCATCAAAAGCTTGAACACAGACTTTGTTTCATACAAAAGACGTGTTCTTTCTAGTTAACTGAGTGAATGATTTGACTAGCTTCGAGAAGTTCTTAATGAAACGACGATAAAAGTTAATGAATCTCACGAAGCTCTGAACTTCTTTTAGATTGATCAACGTAGTTCAGTTGACTATGACTTTCACTTTGATAGAATTCATACGAAGATCTTGTTCTGAAACTATGACTTTTAAGAAGACAGTTTCTTCTACGTTGAATTTGCACTTTCGAATATCTACTTATAGATCAGCTTCTCATAGACGATTTAATATCATCTTGACATGTTGTTGATGTTTTCGTTGAGTTTTGCTGTAAATCAGAATGTCGTCTAGATAGACTTGACAAAAGTTATTTAGAAAGTTTCAAAGAACGTCATTCATATACTGCTGAAACGAGACAGAATCATTAATAAGTTCAAAAGATAGCATCTTTGATTTGTATGCTTCTAAAGCGATGATAAAGATAGTGTAGTTCTCACTATCAGAATGCATTTGCAGTTTGTTGAAAGTTGAAATGATATTTAATCAAGTCAGATGCTTGCAATCAACTATTTTGTCAATCATCTCATTTATGAGTGATAGAGAATAACAATTTCTTTTAATAATAGCATTGAGCTTTTGATAGTCAACGCAGAATCGTAGATCTTCATTTGCTTTTAGAGCGAACAGAATGAGTGAGAAATATGAAGCTTTGCTAGAAGTTATAAATTCTTTGAAAAGATTCTCGTTCAGATATTTCTTTACTTTCTGAAGCTTGTAGAGAGACATTCAATATGCTTGACAGCAAAGTAACGTTGCGTCACTAGTAAGCTTTATCTTATGATCATACAAACGATGAGACGATAGCTTGTCTGCTTAAGCTCGATCAAAGACATCTAGAAAATTCTGATATTTCAATGATAGCTTGACTTTAATATCTTCTAGATTCTGAGTCGTTTCATTGACTGAGAAGATGTTTATGACATTTAGTTTGCATTGAGTATTGTAGACGATTTTTCTATCGATGTCTTTCATGAACATAGCAAAAATCTCTGTCTGATTCTTTTTTTTTCGTTTTACTAAAGCTTGAAAAGAGACGATGTCTATGTTTTGAATCAAGAATAACTCTTTATAAATGAATGAAACTGAGTGCTTAAGCATCTTAAAGATCTTACTGTGAGCTGTTGAAGAGATCAAAGTTGATCACGATCAACTTAAGTGCTTTGTATTTGACGAGATCAAAAAAATCGAAATAGAAATATTTAATTGATCAGAGAATATGATAGTATCATGTCTTATGTTCAATAATATTTCATTTTTGTTCATTCAGAATTTGCTCAATATAGCTTCATGATGTTCAATATCAGCTATCAGCATTGATACAGTCAATTTCTTATGACTTTCAATCGTGAGATTGAATAGAATTTTATGAGTAATAGTCTTTCTAGCTAGTTTCTCATCATAGTCTCGTATTAACTTCTCTTTTGCTAGCAACATAGATTGTATTTCAAGTTTCTGACATACTTTATTGACTAGCTTGTCATGTATCAGCGTGTAGACGACGAAATCACTATCTATCTAAGAGCGAAAACTAAAAGAATTGTTCTGAGCGATGAGAAAGACATTGATCAAAAATGATTTCTCAAAGTAGTTTTCTTCTGATAGAACTTTGACTTGATTGCACAAAGATATGATCTCTATTTCTTTAATGACTCTGAAAGAGATAGCTAGTTTTTTGAATTTGAATCTGAGTCAAAGTTCAAATGATTGAATTCATTCTCATCATTTAATGCATTGACTTTAGAAGATTGATCAGAACACTCTCTAAAGATATGATTTGATTTGTGACAGATGAAACAGATTTCAGCTTGTAAATCAATGTTTTTGACGTTAGTTAAAATCACGTCACACGACTTTGAATGATCAACGAGTGTAGTGACTTTGATCTTTCTATAGAGATTCAATGAATCTCATTTCTCAGCAAAGATGACTTGCTTTCTGACTTTGATCAAGAATTTCTTTTCTTTGATGTCATTCATAACTTGATGCTCATTGTTCAAATGAATCAAATAACTACAAATTTCATTAAGAGATTCAAGCTGAATCAATTGACTACTTTAAGCTGCATGAAAATGATAGACTATCTTGTCTTGTAAATCAACAATCAATTGCTTTTCGTGATATTTTAGATAAAAGAACAGACGTTGAAACATTGAATAAAAATCACTAAATTTACTCTTTTCTTGAATGAGATTAGCATATTCTCTTTGAAAGTTTGTCTCTTTGTCAAGATCATCATATAGCTGAGCAAGTTCATTTAACAAATCATTGATCATTTTATAGAAATTCAATGAATTGTATTGATGTCAAGTTAAAGTAACTTTGACTGCGTTTTCATCAATTTTGAAGTGAATATAGATTAGTATAACTCTATCAGTATTGAAATGATCAACATTGATTTCTAGCTTGTCATGAATCTTTTCTTGTTAATCATTTCAGAAAGATTCTGTTTCATCAGTAAATAAAGATGAATTCAAAAGCTTTTGAAATCGCTTAAATGAATTGAACATGATGAAAGAAGTAGAAGTATTTTCTTTAGTCAATTGCAGTTGATGTTGTAGTTTCATCATCTGATCTTGAAGCTTTTTAAGATTTAAATTTGATCATTCTTTTGCTTAATTAATTTCTTTGAAACGAGTCTTTCATATCTGTTCGCTGAGTATTCTATCAAATAGCTCACAAGCTTTTACATTTAAATCTTGTTGAGTTCGAAGATTGTTTAAATCTTCTAGAAAAACTTCTGAATCTTGTTCAATTCAGTATTGTAGCTGCTTTACATTTTTGATATTTCAGAGAGTAGAGACTTTCAGAGATTCATCAAGTGTCTGAGAATGAGACAAGAATTAATGATGTTTTCATATGAAGTCAGTTCTAAGAAATTTCGATAGACGAGAAGATAACTTGAGGTAAATGACTGAATCGAAGCTTTGATTACTCTTGAAGAAATCAAGTTGAATATTCACAAATGATCAAATCATGATGAAGATTTTGATGATCAAGCGAATGACAATGCTCAACAGTAAATAGTAAGATCATTTGTTAAAGTGTTTAGTCTTCAAAGAAGAGTGTTGCTGATTTGAAAGAATTTTTTGTGATTCTCAAGCAATCAATAAAGATTCTTTATCATTGATTCTATTAATCGATTTGAACTGATGTTACTGACTGAGCAATAGATTCTCTAGCAATCACATGATCATATGTTCTCATTGATTCTATTGATTTCTTGATGTTGTTCTGTCTTTTGATGTCGTTGATCATCAGATACACAAATTTCTTTATACTCATTTCATTGTCAGTCGAGTTAATTTGAATGAATATAGAAATCAGTATCATGTGATTAACAAATTCTTAAAGTAATGTTGAGATCATGTCTAGAAACTAATCAGAGTGCGTGCGTGACTAGAATGTTTAATCTATAGAGATAGTTATAACTAAGACTTTAAGAATACAGAAGAAAGAAGATACAAAAGACAAGAAGAACACGCTCTATATAGTAGTTACTCAGGTCAACGTTAGTCTCAAAGAAGACGTGTTGAAACACAAGAAAGATGTTGATTCAAAAGATGTTTGTGACACAAAGAAATGTGTTTGTCATAGAAATCTGTTGACTACTCATAACACAAAGAAGTGTGTTTGTCTAGAAGACAATAGAAGCTGATTAGAAGATGCTAGAAAAGAAAAAAGATGCTGAGTCATATCTGAGTCAGACCTGAGTCAGATTTAGGTCAGATCTTGACTAGATCGTTGACTAACTCTAATCAATTCTGACACATTCGTAACACTCTTGATGATCAGAATGAAGCGCAAGCATCATGTCAATGATGTGCTCTGTCTTTAAATAGTTTAAGTAATTCATTTTTATAAACATAAGATTGAATTTCTTATAAATTAATAAAAGCTATAAAAAATAAATTAAAAATAAAAAAAAAACATTATGTTTTGATTAAAGTAGTATTTAAAGAACTATTTAACAAACTGATTTCAATTCACAAGAAAAGTTTTATAAATAGACACATTTTTCTCAAAGGTTAAAAACTTACATCAAAATTCTTAAATGTTGAGTGAATAAAACAGTAGATCGTCTGAGAAATTAAGTGATCAGTGAAATTGCTCTTATGATCAGGCACATTGTTGGTAGACGAGAAAAAGATGGCGATGTGTCGATGCTCTACATGGGAAACTCATGCGTCACTTTCACGAAGGACTTCAAGGGCGGGCATATGATCTCAACAAGTAGAAGATATCATTGGAAAAACCTGGTGCTAATTAAGAAAAAAAAAAGAACGCTTGACTAGTCGGCAACTAGTGGAACTGCCTTCATGGTGAGGTACATTGCTACATAAAAAAAGAAAACGAACTGCGCCCCTGATATCGACGTGGAAAAGCTCATATCCCTCTCACAGACAAAGAAACAATACAGCCCCCGCCAACCCTATGTCGGCACCCAGCGAAATAGCGACGGCACCCCCTCCTTAAAAACCGGCTGCCCAGTCATCCCTCTCTGCCGCTCGCTATCCCGCCTCCTCAACCTCAACGCCTCCCAAGTGTTCTCCTCCCCCTGCTTCCGATCCTTCTTGCGCATCACCTCCTTCCGGACTATTCGAGTCAGGTCTCCGTACTGGACTTGTATGCCCTCGAACCGGAATCGCTTAAGCCGCCTTAGGCCGCGTAGCGCCCATATGCCTGGATAGGATAAACTGAGAGCGGCGCCGGACAGCGAGCGAGCGATGACGAGGGTGTCGAGGTTAGGGCATTTGAGCCGTAGGAGCTCAAAGGCGTCGAAGGCATAGCGGGGGCCGAGGTCGATCTGGTAATAGCGACAGATGATGTTGGCGCCATTGAGATATCTGAATTGGGCGCGGGATTCGTGGTTGTAAGTCTCGGCGCAGTCATTGAACTCAACAACGTTGGCATCATAGTTGACCCATGCGGCGGTAAGTCCTTGCACTTCCTCCTTGGAGGAGCTTGTCAGAAAGTCGTAGAGGGCTTTGGTGTCCTCGAAGTACATCCCTTCGCATGTTGATATCTTATCGCGGTAGTATTTGATTGTAACCTCGCGGCGGAACTTTTTACACACACGCAGGAGCGATGGATCTGGTGGGACAACACAGCGTCTTGCTAGCCGATTGACACTCCCTTCGGTTACTCCACTCGACTTGAATTGGGACACTCCCCACCATTCATAAATGGTGTTCGTTA